>Ga0114958_10000327_pt1 | contig 41365 bp, 38 predicted proteins | sample C_130208_EF_Meta_FD_89577 | JGI IMG/M metagenome (GOLD analysis project Ga0114958, IMG submission 89577) | Freshwater microbial communities from Lake Croche, Canada to study carbon cycling - C_130208_EF_MetaG | ecosystem: Environmental > Aquatic > Freshwater > Lake | place: Lake Croche, Canada... | reverse complement strand
TCCCACTGGAACCCCATCCACAACGTATAATGGTTCATTACCACCGAAGGCACCAAAACCACGTACACGAATGATTGAGTTAGTTCCTGGCTGACCGTTTGTGATCAAGGTAACCCCTGCTACGCGACCTTGCAACATTTGCTCCACGTTACCCGATGGAGAAATTTGCAAATCCTTGGCTTTCACCGTAGATGCCGCAGCTGTGGATTCCTTTTTATTCGTTACGGAATAACCCGTTACGATTACTTCATTCAATTGGCTAACATCTTCATCCAACACGACATTAATCGTGGATTGAGTACCAACCGTAATTGATTTTCCTTTATAACCTACAGCTGAAATGTTTATAACACTTGATCCCGAATTAACTGAGATCGAAAATGCTCCATTCATATCCGTTGTTGTTCCTGTGTTCGTACCTTTTACTAAAATACTCACACCTGGAATACCCTGGGAATCTGCCCCAGTTACTTTACCTGAAACCTTGCGGTCTTGGGCAAATGACGAAAAACTTCCAAGCATCACAATTGCGAGCATTAAGAAGCCTCGTAGACTTTGGTAAAATTTGTTTTTCATAATAATGTTTTAAATGGTTTTCAAAAAATTGTTGTAATGGTTTTGTGTTCGCATCTTTTTCAGTGGACCTCCTTTTTTATGTTCAAACAAAAAATTTATTACTCGGAAAATAAAACTGAGGATTTCTTGAAATTCTACTTTAAATCAAAAAATTCACATCAGGCGCCTTATTAAAATAGTATTATTTTATCACGCCTTTTCATTATTTACTCTGAATGAATGTTACTATTAAAAGAACCATTTCCTAATTATTCTTACATAGTGCCCTTGAAAAACCACGATTAACCTAATTAATTCTAATTATTGTATGATAATGATACAATAATTAGAAAATACAAGGTTTTAAAATGATTTCTTTGGGCTGAATTCGCGTTTACTTCTCAGATAAATCTTCAAAAAGTACAAACCAAAAATTATTTATTTTTAAAATTTAATTATATTTTATAGAAATAATCCAATAAAATAATTTAAATAATAAATGCCTATTTTTGATTCGATCGTGTGAATTGGATGTGAAATTGATCCAACAACTCCCAGATGAAGCCCATCGTTTCGGAATCACCGCTCATCGAAATAAACGATTTAACATTTTATTATGAGCCAATTGGAAAGCATCGGAAAATTAAGGGCCGAAAAATGATGGAAACATTTCGGAACCATCCGAAATATGTACGATGCACCCGTCGCCGCAGTAGAAAATTAGTAGGAAAAGCCAAAACACCCCAATTGCGCATTCAGATCAAGCGCTGGCTCGATGAGAAAAATTAATTTCGACTGGAAAATTGATCAATATCGATGCCTTTGAACTGACGATATACCTGAATAATCACCGCCAGGGCAATCGCCATTTCACATACCCCCACCACCAAGACAAAAAGACCCATCATCATCCCTTGGTTTTGATCGTCCGACCGTGAAAAGGCCACTAAATTTAAATTCGCCGCATTCAGCATGAGCTCGATGCCCATCAAGACAAAAATCGTATTGCGTTTCATCACCATCATCGCGAAACCCGTCGCGAATAAAAAAGCACCCACCCACAAGAAAAAGATCAGCGGTATATTATCCATGATTTTTCGCTATAAAGGTGGCGCCTACCAAGGCAATCAATAAAAATACCCCCGTTAATTCAAAGGGGAAGGAATATTCCGTTAAAAAAGCCACACCGGTCTGCACGATTTTGGAATCGGTTTGGGCGATTTCATTCGACCAATTTCCATGCCCAAGTACCCAAAAAAGACCCATGAAAATACTTAAGCCCATCGATAGCGGCCAAAAGCGCCCCGATTGTTCCGTCCATAAATGATTCACAGATTCCCCCTCTTTAACCGGCGTTTGGGTCATCATGATCCCAAATAAGATCAAAATCAACACCCCTCCCACATAAATCAATAAATGCGATACCGCCATCACATCCCCATAAGCTAAGACATATAGTCCTGCTAAACCCACCATACATAAAAACATCGCCAAAGCCGCATGTAATAAGTTCCGGGTGACCAACATAAACAATGCACTCCCACACGTCAGCAATGCCAATACCAAAAAGCCTAGCGAAATAGGATTAAGCATCTTGGGACGGTTTAGGTGGCATTTTCGGCTTGAAACTCGGTTTGAAGGCGGGTTTCGGTGCGGCTGGTTTTTCAGAAGGCACGTCTACACTTCCTTGTCCCTCAGCCGTTTTGGCGACGTGCTTTAATGCCTCTTTTTCTGCCACAAATTGTTCATATAATTTTTTCTTTTCCTCCGCTTCTTCTGGGCTCAAATTCGCAAAGGCAAAATTATGTTCCTTAATATCAAATACAGAGAAATCGTATTCAGAAGTCATGGTCAAACACTCAGTCGGACAAACTGTCGTACATAGGCCACAAAAACAACATTTGGCCATATCGATATCAAATTTAGCCGCATATAAGCGAATCGGCGAACCATCTGAGCTATGTCCCACCAACCCGGTGGCCTTAATCGGTTCGATGTCGATACAATCCACCGGACACACCTTCACGCATTTGTCACAGACGATGCAATCGTCCATTTCATTGTGTAATTGATACCGCCCATTGACCGGCGTAGGAATTTGTTGATGTGGATATTGCAAGGTAAAAATCCCCTCGTTCGAGTCGAAATATCCCGAATCCTGAATTTGCTGATTTACCCTCGATTTCCGTGCAGCCCACGCATGCTTCCAGGTCAAAGCCATCCCCTTTCGGGTACTTTGTATCCCATTCACGATTTCATTCCAATAGGCTTTGAAAGTCGACATCTTAAAAATATATAGCCGGGAACGTAGTTGGGTCGGCTTCCCGCATCATTTCATAAACAGAATCTACAACATTTTCGACATTTGGCTTCGAAAAATAATCTCCATCCGAACTATAAGCTGGGCGATGTGGCCTGGCCGACAAACATTTCGCCGGCGTATCTAACCAGGTAAATCCGCCTTGTTTGTCAATCACCTCTTGCATCATATAGGCCGTCGTGCCACCCGGCATATCCTCATCCGCAAACAGAACACGATGTGTTTTTTGAATCGATGTCAAAATTTGATGATGCCGATCAAAAGGCAATAAGGTTTGTACATCAATCACCTCCACCGAAATTCCCATTTCAGCCAAAGTCTCCGCAGCTTCCATCACAATCCGACACATGGACCCATAGGTCACCACCGTCAAATCACCCCCTTCACGCAATATTTCCGGAATTCCCAAAGGAACCTGAATTTCCAATAAATTATCTGGCATCGCCTCTTTCAATCGATAGCCATTCAAACATTCAATCACAAGACCCGGATCATCCCCGGCCAATAATGTCCGGTACATCCCAGCCGCCTGCGTCATATTCCGAGGCACACAGAAATGGACACCCCGCAATCCATTGATCAACACGGCCATCGGACTTCCCGAATGCCAAATCCCCTCCAAGCGATGTCCCCTTGTACGTACAATCATGGGCGATTTTTGTCCTCCCGCCGTCCGATAATGCAAACAAGCCCAATCATCCGATAAAATCGCAAAAGGATAAAATATATAATCTAAATATTGAATCTCCACAATCGGACGAAGTCCGCGCATCGCCGCACCGATCCCCTGTCCCACAATACTCACTTCCCGAATTCCCGTATCCGTTACTTTCAAAGGCCCGAATTTCTCTTGCAATCCAGCTAAGGTTTGATTCACATCGCCAATATTCCCCACATCCTCGCCCAAAATAAATACCCGTGGATCCTCTAAAAAATCAGAAAAACTTTTATTCAAAATTTCACGCCCATCCACTTGCAAGGGTTCTTTGGCATAATGCGCTTTGACCTCTGGGACAAGCAAGGTGGAATGCACCGATTCGCTCATTTGATGAGAACTGAAGCGGCGATGGTTTCGTGCTTCTAATTCGGCCAACCACTTCCGCAGTAATTTAACCGCCGGCCCTTGATAAAACCGAAAAGCCCGCAATGTTTTCCGACCAGCCCGTACCAAATCACTGAAAATCGGATAACTTAATTGATTTAATTCTTCTAAAATAGGTTCCAATAAGCCCGGCTCGTTCGTCGAATCGTAGAGATTTTTCGCAATCCGCAAAAAGCCTTTTTTATCCGAATCGATTGAATTCATATAGGCGGCAAAGGCATCCTTTTGATATTTTCTTGCCTGTAAAACGGCTTCATCGTCAATCTCTTTCAGCGTCGATTCATCGGCGAATTTTTGATCTAAAATCCACCGTCTGAATAAGGTATTGCAATCCGCCTCATGTTCCCAAGCCAACCGTTCCGCCGACTTATAACGTTCATGTGAACCCGATGCGGAATGGCCTTGTGGCTGGGTACATTCGATCACATGGACGAGGCAAGGAACAAATTCTTCTCGAGCTAATTTGGCCGCACGGCGATAGGCATCCACCAAACCCGGATAATCCCAGGCTTTGACTTGAAAAATTTCTAAGCCTTTTCCGTCTTCGTTTCGTTGAAAACCGGCCAATGCTTTTGAAATGGAAGATTTCGTCGTTTGAAATTCAATCGGGACCGAAATGCCGTAGCCGTCGTCCCAAACTGAAAAAATGATGGGCACTTGCAAAACCCCTGCCGCATTGATACACTCAAAATACATGCCCTCAGAGGTACTGGCATCGCCGATGGTTGTATAGCAAATTTCACGGCCGCCCTTAGAAAACAAGGTAGCATATTCGGCCAAATCTGGGCGTTCACGATATAATTTAGAGGCATAGGCTATGCCCAAAGCCCGGGGCGTTTGCCCGGCTGTGGAGGAAATACCGGCTACGGAATTCATCCGATTGGTTTGATCTATCCATTCTCCTTGGTCATCTAACCAGCGAGTAGCATGGTGATTGTTCATTTGTCGGCCCCCGGAATGCGGGTCGAATTGAATATCAGGATGCCCATATAATTGGGCAAAATACTGTGGCCAGGTTAAATCGCCGATGGCCACACCGATGGTCTGATCCCGGTAATAGCCAGAAATATAGTCACCTTCTTGCATGGAACGCGCCAAAGCGATTTGGCAAACTTCCTTTCCATCCCCGTAAATTCCAAATTTGGCACGTCCTGAGAAAACTTCTTTACGTACGATGAGGCTACACTGCCGACTAATGGCAGCTAATCGATAATCCTCCAGCACCTTGGCTGCATCAAATGTACTCTCCGAAATAGAAAATGTATAGGAATTATGCGGAACCAAAGGCTGCTGGTTTAATTAAACGTGTAAAAATACAACAAAATTAGCATGAGCCAAAAACTCTAGCCCTTTAAAAAATAAAGGGCATTTCTTTTGTTCAATCTGCACATTGTTATAGATTTGTCACTCATTCAAATAAAAACAACGTTGACTCATGAAGAAGTTTTTAGGAATTCTCGCTTTAATCCTTGGCTTTGCATTTCAATCCAATGCACAAGGTGCTATCAAATTCAAATCTGAAAAACACGATTTTGGAAAAATCGTTGAAGGTACGCAAGCCGCTTATAGTTTCGAATTTACCAATACTGGCAAAGCGCCCGTGGTGATTTCAAATGTGCAACCTTCCTGCGGATGTACCACTCCAGAATGGACACGCGAACCCATTATGCCCGGAAAAACGGGTAAAGTAACGGCTTCGTATAACTCAGCAGGCCGACCAGGAAACTTCAATAAAACCATCACCGTCGTAAATAACGGCGAAGTTTCTCAAATCATCCTGACCATCCAAGGTTCCGTAGAACCGAAAAAATAGGAATCCAAAGAACTAGGAACCAGAGAACTAGGAACCAAAAAATAAGGCTTCCTTCAAAACCAAAAAAAGGACATCTCTTCACGAAATGTCCTTTTTTTTAACTCTCCGTCCACAGACTACAGAATTCGTACGACCGCCTTCGGAATTCGGATACCTAATCCCGATTCAACAATTTCTCCTTCGACTTATCCAACGAATTAATCCATCCCGCAATTTTCAATACATCTTTCGCAGGAATATGGCTCATCGGCGCCATCTCCGTCGCATAATCCGGCCAGTTTTGTGGATTCGGCTTATATACTAAATCCAAAATCTGCTTACTCGTATATCCTCGTTTCGCAATATCCTCATAGGAAGGCCCGATTAGCCTTTTATCTTTCGCATGGCAGGCTAAACACGTATGTTTTTTCAACAAAGCCATGACTTGCGCTTCCGAAACTAATTCCTTTTTGCCACCGACTTCCTTCACTTCCACCTCTACTTTTGCCTCCACGATTTTGGTGCTTTCATTGAGCACTAATTTATCCCCAGCCGGGATTTGATTCAAGGTGAAATAAGCTGTTTCGTGCAACAAAGGTTCGCCTTCTTCATTCAAAATACCCTTTAACACAATTTCATGAATGAAATATTGACGAATCCCGTCTAAGGAAATGCGCACCGTTTTCTTATCGGCCGAAACACTAATTCCTTTGATCTTCAAATCCTTCACATCGATAATCGGGCTTCCGTATTGATGGTGGTATTCATAAATATAGGACCGCAAGGCATAAGAGGCTGCATTTTTAACTGATTTCACATCCACCGGCTGCGTGAAATTAAGCTCAAAGCCATCCGGCTTCGCATGAATTTCATTGATCTCAAAAGGCGTTAACCCATTCCAAACCAAACGTTGCAAGCCAAAATCTGCCTTACCCGTCGAACCCCAACCCCGCGAGGTCATTCCCACAAACATACTTCCATCCAAGCCGAAACGCTCCCGCAAAATACCTGATTGGAAACCTTCGCGGTAATTGATACAAAAGCCCTGATAGACCCCATTCACTTTTTCCAAATACATCCGCATCACTTTGGATTGCCCTTGATCCGCCACGAAATATTGACCTGGGAATGGACTGAAACGTCCTTTGGTCGAATCCTGCACGATATCAGACGTTGAAATTCCCATGATCGCATGCGGGAACCAAACTGCCGGTAATTTTAAATTTTTGACTTTTTTCGCTGCCTCGAACATCGGCGCACTATTATCTGGAATCTCCTCTAGGGTCAATTTAAACGGGCTATTCGGCTCCTTGGCCCATTTCAAACCTCCTGGATTTCCAGCAAAATCACCCTTGGCCAAATGCGTCACCCGACCAGAACCCACCCAGTCACCTTGGTTTTCACCGTAAAAAATATCGCCCTCGTCATTGATGCTATAACCTGCAGGCGAACGAAGTCCAGCTGAAAGCGGCTCCAAGGTACCATCGGGCTTGATTTTAACTAACCAGCCGCGCCATTTGGAAAATTTACCTTCCCCGAAACCAATCCAAGCTAAATTCAAGGTCACTAACATATCGCCGTTTTTATCAAAAACTGGACCATACGTATATTCATGATAATTACCAGAAATTTCGAATTGGTAAATAGGCTCGTATAAATCCGCCACTCCATCCCGATCGGTATCGGTGATTTTGGTTAACTCGCCGCGTTGGGAACAATAGAATACCCCATCCTTATACGCCAATCCCAGGATTTCATGCAGGCCAGAAGCGAAGCGACGATAATAGGTTTGGTGACTATTTTTTTGATACGGATTTTCAACAATCCAAATTTCTCCTCGACGCGTACTTACCGCCAAGCGACCATCCGGCATCGTAGCTAATCCCCCGACTTCCAAATACAAATCTTGCGGAATCGGAAGCGTTTTGATTTCATAAAAATCTTGTTCGGTTTTTTTGCTTGGTTTTTGACCAAAAGCACCCAAAGAAACGATTAAAAAAAGGATGCTAAGCTGTAGTTTTATTGCCTTATTCATGATTACCAAATCAATTGATATGTGAAACTATTTCCTTGCACAGGTACGCGCACCTGCATGTTACCCGGGCCCGATTGTAAAATCAGTGCCGGCGTTTTTTCCCATTGTACATAATAACCAGATCCCTGCAAGGCGATTAAACCCGGACTGATTTCTGTGACATCGGGACTGTTGCCGATCACCGCCTCCACCATGGAAGCCATCGGACTCGTACCGACTAATTTCAGCGTTCTTTCCCATCCATTTCCTGATTTATTCGGATTCAAATGGTCCTCAACTACTAATTTCGCCGCGGGCCATTCGTAATAAAATACAGGACGACCGTGCATAATCTTGTAACCCTTGTAAACTAATTGGGTCGAATCTCCTTGCATCTGACTACTCAAAACCAAAGGAAATTTACCATCCATCAGCACCGTTTGGCCCAAAGGCTCCGCGGTTTGAGGTTCTCCACGATCTTGCCACATTTGAGTCGCATTTAAAAAAGAGCCTTTCCAAGTTTGCAAAACCGCCCCTTGCTTCAAGTCATACGAATATGAAAGGCCAGTAGGGTCACCCACATGAATCACATACATTTTTTTCTTGCCACCATGAAAAGTAAAGGAACGCTGATACACCGGCTCTGACAAAGCTTTCACTTCAATCAAGCCCACCGCCTCTGGATCAGGTAAAGACGTACGATCGTGGAAAGCTACTTCATGTGCCCCAACGCGCTTTACAAAAACACCCAAGGCCTTAGGTCCCCAAGGAAAATCTTTCACGTGAATTAATTCAAAACGATGTTTACCAGCACTTAAATGAGTTTTCATCGTCACCTTGTCTGTATACCAATGGGCCCCAGAATTCAATTCTTTTCCATCAATTTTCAAAACACCCGAACCCGTCCAATGCGTTTGAAATTCGTATTCATCCGCCTCCGGCACATTCAAGTCAGCCACATAGTCAATTAAATAATCATTTCTTGCCTTGATTACCTTATGCGTTAAAGCAGCTAATTTCCCTTTTACAACAGGCACCGCCGCACCTATAACAGGTTCTGCAAATTTTCCTTCGTAATAATTGTACGTAATATTTGAAAGGCTAGCCGTTGGCTTATCATAAGTCTCAAATCGAATATTCTTAAAAGCGACGGGTCCGTGATCACCCTGAATGGTGATTGGGCCCGAGGGACCTTCTTTGTCAAATAAAGCACCCCGAGTCATGCCTGAAACCTCGATATTTTCCTGAATTAAAATGCCATTCAAGATGACTTTTTTGAACAACGCATTTTTGATTTTTTTACCAGAAGCATCGAAGCGAGGTGCCTCGAAATCGATTTCGATGGATTGCCATAAACCAGGTGCTTTACATGCATTTTGGCGTGGCGCATATCCTTCATAACCTTCTTTTCCTTTGCCTCTGGCATCATCCCAACGCTCATAAATTCCTCCACAATCGCCAAATTTCAACGTCTTTTTCCCCCAAGAATCAAATAATTGAACTTCGTAGCGACCTTGCAGGTATATACCTGAATTAGCGCCTTTAGGTAACATGAAATCCATCATGAAATGGATATCACCGTGATTTAATTTAAAATGCAAATCATCTGTGCGCTTATATTTTCCATGGCGCAACGTATTGACGAGCACCCCTTTACCACTACTTACTTGAAAGCTAGTATCGGTATATTTTGCTTTTAAGGCGCCTTCGATGGTCCAATTGGAACTTGGTTGATCGAAAGCCTGCAAATCCGTCAGCGGGATCGTTTGCTGGGCAAAAGAAGCCAGCGGTACAAATAGAAACAGGAGTAATTTCTTCATTCTCAGTTGTTAGATAGGTAAATAATAGCCATGAATTAACGTTTTTCATCGGCACAATTGGCTGCCAAGTAGAAAAATTTCCGTTAATATACTAGATTTTGTGTTAATTTGATTTTCATTTTGAAAAGTGAATGGCAATTAATTCCCTAAAACTGAGACCTATTTTATTGCACATCTTTTTTTGGATGTGTTTTTTGGCGATTCCGATTCTTTTAGGTCCAAATACGAATTCCAGTTCTGCAGAGGATGTTCAAAGACATTTCCAATGGACTATGTTTTTTGTCGTTTTTGGAATTCATAATATTCCCTTCTTTTATTTCAATACTGAATTTCTTATCCCAAAAATATTTAAAACACGGGGGATTCTGTTATACCTTCTTTGTCTATTAGCTTCCATCGTGTTTATGGTTTGGTATCATGATCAATTATTTGATTGGTTTTTTGACGACTTTTTTGAAGGTGGAGGCCGGGGAGGCGGAAGACGTGGCGGTACGAGTTTACGAATTGTGTTCCAATTGCTGTTTGTTGTAGCCGTGGGTATCAGTTACCGATTCCTTTCAGATAATATTCAAGAGCAAGAAAGTAAAAAGGAGGAAGAAAAAGAGCGGTTAAAATCAGAATTGTCCTTTTTAAGATCTCAAATCAGCCCGCATTTCATGTTTAATGTATTGAATAGCGTGGTAGCTCTTTCACGGAGGAAACCCGACATGGTGGAACCAGTGGTGATTAAATTATCTGAATTAATGCGTTACATGATTTATGAGACCAATGATTCGAAGGTAAATATTAATAAAGAATTTGTCTATTTAGAAAGCTACATCGAGTTGCAAAAATTGCGTTTTGGCGACGACATTTCAATTGATTTTAAAAGCGATATTTGTAAAACGCCGAGTAGCATCGAACCGATGTTGCTGATTCCTTTTGTCGAAAATGCCTTCAAACACGGTGTGGGGATGATCGAAAATCCTACCATCGAAATTAATTTAGTGGATACGCCGGCAAATTTAATATTCAGTGTGCGCAATAAAAAAGGCAAGCAAATCGAGGAGAAAAAGGACGATAGTTCTGGCATAGGATTAGCTAATGTGCGTCGCCGACTCGAGCTTTTATATCCAGATACACACACCCTTTCAATCCACGAAGAGGCAGATAGATACCAAATCGAGTTAGTCATCAAGCATTCTTAACAAGGTTATGGAAGAAGAAATTATTGAGGAATTCAAAGAATTACCCACCACCATTTTGTCTTGCATCGCGGTGGATGATGAATCATTGGCCCTGGATTTATTGGAAGACAATATCGCAAAGGTTCCCTTTTTGAAATTAGAAAAACGCTGTCGGAATGCCTTTGAGGCAATTAAATACCTGGAAACCAATCCCGTCGACCTACTCTTTTTGGATATTCAAATGCCCGGATTGACTGGCGTGCAGTTTTTGGAAAGTTTGACGCAAAAGCCCATGGTGATTTTTGTGACGGCCTACCAGCAATACGCCATAGATGGTTTTAATTTGGATGTGGTGGATTATGTGCTGAAACCCATTTCTTTTGAACGGTTTGTAAAATCCACGCACAAGGCCTTGGATTATTTTAAAAGCAAGCAAGTACTTGCCCAATCGCAAATCCCAAGTCCTGATAAAATTGAGTACATTTTCATCCATGCAGATTATTCCTTGATGAAAATTATGTTAGAAGATATTCTGTACATCGAGGGTTTGAAGGATTATATCAAAATCCATTTGAAAACACAGAAATTTCCGGTGGTGTGTCGGATGACGATGAAGTCCATCGAAGAAAAATTGCCATCAAACGAATTTCAGCGCGTCCATAAATCCTACATCGTGTCCCTGAAAAAGGTGGAATCGATTCGGAATCAAAAAATCAAAATTGGGGAAAATTACATCCCACTGTCCGAGAATTATTCAGAGACATTTTACCAAACGATTGGATATCAAAAACCTTAATTCTTCAGATTATTTTTTCCAAAATGGTAGCTAAGGCCAATCCAGGCACGAAGAAGACCGGTTTGTACTTTGGAATCCGTGTAAGGTGTAAACTCAAAATTCAGCCCGACCTGCGGTAATTTTTCAAAAGGAAAGGCCCTAAAACCGGCACTTCCGTAATAGCCTTTCAGTAAGGACGAATTATTGATCACATTGGACATCCATCCGATGTTCGCACCACCGCCGATATAAAATACGGTTGTTTTCGTTTTTTTAACGGTCAGCATAGGGCCGAATTCCGTGGTCAATGCGGAAGTAGCCGAATTCATTTGTATACGAACCTCGGCCCAGGCGGCTTGCGTTGGGTTTGACGAAATAGCCAATTCAGAAGCAAATGGATAATAGCTGAAAGATTGGGCTTTGGAAATTTGTGAAAAAATAAGAAATCCTAGTAGGAAAAATAAGCCTGAGCGCATTGAAAGTGTTATTAAATGGTAGTTGATGTGGCAAGTTACAAAATTCAATCGCGTTTCTTCAAGAAATATGTAACTTTGAGTTTGGCAAATATACCATTATGTCCATTCTAAAAAAATTAGCAGGCGAAACTCTTTCCTATGGTTTTAGTACCATCCTGGGTCGCTCGCTCAATTTTTTACTCGTTTTTGTTCATACCCAAGCTTTTTTACCGGCAGAATTAGGAATCAATGTAAAGCTATATGGCTACATGGCCATCGCCAATATTCTATATACCTACGGAATGGAAACGGCCTATTTTCGATATGCCAAAGAAGCCCCGGAGAAGTATTACAACCTCATATTAAGTGCCATCATAGCCACCTCCGGTTTTTTTACCCTGATTTTATTCGCCTTTTCGGATTCGATCATGACCTTCTTAGTCTATTCGGAAAAAGGAATTTTTCTGAAATGGTTGGCCCTCATTTTGGCCATCGATGCCATAACAGCGATCCCCTTCGCCAAACTACGGTTAGAGAACAAAATTAAAACCTTTGTGAAGGCAAAAATCGCGTCCATCGTACTGAACGTAGGCTTAAACTTGATATTCTTGATGCTCCTAAAGCCGATGCATGAACAGGGTTTCGGGCCGCAAATTTTGCAAAATCTATATCATCCTGAAGTAGGTGCGGGTTATATTTTCCTAGCCAATTTAGTTGGGAATGCCTGTTTGTTTTACTGGCTCAAAGCTGCATTCAAATCCTATCGCTGGACATGGGATTGGGTGGAAATGAAATCCCTTTGGATTTATGCCTATCCGATTATGTTCATGAGTTTGGCAGCGATGTTCAATTTAATGTTTGACCGATTATTGCTCGAAGAATTTTTACCCACTGGGTTTTATCCAGGCCGAAGCTCACAGGATGCTTTAGGGATTTATGGCAATTGTTATAAGCTTTCCGTCTTCATGAGTTTGGCGATCCAAGCGTTTAAATATGCCGCGGAACCGCTATTTTTAGGAAGAACATCTGCGGACAATACCCGGAAAAATTTAGCTTTAGTCACCCATTGGTTTGTCATCGTTTGTTCGGTTTTATGGGTAGGCGTTTCGGTGAATCTATTTTGGATTAAAGAACTTTTTTTGCGGAAAGCAATTTATTGGGAAGGCATCTCAATCGTGCCCGTTTTGCTTTTGGCCAATCTGTTTTTAGGTGTTTATTATACACAATCCGTTTGGTTTAAAAAGACGAATAAAACCTATATGGGTTCGGTGATTACGCTAATTGGGCTCGCATTAACCATCACGGGGAATATTTTATTTATCCCAATATATGGCTACATGGCTTGCGCTTGGTCCTTTTTGTTTTCGAGTTTTGTGATGATGATCCTTTGTTATTTGGGTGGACAAAAATATGATCCGACGCCCTATCGGATGGGTGCGGGATTTGTTTATATTTTGATAGGCATAGGATGTATTTGGGTAGGTCAATATTTAGCAGTAAGCTTACAATGGAACTCATTTTTGATGGAGAATGTTGGGCTAATGTTCCTCCTAGCCTACATCGCGGTGAAAGAATTTTCATGGAAAAAGGGTCGACCTCAAATGATTGAGAAATAACATGTAAATTACCGAGATGAAACAGGAGATTGTCACCCAATATTTGGAATTAAAGCTGAAAATCAGTCAAATGATTTCGCGCCTGCAAGAACATGAGGGGACAATTAAGGATTTAAATAAACAAATTATAGCATTAGAAAAATCGCTTTCTGAAAAGACCGATGAGCTTACGGAGGCAAAGAATCAGGCAAAAGAATTGGAGAAAAACTTTAAAAAATCAGATAAAATTGGTAAAATTGTAGTTAATACAGATAACACGGCGGTCCCAACTGCTGAACTTAAGAAAAAATTAGATCAATATATTGTTGAAATAGATCATTGTATCGAGCAATTACGCAAACCATGAGTCATAAATTACCTTGCAACTTATTATTGGGAATACAAGCGGTTTCCTTGCAGGTGAATGTAGAAGAGGAGTCTTGTGTGCGAAATGCAGCGTCTTTAGTGAACCGATTAGTTAAATTTTATGAGGAAAAAACCCGTAATTCAGACCCCAATGCTGTGATGGCTTTGGTAGCTTTGGATTTGGCCATGTGTGGAATAAAATTTGATACGGAAACAAAAGAATTATTAAACAATATTGAAGCCGAAAATGAGCAATTGCTCTCCATGACGGCTAAGTTTACGATTTAATACCTTGGAAGGTTCAGGCGGGACTTATGTAAAATAAACACATTCGTTCTATGTCAAGCATATTAAGTATCCTAATCCCTTTGTTATCCTTAGCAGGGGGGGTATTTGCCGGAAAAGTGTTCTTTTCGAAGGCAAGTAAAAATTTCGAAGATGAGGCCAAACGTAAAGCCGAAGACATCTTAAAAAATGCAGAAATCGCTGCAGAAAATCTGAAAAAAGACCGCATATTGGAGGCCAAGGAAAATTTCCTTCGACTACGTGCTGAATTCGAAGAAGAAACACAAGCCAAAAAAGGCATTTTATCTGAAAATGAGCAAATACTCCGTGAAAAAGAGCGGATTCTAGCCCAGCAACAGGAGCAACAAAAAATAGCCGACCAGGAATTGCAATCCCAAAAGCAAAGCATCCAATCTAAAGAGGAAAACTACCGCAAAAAATTAGAGGATGTCGAGAAAAAACGAGCAGAGGCAGATGAATTATTGGCCCAACAAATCAGCCAATTAGAGAAAATCGCGAACCTTTCTGCCGATGAAGCGCGTCAACAAATCATGGACGCCCTCAAAGCCGAAGCCGAAAGTAAGGCCAGTTCACTGGTGAAACAAGCCATCGAAGAGGCCAAATTAACCGCGACGAAAGAAGCGAAAAAAGTGGTCATCGAAACGATTCAACGTACCGCCGCTGAAAATGCAATCGAAAACTGTGTATCCGTTTTCAACATCGAATCAGATGATGTGAAGGGTAAGATTATCGGTCGGGAAGGTCGTAATATCCGCGCCCTCGAAGCAGCTACAGGCGTCGAATTCATCGTGGATGATACCCCTGAGGCGATTATCATTTCGGGTTTTGATCCGGTACGTAGGGAAATCGCACGTTTGTCTTTGCACCGTTTGGTACAAGATGGCCGTATCCACCCAGCAAGAATTGAAGAGGTGGTGAACAAAACCAAGAAAAACATCGATGATGAGATTGTCGAAATCGGCGAAAAAACCGTGATCGATTTAGGCATTCATGGTCTGCATCCGGAATTAATTAAGATGATTGGTCGGATGCGTTTCCGTTCTTCTTATGGGCAAAATTTATTGCAACATTCGCGGGAGGTTGCGAAATTATGCGCCACCATGGCCGCAGAATTAGGCTTAAATGCAAAATTAGCCAAGCGTGCGGGACTCCTTCATGACATTGGAAAAGTTTGGCATGAAGAGCCTGAATTACCTCATGCATTGTTGGGCATGGAATTAGCTTTGAAATACAAAGAGCATCCAGAAGTTTGTAACGCGATCGGGGCGCACCATGATGAGACAGAAATGACTTCCATGATTTCACCGATTATCCAGGTATGCGATGCAATTTCAGGATCGAGACCAGGTGCCCGTCGAGAAATGATGGAGTCCTACATGAAACGCTTGCGTGACTTAGAAGATTTGGCTACGTCTTTTGATGGGGTTCAAAAATGCTATGCGATACAAGCTGGTCGGGAACTACGGATTTTAGTCGATGCCGAACATGTCAGTGATGAAAAAGCATCGAATTTGTCCTTTGATATTTCACAAAAAATCGAAAAGGAAATGCAATATCCAGGGCAAATCAAAGTTACAGTTATCCGAGAAATGCGTGCAGTGAATTTTGCAAAATAAAATTTCAAAAATGATTGAAAACGCTAGTCAGGTCTTTTACCTAACTAGCGTTTTTTTAGCTACCTATGGAAATCATTAGCCCACAGAATGACCAGGAATGGAAAGCTTATTTCCAATTACGTTTTGATGTACTACGCGAACCTTGGAATCAACCCGCCGGCTCCGAAGTATTAGGAGACGAGGATCAGGCTATCCATGCCATGGCGATGGATGGAGATGTGGCCATAGGCGTAGCACGTATGCATGCTTCGGGGCCTTTGCAGGGGCAGGTTCGCTGTGTGGCGGTGGCTAGAGGCCAACAAGGCAAAGGCGTAGGCAAAGCCATCATGATTTATTTGGAAGATATGGCGCGCAACAAAGGCTGGAAAGAAATCATTTTGGAAGCCCGTGAAAATGCGGTGCCATTTTACAAAGCGCTCGGCTATGAAATTCAAAAAGAATCCTACCTCCTATTCAATGAAATTCAACATTATACGATGACTAAATCGCTCGTTTAATGCGTATGCGCTAATCCTTGCGCCATGGGGATTTGATTGAATTCAAGCCCAGCTTTCTTCGCATCTTTAAAGGCTTCTTTCGGTTTGATGCTTAAGATTTGAAATAATTCTTGGTCTGATTTCGCATCAGGATTAGGGGTTGTTAATAATACATCGCCGGAAAATATCGAATTCGCCCCAGCCATGAAACAAAAAGCTTGACCTTCGTAATTCAATTCCAATCGACCTGCTGATAAACGAACCGCTGATTTCGGCATCATGATACGTGCCGTAGCGATCACCCGAACTAAATCCCACACAGAGGCCGTTTTTTGATTTTCAAAAGGCGTCCCTTCCACCGGAACTAAATTATTCACCGGAACGGATTCTGGATGTTCCGGCAAATTCGCTAAGGTTAATAACATCCCGATGCGGTCCGCTGTACTTTCACCCATCCCAATAATCCCACCCGAACATACCGAAATTTTTGCTTTGCGAACATTCCCCAAAGTCTCCAAACGGTCATCATAGGTACGCGTAGAAATCACATCCTCATAATACTCCTCTGAGGTATCGATGTTATGATTATAGGCGTATAAACCTGCATCTTTTAGTTTTTCTGCTTGTTGTTCAGAAAGCATCCCCAGCGTACAACATACTTCCATGCCCAAGGAATTCACGCCTTTCACCATATCCAATACGCGATCAAAATCCTTGTTATCCCGCACTTCACGCCAAGCAGCACCCATACAGAAACGGGAACTCCCATTATCTTTGGCACGAACAGCTGCTTGAATGACTTCTTCGTAAGGCAACAATTTTTGCACTTTGACATTCGTATGGTAACGCGCGGCTTGAGAGCAATAGGAACAATCCTCTGGGCAACCACCCGTCTTTATGGACAATAAAGTACTAATTTGAACCTCGTTAGGATCATGGAATTGCCGATGAACGGTGGCGGCTTGATAAACCAAATCTAAAAACGGTTGGTTGAAAATTTGCTCAACCTCTTCACGGGTCCAATTATTACGTACCATATATTCCTAATTTTATGCCAAAGATAATGCCTCCTTATTGTAATTCAATCAGATAAGGCATTAAAGCGAGATATCCTTCTCTTTTTTTCCAACGATCTAATTCCCAAATCGATTTTGTCCAAGGCATATTCGACTCAGCAAATTTTTGTGCCATGGATGTTTCGGATGTCGCTGATTCCAAAATTTGATCCAAAAACGATTTTGCTTTCGGATAAATCGCCACCTTGTACGCTCCTTTTTTTAATTTTCCTTTTGTCGCAGCCAATTCGATGGCCTTATCTAATCCGCCTAATTCATCCACCAAACCCAAAGATTTCGCCTGAACTCCCGTCCAAACGCGACCCCCCGCAAGGGATTTTAATTTAGCTACGGACATATGTCTGCCCGCGGCAGCTTTTGAGGTAAAAGATTCGTAGCCTTGATCGACCATGTGTTGAACCACCGACTTCTGGAATTCCGTTAACTCACCCGCAGAATTTAAGAAATTAGAATTCGCATGGGTGTTCACATGATCCTGTGTGATTCCGAGTTTATTACTTAAAAAGCGGTCTATGTTTAACCATTGGGCAAAAATACCGATGGAACCTGTTACCGTGGTGGGTTGCGCGACAATCGCATCCGTCCCCATAGCCATGTAATAGCCGCCAGAAGCCGCATAGTCCGACATAGATGCTATGATGGGCTTCACCTTTTTTGCCAATTCGATTTCGCGCCACATGATGTCAGAGGCCAAAGAAGAACCTCCAGGTGAATCGATGCGCAAGACAATTGCCTTCACCGATTTATTATCCCTTAATTTCCTCAATTCCTTAACAAAATCATCTGAACCAATGCTACCATCTCCGCCTTGGGTTCCCACGATTTCTCCTTCGGCAACTAATACTGCGATTTTATCTGTTCCTTCGACCTTTGGACGCGGATCTTTGGCCTTTAAGAAATCGGTGAATTTCATGAATTTTAATTCATCCTTAGTCTTTACATTCACTTTGGATTTCAATAAAGCTTCAAATTCATCCCAATAGCCCAGTTTTATCATGCCCAATTTTTCCGCTTTTATCGGATTCATGGCTAATAAACTATCTGCAATTTGATTTAATTTCTCGGCCGGAATGTGCTTGCTTTCTGAAATTTTGGCAAATATTTCGCGATTAATGGAACCGATAAAAGATTGTGTTTGTGCCCGATTTTCTGGACTCATATCTTCTCGAATAAAAGGTTCTACGGCCGATTTGTACTGTCCTACCCGGAAAACCAAAGGCTCAATTTCCAATTTATCAAAAGCCTTTTTATAGAACATATATTGTACACTGATTCCATTGAAATCCAATAAACCTGAAGGATTCAAATAAGCCTCATTCGCAACAGAAGCCATGAAATAGGCCTTTTCCGAATAGGAATTCGAATAGGCATAAATGAATTTTCCTGAAGCTTTAAATTGTTGAAGGGCGGTGCGGATTTCTGACAATTGTGCATATCCACCCATCGGGAAGCTAACATCTAAATAAATTCCTTTGACCTTGGCGTCCAAACGAGCCCGATCGATTGCGGAAAGAATTTGAATTAAGCCAATTTTCTCGGTGCTCGAGAAAAAGGGATTGGGGATGTTCGCAAAAGGATCATCTTCTTCGATGGATGCATTTTCGACCAAAGGCCGATTAAGATCCAATTTCAAAATCGAATTTTCTTTTACTTCATACTCGGAATCTCCACTCATCGCAGAGCCGATCCCAACCGTAATTAGCAGCCCAAAGAGCAAGAAAAGAAATATACCCACTACGGTAGCTAAGCTAAATTTGACAAATTGCCACATATCATTTTAGTTTAAAAAGGAATCACAAGATTACTAAGGAAGTAAACAAAATCTACACAATTATGTTTAATGGTGCATATCTTAAAACAGCGGAATGTAGGCTATCCGAAATTTTTCCGGTAATCCTCCCGTGCTTGTCGAATCACTTCATGGGCGATTTCACGACCGTAGACCTCATCGATGTCCACGGTGTTTGAGGTACTTTCGCCTGGTAACATTTTATAGGTCCAAAAATAATGCCGTAAACGTTGTACGATATCTTTGGGGGCATCTGAAATATCGCGCCATTTCCCATAAATCGGGTCATCTTTTAGCACGGCGATGATTTTATCGTCGGCCTCGCCTTTATCGATCATGCAGATGCCGCCAATCGGAATCGCTTGGCATAAAATATCACCATGGGTAATGGCCCGTTCGGACAAGACTAAAATATCCAAAGGATCCCCGTCGCCCTGGGTGATGTCTTTTCCTGAATATTTACGGGCTAACTCCGCTATACCTTCGGCACAATAGGTTTGGGGTAAAAAGCCATACAGCGCTGGAACGATATTGGAGAATTTTTGTGGACGGTCGATTTTTAAATAGCCCGACTGTTTGTCAATTTCATATTTAACGGTATCCGTTGGTACAATCTCAATAAAAGCAGTAACCAATTCCGGCATTTGTTCACCGATTTGAATGCCGTGCCAGGGATGAGCTTTAAAAAAGTTGCGATTCATGAATGGTGATTTAAATATGAAATGAGGGTGGACATCCGCGCAAATTACAAAATTTTGAAATGATTGCAATCCAAGTACATTTAGTTAAATTTGTGGTTTGAATGATTTTGCCATGATATATCCCATCATTCCTTACGGGGATCCTGTGTTAAGAAAAGTTGCGAAGCCCATTGAATTCGATGGATTGGATGTACTACAATTAGCCGATGATATGTTTGAAACCATGTATGCCGCCAGTGGTGTCGGACTTGCTGCTCCGCAAATAGGCATGGACATACGAATGTTTGTGGTGGATGGCCGACCCATGAATGAGGGGGAAGAAGAGGAAGATAAAGACCCTTCTTTGGTTGATTTCAAAAAGGTATTTATCAATGCCACGATTTTAGATGAGACGGGGGAAGAGTGGGGATTCGAGGAGGGCTGCTTGTCCATACCGGGAATCCGAGGGGAGGTATTTCGACCAGAATATGTCAAAATCCATTATTGGACCGAGCATGGGGATGAAAAAGAGGAGATATTTGAGGGTTTTGCGGCTCGGATTATTCAGCATGAATATGATCACATTGAAGGAATCTTATTTACAGATCACTTAAATGTGGTTAAAAAACGCCTGATCAAGAATAAATTAACGGATATTACCCGAGGTAAAGTTTCGGTGGATTACAAAATGAAATTAGCTCGATAACAAATTACAATGAAGATTTCTATTAACTGGTTGCGTGATTTTATTGACCTTTCTAAATTACCCGAACAAGGTAGTCCGGCTGAATTGGATGTGCTTTTAACCAATACGGGTCTAGAAGTAGAAGGTATCGAAGCACATGAAAAAATACCGGGCGGCTTACGGGGTTTTGTGGTGGGAGAAGTCATTACCTGCGAGCCTTTTGAGGTAAAAGATAAAGTCTTACATGCCACGACGGTAGATGCGGGCTTGGCTGAACATTTACAGATTGTTTGTGGCGCATCGAACGTAGCTGCGGGTCAAAAAGTTATCGTGGCTACTCCAGGCACCCAATTATATGACGGAGAAGGGAAGGAATTATTTGTCATCGAACGCAGAAAAGTATATGGCCAGATTTCGGAAGGTATGATTTGCGCGGAGGATGAAATAGGCCTAGGAAGTTCGCATGATGGGATATTGATCTTAGATACAGATGTACCTAATGGTACAGCGGCAGCAACTTATTTTCAGATCCAGTCTGACCTAGTTTTAGAAATTGGATTAACACCAAACCGTGCGGATGCGGCATCCCACTGGGGTGTAGCGCGGGACATTAAGGCGGTAAGTGGACTGCCGATTAATTGGCCAAGCATCCTTCCAGCCAAAAAAACAGCCCAACAATTTCCAATTCATGTAGAGGTTCAAGATACAGGATGTACCCGTTTTTGTGGGGTGACATTAGATGGAGTTCAGGTAGGTCCATCGCCTGCGTGGTTACAAGAACGCTTGTCGGCGATCGGTTTGCGTCCAATTAATAACATCGTAGATATTACAAACTTTATCTGCCATGGCATAGGTCAACCAATGCATGCCTATGATTACCATGCGATTAAAGGCGGAAAATTATTCGTTAAAACATGCATGGCTGGGGTAGAATTTGTTACCCTGGACGGGATAAAACGTAAATTAAGCGCCGAAGATATCATGATTTGCGATGCGGAAGGACCTATCGGAATCGCGGGAGTTATGGGTGGTCAAAATTCTGGTATTCAAGATTCGACGACACGCATTTATTTAGAAGTGGCACATTTTAAGCCGGAACGAATTCGGAAGGCTTCTCAAACACATAGTTTAAAAACAGATGCATCCTTCCGATTTGAACGTGGAACGGATGTGGAAGCCAAATTATTTGCTTTAGAATATGCGGTTCAATTAATTCAGTCGATGGCTGGAGGCGAGGTAGCCTCCGAGATTTTGGATTATTATCCTGAAAAAGTGGCTTTGGCGGAAATCAAGGTATCCTTTACTCGGATTCAAAACTTGATGGGTGTGGAGATTTCCGCCACACGGATTCAAGAAATTTTGAAGGCCTTGGATTTTGAATTGCAAGCGATTTCGGAGGAGGGATGTGTGGCTTTGGCACCGGCCTATCGGGTCGATGTGACCCGAGAAGCGGATGTGGTGGAGGAGATTTTACGGATTTATGGGTTGGATAATATACCTTTGTCGGAACATTTAAGCGCCCATTTTATTTCAGAGTTCCCTTTGGTAGATCAGGAAAAGACCCAACAAAATGTGGGTCTAAGCTTAGCCGCGAAAGGATTTCATGAGATCATAACGAATTCTTTGACAAAAGCGGATTACCATAATTTGATTTCAAATGATTTGGGATTCGATTCGGTGGACATTTTAAATCGACTTTCGGAGGATTTAGGGGTGATGCGTCAGCATATGGTTTTTGCGGGATTGGAGGCTTTGTCTCATAATATTAACCGGAGACAAAAGGATTTGAAATTATTTGAATTCGGGAAAACCTATCACAAAAAAGGGGCTAAATACATCGAAAAAAGACATTTGGCGCTTTATTTGACTGGTTTAAGTGAAGGGGAAACTTGGGCGCAGGCTCCCCAAAAATCGGCATTGCATCATGTCTATTCGGCGGTGGTGGCTTTGATGCGTCAATTGGGCGTGTCTGAATTTGAAACGAGTCCGATTGAAAATTCACAGGTATTTGCCTATGGCTTACGGATTTCGGTACAAAAGAAAAGCTGTATTGAGATAGGTTTAATTCATCCTACTTTGGCAGCTAGCTTGGATGTGAAACAAGAGGTTTTTATGGCGGATTTGGATTGGGATTATTGGGTGAAAAAGGAGAAAGGGAATTTTGAGTACAAGGAAATTTCGAAATTTCCCGAGGTAAGAAGAGATTTGTCCTTGGTGATTGACCGTTTACTAAGTTTTACAGAAATTCGGCGGGTTGCTAGCCAGATGGAGAAGCAGATATTAAAAAATGTAGCCATTTTTGATGTGTATGAAGGGAAGAACCTAGGGGAAGGGAAAAAATCTTACTCGGTGAGTTTTATCCTTCAGGATGAAACACAAACCTTAACGGATAAGGTTATCGATGCTACGATGGAACGATTGATTGATCGATTTGAAAAAGAATTAGGTGCCCTTATTCGTAAATAAGAATAAAAATTACATGTCCCAGTATCTCAAAAAATGGCCTTTGTTAATTCTTATTGCAAATGCCGCATTTTTCTTTGCATATACCTCCTATTTTAGTTTCAATTTCCCTTTGCAGGATGACGTTCTGTTAATTGATTTTGTTGTCCAAAAGGGAAATCTTGGATCTGATTTTTACTCTTGGTATCATACTTTTTTTGGCGTGGTAAACGATCACTCCATTATGATTCCTCGCTTATCCGTTTGGTTAATTCAATTGGTACATGATGGTAAAATTGATTTCGAATGGATAACCCGCTATAACCTGATTATATTGATCATTTTCTTTGTCATTATCGGTAAAGAATTTCTTCGTGCCAAATTACCTTTGGTTTATCTTTTACCGATCAGTTTTTTACTTTTTCAGCCACATTTTCAAGAAGTTTCAAATTGGCCTATTACCGGTCTTCAACATATTCATTTGTTATTTTTTGTAGCCATTGCCCTCTATGGGTTAGAAAATAAAAAATCTATTCATATTCCCATAATTTGTGCATTTTTGGCTGGGTTTTCGTTTGGAAATGGAGTTGCCCTATTTATTCTTATTGGAATTTATGTTAGCCTTGAAAATCGGACTAAACAAGTTTCATGGGTAATTTTAGCCCTCATTGTCTATTTATTTCTGTTATTTCCAGTATTTAGTTTTAGTGATCATGCTAAGTTTAGCCTAAGTTTTTCAAATACCTCCTATTTCTTTTTAGGTCTTTTAGGTTCAATTGCACTACCATTTACAAAAGGGAAAGATGAATTTGCCGTTATATTAGGTATCATTATTTTGGCCATGATGTCCTATTTAATTTTTCAAAAATGGATCAAAAGAAATTTATCCATTAACCGTTTCTTTTTTTACCTTGGGATTTTTATTCTTGGAGCTGCACTAATGATTGCGTTGCCACGCAGCGGCACGGATTGGAAGTCCTACAACAGCAGTCGATTTTTTATCTACAGTGAAATCATTTTAATAAGCGTATATGGAATACTACTTGCTGCCTTCAAGGATACCCATCGAAAATATGTATTTTTTATAGGCCTTCTCATTTCATTTGTTTTTTCATTCCTTTCCTATTTCAATAATTCCATAACGCTGATTGAAAGAAAAAATGCGCTGCAGGCTGATCATGACAATTGGAATAGAAATGAAGCCATCATTTGCGGAGTTCCTCAAGTTTTCCAAAACATAAAACCTATTTTGAAGGAAGCGTACGACAAGCAGTTGTTTCAAAAAGAAAAAATGCTCGTTCCTTCTGAAGATTTGGCCAAATTAAATCAATTAGCAAAACCATTTAAATTACGCGTTCCATTGGAGATTCAAAGTCATGCAGATACGATAAAAGGCAAATCGGAATTTTGGGTCAAGCGTTACTCATTTATCATTTTCAATCAAATGGGGGTAGACAATCCCATTTCCAAGGCTTGGTTTTTAGTGATTCAACATGATTCCACGAAAAAAAGTTTTTTAAGCCCGATTGCTTTTAAAAAAGGAGCGATTCGAGATTTTCTCTTTAAGCCCGGTTCAAACTATCTTTCTCAAGGCGGTGCCGCGCTGATTTATACGGAATTTTTAGCAGGTGGTTCTTATCATGTATACCTATGTTCCATTCAGGAAAAGGAAAGGAATAGGTATTACAGATTAAACGAACGCATAAGGAAAGACCTTAAAACCAAAACATTGGTGATGATTCCCTACAAGGATCCGAAGGATTGATTATCGTTTCATCATATTGCTCATATTCGGCATCTTCATTTTTCCATCTTGCACCTTATTCATCATGCGCATCATTTTTCGCATGTCTTCAAATTGTTTCAACAGATTATTCACCTGTTGAACCGATGTCCCAGAACCTTTTGCAATACGATTTTTCCTCGAAGGATTTAAAAGATCCGGATTTTGACGCTCCTTCAGGGTCATGGATTGAATAATAGCCTCAATTGGCTTAAAGGAATCATTGGAAATATCCACATCTTTAACCGCTTGCCCCATGCCTGGAACCATGCCCATTAAATCTTTGATATTCCCCATTTTTTTAATTTGTTGCAACTGCGCATAGAAATCCTCAAAGGAGAAATTATTTTGACGAATTTTCTTGTTTAAACGAGCCGCTTCATCCTCATCAAAGGCTTGCTGAGCGCGTTCCACCAAAGACAATACATCACCCATCCCCAAAATCCGATTCGCCATCCGATCAGGATAAAACTGATCCAAGGCCTCCATTTTTTCGCCTGTGGAGATGAATTTTATAGGTTTCTCTACGACTTGCCGAATGGAAAGCGCGGCTCCCCCACGGGAATCCCCATCTAATTTCGTCAGCACGACACCATCAAAATTTAGACGCTCATTAAACGTTTTTGCAGTATTGACTGCATCTTGACCTGTCATGGAATCGACCACGAATAAAATCTCCGTTGGCCGAATGGCTTGTTTCACCGCAGCTATTTCATTCATCATCGCCTCGTCTACCGCCAAACGACCCGCAGTATCGACGATAACTACTTTCTTACCCATTTTGCGCGCATAGGACAAGGCGTTCTCAGCAATGGAAACGGCATTTTTATTTTCAGGTTCGGCATAGACTTCTACGCCAACTTGATCACCTAGGACTTTTAATTGGTCAATAGCGGCCGGACGATAAATATCACAAGCCACCAAAAGTACATTTCGACCTCCTTTTTTAATGTATTGGGCTAATTTCCCAGAAAACGTAGTTTTACCGGAACCTTGAAGACCGGCGATTAATACGACAGCTGGGTCGCCTTTTAGATTGATGTCTTCTTTGCTCCCACCCATTAACTGGGTTAATTCCTCGTGAACAATTTTGACGAGTAATTGGCCCGGTTCCACGGAAATGAGAATTTTTTGACCTAAAGCCTGTTCTTTAATTCGATCCGTGATGTCTTTAGCGACCTTATAATTAACGTCGGCATCCATTAAGGCCCGACGAATTTCCTTCACCGTAGCAGCTACATTGATGTCAGTAATTCGACCCTTCCCCTTGAGGGTACGCATAGCCGAGGTAATTTTGGAACTTAAATTATCAAACATATGAAATCGAAATTAAAAAAGGACTGCAATTTACGCTTTTTGGCGCAAAAAAATTAATCAAAAATAAGAATTCCTAATTACCTTTGTAGGATTAATTAGGTAAAGCCTTTTTAGAAAATTGCTTTAAAAATAATTTTAATTCAAAACATGGAAAAAATTAAAGTAGCTAACCCAGTGGTGGAATTGGATGGCGATGAAATGACCCGTATTATTTGGAAATTCATTAAGGATAAATTAATCCTTCCTTATTTGGAACTAGATATTAAATACTACGATTTAGGCGTAGAGTACCGGGATGAGACGAATGACCAAGTAACCATTGAGGCTGCTGAAGCAATCAAAAAATACGGTGTTGGAATCAAATGTGCAACGATTACGCCGGATGAAGCCCGTGTCACAGAATTTGATTTAAAGCAAATGTGGAAATCTCCGAACGGAACGATTCGTAACATCTTGGATGGTACGGTTTTCCGTGAGCCGATTGTGTGTGCAAATGTGCCACGTTTGGTGCCTAATTGGACTGCACCCATCATGATTGGTCGTCACGCGTTTGGTGATCAATACCGGGCTACTGATTTTGTAACAAAAGGAAAAGGGAAGTTAACGGTAACCTTTAGCCCAGAAGATGGGGGTGAACCGCAAACTTTTGAAGTATATAATTTCAAGGGCGACGGTGTGGCGTTAACGATGTACAATACGGATGAATCCATCAAAGGATTTGCGCATTCATGTTTCAACATGGCTTTGAGCAAAGGATGGCCACTTTATTTGTCGACCAAAAATACGATTTTGAAAAAATACGATGGTCGTTTTAAAGACATCTTCGAAGAAATTTTTCAAAATGATTACAAAGCGCAATTTGATGCGGCGGGTATTGTGTACGAACATCGCTTGATCGATGATATGGTAGCTTCTGCCTTAAAATGGAATGGAAATTTTGTTTGGGCATGTAAAAACTATGATGGTGACGTACAATCTGATACGGTAGCGCAAGGCTTTGGTTCATTAGGTTTGATGACCTCCGTATTAATCACTCCAGATGGAAAAGTGATGGAAGCAGAAGCAGCCCACGGAACAGTGACGCGTCACTACCGGGATCATCAGGCGGGCAAGCCTACATCGACGAATCCAATCGCCTCCATTTTTGCTTGGACGCGTGGATTGGAATTCCGCGGTAAATTAGATAACAATGCGGCGCTTATTCACTTCTGCCAAACCTTAGAAAAAGTTTGTGTGGAAACGGTTGAGTCAGGCAAAATGACCAAAGATTTAGCTGTTTGTATCCATGGTAACAAAGTAAACCATGGCGAACACTATTTATATACGGAAGAATTTTTAGCTGCTTTAGATACAAATTTAAAAGCTGCTTTAGCATAATCCAGTCATGATCAAAAAAGCCGCTTCTTTGATGAGAAGCGGCTTTTTTTGTACCCGAAAATTAATTCCGTGCGGTTAATTGCCCACGACGAGCGTGCGTTGATAGACTTGATTCGTCGTCTTTATCATCAATTTATAAAGTCCGTTCGCTAGCGCATCGACCTTGAGGCCATAGGTGCCATCTTCGTCAATTTTTCCTTGTAAGACGACACGTCCATCATGGGCATATAAAGTGAATTCTGCTCCTTTCAATGAGTTAACCGATTGGATATTGGCGATGGTTACAGCTGGATTTGGAAACATCGTTAAGCCTCCGTCAGCCGGTATTGAATAATTTAGTTCAAATTTAGGTGACACACAGCTAGGGCCTGCAGCATATTTTTTGGATGAATAAAGGGAATATTTTCCAGATTCTTTGACACGTAAATAGGTGTTTTTTTCTGACACTAAAGCTGTATTATTTAATTCCCAATTATATTCTACGTCGAATAACTTAAGGCCTCCATAAAGAAAATAAGGGCTTGCTATACTAATGCTTGGGGTCGATGGATTCGCAAAAACCTTAGTTTGAATAGACGCTGAATAAGGAGAGGCGCAGTCATTAGGACCACCGATGGTCTGCACTTTATAGGTTCCATTTCCGGATGATATGATACTACTGGTTTTTTCACCTGTACTCCAAAAATAGGTACCTGAACCAAGGGAAGCTGTCAATTGTACACTTTTCCCTTCGCAAAATAAAGTGTCACCTAAGGCTTTTAAAATAGGTGCACTTGGTAATGGCATAGAACTAATTTGAAAGGAAGGTAACGAAAATTCGATGCCTAATTCATCCTTTAAAATGACGGAATAGATTCCGCGTTTTAATGGGAGTTTGGTAAAGGAATTACTAACGACAACATTATCTTTGATCCAAGAAATTTGTTTAAAATTCGTGTTGGCACTGATTAAAAGTTCATTTGAAGGACCACAAGTTTTTTCGAATTGCGGAAAGGCTTTTGCTAATACAGGCGTTGCATTAGCGCTAATAAGAGAAGATATACTAGCAAGCCAGCGATCACCTAAAATTGGATAGAATTCTTTTGTAAAGTGCACGCAAACTGAATATTCATCACTTTTACGTGGGATTTCTATATCATCTGTGGCTGGACCACTATAAATTTGAAGCAAATCCGTCAAAGAGGTCATTTGCTTTTGAGCCTGAATAACGGAACTGCTTGTTAAACCTGGTTTGCAACCTATTCCATTTGAATTATATAACGATAAATAGGATGCCTCAGAAATAAGCCATGGAATATCCAATCCTGATTTCTTCCTAAACAAGGCAATTAATTCTTTCAAATTAGCCACATAGTTTTCTTGACTTGTTTCAAGATTCGTATCCGTTTCACCTTGATGCCAAAGGACAGAACGAATTCCATTTTTTAAGCCATACACCTCCGCTACTCGCTGCAGGTTAGCATAGGGGAAGCCCTTGGGATAGCGTAAAGATGCCTCCCAGGGATTTACCGAACTGAGTCCTTTAGCCGATTCGAGCCAATTGCGCAGTGCTGTTCCGGACCAAGCTACATTGTAAAAACAAACGGGTACATTGTATTTTTGAACTAACAAATCACCCAAATTCGCCCAATAATAAGGTGATAGGCCCATCGGACCAATAGTTGCATTACTACTTAATTGCGCATATGAAGCACTTGGAAAATCTAAATTTTGTAATTCTAAAAGTTTGGCATCAGTGCCAGAATTATAATCTTGAATCCAATTGTAAAAGTTAGCACAAATCACACGATCGTCTTTTGCCCCAACTTCCTCCACCCGTCTGTTAAGTCCTTGCGCATTAGATTGCCCCGCAATAATAAAATTTTCACCCACACCCACGCGAGAAAGGGTACTCGAATCCTTAACGATGGTACCGATGAGGGAGCGAATTTTTAAGGTATACCAACCACCCTTCGCGGTCAATTTACCTTGATAAAATCCAGCAGTAGGTTTAGTATCTAAATTTGTCCAATCCACGAGCGTTCCCTGGCCAGCGACCACAGGCTCTAATTTAATTTGAACGAGTTCTGTTTTATCGCTGCAATTACCCAAAATGGAAATGCTAGCTTCGTTGGAATTGTTTCGCTGGAAAACCTGCCGATTCACCGGATAACTAATCGATATTTGAGCTGAAAGCCCAAACGAAAAAAGCACCCCGAATAGAAATAAAAGACGAACCATGACTAATTAAGATCCCACTAAATTACCAAATATTTTTGAAATGAATCTACCATTAAATAAAAAAGGGTCATACCGGCAATTACCTGATACGACCCTTTAGGAATGCAGATCTGCTTATTCAGAAACCACAGAGAAAGCCACTTTGTGCTTCACCTCTTTGTGTAAATCAAGTGTAGCGCTATAATCACCCACCATCTTAACCTCTGAATCAAATGAGATTTTCTTACGATCGATATCGAAACCCTTCTCTTTCAACATATCAGAGATTTGAATACTCGTTACACGACCAAAAATCTTTCCACTATCACCCGTTTTAGCGGCAATAGTCAATGTCATCTCACCAATCGCCGCAGCCAAATCAAACGCATCCTGACGGATTTTCTCCACTTTGTGAGCGGCTTGTTTGATATTTTCTGCTACGACTTTGCGATTTGAAGGCGTTGCCATGATAGCAAAACCTTGTGGAATCAAGTAATTACGACCGTATCCAGCTTTAACAGCTACCGTGTCATTTTTATACCCCAATCCAGCGATATCTGTTTTTAATATAATTTCCATCTTATTTTACAATCAAATGTTTATCAGGTTATCCCCTAGTTTATTTTAAACCATCCGCCACATACGGCATCAAGGCTAAATGACGACAACGCTTAACCGCTTGTGCCACTTTACGTTGAAATTTCAACGATGTTCCAGTAATACGACGAGGCAAAATCTTACCTTGCTCATTCACTAACTTTAATAAGTAGTCTGGATTCTTGTAATCAATGTACATAATGCCCGATTTCTTAAATCGGCAATACTTCTTACGATTACTATTTTTATCTACAGGTTCGTTTACAAGTGTCATATTATGCTTCTGTTTTTTCTGGTTTTCTACCTACTAAACCTTTTCTCTTTTTCTCATTGTACAAAACGGCATGCTTATCTAAAGCAGTCGTCAAGAAACGAATAACTCGCTCATCACGCTTGTACTCAAGCTCCAATTTGGCGATTAATTGCGGATCCGATAAAAATTCAAAAATCTGGTAATATCCGGTGTGCTTGTTTTGAATTGGGTAGGCCAACTTCCGTAGTCCCCACGCATCTTCATGAACGATTTTTGCACCGCTATCCACCAACAATTGCTTGAATTTTTCAACGGCGTCCTTTGTCTGTTGCTCAGACAAAACGGGAGTTAAAATGAACACCGTCTCATAGTTTTTTAATTCCATAAAAAATTGTTGTTTTAAAAATCTAAAAAAAATTTGGACTGCAAAAGTAAGGAAAATACTTAACAATCAAAAGGATAAACAAGAAATAATCTGAAATTTAACGCACCTCGAAAGAACCAAGGCCGATTAAGAATCCCTCCGCATACAATTCAATCTCATGCCTACCCTCTTTATAGGCATTTGCGCGGGCATAAATAAACTCCACCGATTGGTGATTATTTTCATAAAAAATACGCTGCTTAGCCGTATAGGCCAAATCCTTCCCCTTAAATTCAAAAGATCCCGAACCCAAGGAATAATCCGAAACAATATTTCCAGTCGGCTCAATGATCCGCAAATAAATCGTCTTAACTTCTTTAGACGCCAAGGAATTTTCTTGCAAATGAAAGATCACCCGAATTTTTTCCAAACGCTTCGCCTTCTGATTTTGTACCCCAGTCTCCTTACCCCGTGACGAAATTGCATACACATTTACCCCCTCCGCACGCAATGCCGCCGCCACATTCACCTTCTCAACCAATTCCTGATTTCGAACTTCCAAAATCCTCGATCGCTCACTTAGTTCTTTTTGCTTCACATCAAATGTCAAACTAGAATCACGCAAAGCCTTTTGAACATTACTTAAGCCATCCTGCAATAACTTCGCTTCCCGACTCAAAGAATCATTTCGCGCAATCAAAACCACATTTTCCTTTCTTAATTTACGAATCTCAACATCCTTTTGTGTAATCAAACGCAAATAATAAGCTAATTTCTTTTCAATTTCCTTCTGGGCCATTTCCGGATTTTCAGCCAAGGCCTTTTGATCACTTAAAATTTGCTGACGAGCCACCTCTAATTCATTCACCCGGCCACCTAATGTTTTGATCTGAACCATACGAACTTTCAATTGCTCCGAAATCGAATCCAATCGCTGGCGTGCATTTTCCACAAAAGCCTCCTGTCGAGAACCCCAAACCGAAAAACCAGGACTGAATTTTTCCATGAGCAACAATCCACCCAACATTAAAACAAAAAAAAGCAATACCGCGATAAGACGCTCTTGTTTTTTTTCTCGTGATCGAATCTGATTGGAATCCATATGGTTTACTAAGAGATTCAAAAATAATAAATTAATTTTACTTTCAAATCAAAAGATTATGTCCATAGCCCAAGAAATCCAACGAATTCAGCAAGAATTAACCCAAAGCGCCGCCAAATTAATCGTCGTTACCAAAACGCGAAGCATCGACGAATTAAAGGAAACCTTAGCTACCGGGCTTATGGATTTCGGCGAAAATCGCGTCCAAGAAATGGTGGAAAAGCAAGCTTTACTACCAAGCACCGTACGTTGGCATCAAATCGGCCATCTGCAAACCAACAAAGTCAAATACATCGCACCCTTTGTACACCTGATCCACTCCGTGGATTCGATGAAATTATTGGTCGAAATAAACCAACATGCACAAAAAAACCAACGCATCATCCCTTGTCTATTTCAAATCTATATCGCCCAAGAAGAAAGTAAATTTGGCCTCAATCAAGACGAATTAATTGATATTTTACATGATCCTATTTTTGCTACGCTTCAGCATATACGTATTGTTGGCCTCATGGGCATGGCTAGCTTTACCGAACATATTCCTCAAATAAAAAAAGAATTTCAATCCTTAAAAACGCTTTTCGATTATGTAAAAACCGAAAAAATAGGTGTAGCAACTGGCTTAGTGAATTGGGAGGAAATTTCCATGGGCATGTCCGGGGATTATTTATTAGCAGCCGAATTAGGCTCGACCTTCGTGCGAGTAGGCTCCGCGATTTTTGGGCCACGTGCCTGACAAAACAATTCAAACAACCGATTCAAAAATCCTAATTTAATTTTTAGGCCAAAAGAGCAGTGCCATTTCGACCAAGAAACAGACCAAGGAAAGTAAAAATAAGCTTCGAATCAGCCCATTCCCCGAGTTCATATTCTCCTGATCAAAATTCAATTCGCCCGAAAAATCAGCCTGAGGCATCAGCGCCTTCAGTTCTACCTCCGAATAAGTCGCACGGGCACTAACCGATTTTGGATAATTCACCGCGATTGTTCCCGTCTTTTTCCCCGCCAAAAAGACCTGGTAAAATCCTGGAAAATGTGCGCCCACGGCATTGGGCCAAGTACATTTCCAATAAAGCCCCGTCCAGCTTTGTTCCGGGATCCAAGCTTGCTCTTTTTGAAAGGTCAAGACCTGATCACCCTTGGGCGCTGGCGCCGAGAGATGAAATCCTGATTTCTCCCAAGAAAGAAATCCAACCGACTCTTGAACCGACTGAATCGCCATTTCTTGGAAAACTGGCAAGAAAAGCCCATGTCGGGTAAATTCTACTTCCCGCGTCAAAGGCGCAGCAAAAATAAATAATTGACCATTCCCCACCGAAAATTGGCTCAAAAACGGCATCTGATTTCCAAAGGCAAAAAGGGTTTTTCCGCCTTGCCAACCAAGCACCGGCTGGGCCGAAAACATCTCCCAAACCTCCGAAAAGGACTTCGATTGGACTATGCTTTGAAAAAATTCAAGCTTCTTTTCCGGTTTACGAATCGGTAGTAAAGGCATCGAATTCAGGAGGTGAAATGAATTATTTTGACCTGAAAACAAGTGGCCTACACCCACAATCCCTTCCTTTTTTAAGGCTTTCTTTGGAATCAAAACAAGTCCATTTCCCTGTCGAAGCCAGGTCGCCACCAATGTCCAAGTTTCCAGGGTCCAGGTCTCCCACCCCTCCATCAGGGCAAATCCATGGAGCTGTTTTTGTTCCAATAAGAATTTATTTAGGAAGATCGTACGATAGTCGAAAGCTGCGTCTTTTTCAAAAACGGATGTAAAAAGATCAAGCTCGCCGGGCGGAATGATTCGATAAACCTGCCGTTTTTTTGAGGGCCTAAGGATAAAATAAAAGGTATTGTCGAACTCACAGGGATCATTTGAAATCAACTTCGCTTGAACCTCATCTTGGGTGATGCTGACGGGAAAGGATATGTCCACGGAGGCTTGAACTCCTAAATCGATGTCGCTAGAATTTAGTGTAAAATCACCCAATTGGAGTGAAATATGCCTACGTTTGGCTGCCTTCGTACCTAGATTTTTCACCCGTACGAATAATTGAAAGGCTTCATTTTTCCGAATAAAACTTTGGCTATACCAAAGACTATCAATCCGTAAATTATCCGTTTCCGGACCTGTGATTCGTTGGATTTGAATTTGACTGCCCTTGGGTATTTTGGGCAAAGCTCGACTTTTCAGAAAATCCGATACCCAAACGAGCGGACGACCCTTTGGAATTCGTTTAAATAGCGAGTGGCTTTGGTTTTTGGCCGAGGGGATTTGACTCCAATTTTCGGAGGAAAATACTGGCTCTTGGCCTTCATTTGTGAATAAAAAGATTTTTTTAGGTGTAGAAAATAATTTTTTGCCGAGGTCTAAAAACTCGGCACGTCGACCCTGAATGAATCCAGCATGATTATCCACAAAAAGTACGGGTGACTGTGAAGCCGGGTCTTGCGGGCCATCCCAATGAGGTTCGCTAAGGCCCAAAAATAAAAAAATCAAGGCCAGCATCCGTAAGACAAGTAAAATCCAGCGACGAAGGGATCGAAAACCCTTGCCTTGAAGTGGCATCGTTTTCAGGAAACGAAGATCCGAAAAGGGAATCGGCGCACTTTGTTTTCGATGGAAAAGATGAAGAAATAAGGGCCAGAGCACAGTTAAAACTCCCCACAAAAATTCTGGCTGGCCAAATGAAACGTTCATAAGGGCTAAAATACAAAAAAAATCCCAACCGAATGGTCAGGATTCCTTTGCAATCTAGGTGAATAGAATTAGCGTGTTATCGACATAATTTCAAATTCCATCTTGCCTGCCGGTGCTTGAATTTCAGCTAAATCACCGACTTTCTTGCCTAATAAGCCTTTCCCAAATGGAGAAGTCGCCGATATTTTCCCAGCGCGCAAATCTGCTTCCTCCTCCGAAACGATGGTATAGGTAACCACCATGGCGTTTTTTGTATTTTTTATTTGAACTATGGAGTAGATGGATACTTTAGATGTATCGATAGTCGATTCATCTAAGATACGCGCATTTGATACGACTTCTTCCAATTTTGAAATCTTTAATTCCAAAAGGCCTTGCGCATCTTTGGCGGCATCATATTCTGCGTTCTCACTTAAATCACCTTTATCTCGAGCCTCTGCAATTTGTTTGGCCATATCTTGACGACCTTGAAATTTCAATTGATGTAATTCCGATTTTAATTTTTCAACCGCCTCAGCTGTGTAATATTGAAACTTTGCCATATGTATTACCCTTTTAATTTCTCTAAAAACAAAATAGAACAGCTTCCGACCGTTCTACTTATTTTATTTGTAGTTTTGCTCCGAATTTCTGCCTAGAATAAATGTTTGTTTATCAACACGTATCTCATTTTTTTACTTCGTAAAGGTAATTAAAAAGCGTTTAGATTCCCAAAACAATTTATATCTACGCAATTTGAACAAAAATTATATTTCCCGTGCGCATCATCTTTTTTGGAACACCTGAATTTGCGGTAGAAAGCTTAAAAGCGCTGGTCGATGCGAAATTTAATGTCGTTGCTGTCGTCACCGCCCCGGATAAGCCGGCGGGAAGAGGCCAACACTTGCAAGCTTCCCCCGTCAAAATCTATGCCGAAACGTGTGGCTTAGCGGTTTTACAACCTATCAAATTGAAAGATCCCTCTTTTTTAGAGGAATTAAGGTTATATAATGCTGATTTGCAAATCATTGTGGCTTTTCGGATGTTGCCCGAACAGGTCTGGAACATGCCGCGCTTAGGCACCTTTAATTTACACGCGTCCTTATTACCTAATTACCGCGGTGCCGCCCCGATTCACTGGGCCATCATCAATGGAGAAAGGGAAACCGGAGTTACGACCTTTTTTCTTCAACATGAAATCGACACCGGTGACCTCCTTTTCCAAGAAAAAGAAGCCATCTCGGAGAGTGATACGACCGGCGAATTATACGATCGCTTAATGAAAAAAGGTGCGAAATTAGTCGTTAAAACTACGTTGGCGATTATGGATGAGGCCATCCATCCGCAAGCTCAAATCGAAACCAAGGAATTGCGCATCGCTCCTAAATTAACAAAAGAGACGGGGCTGGTTCATTGGTCGAAGGACGGCCAAAGCATTGTCAACCTCATCCGAGGCATGAATCCCTTCCCAGGCGCTCATACCGTTTTTCAAGGAAAACATTGTAAGATATCTTCCGTCCGTTTTCATCCTGAAATCATAGCAGATTTGGGCATTGGGGTTTGGGATACAGATCAAAAAACCTTTTTACGCGTGGGTTGCGCCGATGGATACATCGAAATTTTAGCCTGGCAAATGGAAGGAAAGAAGAAAATGGAGATTGCTGAATTTCTTCGTGGCTATTCTTTTACTTTTTAGTGGCCAATTGCCACGTTCCAAGTCGGTAAAAATACCCTTCTACAAATACCCAGCCCGCAGGCACATGCGCGAAAAATGGCGTATCCCAAACGATGGGTGTCGGGATACTAATTGCATATTGACAAGCGCAAGGTTTGTTCACTTGGATAATAGCCAATTCCTTCAATAAATCATTCGTATCCTGAAAATTTTCCTCTTTTTGTTCGGATTCAGCTGCATCCAAATTCTTGCGATATACCTGCATAAAACGGGCATATTCAAAGCCTATATCCGGAAATTTCCGAATGAGTTCCGCCCCATTTTTTAAGCCCTGTACATGCCCAAGGTCTGGAAAACCAGCAAAATCTCCTCCCCAATACATGCCAATGGATTTAGCTATTTCACCCATTTTGGTATAGATCATACCCCTTCGTAAATACCGACGTTTTCGGTATATCCCGACATCCGCGGCTAAATCAAAATTGTGTAACGAAATGGCCGTTTTAGATCGACCGGCAGCGACTAACCGCAATTGTTTGGCTAAATTCCGTTCCTCTTGAAGATAACGTACTCGATACGCTTTGGGATGAAATTTGACCAATAGGCTGTCCTTGAGCCGGCTGAATTGCTGGACTTCTACGTCCAATAGACCTTTCCAATTTTGGTTCAAATCAAATCCCAACAAGCCATTCACAAAATGCGCCTCCCTGGTTTTTTGAAGTGTATCCAAAGAATAGGTTTTTTGAGACCGACCCGAATTATCTAGCTTTTCAATTCGTAATTCAGGGGATAAAAAATCTGTTGTTTGCCGACTTTTATACCGAATAATCCACAATAATTCTTCAAATGAAATTTGCTGGTACATTTGAGGGCCACAAATGAGTCGGGCAGAATCGAGTTCCGCTTGGGAAATTGCAGGAAACCAAAGCCCCATGCAAGCAAATGCAAGCAGAAAAAATCGAACCATGGGTCTTATTTGAGCGGGATGATTAATTGTTCCCCTCGTAAGGTAATGTCCTCCTTTTTATGGTTTACATCCATAATGGATTTTTTAGACACTTTGTATTTCTCGGCCACAACACGAAGTACATCACCTGGACCGACCGTGTGAATGGCTTTGATTTTAACTTTCAACCGAGTGATACCCACTTTAACTTCGGAGGATACACCTGGATTCATCGATTTTAATTGGTCTATCGTCAATCCAAAGCGATTCGCCACCCCATTAAAGGTCTCTCCCTTTTCCACGACATACTTATGTTCTTTCCCTTCCGGGAGCGGTATTTTAACTTCTTCCGGAATTTTTTGTGCTTCCGCTTCTTGTTTCTGAGTTTCGAGGGCTAATTCTGCCTTTTGACTTGAATCCTTCACCGCGCTAGAATCCGATGGAGATGTATTCGAACTAGAATCTGTGATGATGGAAACGGGTTGTTCCATTAATACCTCGTCATCTTCCAATTCCAATTTTTCTGCTTTAACCAATTCCTCCGTCGTAGGCCCCATAAAATGCTCGTATCCAACGAGGACAAGTCCAAAAAGCGTTGCCAATAATATCAGCAATGTGATGATCGGAAGATTAGCGCTTGAACTTTCTTTCAAAAAGGGGATTTTCATGAATGATTACAGCTTATTTTGGGTACTTTGGCTCATTTCAGCCACTTTATCTTCTAATTCTTTTTTGTAGGCAACTAACTTATCAGAAAGATTTTCATCGGAAACGGCTAAAATTTGAACCGCCAAAATACCTGCATTTTTAGATGCATTTAAGGCGACGGTTGCCACCGGAACCCCATTTGGCATTTGTAAAATAGATAAAACCGAATCCCAGCCATCGATCGAATTCGAGGATTTCACCGGTACGCCGATCACCGGCAAAATCGTGGCAGATGCAACCATGCCAGGCAAATGTGCCGCCCCACCTGCCCCTGCGATAATCACTTGGACACCACGGGATTTTGCATTTTGTGCATAATGAAGCATTTTGACAGGGGTCCGATGGGCTGAAACAATATCCACCTCAAAAGGAATCCCGAAATCTTTACAGACCTGAATGGCATCTTGCATGACAGGCAAATCTGAACTACTACCCATGATAATTCCAACCATATTCGTATTTGTTTAACTAATCACGCGGATTAGATTTCTTACTTGTTCTGCTTTTTGTTCTATCTCCCCCCTGGAATCCCCCAATATCGTCACATGCCCCATTTTCCGAAAGGGTTTCGTTATTTTTTTTCCGTACAAAAATGGATATACCCCATCTATCGCAAGAATATCAGATAAGCCCTCATATTTCACAGGACCCGTACATCCAGCCTCTCCTAATAGATTTAGCATGCCTGAAAAACAGGTCGACCGGGTATCTCCCAAAGGCAATCCCGAAATCGCCCTCAAATGCTGTTCGTATTGAGAGGTCGCATTCGCCCGTATCGTATGATGCCCCGAATTATGTGGGCGGGGCGCAATTTCATTAATTAATACCTCACCTTCAACTGTTAAAAATAGTTCCACGGCTAAAATGCCTACTAATTCCAAGGATTCAATCAGGCTTTTAGCCAAAGAAACCGCCTTTTCTTCGGTCTCAGCAGATATTTCAGCCGGTGAAATCAAAAATTCAACGAGATTGTGCGTCGGATGAAAAACCATTTCGACAGTCGGGAAGGCTGTGATTTGCCCCATTTCATTTCTCGCCACAATCACTGCCAATTCCTTCACAAATGGAACGGCTTTTTCCAATAAACCCGGTTCTTTAAATCCAAGTGAAATATCTGTGGCATTTTTAATGGATTGAACCCCACGGCCATCGTATCCACCTTTGCCTAATTTATGGAAGGCGGGTAAAAAATCAAGATGTTGGGCTATTTCTTCAGCGGATTCGATTAAAATAAAATCGGCTGTTGGGAATCCATGATCCTTAAAAAACTGCTTTTGCAAGCGCTTATCTTGAATCATCCGGAGGATATGTGGTTGGGGAAATACCTTTTTTCCTATTTGCTCTAATGCTTCAAGCGCTTCGATATTCACATGTTCAATCTCGATACTAATCACATCGTGGTTTAAACCAAAAGCAAATACCGTATCAAAATCTTGAAAACTTCCATGAACAAATGTATGCGCGAGCGAATGGCAAGGCGCTTCTGCGTCCGGATCTAAGCAGGCGATTTCAAAATCAAGATCGACCGCTGCTTGTAAAAGCATTCTTCCCAGTTGGCCTCCGCCCAGCAATCCTATTTTAGGTAAAGCGCGATACATAAATTGAATTAGAATGGGTAAAATTACGGCTTTTGTTTTACCTTTGGAAATTATTTCGCAATCAAACAAAAGATTATTGAATGCGGCAACAATATATCATGACAAAAAGAACAGGCATTTTAATCGGATTTTTAGCGCTAGCGATCGCGAGTCGCTTTTTTATTCTGGCAGGACCCGCTTGGGCAAATTTTTCGCCTATGGCTTCTATGGCCCTTTTTGCTGGCACCTATTTTTCCAATCGCCTTCAAGCCATATCCTGGACCCTAATAGCCCTATGGTTTTCAAATCTATTATTGAATAATCTTTTATACACCGAATTTTTCCCTAGTTTTTCCTTCGGTTTTGATGGCGTTCACATGGGCATTTTTGCGTTGATCAGTTTATTAGGGAGTATCAACGCTCAAAAATCAATGAACATCACCCGCTTTGTAGGTTCCAACCTGACAGCAGCCTTAGGCTTTTTTATGCTTTCTAATTTCGCGGTTTGGTTCGCAAGTGAAATTGCCTATCCTAAAAACTTCCAAGGTTTACTAAGTTGTTATACCGCTGGATTACCTTTCTTAAAGAATTCTTTATTGAGTCAATTCCTTTTTTCAGGCCTCTTTTTTGGCGCCTTCGAAAGTTTAAAAGTACGAATTCCAGCTTTGCGTTAATTGTTTTTATATACGGTTCCGTCGCGCATGACAAATTTCACTTTACTCATCGACTGAATCGTTTCGGCCGGATTTCCTTCCACCGCAATGATATCCGCTGCCTTTCCAGGCTCAATGGTTCCCAATTTATCCGACTGCCCCAATAAATCTGCTGCATTCACGGTGGCACTTCGAATCGCCTCCAAAGCCGGCATTCCCGCCTCATGCATCAATTCGAATTCCCGCGCATTTTTTCCATGACCAAAAACTCCCGCATCCGTACCAAAAGCAATTTTAACTCCAGCTTTATAGGCCTTCCCAAAAGTTGATTGAATAACTGGCCCAATCTCCAAGGCCTTTTTCTTCACCATTTCTGGATAGTAATTAGGAATCAGCGCGGAATCAGCGACGGACCGACCAGCGATGACCGTTGGCACAAAATACGTCCCCCGCTCTTTCATTAAATCCATCACCTCTTGGGTCATGTAAGTTCCATGCTCGATCGAACTCACCCCTCCTAATACCGCCCGCTTCATCCCCTCCGCACCATGCGCATGAGCTGCTACTTTATAACCATAATCTTTCGCCGTCTGCACAATAGCCTTCACTTCCTCCAAGGTAAACTGTGCACCCATCCCATCTTTGGCATAACTTAACACACCTCCTGTAGCCGTGATTTTAATTAAATCCGAACCTTCTTTATAGCGCTGGCGTACCGCTTTGGCGGCATCTTCGACCCCATTAATCACCCCATCCGCAGGTCCTAAATCCTTTTTAAATGTCTCATTTAAGCCGTTTGAATCATCCGCATGACCACCCGTTGTCGCAATGGCAACCCCCGCCGTAAAAATACGCGGCCCATCCACAGCCCCTTTATTGATCGCATTCCGTAAACTAATAACGACATGGGTCCCCCCCAAATCCCGCACCGTCGTAAATCCAGCCATCAGATTTTTCTTCGCATTCAAAAGTGCCTGATAGGCCAAATCAGCGGAGTTCTTGGTAAAGCGATCCAAATACGCATTCGGATTCGTTTCACTTTCTAAATGCACGTGCATGTCGATCAATCCCGGCATGACCGTTTTATTCTTTAAATTAATGATTTGATCTGCTTTA
>Ga0114958_10000326_pt1 | contig 41397 bp, 29 predicted proteins | sample C_130208_EF_Meta_FD_89577 | JGI IMG/M metagenome (GOLD analysis project Ga0114958, IMG submission 89577) | Freshwater microbial communities from Lake Croche, Canada to study carbon cycling - C_130208_EF_MetaG | ecosystem: Environmental > Aquatic > Freshwater > Lake | place: Lake Croche, Canada... | reverse complement strand
AAGAATAAATAATGATTTACACAATCAAATTTTAAATAGAATAAAAAAAATATATAATACGGCAAATATAAATGAATTTAATAAAATATTAAAATTAGAAGAATTTGAATATTTATTTAATATTAAATAAATGAAACATAAAAATTAGTTATACTAATTTTTATCATTATTTAAGCTTTAATTTTTTCAATAATTAGTTTGATATTATTTTTCTTTCTGGCAATCATTTCACCAGGATCAAACATTGGTAATTTTTTATTCCATTCTTTATCATAGTGTTCCTTATGATATTTTTTATATTTATTACAACCAAGTGTAAATTCTGGAACATCTTTCGCTTTGTACCAATAAACTTTCTCCGCTATATTTTTAGAATGGACACGATTATCAATAACCATAACACCATAATTTTCAGTGATTTCACCAAAAACTTGCTCAAATACAGCTAAAGTTGGAAACATACCAGCGTAGTGTTCATATAATCTTTTTCTGTTTGATGTTACATCTTCTGCTAATAAAAAAACGTAATCAAAGTTACTTCTTAATTCAGGGGGAATACCTAATGAGAATTGCATAGTTAAAATAAATGATACGTGGTGATGTCTGCCATTAAAAAATAATTCTAAGATTTGGGGATCTTTTAACCATTCACCTTTACTTGACATACAATCGTCCATGATTAACATTATTCTATCATCTTTTAATTTTTTACCATCTTTTTTTCTCAAAGAATTATCTTCATTTAATTTAGCCTGTCTTTGATAGATTTTTGCTAAAATTTCTGTATCAAACTCGTTATAAATATAAGAGTCAGGACAAAAATCACCATAAAATTTATTTAATTTTTCAGTTCTTGAAATAATTACAGAGGCAGGCATTTTACGTTTATGGTATAAAATTTCACGGGTTAAATAAGATTTACCAGTCGCGCGTTTCGCGATGAGACACATCGTCGAATGTTCGCACATTTTTTCTATAGGAAATCTTTTTAGTTGTAAACGTGAACTTCCCATTGAAACACTTTTATAATTACTCATTATAAATATAGCTAGAAAATAATTTATATTTCAATTTCTTTCGTACAATTTTGATCATAGAATAATTCAATCACTTCTATAGTTTTATTTGTATTATTATTCAACCAGTACTTAATATTTTCTTTTAAAATATTTAATCTTTCTTCCCATTCTTTTTCATATTTTTTATTTATTCTATAAATATTATCTAATCCTGTTTTCCAACAAGATTTAATTTTAATGTTATCTTTATTTATATAACTATCTGGGTTAAATCTTATAAATACTATTGGTTTATGTTCAAAATCTAAAGATATTTCCATTAATCTTTTATTATCACAACTACAATCATAAGTTGTATGTTGATTTTCATCTATTTCAATTATTAGAATTTGTTTTTCCAATTCTAATAATATATCAGGTCTTCTTGAAGATTTGCCATTAATAATTTTCTTATCACAAGTCCATTGATAATTATTAAAATATTTAATTAATTCATCTCTAATAGCTATTTCTTTTGTTTTATAATTTCTAGATGTTTTTTTATCTGGAAATAAATGGATGAAACATAATAAACAATATCCTTCATTTTTTTTATTTGGAATAGTATGACACCATTCTGATTTACATAGTGCTGAGCCTCCACATATTTTACAATATTTTTTAAGTTTTTTATGTAAACATATTGATTTTCCACCACAATCAACACAATAACTTCTTTGTTTATTATGTTCACATATACCACCACCATTGCATTTCTTACAATTTGATTTATTTATATTGTGTATGCATATTTGTGAGCCGTGACATTCCACACATTTTGATTTAGCTTTATTATGTGGACATATATGACTTCCGTGACATTCAACACATAAATGTTTTTGTTTTTGATGAATACATATCCCAGTTCCTTGACAATCTTTACAATATATTTTAATTTTATCGTGTATACATAGTCCTTTACCCCCACATTCTTTACAATTAAATTTTATTTTTTTGTGTTCACAGTATGCAGTTCCATTACATTCTTTACATCCAGTTTTATTTATGTTATGTGAACACAATGACGAACCTCCGCATTCTTTACATCTTGTTTTAATTTTATCGTGTTTACAAAATGCACCTCCTTTACATTCTCGACAGTTAAATTTAACAATATTATGAGAACAATACGCAGAACCACCACAATCTCGACATCTTGCTTTCATTATACCGTGAATGCAATATGCCCCTCCTCCACATTCCTTACAATTAAATTTTCTTTTTTTATGTATGCATATACTGCTACCACCACATTCGACACAATCATTTTTCCTCTTTCCGTGAGGGCATTTTTTAACCACAACACCATCAGCCATCAAAATATACTAATTTAAATTAATATATTATTAATAAAAAAATCAATTTTTTTATAAATTAAAATTATTTTTTTGGTTTCACAGAATATTTAATTTTTAATCCAGTCACATATGTCTTTGTCTTTTGTTTGCTTGATTCTTTGTCAATATAGTTTGTAATTTTCTCTGCGGAAATATATTTATCCAATATTATTTTATCTTCTTTTGTAATCAATTCTTCTAATTTTTCATCTTTAATAATTTTATCAGATGAATTTTCTTGAGCAAAACAATTAATGATATCATCATTTAATGGTATACTAAAATCTCTAAAACAATTTACATCAGGTATAACATACATTGTATATAACATATCTTGATATATAATTTTTAAATATCAATTTTTTAATAATAATCTATTATAATTTATATAATATGTCTAATAATGATTATTACGCTAAATATTTAAAATATAAAAATAAATATTTAGAATTAAAGAGTTTGTACGGTGGTAAAGTTACAGACTGTCCTATTGCCAAATATTCTAAAAACGCCGAAGGATATTATAGAGATCCAGAACATTATGACGAAGTTGAATGTATATTAAACCAAATGGTACCTAAATTAGAATCATCTGTAGCTCAAACTTTCACTTTACCTGAAATTACTACTTATTTACGTGCTTTACAAGGATATTATAATAAGTATGTATTATGTGCACCAGATGCAACAAATCAATTCAAAGCCCAATGTGCTTCTCATTTAGCAAAACTCAAAAAATGGCGTGTTGAAATGCAAAAAAAATGGAAAGATGTACCAGGTGTAAACTCTTTACAATCATTAATTACAAGAGAATCTCCTTCTTTTGCTTTAGCCACAAATTAAAAAATTGTATTAATTATAATAAAAACATATTTTTATTATATATAATGCCAGTAAATTTAAAGTTATCAAATGAAAGTTTGCAAAAAATAATTGATATTGAGGGAACCCCTTTGCAAATATACGACAGTGAATTAATTATAGAAAATTTAAGAGAATTCTTAAATAAAATGTCATCTAATTTTACAGGATTTAGACAATATTACGCTGTAAAAGCTTTACCAAATCCTCATATATTAAAATTATTAATTAATAATGGGTGTTATTTAGATTGTAGTTCATTAACTGAATTAAAAATAGCAGAGGATTTAGGATTATCAGGTGAACAAATAATGTTTACAAGTAATTATACTTCAAAAGAAGATTTACAATACGCTAAAAATTTAAATTGTATAATAAATTTGGATGATATTAGCTTGATAGATGATTTGGCGTCTTTAGGTGATATGCCTGAATTACTATCATTAAGACTAAATCCAGGTATTGGTAAAACAAATTCTGAAACCAAATCAAATATTTTAGGAGGTGAGAAATCTAAATTTGGAATTTCACCTTTACAAATATTAGAAGGTTATACAAAAGCTAAAAAATTAGGAGTGAAAAGATTTGGTTTACACGTAATGACTGGTTCAAATGTTTTAGATTTATCTTATTGGAATGAATTAGTAGAAATTATTTATAGTACAATAGTTACAATTTCAAATTTTTTGGATATAAATTTTGAGTTTATTAATATTGGAGGAGGAATTGGTATTCCTTATCAAGAGGACAGCCAAAAAGTTGATATAGAATCATTTAGTAATAATTTGAGAACTTGCATCAATACTCAGTTGAATAAATATAAAATTAACGATATAAATATATATATGGAAAATGGTAGATATATAACTGGTCCTTATGGATGGTTAATATCTAAATGTAATGTAATTAAAAAAAATATTAGAGAAAATGATACACAAATATTTTATGGTTTGGATGCTTGTATGGCTAATTTAATGAGACCAGGAATGTATGGTGCATATCATTATATTACAATTTCTGGTAAAGAAAATGAAAATAAAATGAAAGCAAATGTTGTAGGAACTCTATGTGAGAATAATGATTGGTTTGCTACAGATAGAGAATTACCTGAAGCAAAAAAGGAAGACCTGTTCATTATACACGATACTGGAGCCCATAGTCATTCAATGGGGTTTCAATACAATGGAAAACTTAGAGCCCCAGAAATATTACTAACAAATAATAAATATAGATTAATAAGAAGAAGAGAAACAATTAACGATTATTTAGCAACCATTGTTCCATCAACTGCTTTAGATACTAGTATTCTGATAAAAGACAATGTCAAATATTTGAGTTAATAACAACATAAAAACAACATAAAAACAACATAAAAACAACATAAAAACAACATAAAAACAACATAAAAACAACATAAACAAAAAAAAAGCGAAGCTGAGCGAAGCGAAATAAAACAAAGTTTTATAAAAAATACGCTAGTATTTTTTACAAAGTTGAGTAAAACGAAATAAGCCACCGGCTTATCTTACCATTCAGGCAAACTAGTAAAAATATCAAAATCAGGATGTGATACTTTATAATCTTCAATATTTGGAGATTCAATTTTATTTATTACATCTGGTACTTTATCTATTTTTATTTGATTCATTTCAATAACAGCTTCTGGTTTAATAAATTTATCTGCGTGTGAGCATTCTTCTGTAGAAATAAATACAGCTAATATACGTTCATTATCCCAAAATAAAATTAATGCAACAATAGATGAGACCAATAAAGGTAATTTTACTTTTTCGTAAAGATTAACCCTTTCTTTACATCTTTTTTCGTCATCAGCTTGTTGAAACCAAAAAATTAAAACAAAAGTTATACAAATAATTAAAAAATCATTTAATTTAGATTTGAATAATGCCATTATTATATATAAGAAAAAATTATATTATTTTCTAATATAAATTAATAAAATGATGATTAATAATTTAAACATTGAACGCATTATTAAGTATGTTCTTTTAGGCTTGGTTGTTCTCGTTGCTACAAAATATATTCCAGATAAAAGCTTACCTACAAAAGAAATAATAATGATTTCTGCTACATCAGCTATAGCATTTTCAATTTTAGATATGGTTTCTCCCTCTGTAAATGTTTCACAAAAGCAAAAAACCCAAGTTTAATTTTAAATATATTAGATATATTTAAAAATAAATTTAAAAATTTAAATAATTATTAAAAAATTTTCTTTTACTTTTACTGGAATCTTTTTCTTTAGTATCATTTTTGGTTTCATTTTTATCAGTACCTCCACCACCTACATTATTTGAGAATATTTCTTGGTAATCTTTTTCATTTGTTTCTGGACGATATGATAAAGAAGTATTCAAATCAGTTTCTCCTAAATTTTTTTCTAAAATATGTTTAATTTTATCATCTATTGTTTCATTCTTTTTAGGAGAAGCGTGATTAGATGAAACTTTAGTTGCTTTAGTCATTGGCGAATCGTTTGATTCACTTGTTTTTTCATATGATTTATTTTTAGGAGTTACATAAGATGATGTATTATTTTTATCTTCAGTAGATGGTTTATTAATTATTTCTAAAATTTTAGATTCTAAATCTTTCTTTTCATCACCACCAATTTGTAAATTTGCATTTTTTGGTTCATCTTTAGAATTAATTTTATTTAAAATTTCATGTGTATCTAATTTATTTGAAACTTCTCTTGAATCTATTTTAACTAACATATCTTGTCCTTCTAATTTAACTAAATTATTATTTGAAATAGGATTTGTATTAGTTAATTCTCTTCTAATTAATTTTTGAATATTTTTTTCATCTGCTTCAGTTATATTTCTATCAAAATTATCATTTGGAATATTTGGTTCAAGTTCTTCGCCTAAATATAATTCTAATATTTCTTTAACAGGTAATAGTTTTCTTATACCTTCTTTAATTGAATCTTTAATTAAATGAATAGTATCTCGTTGATTTCTTTTTAATTCTATTGCAGGATATTGATGATACATTAAATAAGGATTATTCCATAATTCTCGTGCACATTCAATATAAATTTTATGGATAAAATCTTCTATTTTAATATTTTCATAAAATTTAGGATCAATTTTTGTTTGTAATTTATAACCAGGAGGAGCTAAACAATTTGGATTATATGTTAAAACTATAATATTTGCTTTAATAGTTGCTTTAACTAAATCATGTAACCAACTAAAACTTTTTGTATTATTCATTATTCTTTCTGTTTCTTGTTTGATCATTTCTTCATTCCATTTAGGGATTCTTTTTAAAAATGATTGAAATACTTTTAATACATTATTTGCTTCATTTGATACTTTTAATGATTCAGCATAAATTGATTGAACCCCTTCATAAATCAAGGGTGTTAAAATATTAACTAATTGTGTTGTATATTCTAATTTTGTTTCTACAAAAAAATTTATCATATTAAAATAAGATAGATTATTTATGTTTTTAAACCTAATTAATCTATTTAAATATTAAAAATAAACTAAATTTATATTTGGTTTATTATCATATATTATTTTGTTGCGTTCATTTATTTAATGGTGTATTACCACCTCTAGTTGTTAAATAATCTAAATCTTTTTGTTTTACACATAAACATCCTCCTTGAACAGAAGAACCTAACGAACAAGCAAAGTTATTAGGAACATATTGTTTCAATTCTTCTTTATCAATATCATTTTCTAATAATTCAGGAGGATAGGGCCAGCCAGAGTTAATACAACAGGAAGGTGAGCATTTATTATTAAATAAAAAGTTTGGTTTTTCTGTAAATAGATTTGATAATCTTTCTTTCAATTGTTTTTTTTCTCTTTGATTACAATTGTTCATCATTGGAATAACTAAAAATACAAATAACGCAATAATAATTATTGAATAAACAAAAAAATCATCATTATTGTTACCACCAAATAATTTATTAATTCCTAAATTTAAAGACATATTAATATAAATTAGATATTTTTATTTTTAATTTTTATTAAGATATTTACTCTTGTTGATAAGAATTATCATTTTTTATTTGATCAAAAATTGAGTCAAATCTTTCTTTCAATTTTTTTTTATCTTGTGTATAACAACTTTCTACAGCAGGCATCACAAATATGAAAAATATAACAGCTATAATAATTGAAGATATAAATATTTGATTATTTTCATTAATTAGATTAGACATATGTATTAATTTAGAAAATTTATATTTTTAATATTTTTAATATATTTTCTAATTAGATTTAATGAATTTATTAAAAAAAATTACAAATAATTCAAAAGATAAATTTAATTTAATCCAAAAAAAAATAAATATTAAAAAACAATATAGTATTGATTTTGAAAATGTTAATAAAGAAATGAAAATGGTTTTTAAAGATAAAGGTATTACAAAAGTAATAGGAGATTATCATTTTTTTGGAACTTTTAATATTCAGACAAAGATGTGGACTTGGGCAAATATAATCCCTAATATAAGTATAGATAAAATTAATTATGTAAATCAATTAAGATTGAAAGCATATATTTTTGAGAAAAATATAAATAGTAGTGAAATAATAATGTTTTTCTTCCAATTTTTAACAAATAATTCTATGTTTATTCCTGAAGAAAAATATATGGGATTGATTATTGATTTATTATTATATCTATCAGATGATATGTATATTTTTGAAAGACCTTTGGATAGTAATACTATTGAAATATATGGATTAGTAAAAATTAATGAATTAATGAATTAATTTATTTATTATCCAAATTTATATTATGTGTCTTACTAATTTTCTTTTTATCCTTACTAGATAAAGTATAAAAATCTTGTGTTTTATCTATTTTTAAAAATAATTCTAATTCTTTAACAGTAATATCTTTTTTATAACCTTGTAAAATAGCTATTAGTTTATCTTCCATATTATTTTTCACTAAATAATTAGCTATTTGATTTATAAATATAATTTCTTCAATAGATTTGTTTGGTATAATTTTTAATAAATTAATAATATTTTTCCTATTAATATTTTTTAATGAAGTTTTATTTAAGTCTGAACTAAATTTCATTTTATCTGTCTTCAAAAAGTAGTTGGTATTATATCTATTAATCCAGAAAGAAGTATTTAAACAAGTATAAAATCCATGAATATTTTGTAAATACCAATTTTGATCGGTATAAATACTTGTTTCAATATTATCTCCTCTTGAAATTGAATCTGATGTTTTAACTAAAGAATAAATAATTTTTTTCCATGATTGTTTTGATTGAGTTAATATTTTCTTTATATAATGTTCGTGAATCATTAAAGGTAATAACACTTTTTCTGATTCATATAATTTAAATGTTGATTCATAATCTAAATATGAATTTAGTAATCGTTCAGTAGCTTCATATAATCCAACGTCAATATTCTTTTTCCTTGATTTTTCAAAAAAATCATTTAATTGTTCAATATTTGTAACTTGTTTATAATGAAATGATAATTCTTGTAAAATATTTATTAATCTTCTAATATCAAATTGAGAAAAATTAATTATACTTTCAAATATTTCTTCATTATCTATAATATTAAAATCTTCTTCTTTTGAAATAGTTTTTATTAATGAAGATATTTCTATTGTTGAAGGAGAATAAAATCTTATTTCTTCACAATTCTTTTTCAAATCATTTAATAATTTTGAATGTTGATTATTTGATATAAATATAAGAGGGAACGAGTTTGTTTTATTATTTTCTTTATAAATATCCATAATATATTTTTTTTCAGATGTTAATGATATATTTTCTGTTTCATCAAATATTAAAGCTATTTTATTATTCTTGTCTTTATAAAAATTTAATTTTGATAAAATAGAATTTTCTTGGTTGTAATATTCGTCGAAATCATCTAAATTTCTAAAATCTTTAATTTCACTTGGATTAATTATTCTAACAATATAACCAGCTTCTTCTAATAATAATTTAACAGTTAATGTTTTTCCAATTCCGTGATTTCCTGAGACTATAATAGCATTATTTTTTGATTTTTGTTTTAATGCATTTAACCATTCTTTAACTTTTTTTATTTGCTGTTTGTGTCCTATTATTTGATTGAGCATATTGGGACGATATTTATTCACCCACAAGGTATCCATTATTAAAAATATCAATTTCTTGTCTAAATAACTTTAAAAAAGTTTAAAAATTTTTAAAATAATATTATTTTATAAAAATAATTTCTATTATAGTATATATACTTAATGGACTATAATAGAAATGGATCTAGAAACAACTCTTCTATTGACGACGAAGTACAAAAATTACTTCGTAAAGGAAGCAAAATAACTTCTCAAGACTTTGCCAGATTAAGAAGCATGGGTAAAGATGAAGAAGTAGTAGCAAGAATTCAAAATGCTTATGTTGATAAGACAGGAAATATCACCAAGAAAGCTAAGAAGTTTGCTCAATTAATTCGTGAAAAATACAGCGAAACTCAAACACCTTTTCACTTACTCTTAGAAAAAGCTCACAAATACAAGGTTAAATACAGTTTAACTGATGATGAATTTGCTGAATTCCAAAGAATCTACGAACAAGAATTAGTAGGCACAAACAAAAACACTGACTTATTCCCTGCCCAAACTAACTTAGGTAAAGTATTAGGCAATGTTACATTAGATAACAATGGTTTCTCTGGCAAACTCAATGATGTTGACCAAAAATATTTAAATGAAATAATGAAACTCCACCAAGCCTCCAGAGCTTTACACGCTCAAGTTTTACTTCAATCAATGCAATACGAAGATTGCGACTTTGAAGCATTAACTGGCAAATACGAAAGAAACTTACACAGAGTAGGTGAACACATCCACCCCGTAGTTGCTGCTATGTTCTTACCTAAATTCCCCGTTATTGAAAACTTTTTCTTATTCTCTAACATTGCTGGTATCGTAAAATCTCGTTTCAACGGTGAAGTCTTAGATTCTCGCCCCGACTACGAATTATTCTATGCATTAACAACTGACCCTAATGACGTAGTATGTGACAACAAATCAACAATCTTAGACTTAATGAACAGAGCTCAACTCCAAACACAACTCTGGAACAACGTTTTACACTTAAGAAACGGCCAATACTACAATGCCTCTTTCAAGGATTTCATCATGTCAGTAGACATGTGCAGACTCAACAAACAAGACACACCTGACTTAGTATACGGAAGATACGATGGTGTAATCATCAAGAGACTTCTTTCTGCCTTCTCATTCAGACCCACCGTTGTAGCCACAACTCCTCTCTTAATGAACCCTGTAGCATTCAATCCTTATTCTTTCAACGTAAAACCCCAAGTTACATCTGTACCTATGATTAACATGAGATTACCCCCTGTATTAAATGCACAAAACGCTGACCCTGTTGAATTAAGCTCTGCCTTAGAACAATCCCAATTCTTCTTAGAAAACGGTGCCATTGTTCCCAGAAACACTTCTTTAATCTGGTCTCGTGGTGTACTTGTTTTCTACGTTGACCGCAGAGCAACAAACCTCAAATTCAACGACCAATTAAATGCATTCTCTATGTCTCAATTACCTACACCCATTGCTGGGTTCGAAAGATTAAACAGACGCAAGGTAAACTTTGACTATGATTTCCCCATCCAAGGTGAAACATACAAATTAAGATCCGTTGTATATTCTGATGTAAACATCCAAGACGGCAAGGAAACAGACTTAGTAATTGGTTCATCTGCATTAATCAGAGTCCCTGCTGACATGAAAACAAGATTCACTGAAAACTACTTAGTATACGATCCTTATGGCCCAATCAACTCACACAACGAAACAGGCAGCTTAGTAATGGACACACCCATCACCAAGATTAACGATTTCGATGTAAATGTTGATTTAAGTTTCAGAACCTTAGCCGAAACAAAGGGCACTGTTTTCATCTATGCTTCTGAAGGCAAGACTGATGAAAAGAAAGAAATCACTTTTTAAATCTTATAACGAAGTGCATATACTTATAACATATTAATATAATAATTGAATAAATTATTATATTATTAGTATCCATAATCAAAACCTTGTAATCCTGGGAAACCCTGTATATTTGATTTACCTGGAATTTCGGCATCATATTTAATTTTATCTACATTAGATTCTCTCATATGAATGATATTATCCATAGAAGGTAAAGTTCTTTCAAGGCTTTTTGTATTAATTGGTAAAGGAGGTCCAACAGGTTGAGTTGAAATATCTCTTAAATAACCAACTTTTTGATCTACATTTGATATAATAATAGGTAAAATTTCTCCTACTACTATACAATTTAAATCTTTTATTTGTCCTCCAATATTATATGGTAAATTTCTTGAATATTCTATGAATACATATCTCATTACAATAATTAAATCTTCATCTTTTTGTGGACAAATTACAAACTTTTTATTAGTTTTTCTGAACACGGATAAAATAAGTTGTTTGTTTATTAAATCTAAATTTTCTGGTGAGAAAAAACTACTTTCTAATGCTCCAATTTCTTCTTGTGACATTTTTAATTCATTTTTTATTAATTGATTTCTTAATGCTTTACCTTTTTTATTTTCAGCAAAATAACCAACTGGAAATTCTTCAAAATTATATTTAGGATATTTCTTTGTTGCAGACATTATTATAGATTAGATTATATATTTTTATATAATCTAAAATATTAATTAATTATTATTCAAATGTATAAGTTTCTATTACATTTACATTATCTGGTAATACTTTTTCAAAATAAGAAAATAATGTTGATGGAAATACTTGTATTTCTTTAAATTGTTCATTTATTGCTTCTCTATCTTTTGTTATAATAACTTTTTTATTTCCAGCTACTGTTTCTTTAAATATTACCCATTCATATTCATCAAATCTTAATTGTCTTACCATTAAACTTCCTTCTTTATATGTTGGTTTACCAAATACACTAAAATTTTGTTTTTCAAAATTACTTAATAATGTTCCTACTTTGTTATGCATTAAATTTCTAAAATTATTTGGTATTATATTAATCAATGATGTATCGCCTGATAAACTACTTCCAATATTGACTAACATAGTCTTTACTTTATCATCTAATGCATTGCCTTTATCTTTCATAAAATTTTCTGGTTGCATAATTATTTGTGTTACTGCATTTCTAACTAATTTACTAAAATTTGATTTATCTCCATTTATATCATCAAAAATACTACCATATATTTTGAATTGTTTATTTTTAGATAATGGGTCATATGTAATATCAGCAAAATTAGAATCAATTACTAATAAATAACCGTAATTTGGTACATAATATTCCATATTATTTATTTTATATAACCAACAACTATTTCCCGTACCATCAGTTTGAACATCTTTAATATATACGTTATTTTCAAGTGAAAAATTTTCAAAATAAATTTGATGTTTTTCTAAGATTGCACAAGCATATATTAATTGAAATAATATTGAACACCATACATCTGGATTATGATAACCAGTTGATGTCATTCTTCTTACTGAACCAGTAGATTCATAAATCTTTGAATTCCATTTTAATATATTTGTATTTGGTGCTTCAGTAAGAGCGACAAGTATTTTAGGTTCTTCTCTACTTAAATCTAAATATTCATCTTTAACTCGCGAATCTCTTTTTCCTGATATTTCAGAAGCTAAATCATTTATTTTTTCTGTTACTGCAGATAATCTATTTAATTCATCTGCCATTCTTAAAGTTTCTTTATCATTTAATGGAATATATGAACGAGATGTTCTTGCTTGTATTCCATTAAATTCTTTTAATTTTACTAATTTACCATCAACTAAATTGTAATTTGGATATGCAAGATCTTCTAAAGTTAATTTATATTTATCTTTTAATTTCTGTTCATTTGATTTATGATTTAATAAACCTAAATGATCTTTGTCTTTTTTAATCATATCTAATTTATTGAATCCAACCTTTGATTCACCATCAAATACATACAATAATATATTAATAAAATTTGGAGATATCTTTTTTCTTACTATTGAATCAACCCAATGATAATATTTAATATCTCTCCATACATCAAAATCATTAGAATTCATTTGAGCAACTGAATAACAATTTGCAGATCCAATATTTAATTGATATAATCTTATATTGATTGCAATAGATGTTGGTGTTGCTTTTAATACACGATCATCTTTATTATATCTGATTGGATAAGCACTTCTATATAATAAAAATCCAATTGGTATATCATCATAAGGATTTGCTCTTATGTGATAAGGATTAATATCATAAATTTTAATCCAAGATAATAAAGATTTTTTACTTCCTTGTATTGTAAAATCTTCTCCATCATATTTATCTAGTATACTATTTCTTAAGAATTTTTTAATTACTTCTCTTTCTTTCAATGTTAAAAAAGAATATACTGTTTTTTCACTTGGTAATACATCCTCGTAAATTTTATTTATATATGAATGATTTCCTAAAGGATCATTTAATGAAATATTATAAATTTTATTTATTGGGGGTTGCATAGGAACTAAATTATAAGGATACATTTTATTTATCATACTACCTTGAGGATCATATAATGGAATAAATCCAGGTGGTACATCTCCAATATCATTTTTTATATTATCCATTTTCTTAACAGTATCAAATTTTTCTTCTACAGGTTGAACTGTTGGTTCTTTTGGCATATATGGTTTATTAGATGGATATGCTGGTTTATCTTCTCTTGGTGGATATGAAGGTTTATAAGGGGGTCTTGTATCATCTCTTGGTTTATAAGGCGGTCTTGTATCACTATTAGGTTGATACGAGGGTCTTGTATCGCTATTTGGTTGATATGGTTTATCTTCTCTGGGTGGATATGATGGTTTGGGTTGATATGGTTTATCTTCTCTAGGTGGATATGATGGTTTGGGTTGATATGGTTTATCTTCTCTAGGTGGATATGATGGTTTAGGTTGATATGGTTTATAATCTGTTTTTTCCCAAGGTTTCAAAGTTCTTGTATCAGTTGGAGGATTATTTACTTTTTCTACATTTTTAGTATCTTGCGTTATAAATGTTGTAGGTTTTTCTACTTCTATATTTTGTTCTTCTGCTTTTTTAGAATCTTGAGTAATAAATGATTCTGGTTTTTTAACTTCATATGGATTTTCATATGCACCACCTTTCATTTTTCTAGGTTTATCTTGTTCTATTCTTTTTAATAATGTATTAACTTCTACATTTTTAATATTTCTCTTAATGTAATCAGATTTACCTTGTACAACTGTAGAGTATTCTGATTCTTGAAGTTCTGATGTTTCTTTGTCTGATTTTTCTTTCAAAATAAATGAACTAAAATATGAATCATTTAATAAATTTGATGGTTTTTCTAAAATAATATTTTTATTTAAATAAAATTTATTATTTTTCATTTCTCTTAATTTAATTGGTATAATTTTATCTAGAAATTTTTTTGTTTCAAGATCACAATCTGATAAATTATTTCCTTTTATTAAATTAATTTTCGATATTAAAGAATTTAAGAAAGTATGTAAATCAAAATATTCATTAACTTCATTTATATATGGAACATCAGTATCTCTTTGATTTAATATGCCATAAAAATTAGGCAAAGTTGCTTTTTCAAAATTTGTAATCTTTATTTCAAATTCTGTATTTAATTCCCACTTTTTATTGTTAAATTCATATTTTAAATTATTTACCTCTTTTTTAATATAAATTAAAATATTATCAATTGTTAAATTATTATGTCTAAATTTAGGATATTCTTTTTGTATTATAGCTAAGGTGTGAATAACTTGAAATAATAATGATTTATATGAACAAGTATTCTTTTCTAAATAATCTTTAAGTGTTACTGAATCAAAAAACTGTTCCCTTATTCTTACCGAAAGTTTTGTATTTATTTCATCAATTTCTATTTTTTCATTTATTTCGTTATAAACTAATTCGTTTGATTTTAAAATATGTTTTATTTTATCAAATTCAATATCAAAATTTATTATAGGTAACAAAATATGATTTGTTTTCTTTTTAACTACCAATGAACTTAATAAATAAGAAAATAATGAATCATTATTTGAAAAACTATTTAAATTATCTATATCTTTACCTTTTTTATATGTACTAATTTTCATTCTTACATTATAACTGCTATTTGTAAATACTTTCCAATAACTAATTGATTCTGTATTATCAAAATTTATAAATGAAATTTTAGATTCATTAATTGCATTTATTAAGTTATCTGCTTCATTCGTATCTATAATTTTAATATCATCAATTTTAATTTTACCTAATATTATATTCTCTATTTCTAGACAATTATTAAAGTTATTATTATAACAAAAATTATAAAGTAAATAAATTTTTTCTTCCATTATATATAATTATATTTTTTTATATTTCTAAAATATCTAAATTATATTGGTAATCATTTCCTTTCATATAATTAGAAAAAAGATAAATTAATCTTATTATATAAGCTTCAAAACATTCAATATGTCTTGTACCTTGTGATTTTCTTAATTCAAAAATTGATGTTATTTCAATAATATGAGATTTTATATTTATATCTTCAAAATACATTAATAAATTTTTCATAATTTCACTAATAATTTCTTGTGTCGGTATATTTGTTATTGATAATTTATAAAATGATTCCCTGCATTTTTTAATAAGAATATAAATTTTTTTACCATTATAATTTTTTTTATCAATCATCATATGTACCATTTCTAATATTATATTACCCTTACTATTATCAAATATACAACCATTCATTTTTAATTCTAATAACCATATAGCATTATAAATTTTTTGATTACTATTTGTTAAAATATAATTTAAATCACGAGCACTTAAATTAATATTTTGTGTAATTCCAATTTGTAATAATGTATTTATAATTTGTATATTATCTGGTAACGGTACTCTAATTTCTATACATCTTGAACGCAATGGTTCTATCATTTTAGATAATTGATCACAAATGAAAATAAATTTACAAGTATCTGTATATTTTTCCATAGTTCTTCTTAATGATGCTTGTGCAGTATTAGATAAATTATCTATTTTATTAATGATTACCACTTTAAACAATCTTTTATATTTTAAAATATTTAATATTTCTGTTTTTGCATAATTTTGAATAATTTCTTGTATTAAATATTTATCAAAACCATTTGAATTAGGTTCAATTACTATATGAAATTTTGATTGTTTAATATTTACTTTTGTCTTTGAATTACCATATCCATTAATTGTATATTCGATTTCATTTAAATTGATATTATTTTTACCATAAATTTTTTCTAATAATTTATTTACTAGAAATTCTTTACCACTACCACTTTTACCATAAACTACTAAATGTTGAAAATTTGCATAACGCCATACACCTGATTCTAAATTTGTAATTATTTCACCAAATTCTTTTTGTGGCTTTTCCATTATTTCATCAATTTTAGAATAAATTTCATTATGGGTATCAAAACTATCTAATATTTTTTCAATAATAGAATAATGCCACATATTTTGATTTGAATCTTTATAATATTTGTCAACTAAAAACATTACTAGTATAATAATTTAATTCTTTAAACGAAATAAATTAATATATTCAAATAATTATATATATATTAATTTAATGAGTAATTCTGTAATAGATTTAGATGATTTTAAAAATGCTAGATTTGATAAAACTTGTGTCCAATCAATGTTAATAATATCTAGTTTATTTGTTTATTTTTATTTTTATTATATTCTAAAATAAAAATTGTCATCAACTAGATAATTTCAGCAATTTCTTATTTTTTTTTGTTTAAAACAAAAAAAAAATTGTCATCAACTAGATAATTTTCAGCAATTTATTTTTGTTTTAAACAAAAAAAAATTGACATAAATACAATTAAAACAATATTTATTATTAATTTAATGAAAATTTCACAATTATTTAAGATATATCAAGATCTTTTAAACTCTAATATTTCAGTTCAAGGATGGATTCAAACAGCGCGAACACAAAAAAATGATATTTTTGTTAAATTAAATGATGGTACACATCCTGAAGGTATACAATTAATTATTGATGCACAAAAATTTCCTGATTTTAGTCTTACAACTGGTACTTCTATTAAAGTTGAAGGTATTTTGATTAAATCACCTGCTGCTGGACAATTATTTGAGTTAACAGTTTCTAAAATTGATATATTAGGTAAATGTGATCCAACAGAATATCCTTTATCAAAAAATAAAATGAACTTGGATACTTTGAGACAATATTGTCATTTTAGGTCTAGAACAAGTACATTTGGTTCTGTATTTAGAATTAAATCAGCAATATCTCATTCAACCCATCAATTTATGAAAGAAAGTGGATTTTTACATTTGGATCCTAACATTATGACTATTAACGAATGTGAAGGTGGTGCTGGTGTTTTTCAAGTTACCGAAAAAGATATTTCTGTTCCTTCTAAATTACCTCTACTTATAATTGATACAAGTACAACAGAAGATGGTAAAAAAATAAAATCATCTCAAATTACTGATAAATATGATTGGAAACAAGATCATTTTGGACAACCAGTTTTCTTAACAGTAAGTAGTCAATTATCACTAGAACCACTTGCTTGTGCTCTTGGAAGTGTTTATACAATGAACAAATCATTTAGAAGTGAACACTCTTGTACTAATAAACATTTAAGTGAATTTACACATTTTGAACTAGAAACTTGTTTCGTAGACAATAGTGATTTGATGACAATTGGTGAAGATTTTATTAAATATGTTGCTTCATATATATTAAGAGAATGTGCAGCGGATGTAGACAATTTAGATAAATTTATTTCCAAAGGATTAAAAGAACGTATTCAAACTATTATAAATTGTAAATTTTACCGTGTATCTTATAAAGATGCTGTTGAACTTGCTATTTCAAATGGGAAAAATATTAAATATGGTGAAGATTTATCCTCAGAAATTGAAAACTTTTTAACAGATTTTTATAAAGGACCTGTTTTTGTTTTCAATTGGCCAATTGCAATCAAAAGCTTTTATATGAAACAAGATGAAGTAGATACAACTTTATGTAATAACTTTGATCTCCTAATGCCGTATAAAGTAGGTGAATTAATTGGTGGTAGTATGAGAGAAGATTGTTATGATAAATTAATGTTTATGCTTAAAAAGAAAGGAATTAATCCAGAACCTTTAAAATTTTATACTGATTTAAGAAAATTTGGTTCTGTTCCTCATGGTGGTTTTGGTCTAGGTTTTGATAGATTAACGATGCTTTTCACAGGAATGGAAAATATTAAAGATACAGTACCATTCCCTGTATCGTATAAAAGCTGTGACTTTTAGAAAAATTGTTAAAATTTCATTTATTATAGTATAGTTATATGTATAATGGGTTCTTTTTTATCGACACTAAAATGCAATATTGTTAATATGAATAATGTTGTAGAAACAAATAATATAAAACCAAATAATGTTACTAGTCCTTCTGATGAAGAATTTGTAAATTATTTAAATAGCTTATGGAGCAGCGAAATTGATAATGTTCGTATTTTTAATGATTTACCATCTCATAACGAGATAAACGAAGATGACTTGAAAAAGTTTAAAGAAATGGTAGAATCTAAATTTGATTCTATAAAAGTTGTAGGAAATTTTAATTACAGTAATAAAATGGAAAAAGAAATGAGATTAACTAAAAATGAATTAGATATGTCAAATATTAGAAATACTTATATGGCATCATTAGATTTGACAAATCACCAACAGATTAATAATAATTTAATGAATAGTATAAATAAAGTTCGGATTTATTCAAAAATTAAAGATACTAATAAAAGTAGTTTAAATGTTACTAATTATAGATTTTTACAAGATCATTCAAAAGAAATGAAATTATTAGATAGACTATGGTGTTTAAAAATTATAGAATTAGTTAAATCATTAGATAAAAATATATTCAAATCTAATTTAGCAAAAGATATGGATTCATCTGTTGTTGAAACTGCCGATATGAATACGCGCAGTCGTGAAAATATTGCATTAATTGATATTGAAAAAGCATTTGATTCTTGTGATTTTGAAGTTGTTGAAAAACTTTTACAAAGAAATTTATCAAAAAAGATAGGAGATAAATTAGGTTCAGAATTAACTCAAGAATATCTATATTTGATTAAGCAAAGAATAGTATGTTTTAAAGATAAACAAATTATATTTAAAAAAGGTATTCCAACTGGTTTACCTTCATCAAATATTATTTTTAGTCTAATAATGGAAGAAATTATTACAGAATGGCAAAATGAAAATAAAGAATTATTTACTATTAATAAAGATTTCACACTAAATATTTTTGTTGATGATATTTATTTGAAATTAATCAACTTATCAATTAAAGATATCATTGTAAAAACTTTAATTGATAAAATTAGTTTTTATAAATTTAGGGTTAATTTTGAAAAATGCAAAGCAGATGAAAAACTTCAATTGGAATTTTTTACAAATTTACATGAATCTGATTATTATTTGGGAATTCCATTTACTAGAGATTTAAGATATTATTCAGATATTATATTAAAAAAATATAATAATCAAAACAACAATATGGATACATATTCTATATTATATAATAAACTTGTAGAAAAACACGATGATTATAAAGCAATATATGGTTATTTCAATTACAAATTAAAACCATTAATGAATAATAAAGAGACTTTGATAATGTTTTTCGAAAAATATTTAATTTAAAAAAATTGATTGAAATAGCTATTATGATTTATATTAAGTATAATTAATTTATGTTGTATGTATTGTATATCAGATGACGATTATTTCAAAGATTTCAATATGATGTTAAACGGAAACATTATTGATTGTTTTAATGAAATAACGGAGAAAGAAACAATTCTTAAAAAGGAGATTGATAGAAGCGAGCTAATTAGTAATACAACAAGTGATAAAGATTTAAATAATGATGGGGATTTAAATAGTGATAATGATTTAAATAAAGATGTGGATTTAAATAGTGATTGTGATTTAAATAGTGATAATATTTTTATAGATACTAATAAAAAATTGAATAAAAAAATAATTCTTAATTATAATTTAATATATAATGATCGACAAAGATATAAAAAAAGAACTACTAACAATGTTGGAGAAATTGAAGACACTAGACATTCAATTTATCGATCAAGTAGAATTAAAGAATCAGAATATAAATTATTTAAGAAAGATAAATTTAGAGATTTACAAAGCATCGAAAGTTAATGATAGATGTATTAAATGTAATAGAGAACCAAAATATGTGAACATCGATTCTAAAGAACTATTTTGTTGGAATCATTCTATTAATGAATGAAAAAAAATTTGAAATTAAATCTTTTTCACAATTATTTTATAATATAATGAAAACGATTGAAACTCTTAAAGAATTACATCCTAAAATTAATGCAATTTTAGGTGAGTTAGATGCTATAGTGAAGGATGATACAAAAAAAATAAAGAAAGAATATGCTAAATTAATTATGGAAGCAAGGATAAGTCTTCTCAAAGAAATATGTGAAGGTGAAGAACTTGATTTTTCAGTTATAAAAAAAAAATATCTTTCTGAAAAAGAAAGAAAAAATATTTCTGAAACATCAGTAATTTCTACAAAAGAAATAGTAAATGAAATTTTATTAGATACAATAGTTATAAATAATAAAACTTATTTTTATGAAAATAAGGAGAAAGGGACAATTTTTGATAACAAGTCTAAACCTGTTGGAGTTATCAAAAATGGATTACCAGTATTAAATTAATTTATATGAAATATTTCAATTAATCTTAATATAGCCTTTTTATTCCAAAGAGGATATAATTGATTAAACTCTTTTACTTTTTTTTCATTATATTTTTTATCAACAAAGGTATCACAAAATGATTTTAATTGTGAGTATCCACCTAATAATAAACTATCATTTGTATTATCTTTCTTTAAATAAATTTGAGGAAATGTATTTATTTCCGAAGTAACATATTTATCTTTTTCTTTATAATTAATTATAATACTTTTATATTTAATTTTATAACTATTTAATAAATCTAACGCTCCATTGCAATATCCACAACCTTCAAGTGCTACAATAAATAAATAATACATTAAATAAACTTATATTTTATTTTAGAGAATAATATCTAATCTCAATAATAATGCCAGGAGGTTTAATCCAATTATTAACAATAGGATTGCAAGATGCACCCCTTATTTTAAATCCCGAAATAACTTTTTTTAAAATGACATATAGAAAACATACAAATTTTTCAATAGAACAAATAGTTAAAAATATTGGTCCTAAAAAATTTAATACATTTCAGCAATATAAAATTAATACTATAAGTGATTTATTAGGAAGTATATATTTCATTGTTGATATACCAAATTTCAATGTAGTAAAAAAAATAACAAATAATACTCAAATAATTAAAACACTTCAAATAAATGAATTAAGTATTATTTATGCAAATAATAAAACTTATCTTTTTTATGAATCTGTAAATGGTAAATATTATTTAATACCAAATACATTTTTTAATTTATCAATGAATGATAGTTTTTATAATCAAATAGATGGTTCTGATGTTCAAGCTAATTTATTAGCTAATTTAAATTTATTAACAACATTAAATTATGGTGAAAAAGTTAATATTCTTACATTAAGTAATTCTACATTAAATCAATTACTATCTGTATTTAGATTAAATACAAATTCTTGGGTAGAATATTGGATGAGAATATTAGAAAAAGATACATTTTCTCCAGAAACACTATCGCAAACTACTATTGTAGATACTTTATTTGTTGATAATTTTAATTATTTTACAGATATTATTTCACAAAATAGTTTAGTCATAGATTTAGAAAAAAAAATGAAATTAATTTTATATAATGGTTATATAAATTATAGGATTTTCAATGTTAATAATAAATATTTAAATTTTAATGATGAAGTTTATAATTATTATAATGATACAACTATTATAATTCCTAAGCCTATTTTTGATGCTGATTTTGCTCAAAATTATACTATTATAAATTTAAATGATTCATCTTTAATTGAAACTTATAGATTGAATGCATTAAAGTTTAATAGTTTATTATATTTATTTATGTTACAAAATTTATATCCAACATTTCAATCAAAAATTAAAACATTTACTTTCTGGAAAAAGTATGCACTTGGTTTAAATAATAAAATAAATGATGCAAATGTTATATCAAATAATAATTATTTTTTAGAATGGACAAAAAGATTTAATTTTTATAGAGAAAGTTCTTATGGAAATTATGAAAGTATTCAATTACAAATCTATGAAACATTTCAAAAGAGATATAATGAATGTGAACAAAATATTTTATTTTTATTTAATTCAATGCAAATACCTATAGGAAGAGAAAAAATATGGTGTATATTAAAAGCATTTTTTAATCAATTTACTGATAATAATAGCAATGTTATATGTTTTGAAGATCATTTTAATCCAAATTCGTCTAATTTATATTTATCAAATGCAATTCAAAATTTATATCAAAATATTTATCCAACATTATTAACTTCGTCTAATTTAAATTCAAATTGGTTAAACTATTCAGATCCTACTTATATTCAACCAGTTGATTTAGCATTATTATATCCCTATTTAGCTTATAAATATATTGATAGTGTCATTAATGTATCTGAATTTACAGATCATCATTTTATGTTACTATGGAGAAATAAAATAAATATAGCATTGTTTTTCAGAATTGGTTATAATTTAGATAATTATGCTTCTGAAAAAGTTTCAACAAATTCTTTACAAAATACTTTTTTAAATTTAAATGATTATGGTGAAACAAATAAAAATTTAACATTTTATCATAATGTAAATTTAAATAGAGATATTAAATTAGATAATTTAAGAAACAAATTAAACGATTTATTTAAAAGTCAATCTTTTTATGGTACTATTTCAATTAAAAATAATGATTTATCAAATAACTTGGTTATTATATCGCCATCTTTCAATGGTTTAAATGATATTTCATATAATATGGTAAATCAAAATGTAGAAATAGTTGATGAAGCTTATTATAATTATACTTATGATAATGTTAATAATATTATACAAATATCAGAATGGAATAATAGTATATATAACGAAATTCATATTGAAATAAATAAATCTTTCATTAAAATGACTAATTTTAATTTTCTAAATAACTCATTATTCATTTATCCAAATATAAAAAATGTAGTCTTATCACAACCACAAATAAAATTACGAATGATCAAGAATATATTAGTTCCTATTATTGATTTTAATGCTGTATCAGATTTAAGCGGTAATATAAGATATTCAAATATTAGTCTTAATAAAAGTGCTTTCCCTGATACAAGTTTTAATATGATAAATTATCCAGATATATCATTTAATACGTATAATTTATTTAAAACTGATTCAAGTAATATGATAATTTTAAATGAAATTTATAATAATACAATTACAATTGATATTACTTATGATTATAATAACTTATATGAATTAAAAACTTTATATTCTGATGGAACAATTGAAAGAACAGAAATAATAATAGATTTAAGTAATAATATAATTACACCAGTTAAGTTAGATTTAAATAATATGAGACAAATTGATTTATTAGAATATAATTTTAATTTTCAATTAATTACACCTAATATTGAAATTATAGGAAATAAAATGAATAATATTAATATTACTGAAAATATAATAACCTATAATATTCAAACAAATTTATTATCTACAATAAATGATATTGCTATAGGAAATGTAGTTGTTGCAGTTGGTATAGGTGCTATACCTATTATATATTATTCTAATTATATTTGGTATGCATCATCGAATGCATCAACTATATTTTCAACTGTAAATTCGATTAGTTGGAATGGTACATTATGGGTTGCTGTTGGTAATACTGTAGGGGCTGTTACTAAAATAGCAACAAGTACCGATGGTAACATTTGGACTGTATCCACAAATAATTTAATAACTAAAACATTAAAATCTGTAGGATGGAGTGGAAAATACTGGGTGGCAACAGGAGATACAATTTCAAATGGTATAATATCAACCAGTTTAAATGGTTTAACTTGGACTAATTCATCTAATGTTGCTTCTTTAAATTATACAACAATTAATACATTTTGCAATAGCAATAATATTTGGGTTATAGGTGGACAAAATATAACAGGAACAGTAAATACTGGTATAATATCATTTAGTGTTGATGGTTCTGGAACAATTTTTACTAATTCAAGTAATGCATTTACATATTTTAGTAATGTTAATAAAATTATATATAATGGTAATTTATTTGTTGCAGTAGGAACTGCTATGATAGATAATAGTGGTAATATAACAGGTAGTTCAATAGCTGTTAGTATAAATGGAAATGTATGGCATGAAGCTAAAAATTGTAATAACTTTTTTACAACCTGTAATAGTATAGCTTGGAATGGTAGTATGTTTGTAGCGGGAGGTATTGGTAATAATACTATTGCTTATAGTATAGACGGAGAAACTTGGTTTGCATCTACGAGACCAAATATATATCCTAATATATTTACAACTATTAATGCATTTGCTTGGAATAAAAATTATTGGATTGGTGGTGGAAATGTACTTGGAGCAAGTATAAATGGCAATAATTGGTTACCAACATATAATGTTGATTTATCAAATAATGTATTAAATACTATTAAAACATATAATATTGGAAATACAAATTTATTAAGTAGTTTTAATGCATTATCTTGTAATTCAAATATAATTATAGCAGGTGGTATAGGTACTAATCCAATAATATATTTTATACCATCATCTGGTTGGAATACTTCTACAAGTGCTACCAGTATATTATCACAAGTTAATGCAATTACTTATAATGGAGTATATTGGATAGCGACAGGTATTCCTAAAACTAATAAACCTCCAATTGCATTAAGTGTAGATGGTATTACTTGGATTGTACCAACTAATACTAATAATTTACCAGTAGAAGGATTATCAATAAGTTGGACTAATTCTAAATGGGTTCTCATAGGACAAGGAAATACTAATATTATGACAACTAGTACAGATGGAAATATTTGGATTAAAAATACTGTATCATTAACATCAGCAAATACATTTGCAAATAGTAAAACTATTTCTGTAATTGGTGGTTCAAATATTGCATATAGTAATAATACTATTTTTACTAACTCTACAAATGCTTCTACTATATTTAGTAGTGTTAATAAAATTATATACAATGGAAATATTTTTGTAGCAGTAGGAGTTCCTGTAACAAATACTGGTAATGTTATCGCTACTAGTTTAAATGGAAATATATGGACACCTTCAAATAATGGAAAAACAATTTTTACATCTTGTAATAATATTTCTTGGAATGGAAGTATTTTTGTAGCAGTGGGTGTTGCTAATTTAGGTCTTTCAAATATAGCATATAGTACTGATGGATTAAATTGGACTGTGTCAACATCAAACTATTTTACTAATATGAAAACAATTATTTGGAGTAATGAAAATAATTTTTGGCTAGCAGGCGGTGATAAATTAGGAGTAAGTTTAGATAGTAATCTTTGGGTAAATTATTATAAGACATATACTCCAATAATTACTGTAACACCTAATAGTTTCTATTGGTTGACGGCGTATAAAGATACGTCTGGAAATATATTACCAAATAAAGTTTTTGTACCAGTACAAAATATAAATAATATTTTAACAATTATGGATAATACATCTGATTTTAATTATGAATTATTTCAAGTACCAACAACATATGCACCTAATTTATTTCCAATATTACATCATTATTTAAATAAAGATACATCAGGCAACATTAAAAATTTTCAAATGAATTCTAATTTCTATCAAGAACCATATATATTTAATACATTCCATACATTTTTAGCAAAAGATACTAGTGGTAATTTATTAGATAATTCTGGTAATATAATTGATATGGAAAATCATAGATTGAATCCAATAACATTAGATAAAATATTTGTAGATTTAAATGGATTTCCTTATAGTTTAGGAACATTAACTCTTGATAGTAGTGGTAATTATGTTGATAGAGATAATAACTATACTGTAGTCATAGATCCTTCTGGACAATCAATATTAGACCCTTCCGGTAATTATTTTGTGTTACTTGATATAAATTCAAATATAGTAACATTAGCTGATGGTATAACACCTTATTTTTTGATATATTTGTTAGGAAGTGGTTTAAAATATTTATCAACACCAAGTCCTGAACCATTATATTATTTTTATAATTTTCCAATTAATGAAAATACTAAAATTTGTAGGATTAATGGAAATGCAATAAATAAAATATTACCAATTAATTCAGGTGAATTTTATATTTATAATAAAAACACTTATCCTGCTATTTTTGATATTCTAAAAGTAAAATCAAAATCAAAATCAACGATAATTAAAGAATTTAATCAATTATTTGACCAAGCATTTTTACAAGATTCTATTTTTTCACCTATTTTATCAATTATAGAAAAAGCAAATGGTTTATATGAAAATGTAAATTTAGAAGGTATCAAATTATTAAAAACATTAGGGAAAACAATAAGTGGTGTAATTGATAATTCTACTATTATAAATAATTTAAATTTGGAAAATTATAATAATTATGATTTTAATCGTTATTCATTATTTGCTCCTTATTACTATAATTTAAATAATTCATTAATATCAAACGGAATTGGATTGCAAGCATTATCAATTAAATCAAAAGGATATATTATAACACAATCAAAGCAAATTTATGAAAGTTCATCTAAAATATCATCTAATTTGCAAAATTATTTAATATCAGTATCTAATGTATTACAAGAACAGATAACCTATATTAATACAAATCAAGATTTATATAATACATTCAATCAAAATGAATATCAAAACACATATCTACCAAAATATAAATTAGAAAATACAGTTAATCAAAATTTGTATACAATTAATAATTATAATGTTCAAACATTATTTGATTTAAATGGAAACTATAGTGATAAAGATACTGAAATATACTTGAATGATTTATTAATTGATATTTCTTCTAACAACATTGCAAATAGTTCTAATATGTTTTAAATATCACCTCAAAAAATAATAAATAATGAAATTATTTCTGAACCTAAGAATAATTTTAATGAAAATAAATTTAATTATATGGGTCCAGTACAATTTAGTTCGGGTAATTTTATATTTAATACTACTTATACTTTAGTAAATAATGCTTCAAATGCTTATTTATTATTAGATGATTTGAAAATAGTAAAATATAGTAATTTGATTAATGACTCATTAAAAAATTATTATAATAGTTATGAATTTATTTTAAATAATGGAACTACTGTTAATAGTGAAGACCCCTTTTATATATATCAAGCATTTATAGATATTTCAAATAATGTTGATTTAGTGAATGGTTTGATACCTGGAAATGCAATAATTATTAATTTTATTTTATATAAATTGGAACGTTATGAAAATTATTATATTATATCTGGAAGTATACCATTAGTTCTAAATAATAGATATTTTATAAGTGGTGATTCTACAGATTTTACATTACAAACATTTAAACCGAAAAACACGTTCATAATTAGAAATATTTCAATTTATAAAAATTTTAGGACAAATTTATCAACAAATAATATTACAACAAATATGATTTATATTGATTTATCAAATAATCCTATATTATTAGATTATATTAATGTATCAAATAAAACTTATTATAATTATGTTGATACAGTAAATCCAACTTTATATCAATTAGTTAATATGAAATTAATACCCCCATTTAATTTATCAAACAAAATAACTTTAATAACTAATGCAAATGATTTTATTTTGAAAAATTATAATGATAAATATTATTATAAGCTAAATAATGAAATATTAAATGGTATTCAATTAGATAATTTTATGATAAATCAACAAGGAAATTTTAATTTATGGATTTTACCTAAAAGTAATTTAAAATTAGTTGATTTAAATGTAAATGCATATCTTTCAAATGGTCTGCTTTATTTTACATCTATTGTTAATTTACCAAATTATACATATTATTATTTAAATGGTTATGTTTATTATATAGAAATTTTAACAAATCCTTATAGAGTAACAAATTATTTTATTACAGATATATCATCAAATAAATTATATTTTTTAGCGGAAGATAATTTTGATAAAGTAGAATCACAATATATATCAATATTTGATACAAATAGTGTAGAATTTTTATGTCCAAATATGGATGCAAGTGGAAATGATTATTATAAAGATAACAGTAGAATTGCTTCTTATTATTCGTTCGATTTTAAAAATAAAAATGAAACAATTTATGAAAATGAAATAGATATACTTGGAACATTTGCTGATAGTAATAATAAGGTTTTTATGATACCATTTAGTTATAATTATTTATCTGTAAATGATGCTGCTTTGATATATATGTTTTATAATAATAAAAATTATCGTAGTTTCTTGTTTTATAAAACTACAGATTTATCTAATAACTATATAACAGTAAACTTATATTCTAACATAGATGGTTCAAATATTTATAAAACTATTACTTGTAATGAACCAAATGTTATTATTACTAAAACAAGTACTGGTTTTAAAATGACAATTAAAGCAAAAAGTGGATTTCAAAAGAATAAATTATGGTTTGGTATTCAATTGGGTGGTTCTATTGTATATAAATTTTCTTATATATGGAGTTTATGGTTGGATACAAATAATACAAATTATGATAATCTTTTTAATTTATATGATATTACAACAAATCCTGCAATATTCTCACCAACTAATGTTTATGATTTAATTAATGGAAAATCAGATATAAATATGTTTATATTAAATACAACTGCCGGATATTCATTGAAAGGTAGAAATCAATTAATTTATTTAAACAATTCATTTATAAGTTTTAATAATTATTTTACAAATTGTACGCGTCAACAAATGTATTATGATAGTAATATTTTAAATAATCAAGGAACTATAAAACAATTACAATATAATTTTGATTCACTTAATAATTTTTTCCCTGATTTGGATTTTATGGGAAATATAAATATAAATGGTACTCAAATAATTTTTCCATCAGCAATAAAAAATAATATATTATATTTAATTTTATTTAGTTCTACCCAAACATATTTTTCAAATGTTGTGAAAATTGATATAAGTAATAATATAATAACAACAAATAATATTATACCAAATGATACTTATACTGTTTATTCGTCATCAAGAAGTATAGTAATAACAATGAATAATTTTAACATTTTTAAACAACTTGATAAATATTTTATTACTAACTATGAATTTAATTCATTGAAAATTGGTGATATAATAATGTTTGAAGATAATGTATTTGAAATATTAGGATTAAATAGTTTAACATTATTTTATGAAATTAATCCAATAAGAATAGGAATAGAATTAAAATCATTTTACACTGGTTATTATTATTTATATCGTAAAAATTCAATACCTTTAATACCAGAATATTTAGATGTTATTGATTTCAAAATAAATAATAATAGTAACTATAAATTAACTATTGATAATACATTCAATTTAATATTACAATCTAGTACTACTAATTTCTCATTAGATGGTGGTGAAAATATAATGTTATATTATACTAATTTTAATTTATGTAATTCATTTAATTATAATTTAAAAATGGGTGATTATTTAATATATGGTACAACAATTATTAGAGTTAAATATATAAGAAATAATATAATTTACACAAGTAGTAATATGATTGATAATATTGTACTAGGTTTAGCTGATGGATTCTATTCATTTTATAGACCTTATCAACCTTGTAAAATGGAAAATTTAATATTTGATAGTTCAGGTACATTAATTAATAATTTAGAAAATTTTTATTTTGAATTGAACGGTGTATTTAATAATAGTAATATATCACCCTTTAATCCAATAAATAATATAAAATATAAGAATATTAGTTTAGCAAATAAGAGTTTATTTACAAGAATATTATCATTTCCATATCAAAATTTATATTTTGAAAATAAAACAATACAAGCATTATCTGGAATATTGACAAAAATTGATAATGATATTTCCATAGTAACTATTAATTTTACAGGAAGTGATAATTTAGGTAATTATGATTTATTTTTCAATCAACCTATTTTAATAAATTGTTTTATTAATTACATTAAAAAAGTAACTATGCCAAATATTATTACAATTTATAATAATGATTACCCAATAAATAATACAGTGTCTATATTTTTAGGTAAAAGAAATAAACAACAAATTTTTTCTAATTATCAACTATCTAAATCTTGTTATTTAAAACCAATAATTAATTTAGGAAAATACAATTATTATGATATATCTAATCAACAAATTACTAATTATGATATTTCTAATCAACTTATTGCAAGTACATCAACGCAAAAAATAATATTTGCTGATAATGCATTAAATTTAAATCCTTTATCTACATTAAATTCAATAGATTCTTATCATATTTTATTAGAAAAAACAGAATTTAATCAATACGTAAGTTATTTATGTAGATTAAAATTACATAATAAATTATTAATATTTGGTTCAGTTCAAAGTTACAATAGTATGTTTTTCATTGATAAAACTTATCCAATTCATTTAAACATTGATAATACATTTAATTTTACTGATATTACAATAATTAAACAAACTATTTTAGAAAAATTACCACAAAATGAAATAATAATATGGAAGAAACATACTTTAGTAATAAATGGATTATATGAAAAAATAAATAATGGTTTCCGTGTTGAAATAAATGCAACTAATTTAATTAGTTATATAGGTAAAAGTAGTTTCTACATTGATAAAACAATACCTTGTACTATTACAGTGGATAATTCTGGAAATTATTTTTTAAATACTGTAGATTTTTTACAAAATTACAGTTTTATTTATACAAAAACAACCAACTATTTAGTATCATCAACTAAAAATAAATATACAAATAATATAGTAATGAATCCTATATTTGAAAAATCATTTGGACAAGAAAGTATAACATTACCAATTCCAATTAATTTTGTTACAGATATAGATTACAGATATTATAATATCAATAATGATTTTAATTATTTTAAAAACAATAATAGTAGTTTATCACTTGGTAATTTAAATCTTTCTGTAGTGTCATCATATATAGATAATACAACTTTAAAAAGAACATTTACTACAACTGATTATATTTTATCTAATAATAGTGTTTATATTAATAATAATAATACGAATATATTTAATCCAGATACAATTTATTTAGATTCTGTAAGTACAAATACTCTCATATTTAATGATACGAAATTTCAATTATCTACTTTATTTAATTCTATAAAAACTTGGAATACATGGTCATTAGTAACAAATCCTGATATTACAAAAGGTGTTATGGTTAAAGGAAATTTAGTTAGTGATGTAAATAATAAAATTACCTTGGATTCTAGTAATAATTATTATACAAATTCTGAAATAACTGATTTATCTGGATTCTTATTCAATTTACCAAACAATTACACAACATTTTTAAGTTTGATATATTTTCAAGATTTATTTTATAAACAATTACCAAATTTTATTATGTATGAAAAATTTTGGACTAGTCCAGTAAATTATATTAATTCATTTTTACGTGATATTGGTTCATCTATTATTTTTACAGGAACAGACTTGACTTTGAATGGTATATCATTATTACCATTATGTTTAAATAATCAATTTATAGTATCCAAAATAGAAACTAATTATACAATAATTAGAGATATATCATTAGTGAATAAAGAAGTATATAATATAATTAATAATGTTTCGAACAATATATTATATGGTGTAAAAATAATTGATGTTCTAAAAACAATAATGACATTATCTATGACTCTATCTAATTTTCAAAACTCAATTATTAATTATCAAGGGACTGCTGTAAATTTTGCTGATATATTATTTAGAATATTAAAAACTAAAATATCAGAAAGATTAGATTTTAGTGCTATCAATAATTTTTCTTTATTAGGTTTAGATTTAATAAGTAACAATATAACATATAATACTAACTACGATAATGTTAATTTTTTGAAAAGTTATCCATTAAATGCTTCTAAAAAGTTAGATTATATTAATATTCCGTATGATTTAGGATATAATATAGATTCATCAAATGGTTTGTTTCCTTATACTATATTTTTAACAAATGAAACATTTACAACACAAACTATTTATAAAATAGAATTTTTAGAAGGCGAACAAATGTTAAGTAAATTATCTATTGATAACCCTTTAATTTTTAATAATCAAATAGAATTTTTAAGTAAAAAAAATGTAGATACAAATCATCAATTTAGTATATTAGCATATAAAACATATGATATTTCATCAAATAGTTTTAATGGTTATATTTATTCATTAAATTCAAATTCAGATAACATTGATTTTAGTTTATTTACAACTATAAAATATAAAGATATGATACTTACTAACTATAACAATTATTTAGTATTTCCAACATTTATAGATGTTTTAACTTCTTTTATTCAATCTGAAATAAATATAGGTGTTGAAAAATTTGATGTATCTGGAAATAATACAAATATTGAATTATTAAAATTAAATCAAAATTTTAACACACAATCAGCAAATTATACGGTATATTTTATGAATGATAATAAATTTTTCAAAGTATTATCAATAACTGGAAAAAAATTATATGTTAGTGGAGTATTTACAAATTTTATAGACACTAAATTGGTAATAGCAATAAAACCAACAGCTATAACTTACCTAAATTTAATATTATATCAAGTAAAATTAGCAGAATCATTAATTAATTATTCATATTATTTTGATCTAAAAAATGTGCCTAAGAATTTTTTAATTAATAATAAAACATTAGTAAATGATGTACACTTTATTGGGGATGATTCATTACAAGTATTAGTAACACCAGATATATCAAGTAATATGTTACAAACCATAGTACATTATTCAAAAATTGGTGAATTTCCACCAGAACCAATTAAAAATATGCAAAAAATTAATTCATTTTTATATCAATTTAATAATACACCACCTATTAATAATAATACAAGTTGTTTCATTTATTATAACTCAGCATATAATAAGAATACTGACGATGGAACTTTTATTAAAAACTTTGTTTCAGAAATTAAAAGTTATAATTACATATTATCAATTGATGTAATCAAACATACAAAATCTACTCAATTTGTTGCAAATACATATATTTCTGATGAAAATGTATATTATCATACATTTGGTGGAGTAATTAATAATTGGGATATAACTACGTATACATATAATAATAATATTTTATATTTAACTATACCTATCAATTTTATATTTAACTCAAAATATTATTATTTAATTAATGATGTTTATGTTGATGTAAGTAATTTCTTTTTACAAGGTTCAGTTATACAAATTAATATTATAGGAACATTTACAGGTCCAATATCTTTCAAACAAGTTATAATTGAAAAATCTATAAGTAAACCAGTAAATAATCAATTATGTCATATTATATTATTTGATCCATTAGATATTAGATTTGATGGTTATATAGAAGCATTAGATAAGAATGGTAATGAAATTGGTCAATATATATACTTAATAAATATTAATTCTGGTTCTACTCCAATTACATATAATAATACAAATTCATCGGTATATATATATGATGATAATCTTTATGAAGGCCAAATATTAACTGTTGAATCAACTTTATTACCTGCATCATCTTCTTACACTAATAAAATATATATAGTTACAAATAAATTATTAAAAAATATTACTACTTTTACAATTAATGAAAGTCAAAAAACTTATACAATTAATTCATATTCATTAGTTCAACCAAGTTACTTGCCGTTTACAATTTATAAAAAAATTAGTTTAGGGGACTATTATATTTTTATTAGAGAACAAACATTTAATTTTCTAGATAATTTTACATTTGATTTAAGTAGAAAAAATAAATTTTATTTATCAAGTAAATTTGCTACTTTTAACTTGAAAGAAAAATATGCACCTCAAGTTATAACACCATCATTAGAATTAACAACAAGTATTACAAATTCTATAACTACAAATGTTATTTATGAACGAGCTATATTTAGAACAGATTTATATAGAAGACTTTTTGAATATATTGATTTTAATATAGGTGATCAAACGGTTGAACAATTAAATAAAGATGTAATGGAAATTCAATATCAATTCTTAAAAGACCCACAAAAAAGAAATCAAATTGATAAAATAGTAAAACCATACGATAATGGTAATAATGGTATACGTTTAATAGTTCCTCTTGAGTTTTGGTTTAATGCAGATACAACAAAATATTTACCATTGGTTTGTTTAACATATAGTTTAATTTCTTTAAGATTCAAAATTAATGATATTAATTCGTTATTGCTTAATACAGATTATATATTAACTAATAATAATGTTCCTGATATTAATATTCAATTAAATATAGATGGTATTTTATTAGATACAATAGAAAGGGATTTATTTGGTAATACATCTCATGAATATTTAATAGAAAGATTCAAAACATATCCAGATACATTAATATCACAAGTAGTAGATGTAGCAAGAATGAAATTTAAAAATATGATAAAAGATATTTTCTTTATAACAGAAATAGTATCAAATAAAGAAAATACTTATTTTGAATATAAAACTGTACAAGATAAATGGTTAATTGACTTTGAGAAAAAATATGCATTATATCAACAATTTTTAGTATTAGGAGTTTATACAACTGCAATACCACGTTCAAATGCAACTGATTTTGATTATATAAAACAAGCAATTAATGATATTAATACAAATTCACAAAGATATGTATATTTTAATAGTTCACCAATTTTACCAAATTATAATATGATTTATACATTATATTTAGATAGTAAATACCAACAAAAAATGATATCATTAGTAAAAAGAAGAGGAAATTTGGAAGTGTATTATAATAAAATTTATACAAATACACAAATTATAAAAAATATTAGTCCTATATCAAAATTGAGTATTCAAAGTGCTGGAAGAGATTTATTTGCTGCATTAGATAATACTTATTTTAATCAAGTTGTACCATTTGAAAGATACAAAACTTCTGTTGATGATGGATATTATGTATATTCATTTTCTTTATATCCAACTGAAAGTCAACCATCTGGTCATTGTAATTTTAATATGCTTGATGATGTTGTCATAAATTTAAAAAATAATCAATATATAAAAACAAGTCCTTTTTATTTGAAAACAACAGTAAGAGAATATAATATTATAAGAATAATGAGTGGAATGGGTGCATTAGCATTTATGGATTAATAAATAATTTTTTTAATTAAAAGTAATAACATTTAATTAAAAAGTTAAATAGCTATAAATAATATCCAAGACCTCCTAAACCATTGATTACTCTAAATATATTTAATTGAATACCATAACAAGCTATAGTTGTAGGATTTTGATAATTAACTAATTTGTTAAAATTTATTGATAAATAAGCATCATCAATTTTACTAAAATTTAATGTACCAGATGGTTGATAATCTAATGGATTAATACAAAAAGAATACATATGAAATCCATCTGGTGATGATGTAAATTTATTTTGGTAAATTTGAACTAAACTATAATATTCAGGTTGTCCAATTTCAATTCTGTTAATTGAATTCAAAACTATGTGTTCTTGAGAAATAATTTTATTTGTAGTTACTGATACAGGATCTAAAGTATAATTAAATAAATCATTTGAATTGTAATTAGAAACTAATTGTGCTCTCCAAAAGATAATTTTAACTGGATTTACGAATGGAATCTTATAAGAAATATTTGTCGAATAAAAAGTTTGTGATTGTATATTTTGAATAACTGGTACTAAATATTCATGTGTATTATTTACAAAAAGAAATCTTTCGTTATTATCTAAATAAATGTAATCAACTAATAAAAATGCTGTTTGTAATGTTGGTGTATTAAATCTAAAATAATTTTCATCAATGGTTACAATTGATGTTGATAATAAATTTTGTATAAATTGCGATTCATCTCCTATTATAACGTAATTTGGGTCATTATTAACTGCAGGAATTGCAAACGAACCACTTATAACATTATAATACATATTGTTTCTAAATGCATCAAAATAAACAAAACGACCAATTGCTTGTACACCACCAACGGTTTGTCTAATAATTTCTCCTTTTTTAAATAAACTAAATGGTTCACTTGTTAAAATATAATTAGTTGGAGTTTCAAGATAACATTTATTAAAATCATTAAACTGAACGTGAATTTTAACATCGTTATGAACCATTGCAACTATAGGTAAACTTATACCAGAATCTTGACAAAACCAAAAATTTAACGGAATATAAAGTGTATATGTTGTTTTACCATTAGAATATTTTGTTAAAATATCAACATTTCCAATCATATTATAAAATCCAGATTTTTTTCCCAAATTTAATGTTAACTCATACCAAATATTAAGATAATCTCCATATTGCCTATCAATTAAAACTCCTCCAATTTCTAAATCTACATAACTTAAAAGTGCTAAACCTATTTTTTTTACCCAAGCAAAATTTTTAATTCCAGTAGGTAAAACTGAACTATTTTCCAAAATAATATCTGGTAATTCAACATATAAAATTATGGGTCCTAATAAATCTGCATTTTTAGATAAATTTACTGTAACTCTCCTTCCAAAATCTGGTGTAGATTTAAAATATTGAGCTATAGTTTCAGTTGAAAAATTTGTATGCCTTTTATGAGCCATTTTAAAAAAAGTTATTTCTGGTTCTGATGATAAGTAAATATTTTCTTTACCTACTGAAACTAATATTAATAATCCTAAACCCATATTAATATTAGTTTGGAAAATTACTTTATATAAATTTATTCGGAATATGTTATTAAATTAAATATTAATATAATTAATTTAAAAGTTAGATTTATGCACGTCTTAAAAGTTAGATTTATGCACGTCCAAAGGCAGATTCACCGCGACCGAGACCGAGACCAGATGGTGAAGGAGCTCTGGGAGTTGATCCTGCCGAGGGTCTATATGTGAAAGCACCAGCTGAGGCTAATCCTTCATCTGTTCCAGCTCTTTCTTTTGCTGCTCTTGCAATTTCGCCACATGCAGGTCCGAGGCATTCTTTAATTGATTCAAGTTTGCTATCAACTCTATCTGCAGCTGATAATACTTTATTGATAGCATCAGTAATAGAGATTATACCGTAGGATTTCTTTTCGTGTTTTTTCTTTAATTCTTCGTATTTAACATTTAATTTTTCTAATAAGTCAACAGTAATTGTTCCATTAGCTACTAATCCTTGAACATCTTTATCACTGCTATTTAATAATGCATTGTATCTAGTAATATATGTTACTACTTTTGATAATTTTTCTTCAATAGCACGGAGTTTGTCAATTTCATGTCTAATTTTTAAGTTGTCGTTTGAGTCAATTTCTTTGCCTTTTGCTTTTAAGCTATATACAAATGAATTGTAGATATTTGCTATTTCATCGTGAGTTCTGTTTAATTCAGCACCACCGCCAGACATAGATGCTAATCTTTTGAGGGAATCAGTATATTGTTCATAAGTGTTTGCAACTAATTTAACATTTCTACCACCACCTGTTAAAAAGGCGGAATCGGATTTGTGTTCATAAGTTCTTGGTGTTCTGGCTGGAATGGGTAAAACAGCTGATAATGATGCTTTGCGTCTGGAAAATTCTAAGCTTTTAGAGTTTATTGAGGGGTTGGATGCAGCAACAACGAATGACTTGATGATATCCATTAAAGGTGCATTGCTATTGATTGCAACTGCAGCAGAACCACTTTTAGACATAAGATCTCTCATCCAAGCGTCTAAACCGTTAGGATTATTATAATCAATACCAAGAGTTCCACATACATTTCTAGCCATACGACCATCCATACCTTTAATACCGTCGGCTAAAGCTTTGCCTCTGCCTGCGTGGTCTCTAACAAAGTCAGATAAAAAAGATTTGCATTTTTCTTGATCTTCGGCGTTTCCACTTACACAGTTATCTATGATTGCTTTGCATTCGTCTGCGCTAACGCCTTCTCCACATTTTCTGGCAAATGGTTGTTCTTCAAATATTTGACCACTAGCAGAAGGAACTGCCTTTTTTAAATAAGCAGCTAATGCAGCTTGGATTGATGAATCGTCTCCACGAGCAGATGCTAATGCAGATTTTAAACTTGTTAATTCTGATGACATTTATATATACTAATGTTTAGAAATTATTTTTAAAAAAAAAATTAAAAAACTAAATATTTTTTTAAAATTTTAATCTAAATTAATATAATGATTAGTCTTAATGATAGAGTATACGGTCTCCCCGTATTTTGCTGGTGTTTAATTGCTATAGTAATTTTAGTTTTCTTATATACGACATTTTCTTCCTCACCATCTTCCTCAGAACCTTTTGAAAGTTGTAAAGGTAAAGGTAAAACCGACTTTGTTTCTCCTAAAGTAAAAGTATATAATTTTAATACATCTTGGTGTGGATGGTCAGTACGTTTCCAACCTGAATGGAAGAAATTCGAAAATGAAATTAAAGCTAAAGGCGATTTAAGCCACGTAGAAGCACACGATGTAAAATGTGATAATCCTGCTAATGATTTCTTATGTAAAGAATATGAAGTAGCTGGATTTCCTACAGTAATAATCGAAACTGATGGTAAAAGAGGTGTTTACAAAGGTCCTAGAGAAGCTATGGAAATGGTTGATACAATTAAGGGACTTGGTCAATAAGAATTGTTTCTGTATCCGAACGATTACGCCTATAGTTTCTAATTTTATAAATTATAAAAAATATTATAGTTATTAAACCACATAATAATGATATACCTAATATTCCAACCAAAAGATATATCAAACCTAATATATTACCGTCTAACATTAATATGTTTTATTCAAATTTTCCTTTAATATGTTTTTAATCTTTAGGGGTTTAAAAAAATATTTTTATATTTACTATAATAATGTCAAGTGCAATTACTATTAATTTTGACGACCTTAAATACAATCTTTATGATATTTTAGGATTAACAAAAGATGCATCAGAAAATCGTATTAAAAAAACTTTCAGAAAACTTGTAATAGAATTACATCCTGATAAAAATAAAGATGCAAATGACGAATTATATAATCACGTAATTATTGCTAATCAAGTTTTAACTAGTAAAAATTTAAGAAATGATTATGATAATTTTTTAAATGAAACTAAAAAAAAAGATTCTTTTTTAGATCTTAAAAATAATTTTGATTCTCAGATTAAAGAAATTGAAAAATTATTTCCCGAAAAAGAAGAAGCGAAAAATCTTTTTTCAAATAAAATTAAGGAATTGAATAATAAACATGGATTTTCTGCAAATGATGATTCTGGAAATATATTAAATAAATATGAAAATATTAAAAAGAAAAGAGATCTTATTAGTATTCCGCAAGAAAGAATAGCAAATACAAAAGATTTTAATAATAAATTTGAAAATAAAAAAGAATCTGGAGTATTTTCTGAACAAATTATTATAGCAAATCCTAATAGTAATTTAGGTACATATCAACCAAATGATGGTTTGGCTTCTATAGGAGATTATTCTAATTTATATTCTGAAGATACTATATCTACAGGAGCATATACAAGTTTGGATATGGCTTTTAAAATTCAAAAAATTAATACAAGTGTAAAAGATAAAACTCTTGAACAAAGAATGAAAGAATATAAATCAGAAACAACTCAATTTAATAATAGAAAACCTAATGATTTTTCTAGTACAACTTTTAATGATTGGAATTCTAAAGAAACCTAATTTGATAAAAATAATTCAGCAGCATTATATCCTAATTGTATAATTTTTAATTTGTATTCCAAATTTATATCAAAATTTGTAATATTGAATTGTGTATTTTTTATTTGAACAACATTTTTCAAATATTTTTTTATATTTTTTTCACTAATTGTATCTGCTGTTAAACTTAAAGTTGATGTAATAAGTGTTTTAACAGAATCAATTACATTATTATGAGAATTTTTAACATAAAATCCAATAGTTGATTTTTTACTACAATAATTTATTGGAAAATTATTTACCAATCCACCATCAACAAAAAATTCATCATTTATTTTAACAGGTGTAAATATAATTGGTATAGAACAAGATATTTTTAATGCAATTATAACTGAAAAATCTGGTGTATGATCTACACTAAATGTTGCTTCACATCCTTTCGTTAAATTTGTCCCAACAATAATTAATTTTTTATTTGTTGATTCAAATAATTCTTTAAAAGTAATATCTTTCTTATTTAATTTTGATTTTAAAAATTTTATAAATAGTAATTTAATTCTTTCACCATCTTGAATTCCAAATTTTTCAAAAAAATTAATACTATCTATTTCTCCTGTTAATTTAGAAAAGTTAAAATTTAATACAAAATCTTTTAATTCTTTAATCGTCCATCCTAGATTTAATAAAAATGCTAACATCGCACCGGCAGAAGTTCCTACAAATAATGTAATTTCATCTAAATTAATAATATTAGCTTCTATTAATTTTTCTAAAGCACCAACAAATGAAAATCCTTTAATACCACCCCCACTAAAACATAACGTGTTAATTTTATTTTTTTTAATGTTATCTTCTAAAATTTCTTCTATTTTTTTTACATTATCGTCTAATATTGTTTCTTTTACATTATCATCTAAAATTGTTTCTTTTACATTATCGTCTAATATTATTTCTTTTACATTATCATCTAAAATTGTTTCTTTTACATTATCGTCTAATATTATTTCTTTTACATTATCATCTAAAATTGTTTCTTTTACATTATCATCTAAAATTGTTTCTTTTACATTGTTATCTAATATTGTT
>Ga0114958_10000325_pt1 | contig 41410 bp, 66 predicted proteins | sample C_130208_EF_Meta_FD_89577 | JGI IMG/M metagenome (GOLD analysis project Ga0114958, IMG submission 89577) | Freshwater microbial communities from Lake Croche, Canada to study carbon cycling - C_130208_EF_MetaG | ecosystem: Environmental > Aquatic > Freshwater > Lake | place: Lake Croche, Canada... | reverse complement strand
ATAACTACAAAAAGTTTATTGGTCAAAAGTATGATAGTACACCTAGCGATTCTGATTTGACACACAATGATGCAATGAAAGGCTTAGATGTTGATTACGAAAAAGATAGCAGAGGACAACAATACGGTATTAACCCATATCAAGATATGGAAGAAAATACAAATAAAAAATTATCACAAATAAAAGAAAATATGAAAAGACTTAAATTTAAGAAAGAATTTAATGGTGTTGGCAATGCACTTAAAATGATACCTGAATCATATAGAACAAATATGAAAGTATTTGAAATGACCGACGGAAATGAATCATATAGAATTCGTTGGGAAGGTTCATTAACTGAAGGTAAAGCTGTAATTTTAATTGCTTCTGATAAGAATATGATTAGTGAAGATATTCAAAAAATGAAGCATCTTATGGGTTACAAATCCGAAGCCACTTTAGGTACCGTAAAGGGTAAAAATAGAATAAACGAAAATAAAGCATTTGTTGATGTTTATGCTAAAACCAAAAAACTATTAGGTGAAAGCGATGATATTGAGGACCAAGATGCAGAAAAAGAAGCACCATTTGAAGATGCTGATATAAATCAAGCACCAGAGGCTAAAAAACACATTCAAGGTTCTACCTCATCAGACAAAGGAACTAAAGCACCAAAACCAAAATCTGGTGTATGGGATAAAATTTCAGTTCCACATGCAGCTGAAGCTAAAAAACACGTTCAAGGTTCAGCTTCATCAGATAAAGGAACACAAGCACCAAAAGCTAAGACTGGTGATTTAAATAAAGCTGTATCTCAAGCCCCAGAAGCTAAAAAAAATATTCAATATAAGAATGCAAAATTAAATACAACCGCTAAAACAGGTAATTACGGTAACAAATAATATTAAATTATTAATATAAACATAAAAGCCTTACTAATTAGTAAGGCTTTTATATTAATGAGATATTTATTAATATAACATTACTTAAAAATATTATTCATTTTTTAAGGATTATGATTATAATAATAACATGATAGGAAAGAAAAAACCATTTGAGCTTTTGAAATATATCAATACACCAATGGGACGAGAAAATATACAAATACTTTATACGACACACAATATCACGTATGAAAAATGTGAGTTATATAATGATTTTATACAATCGTTAACATTATTAATTTTTGACACCTATATGGGAGATGATATCACCAATAATGTTGAGCAAAAAAATCATTTTAAATGGTGCTGGGAAACAAATGTCAATAATTTTTCAAAAGAAGGTATAATTATAAATGATACAAAAATATATAAATATTTTTTAACATTTATGCTTGATGTTTATTATAACATTAATAAAAACGATGAAGATAACATAAAAAAAAATATTTTAAAACTATGGAATCACATCTTTGATTACTATAATAATAAAAGTAAATCAGATGTTGATACGCTAATAGAGGTTTATAAATCATTTGAAAGTTCAATTAAAGTTAAATAAAAATTTAATTTAAACTTTATTTTTTATAATGTTTTATTATTTTAATCAAAAATAAGTTTTATGGATACAAATCGATTAGTGAATATTATATTCACAGACCTTACGTTAGAAAATCTTAAATTGCAAGATAAGATGGACAGTCTCATTAATTCTAATGATTCAACTGACATTAAAACTCACGCAATTAAAAAAGCATTGGAACAATTAGCACTTAATGAATTAATGATTAACAAATTTCAATCATTAGTTCAATCAACAAATAACATGGAACAAACACAAGGAGAAAAAAATGGAAAAATTTAATGAATTAGAACAATTAGTAGTAACTATGAAAGAAGATGTTACTAAATTTTATGAAAAAAGTAATAAAGCTGCTGGAGTTAGAGTAAGAAAAGCCCTTCAAGACATTAAGGTATTAGCACAAGAAATTAGGAAAAATATTTCGGACGAGAATAAAAAGAAAGATTAAGTTATGTTGGAAGCAATAAATAAGTTTTTAATGCTGTTATTTTTTTTAGCTGCATTAAATACATTAAGGCATATTTATTATTTTATACAAACATGGGTAACATCTACTGATGAAGAACCAGTAAAATATAAATTATCGGGTAAATCATTATTTTTATTAGGTGTATCAATTTCGTATATTTTAACCACAATATATACAGGAATAAAAATATAAAACGTTTATATGAGAAAATTACAAGAAACGCTAGACGCATTACAACCGTATGTTATTGGAATTAGATATGTTGATGGTTTTCCAGTAGTTGATGCAGTTTTTAAAGAAGGTTGGACACTATCAGAATCCGATTTAGTTGAAAAGGTTAAGGGTAATGACGAATTAAATTACCATATGATTTTTAGTAAAAAAGATGGTATTGGACTAGATGAACTTTTAGAATATATTGATACCGTTATTAAAGCAAATATTGAAAGAGAGAAAAAACACGAATTACTTAAAGAAAAAGTAAACGAACTTAAAGAAGTGTTTAAAAAAACATCATTGTTAAAGTTAAAAAAATTAAAATATTGTTTTAGCGATGAAGAATTAATACCAGATATTAATGAATTTAACTTAAATGATATGGAAATTGAACCAACAAAACCATTGTTAGATATTACTACGTTTGTCAATCCAAGTTTTTCAATTGAACTTGAAACATCAAATGAAGCAATACTACATGAAAATGTATTAAGCGAGGAAGAAGCTGAATTTATTGCCGAAGAAGCTAGAGCTGAAAATTATAGAAAAATTAATGAAATAAATAAAAGTAATAAACAGCATAAAAAAATAAGCACTAAAGTGGAACTTCCACCAAAAAGAACTATTCAAAATGCTGTATCAGGCGATGAATCACCAGAATGCGATTGTGAGGAAAATGAGGCTTGCAACAAATGCATTGGATACAAAGATTTATAAAATAAACCCCTAAATTAGGGGTTTATTTATTAAACGCTCGTTCTAACATTTCTTCAAAGTTATGAAGAACCCACACACCACCAGTTGATAATAATCCGTTTAGAAATATTGTCACATACACATTATTAGTTGTTATTGGTGGGGTATTACCATTCCAAATAAGAATAGTGCTAATTGCGAATCCCATCCATGTTGCCAAACACATGAAACAATTAAATAATTTGTGAACACTATATCCACCAGTACCAAATTTACTTAGAAAATTTCTAAACCCTTCAAATATTGACCCATATATTAAATTATTACATGCGCCATATGAAATTAAAATGAAAATAAATGTATTCATAAATTTTTAATGTTAAACTAAATCTTTTTTTTAAAAAATCAATACTTATTAGTATATTTGATAAATTAATATTAATATGGACCTAACGGACGATGAAATAGATGATATATTGGATGATATGAACGATAAGATATCAAATAAAATGTTGTCATCTCAGTTTAAACAATTTGAACGAGAAAATAAACTTGAATCATATAAAACTACGCTTAAAAAAATTCAGTTTATTGGCGATATAAAGAATGGTTTAGGGGAAGATATTAAATCTAACCCAAATTCTATAAAATTTATTAAGAAACCTTGGCATCAAAAACTTAAAGTGTTTTTTAAAAATATTTTTACAAAATTTTAACATGAATTACGAAAAATTAATAAGTACTGTTTCTGAAATAATTGAAAACGAAAAAATTGAAAAAAAAGGTCTAATATTAAATTATGAACTTTCAGAAAAAACACATAAACAAATGAATGAGGATTTATTTTTTCGTATGAATTCTAGTGATACTGTATTTAGACCAACTGACATATTTGAAGTTGAAATTGATGGCATGCTTATTAAATTTACTAAAAAACTTGAAACACATAATGAACAAATTGATACGATGGTGGAAATTTGATGGTAAATATTTACATATAAAAATATGGTACGGTATTAAAAATTTAATAGCTTGGTTTCCAATTATTTGGGTTGATAGAAATTGGGACCAATATTTTATTTGGAATATTTTGCAGTTTAAATTACAACGTCAAGGTAATAATATTAAAAGAAATGGTAATCATGTTAATGCAGACCATGATGCTAAATATATTTTATTATGTTCAAAACTAGTTCAAAAAATTCGTGACGAGGAGTATATAATTGAATATATGGATTATAGTGATTTTGATGGTGATATACCAAATTTTAATCCATATTTTAAAAAGTATCCATTAATATATAAAAAAGTATTAAACGGTGAAGGAATATTTAAACCAGATGTGCATTCAGATGAGGTTATAGCAATGAATATTGGATATATAAATCACATACGGGTAAAAAAACTTTTATTTAAAATAATTGAGTCTGAAATTGATGGTTGGTGGGATTAAAAATAAATTTTAAAAAATTTGCATTTTTTAAAATTTTATAGTATATTTGCATCTCTTTAATATTCTAATATAAAATCTTATTTATGAGTACATTGGTAAATGCTATACAAACGAATAATTCTTTTACTGAAAACGGAATGACAACTAGTACTTCATCGTTAAATAGTTGTGTTAATTTATTTTTTCAAATTGGTGCTATGCGAGGAAAAGATAAACAATTACTTATAAATTCATTTGTTAAGGCTTTTAATGAAGATGCTTTAACTGCAATGAAGTTATTATTTTGGGCTCGTGATATAAGAGGTGGTGCTGGTGAAAGACAAATATTTAGAGATATTATAACACATTTTGCTGAAAAACATACTGATATTTTAGTAAAAAATTTATCATTAATACCAGAATATGGTAGATGGGATGATTTATTGGAATTATTTGGAACAAAACTAGAACATCAAGCCCTTTTGATAATTAAACAAGGTCTTGATGACAAAAATCAACTTTGTGCAAAATGGTTACCACGTCCAAATATTGGAAACATTAAAAGGAAACATCAAGCATCAATTATTAGAAAATTTTTAAAATTAACACCTAAAGAATATAGAAAATTATTAGTTGAGTTATCTAATACTGTAGAACAACTAATGTGTGCTAAACAATGGAGTGAGATAGAATACTCTAAATTGCCATCAAAAGCAATGAGTGATTATATGAAAGCGTTTTCTAAAAATGATTCAGAAAGATTTAAGGCTTATTTAACTTCTGTTGAAAAAGGTGAGGTTAATATAAATGCTGGTGCTTTATATCCATACGATATTGTTAAAAATTTAAAATTAGGACATTCTGATGGTGCTGACGTACAATGGAACGCATTACCAAATTATATGTTAAATAATAAAGAACGAGTATTACCAGTTGTTGATGTATCGGCATCGATGGATTGCCCTGCTGGCAATAATAAGAATTTGACATGTATGGATGTTTCGATATCTTTAGGGTTATATATTTCTGAAAGAAATGAAGGGGTATTTAAAGATGCCTTTATAACATTCTCAACAAATCCAGAGCTTCAATACCTTAAAGGGTTGTTAAGTGAAAGATATAATCAACTAAGCCAAGCTGAATGGGGTGGGTCAACAAATTTAAATGCAACATTTAAACTTATTTTAGATAAAGCTAAGGAGTTTAATGTATCTGAAAGTGAAATGCCAACAATGATATTGATTTTATCTGATATGGAATTTGATTCAGCTGTTAGTCATTATGATTATTCACAATCTGCGTGGAATCCAACGGCACAAAAAATGATTGAAAACATGTATACAGAATCTAAATATAACATGCCAAAAATTGTTTTTTGGAACCTTAACGCTAAAAATGATAATTTTCCAGTTAAATTTGATACTCAAGGTACATCATTGGTGTCTGGATTTAGTCCAGCATTATTGACTAATATATTAAATGCTAATGATTTAACACCTATTAGTATGATGTTAAGTGTAGTAGATAGTAAACGTTACTTGGCAATAACAATTTAATTATATTTAGATATAATTAAAAAGGGGTCATAAATTATGACCCTTTTTTTATTTTCTATTTACACTTTATAAATAAGTTGATAAATTTATTAAAATTATATAAATGCATATTTTAATTAAAAAAATCGACACGTATAAAAGTACGAAGCACAAAAATAAGACAATATTTGAATTTATTCTTTACTTAATGATTGGTGAGACTATCATAGAAGCACAAACAACAATTGGTGAGCAACAAAAAGATTTAGCGTTATTAAATTTACTTCAAAAATACGCTAACACAATAATAAATGTAATAGAAAAAAATTAAAAATGAGTAAAATAGAACAACATCCATTAATTATAGTATTTTATCTTGACCGTGAAATGATGCAAAATCAACAAATTACAAATACGTTTACAGAATCAATTAACCATATGATTAACGTAAAAAAATTAAATATGTTAGCGTTTTTTTTACCAACAGATGGAGAAGAAAGAGTAGAATGTATAAATCCAGTTATTGCATCAAAAGATGAAATGGATAAAATTGGTAAGATTATTGAGGATATTAAAAATACATTTGATATTGGGAAATTACCACCTGAAAATAATAAATAAAAATAATAATTATGAACAATCAAGAAAAGGCCGTTATGTACGATGAATTACTTCGTGAAAGCGATAAATTACAGAGAATAAATTCTAAATTAAAATCTGAATATGTGACCAATATCCCAATAAGTATTCAACAACAAATTGATGAGAATAATATTAAAATTGGTAAGTTAGTTAAAAAGTTAGAAAATTTATTAAATTAAGGACGGGTATTGGTTCGTCTAATTTTTATTATTGGCCAATTAGTTTTTTCCTTAATAAGGTCATACATTTTACTTACAGTAGCCTCACTTGCAGTACCCATAAATACAAGACTTTTTAACTTTTGTTTTTTCGCAATTTTTGCTAGTGTATGATGTAATCTTTGTGCATCTTCTTTGCATTTACATAATACCATATCAAATTGTTCTTCGTTATAAATGATAAGCTTATTGTACACAACAATTATTTGTTTTGACATATTTTTTTTGTGGGCACCAACAACTAATTTTTTAACAACTTCATCAATTATGGGACGTTTTAATTTTGGGTCACGTCCGTACAACCAAAATTTTTCTTCAACATTATAATTGTGCGAAGACAAAATTGTCCAATCACCAATAGGTTTTTCCGTATACATTCTACCAAAGTCGTCTCGTAAACTTCTAAAAACATCTGTAGATTCTGTTGGTTTTATTACACAAATTTGATATTTTACTGGCATTATTTTTTTAGTATTAATAAATTTTTTAGGAAATTTAATATTTGAGTTTTCATTTATTAATATATGAAAATTTATAAAACAAGTTTCTTTAGTTTTGCTTTTATGCAAAGTTTTTTTATAAATACCATTACATGTTAATATTACTCTATAAATCATTTGTTTTTATTTTTATATAACGTATATTTGTACAAAATAAATAGATGGCTAAAAAGGATTATTATGAAGTACTTGGAGTAACTAAATCAGCTACTCAAGAAGAAATTAAAAAAGCTTTTCGTAATTTAGCAAAAATTCATCATCCTGATAAAGGCGGTGATGAAAACATATTTAAAGAAATTTCAGAAGCTTATGAAATTCTTTCTGATAATGATAAAAAAATAAAGTATGATAAGTTTGGTCACACATCTCAACCTAATGAAAATTATGACCCAATGGGAGATTTTATGCGTAGAGCATGGGGAACCCCTCAAAATATAATTAGAAAAGGACCCGATATGCATCTTAGCATAAAACTTTCATTAGAAGAAATGTTTACAGGTATAAATAAAAGCTATAGATACATTCGTAATCAACCATGTTTATCTTGTTCTGGTGCTGGCGGAACTAATAGTAAAACATGTAATAATTGTCAAGGTTTAGGTCAAGTAACAGAGGTTTTCACAACACCATTTGGGCATATGAGAAATATTTCCACCTGTAATATTTGTAACGGTGAAGGTAATGTAGTTGAAACTATATGCGATACATGTAATGGTTTGGGTGTAACATCAACTGAAGATACTATTGATTTAGATATTCCCTTTGGTGTCTATGATGGTATGACAATGATGATTACTAATAAAGGCCATGCGGCTAAAAAAGCTATTGCTGGAAACCTTATGATTAGTATCATAGAATTACCACATTCTTATTTTACTAGAATTGGAAATGATTTAAAAACAATTGTTTATCTAAATTATCCGCAATTAATATTAGGTGATAAAATTATATTAGCCACAATTGAAGGGACAAAAATTAAAATTGATATTCCATCATTTTCTAAGGTTGGGTTAATTTTAAAGATTCAAGGTAAAGGGATGAAAATAATTAATACTGACAAACGTGGTGATTTATTGGTTGAACTTAATCTATTTATACCTACCAATATTAGTGACGAAGAAAAAGAAGTCATTGAGCAATTGAAAAAAATAAATGAAAAAGTTGCAATCGATAAATAAACCTAGTATATTTGTTTACAAAATTTTAAAGATATGGCAAAATACGAAGAACCATTTGAGGACACACAAATGCTATTTGACCAATTTATTAGTCAACTAGATAATTTAAGAGAGGTAAACATTAAAATCATAGTTCAAAATAATCTTAAAGAAATTGGTAAGGTTAATAAAGCAAGTGATTTGAATAAACACATGCATAGTTATGATGTTGTTATTTTATTAAACGAATCAGTATTTGAAGCTCTAGAAGATGAACAACGCTTGATGGTTGTGGAAGAATTAATTGCACAAATTTATTTTGATGATGAAAAAGAAAAAGTTTCAATTATTAAACCTGATGTGATTACGTTCTCATTGTTGTTAACCAAATATGGTACTGAAAAATATTTAAGATTACGTGAATCTATTAAAGCTGTATTGGCTCAAACCGAAGAAAATCAACAAGAAACAGCACAATGATGACACCAGAAGAAATAGGCGAAATTAATCCAGAAGCACTCATATGTGATGGATTTGATGATGCGATTATAGGCTTAGCTGAAAGAATAAATTTAGGGCCAGTTGTAGCATATTCAGTTGAAAAAATATTAGAAATTTTGATGAATCGTGATGGTATGACATACGAAGAAGCAATTGAATATTTTGACTATAACATTATGGGTTCATGGTTAGGAGAGTATACGCCAATTTACATAACAAATCATTTATAATGGATAGATTATTAATACGTTTTGACTACGATACAATACGTGAGCTTTGGAATGGGATTTATTATGAAAATTCAAGTGTTACTATAAATAATGAAACATATACACATGTTGAAAAAATAAACACCTCTGAATTTTCAGATGGGGAATCATGGGATTACATTGTTCAACGAAAATCAGATAACAAATATTTTAATTTTAATGTCTGGCATACTTTTCATGGTCATGTTTTTTCAGATGAAAATACACTAACCGAAGTGTTTCCACAAACAATAGTAAAAACAATATATAAATAATATGAATATAGGAAATGAGTTTAAGGATTATGCATTAAGGCATATGGGTATTTCATCTTTGGAGTTTTATTATTGGGAACAAACTCAACAAAGAATATATGGTTCTTCAGCATCATTAACACCATATATTCTTGAAGAAAGAGAATTACGAATGACACAAATTGATATTTTTTCTAGAATGATGATGGACCGAATCATTTGGTTAGCTGGACCAGTAAATGACATGATGAGTACGTGTGTACAAGCTCAATTGATGTTTTTAGATAATTTAGAGAAAAAAGATATTACGTTACATGTTGATTCGCCAGGTGGAAGCGTTAAATCAGGATTATCAATAGTTGACGTTATGGATTACGTTGCATCAGATATTGTAACAATTAATACAGGCATGGCCGCAAGCATGGGTAGTATCTTATTAGGCGCTGGAACTAAAGGTAAACGATACTCACTTAAATTTAGTCGTGTAATGCTTCATCAAGTTAGTACAGGTGCCGAGGGAAATATTCAAGATATTAGACGGTCTATTGCTGAGGGTGAAAAATATAATCAATTATTATTTGGTTTATTAGGTGAATTTACAAATAAAGATGCACAACAAGTAATGAAAGATGCGGAACGTGATTTATGGTTAAGTGCAGAAGAAGCCGTAAATTATGGTATTGTTGATAGCATCATTAAAAATAAACCTAAGGGTAAAAAATAATGAAAAAAACTTGCAAGTAAAACCAAATTATAGTATATTTGTATTATAATTTTGGTTTTACTTGAAATAGTAATATTTATTTTATATTGTTCTTTAATTTATGGGGAAACACGGTATTGATTAGGTATAGTCGTAATTGGTAAGCATGTAGTGCTAAATGGAATGCACTTAAATCTGTCTATTAAAAAAACAAAGGATAACGATTTAATCGTATCAGAAAATTTCCTAGACGAAGCTGTTTACAGTTTTGCAGGAGAGCTTGCAGTAGCTTAGTATTGCAATGGTAGTAAACTACCTCATTGTGGTAAGTTCTACAAAATGGTGGTAGCCCACTAGTTTTTATTGTTTTACTTAATAAATAATATAGTTCGAAGAATTGTATAATTCTGTTCTAAACATGTAGAAAACTTTTGAAGAATATTTAAGACTTGGGTTCGATTCCCAATTTCTCCTCCATATTTCTAATCAAGATTCCAACCACATTACCAAAGGATTGGAATTAATAGCCCCTAGTAAGTCGCTTTATTAGGGGCTTAACATTAAATAAAAATAGGGCCAAAGCCCTATTTAAAAAGTTTAACTCAAATTTTAATTAGTTACTTGTTGGTTGAACGGTAGGAACTGTTTCTGTTGTAGCTGCTTGAGTGGTTTGTGTAGTTGTTTCAGCAATGTTTTTCTTTCCGCCTTTGCATCCACATCCGTAAAGTCTTTCTTCTGATTTCATTTTAAATAGTTTTAATTAGTTTATTATTAATACATAAATAAATATCTTTTTTAATTAAAATAAATACTTATTTATTTTTTAATTAAAATAAATATATTTTATAAAATTTACACGATGTTTAAATATAGGTATAACGTAACAATAGTTGATGAAACTTGGAATGTATTAAAAATTGTATCATTAATAACAATACCAAAACAAGAAGAATTTATATATTTTGATATAATTGGTAAGTATTATAAAATACTTCAAGTGGTTCATCAAATAAATAAAAAACATAAAGTTATTCTTGTTGTAAAAGAATTTTCAAATTAAAAAAATAAATATTTAAAAAAACTTGACAAGCATTAATTATTTTAGTATATTTGTATATATTTAAGAATAAAGCTCTTTAACATATTAATATCTAAAAAAGTGAGTACGGCAAATAAATAAGAATTACAAAAAAAATGGATAATTTGCGCCCATTAGTTTACATACATTTAAATTTATTTAAATTTGTTTTAAACAAGTAGCAAAGCTGTTATTGTGGCAGCATAAAAATAACACATTGAACTGCATCAATGAAGAAATGCAAATCATCACTTTGAGATAACTTATTAAAGAATCAATACAGCAAATTAAAATTAAACTCCAAATTTAAAAAAATTGATTCTGAAAATGCATTTATAGTGTAATGAGCACGCCCAAATTTATGGGTAGCGCAGTATCAAAGCTGCTAAATGTACAACTTTGCGAAGTAGAGCAGAGGTAGCTTGCGTGGCTCATAACCACAAGGTCGTTGGTTCGAGTCCAACCTTCGCAACAATAAAAGATTATTACTGCAAAATACACGCTGGTATGCTAAAAAATAATCTTGTTTTTATTAAACCCATCAAATAATTTGATGGGTTTTTGTTTTTATATAAATTACACGTATATTTGCATTATGGAAAATAATATTAAACTTTTAATTATTGGAAATTGCCGCCACGGGATTGTAACTTTTTAACTTATCGTGATATTTATATATAAAGTATTGTATGGAAACAACGAACATTTATATATTAATAGACCCAAGAGATAATAAAGTAAGATACGTAGGTAAAGCTAATAATGTATCACAAAGATATCAAGCTCATTTAAATAAAGCTAGAAAACATCAGATACATAAAGCAAGTTGGATAAAACAATTAAAAGAATTAAATTTAAGGCCAATACTAGAAGTTGTTGATATTGTACCGATTGATAAATGGATATTTTGGGAAACGTATTGGATAGCTCAATTTAAAGCTTGGGGTTTTGATTTGATAAATTATACAAGCGGTGGCGATGGGTGTACGTTTGCGAATCAAACAAGTTTTAAAAAAGGACAAGGTGGTAAAAAAGTTGTTGGGTTTGATTCGGACAATAATAAAATCTATGAATTTGAAACGGCGACAGATGCTAGTAATTTTTTTAAGATTCACCCAAGTTTAATACCAAAATGTTGTAGTAACACTTGTAGAGAAAAAACAGTTAAAAATTTTGCTTGGTTTTATTATACCGATATTGAAAATTTATACTTATTTGATTTAAATAAACAAATCGAAAACAGGTTTTCAAAAAATTTAAAATCAAATAGTGGGTCATTCAAGAAAGGTCAAAAAAGTATTAGAGCTAAGAAAATTGATGTTGAAAATATTATAACAAATGAGAAAAATACATTTGAATCTGGTGAATATTTTGCTAATTTAATCGGTGTTAGTCAACCGACAATATCTTGGGCTATTAAAAACAATAAATTAATAAAAAAAACATATAAAGTAAAAATACATGAAAAGTAACGAAATAAAACTTCTCTTGGTTGGACATTGCAGACACGGGAAAGATAGTCTTGCGGATATATTACATAAAAATTTTGGGTTAAAATTTATATCATCATCACAAGCTTGTGCTGATATTTTTATTTACGATAAACTAAAGGAAAAATATGGTTATAAGACACCAGAAGAATGTTTTAAAGATAGAGTAAATCATAGACCTGAATGGTATCAAATGATTTGTGATTACAATAAAGATGATAAAGCCAAATTGGCAAAAGAGATATTAAAATATAATAATACATATGTTGGAATGAGAGATTCCGCAGAAATAAAAGAGTGTTTAAAACAAGAATTATTTGATTTAGTTATTTGGGTTGATGCAAGTGAAAGAGTTCAAAATGAAGATGCAAGTTCTTTTAATATAACCAAAGCCGATGCCGACATTATTATTGAAAATAATGGAACTTTTGAAGAGTTTAAAGAAAAGGCTATTCGGTTAGGTAATTTTTTACGAAGATAATTCAATCAATTTTATTGTGTATTTTAACTTTATTGGAATATTTATATAAAAAAAATGGTATGAAAATTAATAAAACAGAAAAGTTAATTATTGAAAATTTTGGTAAAGTATTTAATAGAATTAAACGTATAGATGACACAAAACTAAATGAAGCTAGTTTTGTTTATGATGTACCAAAAGAAGACTCCGATTTTTTAGATAGGGTTAAATCTTTGACCCCAGAATTATATAATAAATTTTATACTTTATATAGAAATAGAGGTTTAGAAGCAGCAAAAAGTGAATATGAAAAAATTGACCCAGAAGTTTTAAAACAAAAAGCTAAAGACGAAAAAAAGGCGCAAACACTTAAAAATAGAAAAGAAATGTTACGAGGAGTTAAAGAACTCTTACCTTCAAAAGAGGATATAAAAAATTCAGTTGATAGAATAATATTAACATCTGATTTTAGAAAAATATCACAACAATTACTTTTCCCACAATTAACAATAGCCAATATGGATGCTAAAGTCAAATCTCACACAATGGAAGATATGTTGGTTTATTACACTTTCTCTTCATATATGAGTTTTAAATCACCAGAAGAGTTATTTAAATACTTTGAAAACATTGGAACAGATGACTCAATTCTGGACGATATGCTTAAAGCTAAAAATAAAATTAAAAGCGTTAAAAATATGCAAAAATGGGGTAAAGAGTATTATGACGAATACAATCCTATGTATGACTATATGGATAAAGATTTAAAATTTAAAAGCGAACTTCAAATTAGGGTACAAATAAGAAAAAACCTCATCCCGACTGGAATGATTTATGTAGAAACATATTATACAACTGAAATGACGACACCTGGGGAAGGTTTACCAGAAAATTTATTAAGGGTACACTCAGCTACAAAATGTGAAATTGCTAACATTAGCAATCCAAATGATTGTGTTATAAATTCATTAATAAAATTAAAAACCAAATTGATTGATGATAGCGAAGGTGTAATGAATAAAATAATATCTTCACTTTAAAAATTAACTATACAATTTGTAAAATTCAATTTTACTGGGATATTTATAACATATCCCATTTTTTTTTATGAAGAACATTATTAAAAAATTATTAAGAGAAGCTATAGATACTAGCAAATTGTACAACATCAATGAATCAGCAACAAAAAAAGAGGTTATTGATTTTATATTGGATTTTAATGTTTTATTATCCTTGAATCTAGCGATGGTTAAAAACCAAGCCAAAGATGAAAAATCTAAATTAGCATTAATACAAATGCAACAAAAATTCAGAACACCCGTAATAAACGGTAAAACGTTTTTTGAATTGGCGGACGAAAGAATCACACCAAGAAAAGATTTATTTAACCCAAGATTTTTAAGCGCTTACCTAACACAAATAAGAAATTATTTGGTTTATATAAAAGAACATATTAATAGATTTGTTGTTGATGGGATATACAAAACTGGTTGGTTGGATAGAATAGCAAAACTCGAAGCAACATACAAAAATATAATTGGTGCTAATCAGATATCTGAAAATGAGAACAGCGGATTAATTAATGAAAATATTGATGAAGAATACTACGATGAGTTAAAGCCACTTGAAGGTTATGTTGATGCTGAAGAACTCATTGGTAATAGGCTATGGTTTCATACCAATAGAACACATAGAAATCAAGGTAAAAATGGAATGATTGGAATTTATTCTGTAAATAAAAATGGTAATAGAGAAACATCGATTAATCGGTATACAAATGAAGTCAGAATAGGCGCTCCAATAGTGTTTCAAACATCAGAATCTGGCGCAAAACAAATACAAAAATCTTTTGATAGTGGTACTAACCGTAGGGTTTTAATAGCTGGTATTTCTGGCGTTGTTATTCCGACAAGAAGTGGCGATAATGGCGGTATGGTTAAAATACAATTTAATCCATTTGATGAATCTCCTTGGTTTTACGCTGTTGGTGATTCTGAAAAAAAAGAAATAATTTCTGCTAGTGAAGTTTATTTTAATGCTTCCAAGAGTGGCGAATGGGAAATATATGTATATAATCCAATATATTCTGAACAAAAACCACTGAAATCTCTAGATTAATAAAAATATAATAGCTATGAAAATAATCATTACAGAAAAGCAATTAAAATTACTTGAAAAAATACAAGGTGAATGGACTAGTTCTAAAAAAAAATTGGAACAAACTTTTGAATTTAAAAATTTTGATGAATCAATGGATTTTGTAAATAAAGTTGCTAAAATAGCTGAAAAACAAGTACATCATCCTGATATTGAAATAAAATACAATAAGGTTAAAATATCAATAACAGACCACGAAAAAGGTGGTGTATCTGAAAAGTGCAATAAACTAGCAAAAGCTATTAATAAAATATAATTTTATGAATGTACAAGAACAAATAAGTAGAATAAAAGAATTAATGTTAGTTGAAGAAATGGTGCAATCGGATGCATGGAAATCAATAAAAAAAACGATAGATATTCTTAAAGATAAAAAAGTTTTATTATTAAGTTGTTCCAACAGATACAATTGGGATGAAAATGAAATTGATATACCAAAATCAAAAATGCTTGCCATGTATATCAAAGACCAATTAGGTGATGATTGCGTTTTAATTGACGTTACTGACTTGAAAATTGTACCCTGTGAAGGTAACGTATCTAGAAAAGATGGTAACACGTGTGGCACATTAAAATCAAAACTTGATGATAAAGAAAAAAATCCTTCAGGTCATCATAGATGCTGGGCAAGCATAAACAATAAATCTGATGAGTTATGGAAAATATCTAAAGAATTATTTGAATCAGATGCTGTTGTTTTTTTTAGTTCAATAAGGTGGGGCCAAACAAACATGTATTATCAAAATTTGATTGAAAGATTAAATTGGTTAGAGAATAGACATACCACATTAGGTGAGTCAAATATAATTAAAAATATTGAAACTGGTTTTATTTGTGTTGGTCAAAATTGGAATGGTGAAAATGTTAACAATATACAAAAAAAAGTTCATGGTTTTTATGGTTTTAAACCTAATGATAACTTATATTGGAATTGGCAGTATACCAAAGATGTTAATGACGAAACAAAAAAGTCATATAAAAATGCTTATAATAAATTTATAAGAAATACTAAAATTCCTGAATCAAATGATTAATATTAAAGATATTATCAAAAATTTATTAAGAGAAAATCTAGACAATACATTAAATAATATTACTGAACACTTACAACAAGCAGATAAAATTTATTTCAATACTGGCAAGTTGTCACCTAAAATTAAAGAACAAATTTTAAAAATAACGTTTGTTGACCCAAATCAACTATCTTTGTTTGAAAGTATACGAAAAAAATTACTTAATGAATATATATCACAAGATATGATATATTTAAAAGATTATTTTAATATGCCAGAGATTCAAAAAAAAAATTATTTACCACATGAATATCCATATGAGATAAATAATTTTTTAATTGATTTTTCATATGATAACGATTTTGAATTTACATACCCAAAAGACTCTGTTGATGTTGACGGTGAAGATACTGGAAATGAATTGGAAGGATACGAATTGGTTGAATGGATTGAAAAAAATAACCCAAAACTTTATAATGCTTTTGCTGATTGGTTATACAAAAAAATAAATGATTTTTCATTGGATATACCAGATTTTGATTACCCAGCATGGGCTTTTTTTGATTCTCCAGAATTAATTAAGAATCAATGGTTAATTCACTTTACAAACAACGCTGATAATATTGCAAATAATGGATTTGTTTATGGTGTTAACGATATTAATAAATTAGGGTTAACAACACATTTAGGTGATTTTGAGAAAAAATATGGTGGATATAATTTTGCTTTTACGATAAACGATTATAGACGATATTATAATAATAAATTTGGTTATGGTAAAGAAGCAGTTATTTTTAAAGCTTCTGGAATAAAATTATACCATAATAGCGATATGCAACAGCAAGTTATTTTTTATGGTAATACAGCAAATAATATCATACCAATAACTGCTGGTGAAAATAGACGTTTTGGTATTTTTAATAAAAAAAATGGTAGAATAATATACGAAAATGATAATTTTAATAAGGTTGTTGACTGGGTAATCAATCATTATATACAATACAAGAATAAAATATGAAGCGATTTATAGCAATGAAAATTAGGTCATTATTAAATGAATCTAGAATTCCGTTTAATCTTTCAATACCTAGCGACATACTTCAAATAAAAGATGTTTTTAAAAAAAATAATTATAAATTATATGTTGTTGGTGGTGCGATAAGAGATGCATTATTAAATAAAGTCCCAAAAGATTTTGATTTGGTAACTGATGCCGTACCAGATACCGTTGAAGCAATAATGTCTGACGCTGGGTTTAAAACATTACCAACAGGAAAAGCTTTTGGTGTAATTAATGTATTTACCGACCAAGGTGAATACGAAATTGCAACCATGAGAGCTGATTCAAACTCTGGTGATGGAAGAAGACCAGATAGCGTTACATTTACAGATATTGAAACAGATGCAAAACGTAGAGATTTGACAATTAATGCATTGTATTATGATATAGATACGCATGAAATTATTGATTTTGTAGGTGGAGTAAATGACCTAAAACAAGGTATTATAAAAACCGTTGGTAATCCAATTGAAAGATTTAAAGAAGACAAACTTAGAATTCTTAGAGCCGTAAGATTTTCTGGCAGATTTGGTTCAGCGTTAAGTCCTGAGATAGATGCAACATTAAGAAAAAACGCAAGTCTTGAAGGAATATCAGGTGAAAGAATTAGAGATGAATTTATTAAAGGTATTATATCATCAAAAGATGTTAAATATTTTTTAAGTTTATTAGATAGATATAATTTATTTGATTGGATTTTTAAAGGTCTAAATTTAAACAAAGATTTTATTAATGATAAAGACCCAATGATAGTTATTGCCACTTTATTAAAAGGTAACGACCCATCTATTTTAAATAAACAATTGAATTCGCTTAAATATCCTGTTGATGAAATTAAAAAAGTGGTATTTTTATTAAATTTTTTACGATTAACGCCAGAAACAGCAGTTATTTTAAAAAAACAACAAAAAAATTCTGGTGTTACGGATGAACAAATTAAAAAATTTGGTACACAAGAAGGAATTAATGCAAACATATTAAATGCATTTTTAAAATTTAAACTTACCGTAAATGGTGAAGAATTAATGAAAAAATTAAATCTTTCACCAGGCAAAGAATTAGGTGATGCTATTACTAATACTGAGTTTAATAATTTTAAAAGTTTATTATAGGAATTGTTTTTTTTATGATAATGTTATATTTATTTATAAAATTATGGTAAGATACTTGGCAATTTTTACTGATAATCATGGTGAAGAATTTGATGTAAACGGGTTTAAAATAATGTTAGAAAAAGAGGTTAATGATTTTGAGGAATTGGTTACTAGTATTACATGGGAATTTCAATATTATGCAAATAGTGAATCTTTAACATATCGTAACGGAGAAGATTTATTCTCAAGAATAGAGTTCAAAGAAATATCCAAAGATGTTTATGAATCATTAGATAAAGTATTTGGTGGTCAATTTGGTACATTTATTGGTGAAGAATATTTAAAACATATTTTAAACGATGAAATTGGGGGGAAGAACAATGATGAAAATGATTGGCGTGATGAAGAATATGATGATTAATTAAAAAAATAAAAAACTTGCATATTTAAAAAAACTTTTGTATATTTGCATATATTTATTAAAAACGGGTATAACCTATAAATTAAAAACAATGAAAAATATTAGTATACATATAAATTCGATTAATTGGAGACGAAATTGTCATTCAAACGAGTCAGTTATGCTTATACAAAATGTTGAAATAGGTTAATAAAAACTAAATTACAAATTAAAAATACAAAGCTTCTGACCAAAAATCAGAAGCTTTTTTTATGCCATGTCAGAAACAAGATATAAAAAACTAGGAGTTGTAAAGCAAACAGAATTAAATAAAGATTTTGATGCGATATATGAAAAGTATAAACAAATGGCGTTGGATTTAGGATATATTAAAGATTTACGGTTTATTAGAGAAAGGGGAAAAGTAGTAATATATGTAGCAATTTGACGTAAAATACGGGGTACAGGCTTGGTGTCGGTGGGCTCTCCAAAAGCTTCACGTAGTTTCTTCGATTGAAACACTCCGTGCAATTTAGTTCTTTGGCTTATGATAATGATAAAATTGGAGAAGTCGCATAATGGTTAGTGCAGCAGTCTTGAAAATTGCCGTGTCGATGATGAATTGGCTTGTGGGTTCGAATCCTACCTTCTCCGCTGTGTCTATAGCTCAAAGGCTAGAGCGACTGCTTGTGGAGCAGTAGGTACGGTCTCGGAATCCGTTAGACACCAAAATAATTGAGATGTATCCCCTCGCACTGATACTGCGTAGAAAGGGTAATTGGTTACATATAGGTTCGATTCCTATCACCTCAACAATATATACTAAGGCTTGGTAGCTCAACGGTTAGAGCAATTTTCTGTTAAAAAATATGTTGTGATATCGTAATTCACCCAAGCCGCAATATTGTGCAATAGCAGCGATGCCTTATACGCATCACACTTGTAATTGGTATCTTGAGATAACATCAAATGTGGGTTCGAGTCCCACTTGCACAACACATAGTCTTTTGGTGTAATGGATTAGCACGAAACACTACGGATGTTTTGGTTGGGGTTCGAATCCCTAAAAGACTACAAATTGGCTTGATAAAAATTAAATATTTACCTGCTTGTTCCGTCAATGGTTATAAATAATATATTAATTGAACTCATGATGAAGAGCTTGTCAATAAAATAGGCGAAAAATGTTGTAATAGTAATTATTTATTAATGGAAAACTAACTGGCTGGGTAGCTAGACTTGTTTGCTAAACAATGTGTGCGTGTATTCGCATGGGTTTCGATTACTCAATTTTCCGCAAAAAGCCTTTATGAATATTGTAAAGGTTTTGTATTTATTGGAATATTTATTATTATGGATATTAAACAATTATTTAAAAAGCATATTTTATTATATGAGTCAATAAATTTTGATAATTTTACATTAGAGCAAAGTCAATTAAATAATATACTAAAAGGTTATTTAGAAGCTGCATTATGGACTGAAGAAGAAAGATTAAGTGATGATTATAAAAATAATTTAGGTTATGATGAATCAGAATGGAATGATGAAGACGATAACAACGAAATTGAAAATTTAATTCGTATTAAACAAAATTTTGAAAACACACCGTTTGAAAAATTTATAGTGAATGATTTAGAAAATGATTCAAAAATTCAGGCATATTTGGATATTAAAACATTTATTAAAAATGCTGGCGTATATGCTGTTACTGAAGCGGTTAAAGAAAATGGTTGGTTTAAATTAGGTATGGATATTTGGTTGACAAGAAATCATCATGGGGCTGGATTTTTTGACAATAATTATGATAGTGAAGAATTATTAACTAATGCCGCCCAAAATTTAAAAGAAGTAGACTTGTACGTAACAGATAATAATACATTAGCATTTTCTAATGCGTAAAAAATATAAAAAACTTTATAAAGAATAAGTATTTCTTAAAACAATAGTAAATTTAATTAATATTTTTTAGTTTTAATTTTATAATTATCATATTTATGATTAAATAATATTATGATAGATTTACCAACACAATCAAAAATTAAACTATTACATCCTAAATTAAGGGATGAAGTTACAAAATTAATATCTCAAGCAAATGCTCAATTAACAAAACATTCACAAGCAAGGATTATTCAAGGATTAAGAACATTTGAAGAACAAAATGCATTATTTGCTCAAGTACCTAAGGTAACTAAGGCAAAAGGTGGTGAATCATTTCATAATTATGGATTAGCAATTGATTTTTGTTTAATCATTGATAATAAAGAAGTTTCTTGGGACCTTAAAAAAGATTATGATGGTGATAAGATTGCCGATTGGATGGAAGTTGTTAAGGTATTTAAAACAAATGGATGGGAATGGGGTGGCACATGGAAATTTGTTGATAATCCACATTTTCAAAAAACAAATTATACATGGAAAGAATTGTTAAAAAAATATAATTCTGGCGATACCTTTATAGATACAAATGGGTTAAAATATGTAAATATTTAAATTTAAATATTTTTAATTAGATACTTCAATGTTTCAATTTGATTTATACTCATGCTCAGAACTCACAGTTGATGAAATTATTCAACATTTAAATGAGTTTGACCTAATATCATATGACTATATACATATTGACAGAAACGGTAAAATGAAAATTATTGAGACAAAATTCACTAATGAGAAAAAATAAATTTAAATTACAAGAACAAATTAATAGAATAAATGAATTATCTGGAAATAATATGGTTTCAGGTAAACATTTAGTTGTAGTTGATATTCAACCAGAATACGAATCGGGATTTAAAAATTTTTTGTATGATTTCATTAATTTTTTAAATGAAAATTATGAAAGTATGTCAGCATTAACATTTTTTTATAATGGGCATGATACGTTGGGTATGATTTCAGAATCAGATTATAGATGGTGGTGGATTGACAATGGGCTTGATGAGCATATTGTTGATAGCGCAATATTTTTTGATAAAGGGTATGCTTATTTTAGATACTGCATAGATGAAGGTATTGAAGATGAAGAAACTGTAAATTTAGTCAAATACATGGTTGAAAAAAATGTAAATGACAGTAGAGATTTGGATGAAGATTTTTGGAATGAATTTATTGAAAAATTTGGAAATCAGAATATTCGAGAATTATTAGAATTTGCTGGTGATGCAATTAATATACCAGACCTTATGAATGAATTAAGAAACTATATGGGAATTGTAGTATGTGGTGGTGGTGTAAATGAATGTTTAAAATAAGTTGAAATTGCATTACAAGCATTAGAAAAACAATTTAATATTATAACAAAATATACATACTAATGAAAAATCACATTAAAAAGTTATTAAGAGCATACATAAATGAAGTAAGGTATATTAATACGAATTTGAAACAATATTCAAAAGAAGAACCAATTAAAGATACTGAAGTGTTCAGAGTATTTCATGGATTTAATTCTTTTGATGAAGGACTATATATTATATTACATGGCTTGAGCGGCAAAGAAAGAGCGAGAAGGATTTATAGTTATGAATCGGGTAATAATCCAAATGGATTATTTGTTTCCATAGATTTTAATATTATTAAAAGAAATTTTAGCCATGGTGGTATTATAATAGAATTTTCGGCAAAAGCGTTAGATTTAGAAGCACCAGTATGGGCTGGAGGTGGTTCCTATTTTGTTCAAGGACAATACACTAAATCATTTAAAGATAATGACGAACGTGAACAACAAAGATTAATAAATCGAGATAGAGATGCGGCAAATCAAGATGATAGAGTGGCAAAGTCAGATAGACCAGAGTTAGGTCAAACAATTTTTGATAATGCAGAACGGCAAGCACTTTTTATTGGTGATTTAAATGCAAATATGATAAAATATGTCTGGTATAATGAGATTTTGGCTAAAGAAAGAAGAACAAATGGTGAGTGGGTAAGATACACTAGAAAAGATTTTATAAATAAATTTAAAAATGAACATAATGATGTAACTCAATCGGTAGAAGGTAAATATAGTGATTATAAAAGTCAAAGAATGTTTAAACCTAATGAAGATTTTAATGAAAATATATTTATTCAACGTTTAGAAAAGAAATGGGGAACTGGTGCTTATGATAAATGGTTAAAGTATGAATTAGACCATAAATTTGATGAATATTATCTTAAAAATTACTTTTGGCCAAAACAAATGCAACAAGCAAAAATATTTTATTTAAATAAATTTCCACAATTAGAAAAAAATTAATTTTATTTAATTAAAACTTATTATATTTGTGTTTTAAACATATAATAATGATAAAATTTATTGATAGACATGAAAAAATTCATAAAACAAAAATTGGTTGAAATGACTAATAAATATAATTCTTTAAATGTATTGGTAACTAAACCAACTCAAGAACTAATAGTGATGCGTGGAATTTCGGGTTCAGGTAAATCCACTAAGGCCAAATCTTTAGTTGGGAAGGGTATTATTCATTCTACTGATGATGTAATTAGTTCTATTGGTGACTATAACGAATTTTTTGCTAAAATGATAGCCAATAAAGATTTTTCACCACTGAGTAAAGTTCACGCACAAAATCTTAATGACGCAATCAAATCAATGACTAATGGAATAACACCTGTGATTATTGATAATACAAATATTAAAGTTAACGAACCAAAGGCCTACGTTATGGCCGCATTGAAATTAGGCTTTGATGATAATAATATTAAATTTGTTGATATTGGTGCCGCAGGTTTAGATGCTAAAGATTTGGCTAAAAGAAATACACATGGTGTTCCATTAGAAAAAATTCAAGCTATGATTGATAGTCATACAGCACAAGGTCCATTAACACTTAAAAAAGTTTTGGATTCGAAAGATATGTATTCAAGTTCTGATATTCTTTATTCAGCTGTTGTATTGGATGAAACATCTAAATCAATGTTATTGAATCGTTTTAAATCTGAAATACCAAAAGGATGGAAACTTATTGCGCATCATATGACAATAGAATTTGGCAAAGGTGTTGAAAATAAAGAAGATTTAGGTAAACTCGTCACATTAACAATAACTGAATTGGGGATTAGCGATATGGCAATGGCGGTTAAGGTTGACGGATATCCATCTAAGAAAGAAATTCCACATATTACGTTGGCGGTGAATCCAAATGGTGGTAAACCAGCAATGAGCGACAAAATAACGGATTGGACACCAGTTCCAAATATAACAGTTTGTGGTATTGTAACAAATATTACAAAATAAATTTGGCACACAAAAAAAATTTAAGTATATTCGTATAAATTAATGTAATGAAAAATGAAACAAGGTGCTATGAGCTAGGGGTTAAGTTTTTACAAATGGGTGAATCATTATTAGCCGAGGGCAACAAGGATGATGAATATAACATTACTCAATCTGGAACAATAATGATTTTATTAAGTTCTCTTATGATGAGTGACCGAGATATGTTTATCTTTAGTGAATTAGCATCAATGTTTGTTGCTAAAAAAATATTAGATGAGAATGCCGTTAGTACTCCAATAGGAGAGGAAATTTTAGCATCATTGTTGGCTGAAATAAAGGCAGAAAATGGAAAAAAAATACCATTACCTATTCCAAAAAAGAAAAAAGGTGGTAAAAAACCAGATTCAGATAAACCAGATATTCAGTAATTATTTAAAATAATCACAAAATAGTTTTATGTTAGCAATTGTAAAATACATTAAAAAAAATGGATTAGACAACGCAATTAAAAATTTTAAACTCAAAGCTAAATTTTACGAAAATAAAGTATTACTTAAATACAATCAGATTGAATCTGACATAAGTATTAAAGAAGTACAAGAATGCCGTGGACTTATTCTTGATAAATTTGATTTGACCGTTATGTCATTGGCATTTTTTAAATTTTTTAATGCAGAAGAGAGTAACGCTGTTAAAATTGATTGGAATACAGCAAATGTTTTAGAGAAATTAGATGGTTCAAGCATACAAGTTTATTTTGACAAATATGAAAATGCTTGGTTTGGTGGCACCACTGGCACTGCTGAAGGAGAAAGTGAAGTAAATAACAAGTTTGGAACAACATTTAATAATTTATTTTGGGATACGGTTAAAAAATATAATTTAAATGTTGAACTAATGAATAAAAGGTGTTGTTTTGTGTTTGAATTAACAACACCATATAATATAGTTGTTAAACCACATAACGAATCATCAGCGACACTTTTGACGATTAGAAATTTAGATACTCTTGAAGAACTATCACGTGAAGAAGTTGTTAGATATGCCGCATTACTTAATGTACCTGTTGTTAAGAGTTTTGATTTAAATGATAAAAATATTAACGCATTAATACAAAAATTTGAAGGAATGCCATGGTCTGAGGAAGGATACGTTGTAGTTGATGCTAATTTTAATCGAATAAAAATAAAGAATCCAGCTTATGTTGCTGTGCATCATTTGAAAGGAAAAACAGCTGAATATAACATATTTACAATTATTAAAGCAAACGAAATTGAAGAATTTTCAGCTACATTTATTGAACGTAAAGAAGAAATATTTTTATTAAAAGAAAAATATGATGAGTTAATATTAAGATTAGAAAATATTTGGTCTGAATTATTAGAGTTTTTACCTAAAAATTCTTTAAGAGAGGAAACTAAAAATTATGCAATAAAAGTTTTTGAAATTACAAAAAAAAATAATTTAGAAAATTTTACTGGTTTATTTTTTTCATTAAAGGATAACAAAGTTTTATCGGTTAAAGATTTTATTTTTAATTATGATAACAAAAGTTTATATAAATTTATTAACGATAGAATACAAAAATTATAAAAATAACAATTTGTAAAAAAAATGAAAAAACATATTTCATATCCTAGTATACATGATTTTCGCAATATTATTACTAATATAAATAGAGAATATTCTTTTGTTGGGTTGGATGATAATGGCGAGGCAATTTATGACCAATCAAAACCAAAACCAATATTAAAGTTTAAGGGGACGATAAAACTTCACGGGACTAACGCTGGTGTATCATATAACAAGATAGATGGTATTTGGGCTCAGTCTAGGGAAAATATTATTACACCCGAAAGCGATAATGCTGGATTTGCATTTTTTGTTAAGTGTAAACAAGATATTTTTATATCATTAATTGAAGAATTATCAATAACTAATAATATAGATTTAAGTGAAAATACCATTACTTTATATATGGAATGGGTTGGTAAAGGTATTCAAAAAAATGTAGCAATTTCAAATATTGAAAAATCAGCGTTTATTTTTGGGGCAAAAATCACACCACGTCCAAAAGATGAAAATGATAAACCTTTAGCATATTGGGTTGATTCATCATTGGTAAAAAGTTCAGAAAATAACATTTATAATATTGAAGATTATAAGATGTATTTTATTGATATTGATTTTAGTATACCACAACTATCTCAAAATAAAATAATTGAAATGACAATTGAAGTTGAAAATGAATGTCCTGTTGGTAAAGCGTTTGGGTACGAAGGCATTGGCGAGGGACTTGTTTTTTCACATGTTTTTGAAAATGGTAAGGTATATCGTTTTAAAAGTAAGGGTGAACGACATGCTGGAAAATCAAAAGTAAAAACACTAAAAGAAGTTGATGACGTTAAAATTAGATTAGTTATGGAAATAGCTGAAAAAGTTACGCCAATTTGGAGACTTTCTCAAATGTTAGAACAAGCATGCGATTTTATGAACGGTGGTACACTTGATAGAAGTAAATTAGGCGATTACATTAGACTAGTAATTAATGATGTTATTAAAGAAGAAATTGATATTTTAACAGATGCTGGTTTAGAACCAAAAGATGTTAACAAATATATTTCAAATATTGCTAAAGATTACTTTTTTGAGCAAGAAAAATTTTAAAGGTAACTATTATACAAAACAGAGTTTATGCAATTATATTTAGAGAGTGATGATGTACGATATATATTACAAAATGCTGGTAGGATTAAAAAAAATGGTACGTGTATCAATTGTGGTGGTACAGGTTGGAAAAATTGGAATGCAGAGACTGGCAATGAAATAAAACATGGTCAATCAGATAACATTGATAGGGACTCAGACGAGTGTGAAAAATGCCAAGGTGTTGGCTATACTTGGTAAAACAAAAATTATGATACAAAATAGAGTTTATAAATTAAAAAAAACATTTACGTTAAAAAATGGCGTAAGTTTCCCAAGTGGGCAAGAAATTGAGGTTGTAATGGATATGGTATACGTTGGTGGGTATCCATTACCACCAGATATGCAAAATTTGACATTAAATTGGATAAAAACAAATCCAACATTATTTACAGATACTACAAAAAATTGGTAAGAAATGGAAATTAAAAATACAGGATTTGAATGGTGTGTAATTGATAAAATAAATCCATTAAAATTAATACAATGGGATACTAAATGGGATTTTTGTCATGAATCATTTTATGAGGAAAAAATTACACATTCTGAGTATTTAAGAAGAATTAAAATGTGTGTTACCGAATCTTCAATTCCAGTAAAGGCTCCACTTTATTTAGAATATCGTATGTATGGACTTGTGCCATATAATTTAAGTTCAATACAAAAAAGTATTCAATTTGGACATGCTGTTGTTGAATATGGTCAATTAATGAATAATATGCCATTATTAAAACCAATATATAACAAATGGGCGAATAATGATAAAACATTTATAATTTATAATGGCCGTACAACAAATGAAAATATTGGACGCTTGGGAAAAATGCAAGAATCATTACAAATACTTAAGGATAATGGTATATTTGTTGCTGAGTTTAGAGAACCAGACCTTAATGATACCTTAACGGCTATTGTATTTTTAGTAGATGAAAGAGTTTTTAACAAAAAATTATATCCTGATTTTGTTATTGACACATTAAATTCAAAGGATAATGAAACGCAATACAATGAATGGTGTGATGCAATTGGTAAAGAAAATGTTTTTTTAAGAACATTTTTATCAAATTTTACCTTTGCATAATAATTTATTAAAAATGATAAACAATATTGACAAATAACTAATTACATATTTAGTAAATTTGTGAAATGAATACAATAACATTAAATGGTAACATAAGTTTTGAACCAGAGAACATAACCAAAAAGCATAATTTACAATCTTCTTGGAAGCATATTGCAATGGTTTTTTTTGATGGGGATTTGGCCGAATATTATGCTTGGTTTATTAAAAAACGTTATAATCTTGTTTTAAATAAACCCCTTCGTGGTGGTCACATATCATTTATTAACGATAGTTTTAATGATATGAGCTTAAATGGAAAACGTTCAATTGAAGAGGTTAAACAAGTTTGGGAAAACGTAAAGGGCAAATGGGATGGTATTGAATTACCCATTATGTTAAATCTTGAACCATGTAGTGATGAAAAGCATTGGTGGTTGAATGTTTCACATGAACATAGAGATGAATTACATGGGATAAGAGCTGAATTAGGATTAGGTAAACCATTTTGGGGGTTGCATATGAGCTTAGGATACGCTAATGAAAAAAATATTGAACATTCCAAATATATTAATAAGTTAATTAAAATGGGGTTAATAAATTAAAAATGGAAAAAGTAACATATGAATTTTTGGTAAAGAATGATTTGATTCTTTACGAATGTATTGTTGGTAGTCAAGCATATGGGACCAATGTTGAAACGAGTGATATTGATTATAAATTTGTTTATATCCTACCTATTGATTATATCTTGGGCACAGAATATAAGCAACAGATTGATTTAACCAAAGATATTACAGGTTGGGAAATCAAACGTTTCTTGGAACTTATTGCATCCAACAATCCTACAGTTTTAGAGCTACTTTATAGCCCAAAACATTGTATTGTCAAAAAACATCCATTATTTGACATTTTAATTAATCACAAACAAGATTTTATTACCAAAACATGTAAAAATAGTTTTGGTGGGTATGCCAGACAACAAATTAAAAAAGCTAAGGGTTTAAATAAGAAACAAAATTGGGAAAAAGATAAAGTTACAAGAAAAGATTTGTTGGATTTTTGTTATGTATTAGAAGGTGAGAAAAGTATACCAATTAAAAAGTTTATTGAGGCTAATGATTTAGACCCTAAGTTTTTTGGTGCCGTTAACATTCCTAACGCTAGAGATATCTATTCTTTGTTTTACGATATTGCTGGTGAAATGTGTCACTCTGAGAAATACCCTTTAGAAAATAGAGAAAAAGCTAAACAAATATTAATAGATTCTGGTAAGCCAATGGGTTTAGGATACAAAGGACTTGTAAATATTGGTCATAACGATGATGATATCAATTACGGTATCTCTAATCAATTGCGTCTATCATCTATTCCAAAAGGTGAAAAATGTATTGCAATTATCTCATTTAATAAGGATGGGTATTCAGCGCATTGTAAAGATTTTAAAGAGTATGAAGAATGGATTGAAAACCGTAATGAAGCTCGTTATGTTGAAACACAAGAACACGGGCAAAAGATTGATGGTAAGAACATGATGCATTGTATTCGTCTTATTAATATGGCAATTGAAATTGGTAAAGGTGAGGGTATTATTGTTAATAGACCAGACGCAGAATATCTATTATCTATTCGTAAAGGAGAAGTTGATTTGGATACGTTAATCATTACAGCAGATAAATTAATTAACGATATTGATTTAATATTTGACAATTCTGGATTACCAGACTACGTGAATCCAAGTTTAATTAATGAAATTTTAATAAATATCAGAAAACAATTTTATGGGATTACTTAAAAAAATGATTTTCTTTTAATAGAAATTTAATTGTTTCGTCAGTTTTGTTACATGTTTTTTTAAATTCAATAACATCATTATCGGTTAAACGAAACCATTCGTTTTTTGCATCTGTTTTAAGGTTACTATATCTAGCATGAAGCCATTGTTCAATCCTTTTGTAGTTAGGCGATTCATAGACGTGTAATAGACGTATAACATTAGGATTTCCAGTCTGAAGTTGTTTTATTCGTTTTTCAGGATTATTTTTAGAAATTCCTATTTTGTGAATTTCTTCACCATGTTGATTTACTTCCAATAAAAGATATACGTAACCCATATTTTAATAATATAGAATTTTATTTAATTTGTAAATATTTATAGGTATGAAAGTTTGGATTAAACAATATCTAAGAGAAGAATTAAGAGAAGAATTAAGAGAAGCTTCAATTAAGCCCAAAGAATTATTTGGTATGGGCTCATATCATCAAGTATATCAGTCAAAAAAAAATCCAGATAGATTATATAAGATTGGTGATAAAGAAACTATTGATGAATGGGTTAATATTTTTCAAAAACATCCTAAGTTTTTTCCAAAAATATATAGAGTATTTAAATTAAATTCAAAAGAAAATCCAAATGCGTATGTTGTTGAAATTGAAAAATTACAAACAAGACAAGCAACAATGGATTTAAGTTTAATTGACGAATATTTAATTTATGAATGTGGCGATATAAAATGTGGAAAATTTGGCCCAAATATTAATAATTTTTTTGAAGAAAAATGTTTTAATCAAATCATAAATAAATTAAATGAATCTGACAATACACATAATTTAGTGTTAAAATCTATTTTTATAAAATGGGCTAAATTTTTACGTGAAGTATATCCAATAATTAAAAAAGAATTTATATCTACTGGTGGAGATGGAACTCGTGAATTAGATTTACATGTTGGTAATGTTGCATATGATAAAAATAATAATATAAAATTAATTGATATATGATTAAAAATTTTATACGAGAAAACTTACGTGATAAATTAAATGAGATTAAAGATGAATGGTTAAAGGCATATAACGGTAGATATTTATTTGATGTAAAAAAAGCATATACCTTGATTGAAAATAAACAAATTGAATTTACAATTAAAAAGTTTGCATCATTTATGCTAAAACAATTTTCACATCCTGAATTTTCTCAAACTAATGTAGAAAAAGTTGCAAAACTTAAAAAAACAATTGATTATACAAAACCACTAGGGTTATTGGTAAAATTTAAAAATCCAGATACTAATATTAGTGAATGGATATTAATAGACGGTAACCATAGGGTTAGAGCCGCAGCTGAAAATGATATGGATGGATTATTGTATGTTATTTCTAATCCAGATGAGGTCGCTCAGTTTTTAGAGTTTAACAAAGATGTACCACATGAATTATTCGCAGATGATGAAGTAGCATAAATAAATTTGTAAATTAAAAAAATTTTTGTATATTTGAATATATTTATAGTAATAAGTTTAACAATATAAATTGAAAAAAATGGTAGAATTTTTAAAAGGTCTTCTTTGGTTAGGTGCAATTATATTACAAGTGTATATTTCTGAATTTACAGAATTAAAAAATTATTATTGCTTTTTATTGACTATTCCTTTATCTATTTTGATTGGAATTGTTTTTGGCGGTGTTAGCAAGGGCGCTTTATTCGGAAGAGATGAAAGGGGTGTTCCAACAATATCAGTCACATTCGGAGTTTATTTATTCATGCAATTAATTTTAGTAGTATTCACATTTATAGCTCTTGGTGAACGATAATTTTAAACAAAAACAAATTATTAATTACCCAGTTTAAAAGACTGGGTTTTTTATGCCGACATGGTTCGAGTGGTTGAAGACAATGGATTGCAATCCCATTAGATAATATCTCACGTTGGTTCAAATCCTACTGTCGGCTCAAACTTTTTAAAATGAGTAAAACAGAATTTATTGAAAACATACACTATTATCTTGATAATGGTAAAGTTATTATGACTGAAAAATATTTAAGCGAAAGGGGTAAATGTTGTGGAAATAATTGTCGTCATTGCCCATATACTAAAAATGATAAGAAAACAAAAATTAAAGATTTGGAAGAATAAAAAATAATTGGTATATTTGTATTTATAATAACAATTTTTTTAAAAAAAAAACGTATGAGAAAAGTAATTTTAGTGTTTTGTGTTGTATTATTAGCGTCTTGTGGGTCAACGAATCAAAATGACAGTGGTTCTGACACCTTGTCAGTAATTGAAGCCGATTCAAGTTTTGGTGTAAAAGTTGATTCGGTAAAAGTTGATTCGGTAAAAGTTGATTCAGTAAAGTGAATTAATTTATACCATGTAATGTTGGGTGTTAAAGCCCAGCATTACATATAAAAACAATATCAAAAAATTATATGATATTGTTGTAATTAAATTAACTATATGGCATGCAATGACGGAGGTAAACAGAAAAAAATTAGGAACAATATTTTTAGTAATTGCAACTTTTTTAAATCCATTTGGATACGACCTACTAGTGTTCAAATTGACACAATTAACGAAAGATTATTGGATTACAATACATATATTATATGTTGCTGCGGTCCTATTCTTTACCTTATTCTTTATTTGTTATAAAATTAATCCAATTATTTTATTTAAACACAAAGCACAAAAAATAACAGATTACGTAAAAAAAATTAAAAAAAATGGAAAACTTTGATGAATTATTTGAAAAATTTTTTAATGAGAAAATGCCTAATGATAACATTTTTAATAATGAATCATTTAAAATTGACAAAATAAAAAAAATTATTGAAACACTTGGCAATTTTAAAAACATTAATGAGCATGAAGATATAAGCAATAATTTAGGTGAACCAAGTGAAATACACGAATATGAAGAAGATGGGATATTATATAAAAAACTTATTTGGGACGTACCAAATGGTAAATATGTAAAGATTATTATTTCAGAAAATGAATTTAAATCTGATGACATTAAATTAAACACATCAAATAAAAAATTAACGCTTGAAGAACAACTTAAAAAAGCTGTTGATAATGAAAATTATGAATTAGCAGTTAAATTAAGAGATAAAATTAAATCAAAATAATTTATAAATAACTTTGCAAAATTAAAAATCTTTTGTATATTTCATATATTTATTAAGAACAATATAAAAATTTATTAATGAGAACGTATCAAACATATCAACCGAAACAAAAAACGCAAGGAGGCAAAACTCCTAGTTGGCAGGGTGTGTCGTTTTCAAAAAAAGAAATTTAATTAAAACTTTTAAAATAAACAAAAACCCTAGTCTAAATAGAACTAGGGTTTTTTATTTTCGGGAAGTATATCAATTGGTAGATTACGCCCTCTGGACGGGTGAGGTTACAGATTCGAATTCTGTCTTCCCGACAAAGACTGTTAGAATTTTATAGACGATACCGTAAAGGTGCTTCGAGCATAGAAATTCAAAACTTGTTTCATGGTGTAGTGGAAACATACGAGAATTTGACTCTTGTGTCTTAGGTTCGAATCCTAATGAAACAACATGGGCTGTTTGTGTAGCGGCAATCACAGAGAGTTGTAACCTCTCCGTCTTTTGACTTTCGGCAGTTCGAGTCTGTCACAGCCCACAAATGATGATATCATCTTGTTTATGCCTTCATAGTTTAATTGGTAGAACCACTGATTTGTAATCAGAAAATCTCAGTTCAATTCTGGGTGAAGGCTCATTAGTTAATGCGAGTGCCGTATAATGGTTTATTATGGCTGGCTTCCAACCAGCAGATGAAGGTTCGATTCCTTTCACTCGCTCATTTTGGTCGTTTTTGTATTTTTTAGATATTTATTTACATGATAAAGAAATTATTGCGAGAAGCATTAAAGCGTTATAATATATTAACCGAAATAGATTGGGAAAAAGAATTTAGTGATGTTAAAGCAACATGTCCTGATATAACTGAGGTTGTTGGGTATTTAAATAGAGTTAGAGCAAATGCAAAAAAAGAACATGGTGAACGAGAAAAATTTAGTGCAGGTATGCCATATATTCATGCTAAGTCTAAACTTTTCAATACAAATGATGACACCGTAGATATTGATTATTTTATTAAACAAATTACCGCAAAACCAAAAAATTTAGTTAATACTAATGATAAAATATTAAAAACAGGTGGTGCTAATGATTTTGTATATAAAACAGGTATTCCAGCGTTTAGAGGTATCGCATACGATATAGAAAATAAACAATTTAGATATATTAACACCTGTCCTGGGGCTGGCTCCTGTCAAACCATATGTTATGCACTTAAAGGGAATTATATTAGATACCCAGCATCTTACGATTCAATGACAAGAAGACTTAATTATTTATTAAATTTTCCTGATAAATATGAGGAGCAAATGTATCAAGAATTAAAATCAAAATGTCAAGAACATAAAGCGCTTAAGGGTTATAAAGCAAAGGTAATTTTACGTTGGAATGATTCTGGTGATTTTTTTACAAAAAAATATGTAGACATTGCTGATAATGTTATTAAGAGGCTTCAAAAAGAAGGTTTTAATGTTGATAGCTATTTATATACAAAAATGGCTGATGTTGCAAAAACAGCAGATTTTGGGGTTACTAGTTTTTCATCTGGTGCCAATAAAAAACAATCATCGCAAATTGATACTACGAAACAAAAAATGTCAATAGTTGTTCCAACTGAATTATTTAAAGATTTGGATTTTTCAAAAGTTTCTGACGATGAAATACTTAAAAATCGAATATCTAAAGATTTTGGTATAGATAAATCAGTAATTATAACATATGACGAATTAATCAAAAAACCATTAGGTAAAAATAAAAAATGGTATGTCATTATTACACCAGCTGATGGTGATGATGCAGCAATGCGAAAAGACGTTAAAGATACACTACTTACACAACACTAAAAAAAGAGGCAATAAGCCTCTTTTTTATTTGTTAAAATTGAATTAATTTAGTATACTTGTAAAAAAAATATGATTAATATAATTCAAATTGATGTTGATACTAAAAGAGAACGTCAAATTATTTTTAGTAAACCACCAAATATTAAAGAACCAGTAACGAGAGAAGAAGCTAGGGAAATGATTCTTACTGATATTATATGTGTTTCTAATGCGTTAAAAATGTTAATTGTTTTGGCAACAAAAAATAATTATGCGATTAATTCTGAATTAATTGATGGTGTGGTTAAAACAATCAATGAAGCGATTATTCCTCCTATTACAAATGAATCTTAAATTATGATTATGAATACATATACAAGTCCAAATAAATTAACATCAACGCATTCATTTACAGTATTCCCACAAGACCTTAATTATGGAAATACACTTTTTGGTGGAGTTATTATGAGTAATATGGATTTGGCTGGTGTAAAAGTAGTTAGACGAGCATTATATGGAAGTGGCGCAGATGGTTCAGTTACTGCATGTGTTGATAGGATTGATTTTCATAAACCAGCATTTTTGGGTGACCTGATTATAATGACATCTGAAATTAAAAGTATTGGCAATTCATCTATTCAAGTTAAAATAACCGTAAATCGAGAAAGTACGTTGGGCGAAGTTGAACAAATATGTGCAGCAAATTTTACATTTGTTGCAATGAAAGATGGAAAGCCATTTAAACATGAATTAAGTTTTGAAAAATTACGTTCCGAATAGATTGCAACCTTGAGATAATGTCAGTATATTTGTATGATATTTATTGTTAAAATAATATGGGTAAAATAGTAAATTCTGACATAAAAAAAACAACAAATAAACGGCCAGCTAAAACAGTAACTAAAGAAATTAAATCTGTTGATTCAGATGAATCAATCAAGCTTGTTTCAACTAAAAATGGATTAGCAGAAACTACGAATAAAAACGTTAAGATTTCTAAGATTGATAATCAAAAATTTATTAAAATTCTTGCAACTGACCCAATAGAAAAATTTAAAGAAATTGGTGAAAAAGTTTTAAAAAAAGAAGTTAAATGGGTTTTTTATGCGACTGAAAATTTTGTTGGCGTTCATTATTATTTAATATTAAAGACGGATAAAGTATGAATTTAAATGTAAAAATTTCTGAAGATTTAAAAACAGCAATGAAAGAAAAAAATGTTATTAAATTAGGAATTTTAAGAGTTTTAAAATCTGAATTGCAACGCATCGAACAATCAGCCAATGGAAAGATTGAATTAACCGATGCCGATGTTATTAAGATTGCTAAAAAGTTAATTGATGGAATTAAAGAGACAACAAATAATCAAGAAGAACTTGTTGTTTTAGATAGTTATTTACCCAAACAATTAACTGAAGAAACGATTAGAATGATTGTTTTTACTGTTAAACAATCAGGGGTTTCTCAAATGGGTGATTTTATGAAATATTTTAAAACAAATCACGAGGGTCAATATGATGGTAAGATATTAAGTAATATTGTTAAAGAACATATTTAATCATGAAAATTAATATTGATGTTAGTGATGGTAAGAATATTTTTTTTACTAGTGATTTTCACCTTTTTCATACCAATGTAATAAAATTTGACGATAGACCATTTAGAAAAAAAAATGGTGACCCTGATGTGGATGCAATGCATAAAACAATTATTAAAAATTGGAATAATGTTGTTAATGACAATGATATTGTTTTTTATTTAGGTGATTTATGTTTTGTTGACCCGAAATTGGCAAATACCGTAATACATAATTTAAACGGTGTTGTTCATTTTATCATTGGAAATCATGATAAATATAATGATATTGTTAATTATAAACGGTTTGAAAGTATTAATGATTATGTTGATTTAAATATATCAGGAAATAATTTGAATTTACACTTTGTACTGATGCATTATCCAATATATTCTTGGAATCGAGCGCATCATGGTTCATATATGATACATGGTCATTCACATATGAGTTTATCAAATGATGATTTACACAAAAATAAACGAATATTTGACGTTGGTTGTAATGGATGGGACTATACACCAGTATCATATATAACATTAGTTGATTTAGGGAAAAACATTGATTATAAACTTACAACAAAGCATCATTAAATATAAAATAATTATGAATACTAGGACAAAAGTTAGAGATTTAGAGAAAAAAAATACTTTTTATTCACAAAAAGTATTGGCTACAAGTTTAGAACAGGAGTATCAAGAGGTGGCTGATATAGAAACAGACAATATTAGTGATTATAAAACTAATGGGGAGTGTTTTCGTGTTACATTTATTGAGTTTGCGATAATTAATGAATATCTTTTTGATTGTTATCGTAAACAATCTAATGATTTATTAGTAACTAATTATGGCGGTGTTGATACTATTGGTAGAATAAATATAGGTGGGTCATATGGTATGACTAGACCTTGGTGGTTTCAATGTAAATTTTCAGATATTGAAAATGAATTTATTATTCAGACAAAACTTTATTATGAAAGTGGTAGAGATATTATTACTGAGGTTCATATAACGGTTAAGCAGGCAATTACGGACGATGATATTATTAAAGTTCTTAAAAAACTTAAAAAATTAGCATTTAATAATTCTAAGTATGTTGGTAAATGCCTTAAGATTAAATTTAGAGATAATAATTTTAATGGTATTGAAATTATTGATGTTTCAAATTTTAATACTGAATTAATTTTGACGGAAACGCAAAATAAATTTTTAGACCATTTTGTTAATAGGGTTCGTAGAGGTGGCAGCGCAAGATATCTATTAAATGGTCAGCCTGGAACGGGTAAAACCGAGAGCATACGTGAAATAATTCGAAAACTTACACCACAAGTAACGTTTATAATACCAGATTTTTCAACATCTGAAGACCTTACAATTATTTTAGAAGCGTGTGGAATTTTTGATGATTCAGTAATTATTATGGACGATATAGACTTATTTTTAGGGTCTAGAGATAGAGGTAACTATACAATGTTATTAGGTCAGTTTTTATCTTTTTTTGATGGGGTTAAAAAACGAAAAATCAGTTTGTTAGCATCAACTAATGATAAGGGATTAGTAGATAAGGCAGCCGAGAGACCAGGTCGTTTTAACATGACATTAGATTATTCATTTTTAACTGAAGACCAAATTGAAAAGGTTTGTCGAATACACTTACCTGAAAAATATCAAATACCAGAAGTATTTGAATCATTAAATGGTATTATTAACGGTAAGAAGGCGAATATTACTGGTGCATTTATTGCTAATCTTGCTGACAATATTAAAGAAATGTCAACTGATGATGAAAATTGGTCAATTGAAGATGCAATTGCATTGATTAAAGAATTATATAAGGGATTTTATATGAGTCAGGTTGAAAAAAATGATAATTCATTAGGGTTTAAAATTAATTAATATGGAAAAATACACATTTTTTTATGGTGGTCCGTTTAGTCAATGGGCAAATAGCATTTTTTTAGTTGATGGTGTTGAATATGTGACCGCAGAACAATATATGATGGCACAAAAAGCTTTATTATTTAAAGATGTTGAAACACATGCAGAAATTATGAAGGCTTCAGAGCCGTACATTCAAAAAGCACTTGGTCGTAAGGTTAAGAATTTTAATAAAAGTGCTTGGGAATTTATTGCTAAGAGTGTTGTATATCGTGCAAATTACGCAAAGTTTAGTCAAGATAAGTACTATTATGATGCGTTATTAAAAACTAAAGATACACTATTGGTTGAAGCTAGTGCTGAAGATAAAATATGGGGGATTGGATTGGCTGAAAACGACCCCAGAATAAACGATAAATCTCAATGGCAAGGAACCAATTGGTTAGGGCAAGTTCTTACGGATGTAAGAGAAGATTTGATATTTGATAGTGCACAATGGGATGTTTTTTTAGAACATATGGGTGACGTTTAATTATAAAATTTATTTAGTATATTTGTTTATGTCTAAACCAATACCACAAAGATTAAAAAAACTGGAATCATCTGATTTGTTACCAATTAAAGATAAAAATGGTGATTTTTTAATTGTTACAAAACAAGAAACAACAAATATTATTCGTGAGTTTGTTAAAAATGAAGTTTTAAACTTTAGCGATAATTTCATTGATACACAAAATAAAACGTTTCAAAAAAATGTTGATAGTCGTATGGCATACATTGAAAAAAGTATTGATGCGTTTATTGAATATAAATTTAATCTATTGGCCGAAAAAGTATGTGATATGCTTATTAATAGAAAATTTAATGAAGAGGTGAATAGAAAAGTTGAAGAACACATTAACAATAAAAAAAAGTACAAGGGAAAATTTTAATTAAAAATATGAGTATAGTATTATTTACACTTAAAGAACAACACATAAAGTTACTTAAAAATATGAAATGGTCACGTTATAATAATTTTACCGTTTCAGCAGAAGATTTTGATATAGACCCGTCACCATTTGGTGGCGATGACCTATATGACGATATGGAACTTATCCTCAATGGTAAACCAGAAAACTTTGACCCATTTAATACGTTTGAAAAGAAAATTTATACACCAGAAAAAATAAATGAGTTTAATGAACTATTGTCTGAATTACCAATAGCATTAGAAATTATATTAAGTCTAAATAGTTTTGAAATTGGTGAGTATAAAACTCGTTATCACGATAGACTTTGGAAAAAAAATAAAATATGAAATTTAAAAATTTAACCGATAAAGATAAAAAAATAATTTCTGAGGTATATCATAAAAAAAATGATGGGCCATGGGAAAAACGTGCAGCTAAATTGGGTGAAAAATTTGAGGTTAGTGAACGCACAATCCGTAAATGGTGTTCAGAAAAATTAAACCTTAAAGATAAATCAGATATTGAGCCAGAACAATATGAACAAGCTAAAAAACGACAAGTTGATAAAGATAAAAAACGTTTTATTATTACTTGGGCTCAGAATAATACACCAATTCACACCGATTTATTTAATAATATAAAAGCATATGCTGAATTTATTGGTGCTGATATACATGTAATTGCTGGAAGATATAAAAATCCAACTAGTGTTTTTACCGATAAATCATCAGATTTTTGGGCGGCTGAAGTTATTCCATATTTAGATGCTAATCGTCATGATATTCACAAGTATCTATCGATTATGTCGGATGTAAAAATTCAACCAACCGCAGATAATCCTATGAGTGGGTTACAAGGTATGAGTGGTGTTAACTCATGCGTGTTTGGTAGTCCAAAGGTACAAAATGAAATGATTCCAGTGCTTGAAGGAAATAGTCCTAAAATGATGCTTACTACTGGTGCTCTAACTAAAATAAATTATACTGATTCTAAGTCTGGTAAAAAGGGTGAATTTCACCACGTATTTGGGTTTGTTGTTATTGAAATAAAAAATGAAGATACATTTTTTGTTAGACAAGTAACAGCCGATGACGATACAGGGTCATTTAGTGATTTATATTTTAATGTTTCTAATGGAGTCGTTAAAGAATTAAGTAGTATCGAAGCAATTGTATTTGGTGACATTCACTATGGTCATCATGATGAAGATGTGTTGAATAAAACATTTGAAATGTTAGACGTTATTAAACCCAAGCATGTAATTTTACATGATGTATTTGATGGTAATTCAATAAGTCATCACGAAATGAAAGACCCATTTATTCAATATGGTAAAGAAATTCAGGGAACAAATTCTGTCGAAAATGAAATAAATGTAATGTTGAATGGTTTAAAAGCATTTGAAAAATACAGCAATGTTATCATTGTTAGAAGCAATCACGATGATTTTTTAGACCGTTGGTTAAAAAATGAAGATTGGAAGAAACAACCAACAACCAAAAATTCATTGGCATACATGGAGTATAGCGCATTATTATTAAAACAATATTCTCAAAATCCAAATAATGTTATTGGTGTGATTCCAGCAATAATTAATCAAAATTTTCCCAAATTTGTTACCTTAGGTAGAAGTGCGTCATATAGAGTTAAGAATTGGGAGCTAGGTCAACACGGTGATATCGGCTCTAATGGTAGTCGTGGGTCATTACTTCAATTTAGAAAACTAAACACTAAAATAATTGTAGGACATTATCACACACCAGGCCGAAAAGATGGAGCCTTAGCAGTAGGAACTTCAACTAAAATGCGTGTCGGTTATAATATTGGGCCAAGTTCATGGTTACAATCACACGTGATAATCCATAATAATGGTAAAGCGCAACATATAAATTTTATACAAGGAGAATATTCAACCTTAACAGATTTAATAAAAAAGAACTAATTTTTTTATAATTGGTGAAGTTATTTTAAATAATGATTAAAAATTGGTATGTTTATATAATTGAATGCGAAAAAGATAATACACTTTATACAGGCATCACTACAGACATCAATAGAAGATTATTAGAGCACAATTCTGGCAAGGCGGCTAAATATACTAAGACTAGGAGACCAGTAAAGCTACGAGCCTTATTTGAGGTTAAAAATAGAAGTGAAGCATTAAAGGAAGAATATAGAATTAAACAACTTTCTAAACAAGAAAAATTAAAGCTTTTATGGTGAAAAAAATAATAAGTATTGGTATATACACGATAATTATGTATTATAATAATGAAACCGACGAACTTGATATTAATGTTGTTGATACAATTGGGGAAATTATTGAAGGTATTAAGATAAATAAACTTGATAATTCTAAGGTCAAAATTAATTTAAATTAATGAAAAAAATAATTTATCGTTACATTAACACTAGTGGTTATCGCATAGTTAATGATAAAATTGTTAATGGTGATAATGTTATTATT
>Ga0114958_10000323_pt1 | contig 41494 bp, 36 predicted proteins | sample C_130208_EF_Meta_FD_89577 | JGI IMG/M metagenome (GOLD analysis project Ga0114958, IMG submission 89577) | Freshwater microbial communities from Lake Croche, Canada to study carbon cycling - C_130208_EF_MetaG | ecosystem: Environmental > Aquatic > Freshwater > Lake | place: Lake Croche, Canada... | reverse complement strand
ACCTGATGGGGCTTTTTCATATTGATTACAACTTGCAAATAATACAATAGCAGCCACTAACTTTAACGTTGATTTTATCATTTTTATTTTAATTGTGTTAATTGTGATTTATAGTTTTCTATTATCGATTTAAAATCATTTAAGGTTGCTTCCAAACTCTTTTTTGAATTTCCACCCGCTGCATTTGCATGTCCCCCTCCGTCAAAATAAGTTCTTGCAAATATATTAACATCGAAGTTACCTTTGCTTCTAAAACTCCATTTTCTTTCTTCTTCCCTATCAATTACGATCGCGGCCAGCTTAATGCCTTCTATGGACAACAAATAATTAACCAACCCTTCCGTATCTCCTGTTTTTAACTCAAATTTATAAATATCGGACTTTGGAATGGCCATGATTGCCGTTTTAAGTTCAGGTAGGACCGTCATCCTATTCAAAAATGCATTTCCCATAAACTTAAGCCTTCCTTCTGTTGAATTGTCATAAATATTTTCATGAATTTTTGCATGTTGCAAACCCAATTCTTTTAAGTGGGCAACAATTTTATGAACGGATGCCGTTGTTGAAGGAAAACGAAAAGACCCAGTATCTGTCATTAAACCAGTATATAAACAGCTTGCAATATCCAAATTGATTAAATTACTATGGCCTGATTGAACAATAAAATCATAAATCATTTCACAAGTAGAACTCATTTTTACATCACTTATTCCAAATGTAAAAGACGGGATATCAGGTTGTTGATGATGGTCAATTAATATTTTTAAAGCCTTGGATGCTTTAATGATTGGTTCCAAATGCTTCGTTCGGTGTAAAATATTAAAATCTAAACAAAATACGTAATCAGCCGCTTCAATAATTTTACTTGCTAGGTTCTTATTTGATTCAAAATCGATCACTTGATCAACCCCCGGCATCCAATCCAAAAAAGGTGCCCAGTTGGTGGGAGATATCACCGTAACCTCATGACCTAATTGTTTCAAAAAGTGGAATAAGCTAAGCGTAGAACCCATTGCATCACCATCTGGCTTTTGATGTGCAGTAATTACAGCCTTAAATGGTTGATTAAGAAATGGATAAAATTGTTCAATCGCTTGCATAATTGGACAAAATTAACATAAATCAGATGTTTTTTAGTAAATTTGCGGCTTCAATTAATAATTTTCAATAAAATAGCTATGAGCAATACCACATTTACCATGATTAAACCGGATGCTACCTCGAAAGGGCATACTGGTGCAATTTTAGATCAAATTATAAAAGCCGGATTCAAGGTAAAAGCAATGAAATGGACAAAATTGACTCCTGAACAAGCAGGTCAATTTTATGAGGTGCATAAAGAACGCCCTTTTTATGGTGAGTTAGTAGATTTTATGAGTAGTGGTCCGATTGTAGCAGCCATTCTTGAAAAAGAAAATGCAGTGGCAGATTTCAGAATTTTAATTGGCGCCACCAACCCTGCACAAGCAGCTGAAGGTACGATTCGTAAGAATTTTGCTGCTTCTATGGGCGAAAATGCAGTACATGGAAGTGATAGTGATGAAAATGCGCAAATTGAAGCAAGTTTCTTCTTTTCAACTACCGAAAGATTTTAATGTAAATTAAAAATTAGATTACTTCTTGCCCCCTTTTGTAATAGGTTTTCCATATTTTTTCTGCATGATTTCTTTTCTATTCTTGCGCACATTAACTTTACTATTTTTGGCAGATTTTTCATGAAAGGCCGGCCCTGATTCTTCTTTCTTAGGCAATTTTATTTGAATAATTTTCATCCTAACTTTTGGCTTCTCCTCTTCTGTTAAAATTTCTGATAGCTCAAGATCTTCAGGTAATTCCAACATAGGAATGGGTTGTTTCATTAAAGCTTCAATGGCATTTTGAAAAACTTTTTCTTTCTCTGTTATAAAAGTAATAGCAATACCTTTTTTATCTGCTCTCCCTGTTCTACCTATTCGATGTATGTAATTTTCAGGTACCTCAGGGGTATCAAAATTAATAACATGCGTCACCTCCGCAACATCTATTCCTCTGGCCATTACATCGGTTGCAATGATGTACTTATAAACGCCCGCTTTAAATTGTTTGACCGTATTGAATCGATGATTTTGCTCCTTATTCGAATGTATTACCCCTACTATTTCTGGAAACTTTGTTTCCAATTGTTCAAATAATTGATCTGCCAATGATTTGGTGGCAGCAAAAATTAACACTTTAGTCATGGATTGATTAGCGCTTAATAGCAACTCTAACAAATTTACTTTGGTATTAAAATTGGGAACGAAGTAAGCGGTTTGAATAATATTTTCGAGTGGTGTTCCAGTTGGAGCAGCCTCTACCCTTATTGGGGCATTAAAATAATCATTCATTAATTTTTCTACGTCCTCAGTTATGGTAGCTGAAAAAAGTAAGTTTTGTCTTTTAACAGGCAATAATTCTAAAATATTAGTAATCTGTTTTCTAAAACCAAGGTTTAACATTTCATCCATTTCATCTATCACTAATTTCTTAATCATTTTAGTTTTAAATGCGCCATTCATAGCTAAATCAAATAAACGGCCTGGTGTGGATACTAAAACATCAACGCCTTTTTCCAATTCTAATTGTTGCGTATTAATATTAACTCCACCATATACGCCAACTGTTGTGACACTCATGTAAGTAGTTAATTTTTTTGCAGCTTCCACCACTTGAACCACCAATTCTCTAGTGGGTACTAAAATTAATATTTGAGGATCTTTGCTTTTATCAAATTTCCATTGTCTTAAACAAGGCAACAAATAGGCAAAAGTTTTACCAGTTCCTGTTTGAGCAATTCCACAAACATCCCTTCCAGACATTACTATCGGAAAAACTCTATGTTGAATAGTGGTAGGTGTTGCAAACCCCAATTCTTCCAATGCACGAAGCAAAGGGGAATTTATATTTAAATCTTGAAAGTTCATATTTATGGAATGAACTGCGAAGGTAGTTTATTTAGATTGGACAAATTAAGGGATGGATTCAGGATTACCTCACTTCGTTCGGTGATCCTGAATCCATCCCTTATAGGATTACCTCACTTCGTTCGGTGATCCTGAATCCATCCCTTATAGGATTACCTCACTTCGTTCGGTGATACTGAATCCATCCCTTATAGGATTACCTCACTTCGTTCGGTGATCCTGATTTTCCTTGTAGCAAAAGCATATGACATCAGCCTATTTCATTTCATTCAATAGGCTTTGAGTTGTTTTATTTCGCTCTCAAATTCAAGCTAGCTTGATTTTTTCGCTCTTTAAAACAACTCAGCCTCAACTGTCGTTGAGGCTGAGGTCTCTTTTTTGGTCGGGTGAACAGGATTTGAACCTGCGACCACACGCCCCCCAGACGTGTACGCTACCGGACTGCGCTACCACCCGTATTGTTTAAAATGACCTATTCCGCTTGTTTTCAACCTTAAAACCTAGGATTTTGGGTGCAAATATAACCCTAAATAGAAAAATCGGGGTATATTGCATTCAAAATATTATTGACCTGATGACAATTCTTCTAAGACAAGTCAAAATTGCAGATCCAAGGTCGCCTCATAATGGGTTGGTAAGAGACATTCTAATTCAAGACGATAAAATTGTTTCCATCTCAGAAAAATATACTGGATTAGCTGATCAAATAATAGAATTATCTAATGCCATCATAAGCCCTGGTTTTGTAGATCCTTTTGTACAATTCTGTGATCCAGGAATGGAACATCGTGAAAATTTAACTACAGGAGCAGCAGCTGCACAAAATGGAGGATTCACCACTGTATTGGTAGTTCCGAATACACAACCCGTTATTGACAATAAATCACAAGTAACTTATATTAAACAGCATAGTCTGGATTTGCCAATACAAGTTTTACCTATTGGTGCGCTTTCAAAAAAAGTAGAAGGAAAAGACTTGGCGGAAATGATTGATATGCATACCAATGGTGCCGTTGCTTTTAGTGATGGTTTGTATCCTGTTCAATCTACCCTCTTATTTCTCAAAGCCCTACAATATGTAAAAGCTTTTGATGGAGTGGTCATTCAAATGCCGATTGACAAAAGTTTAGGCGGTTTAGGATTAATGAATGAAGGGATTCTATCCACTCAATTGGGCCTGCCGGGTATTCCAGCAATTGCAGAAGAACTCTTAATTTCTAGAGATGTAGAATTGATTAAGTATACCAATTCAAAATTACATTTAACTGGTGTAAGTACTGCAAAAGGTATAGACATCATTGCAAAAGCAAAAAAAGATGGATTACAAATTACTTGCAGTGTTACACCTTATCATTTATTTTTCACTGAAGATGATTTGAAAGATTATGATACGCTTTTAAAAGTATTCCCTCCATTAAGAACTAAAGCCGACCAGAAAGCATTATTGGCAGCTATAGAAGATGGGTTGGTAGATTGTATTTCTTCTCATCATATGCCACAGGATTGGGACGGCAAGACCATTGAATTTGAAAATGCAAAAGCAGGAATTGCTTCCATAGAAACTAGTTTTGCTTCCCTACATCATCTCCTACCTAATTTAACTGAACAACGTTTGGTAGAATTGTTTTCAACTAATGCTAGAAATATATTTGGATTAACTCCTGCTATTATTGAGGAAGGAATGGTTACTGAATTAACTATATTTAGTAAAAAAGATTTTACTCAAATTTCAAAGTTAAATTCTAAAAGCAAGTCTGCTAATTCTCCTTTTTGGGATCTAAAATTAAATGGGAAAATTTTGGGATGCTTCTCTAAGGGCTCGATTCATTTAAATCAAAATTAAAACTATATTTTATGGAAACTAAAGTTACAACGCATATCGTTAAAGGGTTAATGTTAAGCGTAATATCAATTGTATTTAGTATTGTTGTTTATGTGTTTAATTTATACGAAATCGCTTGGTTAAATTGGGTCAATACCGCCATTTTAATGGGTGGATTAATTTATGGTAACATATTATATGCCAATCAAAACAATAATAATGTCACCTTTGGTAATTTGTTTGCACATGGTTTTAAAACAACCGCTGTCGTAATTGTGATTACTACCATTTATACTGTTGTAGCGTTTAAACTTTTATTCCCTGACATGATTGATAAAATCATTGATATTTCAAGAAAGCAAATGGAGAAAAATCCAAAAATGACTGATGAGATGATTGATCAAGCCATTACAATGACAAAAAAATTCTTTATGCCATTTGCAATAGGTGGAACTATTTTAGGAACTGGATTTATGGGTGCTATTGCTTCTTTAATTGGAGCATGGATTGCTAAAAAAAATCCAGTAGATCCATTTAATACGCCTGCTGTTTAATTGTTTATTATGCAAATTTCAGTTGTCATACCATTATTAAATGAAGCAGATTCCTTACCTGAATTAATGCAATGGATTCATAGTGTAATGAATACCCATAATTATTCATATGAAGTTATAATGGTGGATGATGGTAGCGATGACAATAGCTGGGATACCATTTTAAACTTAAGAATTCAATATCCAAATTTAAAAGGCATTAAGTTTCAACGTAATTATGGAAAGTCCGCTGCTTTAAATGAAGGCTTTAAATTAGCCCAAGGTGATGTAGTTATTACTATGGATGCAGATTTGCAAGACGCTCCGGATGAAATTCCTGAACTATACGATATGATTGTTAAAGAGGGTTTTCATTTAGTAAGTGGTTGGAAAAAGAAAAGATATGATAATACATTTACTAAAAATATTCCTTCTAAAATATACAATGCTGTTGCAAGAAAAAGTTCGGGTATTGTTTTACACGATTTTAATTGTGGTATAAAAGCGTATCAATTAAAAGTAATTAAGAGTATTGAAGTGTTTGGCGAAATGCACAGATACATCCCTATTTTGGCTAAGTGGGCTGGGTTCAAAAAAATTGGCGAGAAAGTAGTAGTTCACCAAGCTAGAAAATATGGAACAACTAAATTTGGATGGGAGCGATTTGTCAATGGATTCTTGGATTTAATGACGATTCAGTTTTTATCTAAATTTGGTAAAAAGCCGATGCAACTTTTTGGGTTAATAGGAACTTTGTTTTTTTTAATTGGCTTGATAGCCTTTGGCAATATCTTATTTGATAAAATAATGATTGCAGGCTATTCAGTAACCAATAAACCTATTTTTTTTATAGCCATTACATCAATGATTATAGGAGTACAATTATTTTTAGCAGGATTTATTGCTGAGTTGGTAAACAGAAACGCACCAGACAGAAACACCTATTTAGTGGAAGATAAAATAGGGTTCAATAGTTAATCTTTTAGCTAATTAGTTTAATGAAAAAGAAAGTTATTATTATTGGACCTGCTTGGCCCTTAAGAGGTGGGTTGGCTACTTTTGATGAACGATTGGCTTCCCAATTTATACGAGAAGGATTGGAAGTAATTATTTATACTTATTCTTTACAATACCCAAATTTTTTATTCCCAGGAAGTACCCAATATTCGGAAGAACCTGCTCCAATTAATTTAAATATTAAAGTCTGTATTAATTCAATTAATCCGTTTAATTGGATCAAAATTGGCAATGAATTAAGAAAGCTCAAGCCCGATTATCTGGTAGTTCGTTTTTGGATGCCCTTTTTTGGCCCTTGTTTAGGTACTTTACTCAGATTGGTAAATTGGAATAAATTCACTCAAATTATTTGTATTGCTGACAATATTATCCCACACGAAAAAAGACTTGGAGATACCCTACTTACAAAGTATTTTATAAAACCCATTCACAGATTTATAACAATGAGTGAAATGGTAAATAAAGATTTAGCTTCTTTTACTAATACCCCTTCTACTAATATTGTGCACCCTATTTATGACACTTTTGGAGACAAGCTATCTAAAGAAGCAGCACGTAGACATTTAAAATTACCTATTGAAGATAAAATTATTTTATTTTTTGGGTTTATCAGAAAATACAAAGGCTTAGACCTCTTGTTGGAAGCGATGAATGATGCAAGAATAAGGAGAGCGCATATTAAATTATTGGTGGCTGGTGAATTTTATGATGATCCAATTTTATATAAAGAAATAATTCAACAACATAATTTGGACGAGTCTCTTTTTTTAAGAACTCATTTTATCAATGACAGCGATGTAAAATATTATTTATGCGCAGCCGATTTTGTGATTCAACCTTATAAGTCTGCAACTCAAAGTGGGGTGACTCCTTTGGCCTATCATTTTGAGAAACCTATGTTGGTGACTAATATCGGAGGGTTACCTAATTTGGTGCCTCATTTAAAAGTGGGTGTGGTAGCCGAACCCAATCCTACCGCTATTGCTGACGGTATTCTGTCCATGTATGAATTAGGCGAAACCCATTTTTTAAAGCATCTTTGTGAAGAAAAAAAGAAGTATAGCTGGGATAAATTAACTAATGCGATCACACAAAATAATAAGTAAGCATGCTATTTCGAAGTAAAGCTCCCTTAAGAATTGGTTTAGCAGGTGGAGGAACAGATGTAAGTCCCTACAGCGATGAATTTGGTGGTGCTATTTTAAATGTTACTTTATCACTTTATGCTCATACAACAATAGAATGGATTGAGGAGCCCTATATTAAAATTGAATCTATTGATAAAAAGGAATCGCAAATTTTACAATTAGCTACTACCCTTCCTATTGATGGTACTTTGGATTTAGTAAAAGGGGTCTACAATCGAATCCAAAAAGACCATCCTTTTTTAGTAAGGGGTTATAAAATTACCACTAAAGTAGATGCCCCTGCTGGAAGTGGATTAGGCACATCTTCTACTTTAGTAGTTTCAATTTTAGGGGCGTTTAAGGAAATGCTAAGATTAAAATTAAACGAATATGAATTAGCCCATTATGCTTATGAAATTGAAAGATCCGATTTGGCATTGGCTGGAGGTAAACAAGATCAATACGCAGCTACCTTTGGTGGGTTTAATTTTATGGAATTCTCTTCCAATGATAAAGTAATTGTAAACCCACTTCGTATTCGGCAAGAGTATGTCAACGAATTAGAAAATAATTTAGTTTTATATTTTACCTCTTCCACTAGAGAATCCGCTACCATTATTAAAGAACAACAAAAAAATGTAGTAGAGAAAAATGTGAAAAGTATAGAAGCCATGCATCATTTAAAAGATCAAGCTAGGACCATGAAAGAAGCATTGCTTATGGGTAAAATAGACAAGGTTGGAGAAATTTTAGACTATGGTTTTAAACAAAAAAAAGAAATGGCTTCAAACATATCTAATGATTCAATTGAAAATATTTATCAACTAGTAAAAAATGCAGGAGCCACTGGTGGTAAAATTAGTGGCGCGGGCGGGGGTGGTTTTATGATATTTTATTGTCCTAAAAATACAAAACATAAAGTGATTGAAATATTAGAAACTTTAGGAGGCAGTATTAAACAATATAGTTTTACTGAAGATGGATTAACTACTTGGACTATATCCAATTAATGTATACCTCTTAGTCTTACAAAATATTAAAATAATAAATATGAATGGTAAAATAAACGAAATAATTAATGCTTCTATTGAAGTAAAAAATCAAATACTAAAAGACGCAGAATTTTCTTTAAAAATTGAAAAAGCAATTACTATTATTACCGAAGCCTTTCAAAAAGGCAATAGTGTTTATTTTGCGGGGAATGGAGGAAGTGCAGCAGATGCTCAACACTTGGCAGCTGAATTTTCTGGTAGATTTTATAAGGATCGTAAAGCATTGCCTTCTGAAGCCTTGCATTGTAATACCTCCTATTTAACAGCTGTGGCAAATGATTATAGTTACGATGTTATTTATTCCAGATTATTGGAAGGATTGGCTAAACCGGGTGATGTGTTAGTAGGAATTAGTACTTCTGGCAATTCAGGAAATATTGTTAAAGCATTTGAAAAATGTAGAGATTTGAAAGTGAGTACCATCGGATTTACAGGTGCTGAAGGAGGGAAAATGAAATTACTTAGTGATTTGCTTATAAATGTTCCTTCTTCTGACACTCCTAGAATTCAAGAAAGTCATATCTTAATTGGTCATATCATTTGTGAATTGGTGGAAAAAAATATTTTCGGTTAATGGAAGCCATTATATTAGCTGGTGGACTTGGAACTAGATTAAGATCGGTGGTACCAGATTTACCCAAATGTATGGCACCTATTAATGGAACCCCATTCCTATCCTTTTTGATTGATTATTTGACTACACAAGGTGTTAATGAATTTATATTTTCTTTAGGTTATAAATCCGATGAATTCATTGATTTTATAAAATTAAAATTACCCTTATCTAATTTTAAAATTGTTATTGAGTCGGAACCATTGGGTACGGGTGGTGCCATTCAATTGGCCATCAATGAAACGAATGCTAAAGAGGTAATCGCTTTAAATGGAGATAGTTTATATAAAGTTAACTTGAAGGAATTGATGCAATTCCATTTGGCTCAAGAGGCGCATTGTACTTTAGCAATTAAACCCATGCAAAATTTTGAGCGGTATGGTTCTGTTGAAATGAATGATAAGGCACAAATTGTTTCATTTAAAGAAAAGCAATTTATGGAAGCTGGATTGATTAATGGCGGGGTATACCTTCTAAACGTAGCTTCTTTTTTATCAAAAAACTTACCTCCTCAATTTTCATTGGAGAAAGATTATTTGGAAAAATATACCCAGGAGGGTCATTTCTATGGACAGATACAGGAAGGTTATTTCATCGACATTGGTATTCCAGAAGATTTTGAAAAAGCACAAGTTGAATTAAGCACATTGAAAACAAATTAATAAAATGTTTGATTTTAAAAATATTGATTCCAATTGGACTTTGTTTCTAGATAGAGATGGGGTAATCAATCATGAACAACGCAACGATTACGTAAAAAAATGGGATGAATTTAAGTTTTACACGGAAAGCTTAATGGCCTTGCCTATTTTAGCAAATAAATTTTCAAGGATTGTTATTACGACCAACCAAAAAGGAGTCAGTAAAGAATTAATGACGGAAGCCGATTTATTAAGTATTCATCAAAAAATGGTGATAGCAATAAATGAGGTGGGTGGCCGAATAGACCATATATTTTATTGTACCGATTTTGACAATGATTCATTTAACCGAAAACCCCAACCCGGTATGGCTTTTCAAGCGAAGGAAAAATATACTTCGATTCAATTTGAAAAATCTATCATGGTAGGAAATAGAACAAGCGATATGGAATTTGGTCGTAATGCAGGATTACATACTGTATTTTTAGCCACAACCCATCCAGAAACCAGCTTTCCTAATTCCTTAATAGATTACAGATTTAATAACCTGTTGGAATTTGCGCAGGCTTTGTTATAACTAGTCTAATTTAAGTACTGCCAAGAAAGCTTCTTGCGGGATTTCCACATTACCTATTTGACGCATTCTCTTTTTACCTTCTTTTTGTTTTTCTAACAACTTACGTTTACGACTAATATCACCACCATAACATTTTGCAGTAACATCCTTACGCATTGCACTAATATTTTCACGAGCTACGACTTTGGCTCCGATTGCGGCTTGAATGGCAATTTGGAATTGTTGTTTTGTTAATAATTCTTTTAATTTCTCACAAAGTCTACGTCCAAAATCAGATGCTTTTCCTCTATGAATTAATGCACTTAATGCATCCACTTTTTCGGAATTCAATAAGATATCCATCTTAACAATATCTGCATCTCTGAAACCAATTTGAGCATAATCGAATGAAGCGTATCCCCTGGTTTGGCTTTTTAATTTATCATAAAAATCAAATACGATTTCTGTCATAGGCATTTCAAAAATCAATTCTACCCGAGTAGGGGTTAAATAACTTTGATTCATTAATATGCCCCGCTTACTCAAACAAAGTGTTATAATATTTCCAATATAATCTGGAGCGGTAATAATCTGTGCACGAATATAAGGCTCTTCAATATGTTCGATTTTTACAGGGTCGGGCATCTCAGAAGGATTGTTCACGATTATTTTTTCACCTCTTGTTGTAAAGGCAATAAAACTTACGTTGGGTACCGTTGTAATCACTGTTTGATTAAATTCACGTTCCAATCGCTCTTGGATAATCTCCATGTGCAGTAACCCTAAAAATCCACATCTAAAGCCAAATCCTAATGCTTGTGAAGTTTCTAGTTCAAAAGTTAAAGAAGCATCATTCAATTGTAATTTTTCCATGCAATCTCTGAGTTCTTCAAACTCATCTGTATTTACAGGATAGATACCAGCAAATACCATTGGTTTTACTTCTTCAAACCCATTGATCATGGGGCCCGGATTATTCGCAAGTGTAATGGTATCTCCCACTTTTACTTCCTTAGCCACTTTAATACCGGTGATAATATATCCTACATCTCCAGCACGCACTTCTGCCTTAGGAGTCATCGCTAATTTTAAGACACCCACTTCGTCTGCATTATAATCTCTACCAGAAGCAACAAATCGAATTTTATCATTCTTTTTTAACACCCCATTCATAATACGGTAGTAAACAATAATTCCTCTAAAACTATTAAAAACACTATCAAAAATAAGGGCTTGCAACGGCGCTTCAGTATCACCAACAGGTGCAGGAATTCGCTCACAAATGGCTTTTAAAATTTCTTCAATACCGATGCCGGAACGACCGCTTGCTAATAAAATATCTTCTTGTTTGCAGCCAATTAATTCAATAATTTGATCAGTCACCTCTGGAATTTTAGCACCATCCATGTCAATTTTATTGATAACAGGGATAATTTCTAAATTATTGTCTAATGCCAAATATAAATTACTAATTGTTTGTGCTTGTATTCCTTGTGATGCATCCACCAACAATAAAGCACCTTCACAAGCGGCTAATGCCCTACTCACTTCATAACTAAAATCCACGTGGCCAGGGGTGTCAATTAAATTGTAGGTGTAGGTGATGCCTTTATGAATATAATTAATTTGAATTGCGTGACTTTTTATGGTGATCCCTTTTTCACGCTCTAAATCCATATCATCCAAAACCTGGTTCATCATTTCACGTTCGGTAATCGTTTTAGTATGTTCCAATAAACGATCTGCCAAAGTACTTTTACCGTGATCAATGTGCGCAATGATACAAAAATTTCTAATATTCTTCATGTACGTGAAAATAGTCTTTTAAAATTTATTTAAGTGCATTGATAATGGCTGCAAATTCTGTAGCAATTAATGAGGCACCTCCAACCAAACCTCCATCAACATCTTGTTGTGAAAATAATTCCTTTGCATTAGATGCTTTGACACTTCCACCATAAAGAATGGAAATTTCTTGAGCAATTTCATGACCATATTTAGTAGCTAAAGTGCTTCTAATGAAAGCGTGGATTTCTTGTGCTTGTTGACTGCTGGCAGTTTTACCAGTTCCAATTGCCCAGATTGGTTCATAAGCAATGACCACTTTTACAATTTCTACAGCAGATAAATGAAATAATCCATTTTGTAATTGGGCTGCTACAAATTCATTTTGGTTATCAGCTGCTCTAACTGCTAATGGTTCTCCACAACAAAATATGGGGGTACTATCAATGGCTAAAACAGAATTTACTTTTTCTGCCAATAAACTATCCGACTCAGCAAAATATTCACGTCGTTCAGAATGACCTAGTACAATGTGTTTAACACCAACCGAAGCGAACATAGGGGCACTAATTTCACCAGTGTATGCGCCATTTGATTTTTGATGACAGTTTTGTGCGGCAACAAATAATTGAGGTTTATTCGCTAACTTTTCTAAGGTAAGTGGTATATAAATTGCAGGTACTGCAAAAATTGCTTGTTGATGCGCTTTTAAGGAATGGGGAATAGCTATTAATTCGCTAAGTAATTGACTTGCTTCAGTAGCTGTTAAATTCATTTTCCAATTGGCTGCGGCGATTTGTTTTCTCATATTAAATTTAAAAAATCATGAAATAATTGCTGTTTTTAAACGCTGCAAAGGTAATCAAATTTTATGGGGAACCACCCTTAATTTGAGAACTGTTTGATTCCCCTACTGTTGAAATGTCGCCTGATATAAATGTTTTAAAATAAGTTTTTCTGCCTCTGTTACGGTAAACCCTTTTAATTTTTTCCAGTTGTTTAAATCGCTAATGGCTTTATCATATTGGTATCCTTGGATAATTCCCCAAGTAAAATTGGGTATTTGTTTAGGTAATAAACCATTTCCAAATATATTAGCACTAACCCCAATATAAGAACCTGTATTAATACTCGATTGAATAGCAAATCGGCTATAATCTCCCATAAGCATTCCCATTTTTTGTCCAACCTCTACCCACTCTTGTTTGAACTCATTCCACATTTGTACAACCCCTGCTGTATTTTTAAGGTTACTATTGCAAGTTCCAGCTCCAATATTACACCAATAGCCAATGATGCTATCTCCTAAATAACCTTCATGCCCTTTATTCGAATAGCCCATGAGCACCGAGTTTTTAATTTCACCTCCAGCTAAACAAAAAGGTCCAATGGTGGTAGCACCATAAATACTTGAGTTCATTTTTACCACTCCTTTATGACCTAAAACAAATGGACCTCTAATGGAAGATCCTTCCATTATAATAGCTTCTTTACCAATGTATATCGGGCCTTCACTTGCATTTAAATTTGCGCACAATACTGAGGCACCTTCTTCTATAAAAATTTGCTCTTGGTGTATCATTTTGTTGCTCTTATCAATACCCTGGCTATTTCTTTTCCTTTTGACCCATTTAAAGTCTCTTTCAATCCATTTAGCATGTAAGCTCAATAATTCAATGGAATCTTGGATAAAACTAACTTCTTGAAAAGTGATAGGTGGGAAAGTAGCCAATAAAATTTTCTGAAAAGAACGTTCTTTAGATTTAGTAGCAATCCATTTTCCACGCCCACTCATCAATTTCTCCCCTTCTTTTAAATTATTAATTTGAGCTATCAGTTCTTCGGAAGGCAGGCAAGTAATGTTGATGAAATAAAGGGATTCCTCATTTTTCAAAAAGGAGCTGTCTTCAAATAAAATTTGTAAATATTGGACAGTATAAATACCACAGGGTTCATTGAGCCATTGTTCCCACCTTTCTTGTATCGTAAAAATGCCTACTCTTATATTGGCCAAGGATTGTGTTAAACTAAAAGGGAAAAAATTTCCTCGATCAGCTATATCTACTAAAACGTACTTCATTTCTTCTGCTTTATATTGTAAAATTAGACAAAGTTTTATCAAAAGGGTAAACTTCCTAACACGTGTTCATTTTATGCTTATTTTTGTACTCAAATTTTTAACCTCATGCAATTAGGAACATTTAACTACCCTACACCAATCAATGAACCTGTTCTAAGTTATGCGCCTGGTTCAACAGAGAAGCTGGCACTAAAAAAAGCGATAGAAAATTTAAAGAAAAAAACTTTAGACATTCCTATGATCATCAATGGTAAGCAGGTAAGAACAGGGGTTAAACAAGCCATACATCCTCCGCACGAAATAAAGCATACCCTTGGACATTATCACTTAGGTACAAAAGTGGAAGTGAATTTAGCGATTGCTGCTGCTTTGAAAGTAAGAACAGATTGGGCCAATATGAATTGGGAAGCAAGGGCGGCCATTTTTTTAAAAGCAGCTGATTTATTGGCTACTAAATATAGATTCGAAATGAATGCGTCTACTATGCTTGGTCAAAGTAAAAATGCCTACCAAGCAGAGATAGATGCTGCTTGTGAACTCATTGATTTTTTAAGATTCAATGTCCATTTCTTAAGTGAAATTTACCAACAGCAACCGCTATCAGCTCCTGGCATTCACAATAGAATGGAATATCGTGGTTTAGAAGGATTTGTATTGGCCATTACTCCATTTAATTTTACAGCGATTGGTGGAAATTTACCAGCCTCGGCCGCCCTGTGTGGTAATGTAGTGGTATGGAAGCCAGCCAATACCCAAATTTATTCTGCTCAATTATTTATGCGTATTTTAAAAGAAGCTGGTTTACCCGATGGAGTCATTAATATTATTTTTGTAGATGGACCCACAGTGGGCGCTACTTGCTTTGCTCATCCTGATTTTGTAGGAGTTCATTTTACAGGTTCAACAGGTGTTTTTAATTATATGTGGAAACAAATTGGAGAAAATATTTCCAAATACAAATCCTATCCACGAATAGTGGGTGAAACAGGCGGAAAAGATTTTGTAATGGTACATGAAAGTGCAGATGTCGATACGGTGGTAACTGCATTAGCTCGAGGTGCATTTGAATACCAAGGGCAAAAATGTTCCGCTGCTTCTCGTGCTTATTTACCAAGTAATATTGCACCCGCCATAAAAGCCAAATTGGTAAAAGCAATAAATAGTATGAAAATGGGAACCGTTGAAGATTTCTCCAATTTTGTTAATGCAGTCATTGATGAAAAATCTTTTGACCATATTGTGAAATATATCAATCAAGTTAAGAAAGATAAAAAAGCAAAAATTTTGGTGGGAGGAAATTATAGTAAAAAAAATGGTTACTTTATTGAACCTACCGTTATTGAAACAACCGATCCAAATTATAAAACGATGTGTGAAGAAATTTTTGGCCCCGTCCTTACTATTTACACTTACCCAGCTAATCAATTTGAAGCCACGCTTAAAATAGTGGACAGCACTTCTAAATATGCTTTAACTGGTGCTATTATTGCTCAAGATAGAAAAGCAATAGAATTAGCCACTGTTCATTTAAGACATGCTGCAGGTAATTTTTATATCAATGATAAACCTACTGGAGCGGTGGTTGGACAACAACCTTTTGGTGGCGCCAGGGGTTCTGGAACCAATGACAAAGCGGGTAGTATGTTAAATTTATATAGATGGTTGAGTGCAAGGACGATTAAAGAAACCTTTAACCCACCTGTAGACTATCCATACCCATTTTTAAAAGAAGCATAAGAGGCGGTTTTTTAGACCATTTTAATGCAGAAATCAGTATATTTGTTGCTCAAAATTAAAAGGACTGTGGCCCAAAAATTTTCAAAAGAAACCTATCTGTACTGGTACGAGTTAATGCAGTTAATTCGTCAATTTGAATTGAAATCTGAAGAGATGTATAAAATGGCGGGTAAAATCCGTGGTTTTTATCATGCCTATGTTGGTCAAGAGGCCATTGCAGCAGGTTGTATGACAGCAACTGGACAAGAAGACCCATTCATTACTGGATACCGTGACCATGGTTTGGCTTTAGCTAAAGGAGTTAGTCCAAATGCAGGAATGGCAGAACTATACGGTAAAGCCACTGGAATTTCAAAAGGCAAAGGGGGCAGCATGCACTTTTTTAGTAAGGAGCATTATTTTTATGGCGGCCATGGAATAGTTGGTGCACAAATTGGAACGGGTGCTGGCTTGGCTTTTGCCGAGCAATATCGTGGGTCTAAAAACATCGTAGTTTGTTTTTTTGGTGATGGTGCGGCTAGACAAGGAATGTTACACGAAGTATTTAATTTGGCCATGCTTTGGAAGTTGCCTGTCATCTTTGTTTGTGAAAACAACAATTATGCGATGGGTACTTCAATAGAAAGAACAAGTAATGTAATTGATATTTATAAATTAGCAGATGCCTATGAAATGCCTGCTGATAAACTAGATGGTATGTCTCCAGAAGCAGTGCATGAAGGTATCGCTAGAGCTGCTAAACGAGCACGTGAAGGAGATGGACCTACCCTGCTTGAAATGAAAACATATCGATACAAAGGTCATTCTGTATCTGATCCTCAAAAATACCGATCTAAAGACGAAGTAGAAGAATACAAAGATCAAGACCCAATTACTAAAGTAGCTAAAACTATTTTAGACAATAAATTTGCCTCAGTTGCTGAGCTTAAAGCCATTGATGAAAAGATTGCTGTCATTATAGATGCCTCTGTAAAATTTGCAGAGGAAAGTCCTTGGCCAGATGATAGCGAATTATTGAAAGATGTTTATATTGATTCATCTTATCCATTTATTGTTGATTAATTTATAATAAAAACACATGAGCGAGATACAACCCGAAAAACATCCATTTTTAGATTTTGTAAAAACCAATCAAAAAATAATTACCTACACTTTATCTATAGTCGTCATTTTGATTGCAAGTTACTTTGGATACAATGAATGGTACCAAAATCCAAGAGAAGCTAAAGCGGCTGATGCACTCTATACTGCCGAAAAATACTTTGCAGTAGATTCTTCCAACTTAGTTTTAAATGGAGATGGTTCAAGTAAAGGAGTTTTGTTTGTAATTAAGCAATACAATGGTACCCCTTCTGCTAATTTAGCAAAATATTATGCGGGGATAAGTTATTACAGATTAAATGATTTTAATAAGGCCATTGAATATTTAAAAGATTTTTCAACTCCATCTAAACAAGTTCAGGCTATTGCCTATGGAACCCTAGGGGATGCTTATTCAGAGTTGAAAAATAATGAGGAAGCCATTCGTTATTATAAAAAAGCGGGTAGTCATTTTCCTGAAGATGAGGCCATTTCTTCTGAGTATTTGTTTCGTGCTGCCTCTTTATTAGAATTAAATGGTAAAGCCGACGATGCTGTTGCTATATTTAAAGACATTAAATCTAAATACCCTAAATCTGAAAAAGGGTTTAGTGCTGATAAATATATTAATAGATTGAAGGTTCAGCCTTAAAATAACTATTAAGCACTTCTAAAAAGGCATTCTCCACTTAATGTGGAGAATGCCTTTTTAGTTTAAACCATATTTTAAACCACAATTGTTATTTTTGATCTATGACAATTCAATTATTTATTCCTTGTTTCATGGATCAATTGTATCCCGATGCAGCTTTTAATACCATCAAAGTATTAGAAAAAGCAGGATGTACTGTTCTATATAATGATAAACAAACCTGTTGTGGTCAACCTGCATTTAATGCTGGATTTGTAGGGGAATCGAAAGATGTTTGTACCAAATTTGTTGAAGATTTTTATGGTACCGATTACATAGTAAGTCCGAGTGCTAGTTGTACAGGTTTCGTAAGAAATAACTATGGTAAATTATTTGAAAACAATGCTTTTCAAAGTCCCGCTAAAAAAGTAGCCAATAGAATGTACGAATTGTCTGAATTTTTGGTTAAAATATTAAAAATTACCAATTTAGGAGCAAGTTTTGAGGGAAAGGCTACTTATCATGATAGTTGTGCTGGTTTAAGAGAATGTAATATTAAACAAGAACCAAGGGAACTTCTTGCAGCAGTGAAAGGGTTAGAATTAGTTGAAATGAGCGAGACAGAAACCTGTTGTGGTTTTGGTGGAAGTTTTGCTGTTAAATACGATACCATCAGCGTATCAATGGCCGATCAAAAAATTGACAATGCCATTAAAACAGAAGCTGAATATTTAATTAGTACCGATCTAAGTTGCTTGATGCACTTGGATGGAAGATTAAAATTCAAAGGTCAAAATTTAAAAATACTACACTTAGCAGATGTCTTGGCTAGTGGATATTAATGCCCATTTAATAATTTATAATTATACTTTATCATGGCTTATTGGTTAATCAAATCAGAACCTTTCAAATATTCTTGGGAACAATTCAATATAGATAAACGTACTTTTTGGGATGGCGTCAGAAATTATGGGGCTCGAAACAATTTAAGATCCATGAAAAAAGGGGATCTTGCTTTTTGGTATCATAGCAATGAAGGAATGGAGATTGTGGGTATCGCCAAAGTAGTTAAAGAAGCTTACCAAGATCCTACTACAGAAGAAACAGCCTGGTTGGCAGTTGACTTTGCGCCTTTTCAGCAATTAAAAAATCCAGTTAAATTGGCAGATGTAAAAGCCAATACCAATTTAGCTGAAATGGCATTGGTTAAACTAGGTCGTTTATCGGTGCAACCGGTAACAGAAAAAGAATGGAAGGAAATTATGAAAATGAGCGAAGGAAAATAATTGCTTATTTAAAAAAAGTATATCCAATTAAAATTGCAATCACCACGCCAATTAAGTCAGCAAAAATTCCAACCCATAAAGCATATCTTATTTTTTTTATTCCTACACTTCCAAAGTATAATGCGATAATATAAAAAGTAGTGTCTGCTGAGCCTTGAAAAATAGAAGCCAATTTTCCTACAAAAGAATCTGGCCCTTGTTGCTGAAATATATCAAGCATCATTCCCCTTGCCCCGCTACCACTTAATGGTTTCATGATTGCAACCGGCAATGCGCCTATAAATTCAGTATTTATTCCAGTTAATTGAATTAAATAAGTAAATCCATTAATGATATATCCCATGGCACCACTATCTCTAAAAACTCTAATCGCTACCAACATAGCTACTAAATAGGGAATAATTTTTATAATTACATTAAATCCATTTTTAGCTCCTTCAATAAAAGCGTCAAAAACTGAAATCTTTTTATAAGTGCCGCCTACTATAATGCCTATAATAATAACCATTAACAAAGCATTGCCTACTACTTTTGAAAACACTTCTTTATTCGCCATTGATAGCCTACTTACCCCTGCCATCACTCCAACCAATAAAATAACCAATCCAAGTAACCAACCAATTAATACTTTATCCCATTTTAGTTTTTGATACCATCCAACCAATAAGATGGAGGCCAAAGTGGTACCTATCGTTGCCAAAACACAAGGAATAAAAATACTGGCAGCATCCTGAGAATTGGCAGCCAAACGATAAGAAATAATCGTTAATGGAATAATGGTAAGTCCACTGGTATGTAAAACCAAGAACATGATTTGAGCATTGGTTGCTTTATTCTTTTCTTCATTGAGTGTTTGTAAACTTTCCATCGCTTTTAGGCCAAATGGAGTAGCTGCGTTGTCTAAACCAAGCATATTAGCACTAAAATTCATTACCATATGCCCCATGGCAGGGTGATTGGCAGGTACTCCAGGAAAAAGTCTGCTTAAAAAGGGATTCATCCATTTAGCTAATTTTTGTATGGCACCAGCTTTTTCAGCGATATTCATTAAACCTAAAAAAAATACCATCGTTCCAGCTAAGGGAAAGGCCACCTCCATTACTGAAGATTTAGCTGAATCAAAAATTCCATCTGCCAACAGTTTAAAAATGCTGGTGTCTCCTAAAAAGACTAGTTTAAATAAGGCAATTATAAAAGCGATTACAAAAAATGCCATCCAAATAATATTCAACGCCATATTCTATTGTTTATGCTACTAATATAGCCCATTTTGAGATTAGAATTGTATTTTTGCAGACTTAAAACAGTCCCTTTTATGGCTTTACAAGCAGGCATCGTTGGATTACCCAATGTTGGAAAATCAACCTTATTCAATGCAGTAAGTAATAGTGCAAAAGCACAGGCAAGCAATTATCGTTTTTGTACCATTGAACCAAATGTAGGATTGGTAGATGTGCCAGACTATAGGATACAACAATTAGCTGATTTAATTATTCCTCAAAGAATTGTTCCTACTCAATTAGAAATTGTAGACATTGCGGGCTTGGTTAAAGGTGCTAGCAAAGGAGAAGGATTAGGTAATAAATTTTTAGCCAATATTCGTGAAGTAAGTGCCATTATTCATGTTATAAGATGTTTTGAAGATGAGAATGTATTAAGAGAAGAAGGCGATATAAATCCTATTGCTGATAAAGAAATTATCGAAACCGAATTACAACTTAAAGATTTAGAGAGTGTAGATAAAAAAATTCAACGTTGTGAAAAAATGGCTAAGACTGATCCAAAAGCGAAAGCGGAATTAGAAGTACTACAAAAATGTAAAAATCATTTAGAACAAGGAAAAAGTATACGTTCTTTAGGTTTGTCTAAAGAAGAAAGTGTGGTCATTGCGGACAGCTTTTTATTAACTGAAAAACCAGTAATGTATGTAGCCAATGTAGATGAGAAATCGATGCATACCGGTAATAAATATGCTGAAACATTATTGGCGATGGCTAAAGCAGAAGGGGCGCAAGTAATTATCATGTGTAATAATATCGAAGCAGAAATTGCAGCATTAGAAGATCCTGCAGATAAGGCTTTGTTCATGGAAGAATATCAGATGAAAGAGCCTGCTTTAAATAGGTTAATACAATCCGCGTATAAACTTTTAAATTTAGAAACTTATTTTACCGCTGGAGTGCAAGAGGTTCGTGCTTGGACCATTCAGCAAGGCTGGAAAGCTCCACAAGCAGCTAGTGTAATTCATACCGACTTTGAAAAAGGATTTATCAAAGCAGAAGTCATTGCTTTTGATGATTTTATTAAGTATAAAAGTGAAGCGGCTTGCAGAGAGAATGGTAAATTAAGAATTGAAGGAAAAGAATACTTAGTAAAAGATGGAGATGTAATGCATTTTAGATTTAATGTTTAAAATAACCAATCCTAATTATCATCAATTATAAAGTATGAAATATTCCATTAAATTATTTTGGGTAAGTTTATTAATAATTTTTTTGAATGCATGCGAGGGTAACCAAGAATCAGAAAATAATAATGAACCAACCATTTCAGCTCCAGCTGCTTTACAATATGATGTTATAAATGTATACCCTCATGATACCAGTGCGTATACTCAAGGGTTGGAATGGAACGGGACTAAATTAATTGAAAGCACTGGTTTAGAAGGAAAAAGTATTTTGCATTTGTTGGATACGAATCAAAAGCAAATTGGGAATAAGATTAAATTAGCTAAGGAATATTTTGGAGAAGGTACTACCCTATTTAATGGAAAAATTTATCAACTCACTTGGAAAAATCACAAAGTATACGTGTACAATTCAAAAACTTTAGTAAAAGAAAAAGAGTTGTATTGGCCTTATGAAGGATGGGGATTAACACACAATGACAGTTCCTTAATTGTATCAACTGGAGAAAGTAATATTTATCTAGTAGACCCAACTAATTTTTCAATTCAAAAAACCATTGGCGTATACAATAATTTTGGATACGTAAGTAATATAAATGAGTTAGAATATGTAAATGGTAAATTATATGCCAATATTTATGGAAGAAATAATATTGTAGTCATCAACTTAAATAGTGGTTTGGTAACCCATACCATTGATTTTAGTAATTTATTGGCACAAGCAGGCGTAAAATATGATCCACAAAGTGTGGACAATGGGTATGTTTTAAATGGGATTGCTTACGAGCCAAAATCGAATACTTTTTATATAACCGGAAAATGTTGGCCTGTGCTGGTACAAGTGAAGATTAACTAGGAGTAACTTATTTAATTTAAAAAAGTTCAAGGGCTATTTTTCTAATTTCATAAACTAGAGAACTTGCTTTACGCATATTTCTTAATGCAATTAGGTTGGAAATGCAACCAATTAATACTGCTCGAATCATCCCAAAAAATCCAGTTTTTTTATATCGCTCACTTAATAAACTAACATAAAAACTATCAAACCACATAGGACGCAAAGAGACTATTTGCATTTTATTTTTTTTCGATAAGTATTCCATAGCAGTTGGTGAGAAATGGTATAAATGTCTTGGTACATCGTAAGCTGCCCAATATTCATGATAATATTGAGCATCATAACTTGTATAATTTGGAACTGCTATAATTAATCTTCCATTTGGTTTTAGTAATTTGTAAAAAATACTTAAATATTCATTTAAATCATGAACATGTTCTAATACGTGCCATAAAGTAATTACATCAAATTTATTTGCAGCCAAGGTATAAAGTTCCTCCATGGGTGAAATCTTAATTTGATACATCATTAAGGCTCTGTTTCTCGAAGCTTCATCTGGTTCTAAAGCAGTTACGCTCCAACCTTTTTGAGCCATTGCGTTTGCAAAAGCACCTGTGCCAGCGCCTACTTCGAGTAATTGACCTTTGTATCCGGTAAATAAGGATTGAACCCAATTTGTTTTTTGACTTAAAGTATAATTTCTAACTCGATGATATATTTTATTAATAACCCCTGTGTTGTCATCTGAATGTGATATGTAAGCAGGAAAATTATAATAAGGTGCAATATCTTCTTTACTGGGCACTGGGTCGGTATACTTTAAAGTACAATTACCACATTGAATTATTTGAAAATTATCTTGTGTAAGTGAATAATCTTTACTGTACATTAAAAAATGCATGTCTTGTTTCTTACATAATGGGCAAGTGGAAAATTTATTATTAGAATGTAACAACTTTTAAAAATTTAAATAAAATTAAAATTATAGCAACAATAGCAATGAGTATTGCCCATAGTTTCCACTTACTTGATTGGCTGAAATGATTTGCATTCATATTAGTTGAATTAACAATTGGTGCAATATCTATGCTATTTAAATAAGTGATTGAATTAAAATTAGAAGTCCATTGATAAAGATGCTCCCCCTTTGAAAGGGTTCCATAATTACCAAATTCAAAATGGGGTACCTCATTTTGAAAAATGGATTTTAAGTATGCTTCAAATTCCATCTTAGCTTGTTCGAAAGATAAGTTAAGGGAGTTGGCTAAAAAATGATAAAATTGATCAGTGGGTTTCACATCAATAGATTCGAAAACAATGGTTTCTTTGGGTGCTAAAAGTTGTGCATTCACCCAGCTAGCCTCCTCTTTATGGTATTTGATCCTACCAATATTCGGTAAAATTAATTCCCCATTTTTAGCAAAATATTGTATTAGAAATTTAAGCATATATTATTTATGAAACGAATATACAACCCCTGCGATTAATTGTATTCCTAAAGAAGGATAATCTGCCCAACGTTGATAAGGTTTGTCTAGTAAGTTTTCTCCTTTTGCCCAAACTTTCCATAAACGGGTAAATTGGTAGGTAAAACCAGCATTTAGTACTAAAGAATTAGACAAGTCATATGGTAAGTTATTCCCATTAATGAAGGTAGCTCCTGACCAATAATTCATTCCTCCATCAATAGACCATTTTTTGTTGGGAGACCAGGAAAGGGCCGAGTTAAATTCAATTGGAGCAATTCCCCAAGGTTTATCATTTGACTTCAAGGAACTAAATTGAATGTATTTAAAACTATTTTGAAAAAGAACCTTGTCACTAAATTGGTACCTTAAATTACCTTCTAATTCAATAGTAACTGCTTTATTTTCAAATATGGTTTCATATTTTAAACCCGCTTCTAAATTTTGTACAGTATTATTAATTCTATTAAATAAAGGTAAATTTGAATAATCATTTAAAGATAATCCAATACCATATTGCAAGTGCTTAGAGGGATTAAAACTGAGACCTACATTTTTCTTATCTTGAGTTGTAATTTTCATGTCCAAGGGGGGGCTTATCCATGGATTAGTCAAAACCAAAGAGGTATAATTGTTATTATTCACAATAGTATTCCATCCTGCTGATAAAGTAATGGTCGTATCTTTAATTCTTTTGCTAATTGATATTGCAGGTGTAAAAGTATATAAGCCATTTGAAATAGTTGGGCTTATTCCTAGTTTTATCCCTGTTTCCCATTTAATCATTTCAATAGATGGATCTATTCTTAGAATCGCGTTATTAATTTTATTACCAGAAGCTAGTTGAAATTGATTATAATTATAAGAGAAGTTAAAATTAAATCTAAAATTATTATCAAATTTTAGGTACAATGGGTTGTAAATTTCAAACCAAGTGTTGTTGGAATTTTCATTGCCTTTAAAATGTTCAAATTTAATTACTGGAATGATTAACGATAATAAGTTTTTTTCATTGGTATTCACCCATTTGAATGCACCACCAACATGAGAGAAAGTTTGCTCAAAATTAGACTTAGGTAAAGCAGTAGTATCTACCACTTGCCCATATCGATAACGATGATTGTTTTGAAAAAAAAGTTGAGCTTGTAGGTGATTATTTTTATTGATTGTAAGGTCACTTAAATATTTAAATCCAATACCCGTATTACTTTGTAAAGGGTGAATGCCTTGTATAGATTCATATTGGATGCCAATGGTATGTAAATTAGCATTTGGATCATTTAAAGTCGTATTTAAGTCAATTAACTGATGAAGATAGTTTCCATAACCTATTTTTAAAGTGGCTAAATTTCTTAATACGGTTGTCGGATAAGATTTATACGATCTAGGTACCAATGCAACAGGTTGGTAAGAAAATAATAATTGCTGGCTAGGTATTTGATAGTGTAAAAGTAAAGAATTGGTGTCCTTTGGTGCATTGGCTGTTGAAAAGCTAATTTTAGCCACATTTTTAAGTTGTGGCTTGAAAGCTGATAAAATGCTAATCACTTTTTCAGGCACCGTGTCCTTTTTATACACGGTAATTTCATTGTTGGAAGAAGCTGCTAATTCTTTTAATATTAAATTATCTATGCTACTTAATTTTGATCTCTTTTTAACTACCGTATTCTTTTTATTTTTCTTCTTTTTAAATGTCAAAGATTTAGAAAGTTGGGTTTTATGTTTTTTATTATGTTTTTTTTGTGCGGTTACCCCTTCTGTGCTTAAAAAAAATAGAATAATAAAAAGGCCGTATTTATATAAATAGTTCATAATTTATTTTTTACTTTATTATAACTGGCTTAGTCAATAAATTTAATTTTTCTGCAGCAACTAATTTCAATTCATCAATTGTTGCATTTTCGGCGACACTTTTATAAGTTGCAATAGCATTAAAATTATCTTTTTGTGCAACATAAATATCACCTAATAATATATAAGCCTTTGTAATCCAAAATTCATAAGCAGCATGTTTTTTGATTACTTCAAAAGATGTTTTTTCTGCTAATTCGAATTTGTTTTGACTCAAATACAATTGCGCTAATTGATAATGGGCTTCTGCAGTAATAATGGAGTGTCCATTTTTAACGACTTTATTTAAAATTGAAATAGCTAATGTGGTATCTGAACTTAACAAGCTTTGGTGATAAAGTATCATATTGGCCATTTCTATATCATCAGAAGCGCTTAATTTATCCTCCAAAATTAATTTGGCTACTTGAAAGCCATTCATCCATTTTTCAGCTTTATAAGTACATCTTAGTATTCCTTTGGTAGCTTCCGTTTTATTCTCTTGCTGTGTTGCAATTGTATTTAATAAATTAAAATATTTTTCAGCAACATTATAATCTTTTATATTAAAATAATAAAGTCTTGCAGCCAACAAGGAAGCTCTTTCAGCATATTTATTGGGAGCCAGATCTGCTACTTTAGCAAAGTAGAAAGCAGCCGTATCATATTTTTGTTGAGCATAATTAATTTCTGCAATAAAATTAGCAGCATCTAGTTGGTATTTTCCCAAAGGAAAAGCAATTAAATATTTACTAAATCCTTGTGCTGCTTCGGTGTATTTATTTTGATCATATTTTAAGGCAGCTGCTTTAAAAATTAAAGAATCTTGTTCATCATAGGATAATGGTTTACCGAACTCATTCATAAATTGTACAAATTGTTCAGGCTGTTGATTTTCAATAAATATATTTCTAATAATTTCAATAGCATTGTCAGTTTCAACAGATTTAGGATAGTTGGTATACAATTCTCTAAAATTATTTAGAGCAGCTTCATTTTTATTGAGGTTAAAATAAACTAGTCCTAATTTATAAAAAGCTTGTGGGTAAAAACTAGTAGCGGTTTTATCCAAAGTAATTTTGGATAATGGAGCGATAGATTCGGTAAAGTTTTCTTGATTGATATAGGTTTCAGCCAATTCCATTCTGGCGTCATTCAAATAATTAGAAGATGGAAATTTAAGTTCAAAATTGGACAAAATAGCTATCTTTTCATTATTCTTATTCATTCCACCTAAAACAATTGCTTTTTCTAAAGTGGCATAATCCATATAGCTCCAACCTAAATCAATAATTTTTTGGTAAGAAATTAAAGAGGCTTTCAATAACTTCAACATCATTTGACAATCAGCTACTCGTACAAAAGCATCTTTTTGATATTTATCTGCATTTTGTGCAGGGACCTCATCAATGATTGCCGAAAAATTAGTCAAAGCCTTTTGGTAAGCCCCACTTTTTAAATAGCAATAACCCAAAGTGTATCTGGCATGTAATAAGCTCATCTCCCCTAATTCGGTTGGTGCTAAAACAAATTTTTCTAAATAGTCAGTGGCATCTTGAATTCTTCCTAATTTATAAGAAAGCTCTCCTAACCAAAACAAAGTTGCTGATAACACTTTGTTATTGTATGGGGTATGAAGCAATTGATACAATAAAGCATATGATTTTTCTACTTCGCCCCCATTTAAATATAAGGTTGCTCTTCCAAATAAGATAGTTGGATATAATTTTATTAAGTCAGTGGTTGGTATTTCTATTGTATGGTAGGCTTCATAAGCTTGTTCATAATTACTACTTAAAGTTAATGAAGTTACCCACAATGATTTTGCTTCAGCTAGCAAATTTGATTTGGGATAATTTTCAATAAATTTATCTAAGGAAGTAATCGCATTACTATATTCTTTTAATTCAGCACATAATTTAGCATAATTAAATAAGGCAATTTCTTTTTGAACTAAATTTTCGCTTTTGGTAGCACATAAAAGAAAAGCGTTTTTAGCTCCGTTGATATCCTTTATTTTCAAATAAGAAGTACCTAATAAATACATGCTATTTTGACCCAAAGAATCATCTATGGAAGCCAATGTTTTAAATCCGTCAATGGATTTTTCCCACTGTTCATTTTGAAAATAACTAAACGAAAGTTGATAGATGTCTTGTTTTTCTGGTTTTGTTTGTTTTGAAATATAATTGGAAAGAAAAGGAATTGCTTTTAAATATTCCTTTTTCTCAAATAATAAATGCCCCATTAATTGTTGTAATTGTAAACTATAATATTGACTTGGTAATTTTAAGGTTGCTTCCGCTTGCTCCAATGCAGCTTCCACATTACCCATGAAATAATAAATTTGGCTTATGTAAAAAGGGGTTAAACTTGAATAGGCATAACTCTTAGAAGCTATTTTAAAACAATTCAGTGCTTGTGGATAATCCTTTTTTTGCAATGCTATAAAACCGGTATAATAATTCGCATCAGGATAAAAAGAACTCTCTTTAATTTGACTTACACTATTAAGAAATTCAAATGCCTTATTCCATTCCCCTTTTTTAAAATACAAATAACCTTTAAAATAGTTCAGCTCTATTATTTCAAAGTTTTCTAATTCTTGTATATTAACATTAGAAAAAGAATTAAATGATTTATCGTCCTCTTGTGTTTTAAAATAATATTTACCTAATAAAAAATTAATTCTTGAATGGTAAATTTTATTTTTGGTTTCATCGAGCCATTTTGAGGCGGCGACTGCTGCATTGGGTTTATCTAAAATTAACGACAAAGAAAAATAATAATAACTTACATCCTCTTGGTAGGATGAAAAGGTATAGGCTGATTGAATGTTTTGAAATCCAGCAATCGTGTCCCCTTGTTTTAAATCTTGTACTCCTTTTTGGAAAAGGGTACTCAATGGATGATTTATTTGTGCATTTTGTCCATAGCCATTTTGGTAACTTGAAAAGACTAGTGCTAGGAATAGTATTGAGGTGCTAATAAATTGCATTATAGAACTACTTTAATGTTGTTACGAAATTAAGCGCTGTATAATAAACGAATAAATATTAGTTCCTATTGTGGAAAAACAGATTTCATTTGTAAATTTGTACACAATAACAATAAATATGTACGAACATCAAACCAACGTTAGAGTTAGGTATGCGGAAACAGATCCAATGAACGTTGTCTATTATGGTAATTATGCCCAATATTTTGAGGTGGGAAGAGTGGAAAGTTTCAGGGAATTAGGGTTTAGCTATAAAGTAATTGAGGAATTAGGGTATATGTTGCCTGTTGTTGAATTAAATATTAAATATCTAAGACCCGCTAGATACGACGATTTGTTGACGATCAAGTCTCAAATTAAAGCACTTCCTATAGACCACCGAATTATTTTTGACCAAGAAATATACAATCAAGAAGGAAAGCTTTTAACAGTGGGAAAGGTGAAACTATATTTTATGGATAAAAATTTGGGCAATAGGTTAACTATGCCGGCTAGTATGCTTGAAAAACTAAGTGTTTATTTTAACTAAACCCTTACATTTTAGTTTACCTTGTAATTAAATATTGATACTAAATGGAGTCTTTAAATGCAACCATAATTACGATTGGAGATGAGCTATTAATTGGTCAGGTGATAGACACCAATAGTGCCTTTATAGCACAAGTATTAAATTTGATTGGCATAACAGTAAAAAGCAGAATTGCGGTTGGTGATGTTGCCTCAGACATTAAAGAGGCTATCGACGAGGCTGCTCAAAAAAGTAAAATTGTAATTTTAACAGGTGGATTAGGACCTACCGCCGATGATATTACCAAGCCCCTATTAAATGACTATTTCGGTGGTAAAATGGTATTGCACCAACCAAGTTTAGACCATATTACCTATATATTTGAATCTATTCACAAGCGCCCTATGATAGATCGGAATCGCAAACAAGCCGAAGTACCGGATATTTGCGAAGTTTTATTTAATGAAAAAGGAACGGCTCCTGGAATGCTGTTTAAAAAAAATGGGGTATTCTTTTTTTCTTTACCTGGCGTACCTCATGAAATGAAATGGTTGATGGAAACCAAAGTCATTCCAATTATAAAGGAAAATTTTAAATCTAATTTTATAGGTCATAGGACTTTGTTAACCGCTGGTATTGGGGAATCTTTTTTAGCTGAAATGATTGCTACTTTTGAAAGCAACCTACCCTCCCACATTAAATTAGCTTATTTGCCCAATTATGGAATGGTTCGTTTGAGATTAACAGGTTCGGGAATTAACGAAGCAGCCTTAAATGATGCGTTAAATGCTCAATTTGAGGCGCTAAAAATTGCTGTTGGTACCTTTTTAGTCACTGATGCCGACGAGCCTATGGAAGTGGTAGTGGGTAACTTATTGAAATTAAAAAACCATACGGTAGCTACTGCAGAAAGTTGCACAGGTGGATTTATTGGCCATTTATTGTCTAAACATGCAGGTGCTTCTCAATTTTATACTGGAGGGATCATTAGCTATGACAATCGAATAAAAACCGAGTTTTTAGATGTTCCAATGAGTATTTTGCAAACAGTCGGTGCAGTAAGTAAAGAAGCAGTTGAGCAAATGGCCAAAGCAGTTCGTGTTAAAATGAATACCAATTATGCCATTTCTGTTAGTGGTATAATGGGGCCTTCAGGGGAAACCAATGAAAAACCGCTGGGTATGGTTTGGATTGGGGTAGCTAACCAGGAAAAAGTAGTATCAAAATTGTTCTATCTAAGGTTTGACAGAACCAAAAATATTGAAGTAACTGCTAGCCAGGCCATAAATTTACTAAGGTTACTAATAATCAATAAAATTTAGTCTTATTTTTGCTAAAATTAACCCTTATGCCAATAGTCGATTTGGTTTTGCCTAAGTTGGGTGAAAGTATCATGGAAGCGACCATTTTAAAATGGCATAAAAAGGTTGGAGATGCCATACAACTAGATGAAACATTATTGGATATTGCTACGGATAAGGTAGACAGCGAAATACCTTCTACCGCTGAAGGAATCATTACAGAAATTTTATTTGAAGTAAATAGTGTGGTACCTATCGGCACCGTGATTGCTAAAATTGAATCTAAAGTAGCGGATTCAACTAATACCCCTTCTAATAATAATCCACCCGTTTTAAATATTATTCCAGCAACGGAAACAATTTCTATTCCTTATATTCCAAGCCTAGTTGAAACAAAAGAAGTTAATAAAATTAATGAGGGGTTACAGAGGAGTATTGGTGAAACAAGATTTTATTCCCCATTGGTAATGAATATAGCCCAAAATGAAGGGGTGACTTCACAAGAACTTGAATTGATTGTGGGTACTGGATCACTTGGTCGGGTAACTAAAAAAGACATTATTGATTTTATTGATCATAGAAAAATTTCAGGTAAACCTAATCAACCTATTGTTAATCAAGACAATAGTTTATCGAAAGCTACTGATACCAAAAACAATTTAGTCCCTTCTTCATTTAATTATGAACCTGCGGAAAATCAATTGAGTGGTTCTGCTACTAATAAGTTAGCCGATCCCTTGGAAGTAGTTGTCGAAGGTATTACTGAAATTTTTGAGATGGATCGCATGCGCAAATTAATTGCGAAACATATGGTGGAAAGTGTTCAAACCAGTCCTCATGTAACTTCATTCGTTGAAGCAGATGTTACCAATATGGTAGTTTGGAGAGAAAAAGCAAAACAACTTTTTGAAAAAAGAGAAGGAATTAAACTAACCTTCACTCCTATGTTTTTAGAATGTATTGCTTCAATACTTGAACAATTCCCTATGGTTAATAGTAGTTTACAAGGTGATCAGATTATTTTAAGAAAAGACATCAATATAGGAATGGCTACTGCACTCCCTTCAGGTAACCTTATTGTACCTGTAATAAAAGGGGCTAACCAATTAAGTATTGTGGGAATGAGCAAAGCAGTAAATAACTTGGCTATGGCGGCAAGAAATAATCAACTCAAACCGCAGGATACACAAGGGGGTACCTTTACTGTTACCAATGTAGGCTCTTTTGGTAGTTTAATGGGTACACCCATCATTAATCAACCACAAGTGGCTATTTTGGCATTGGGGGCCATTAAAAAGCGACCTGTTGTGGTGGAAACCAATTCTGGAGATGCTATCTTAGTAAGACATATGATGTTTTTATCCATGAGTTATGATCATCGAATTGTGGATGGAGCAATGGGGTCTAAATTTTTAACTGCAGTAGCAAAATCTTTTGAGGCTTGGGATCCCAATCGACAGTGGTTCCAATATCTTTAATTTATACAAACGAATCTAAAATGATCCTCCAATTATCATTCAAATTTCAAGTTTATTTTTTTAAGAAAAATAATATTTAATATGAAATGGTTGTTGACAATTGGAATGTTATTGATGGTATTCTCTTTGAAAGCTCAATTAAAGGGTAATTTATCCGGATCGGTTATTGATAAAAATACACAAAAACCAATTATTGGGGTAGTTGTAAAATTAGTGAATACCAAGTACACCACTTTTACAGATACTACAGGAAGATATCTATTTAGGGCCATCCCTGCAGGTCATTATCAAATTAAATTTACTTCTTTAGGTAGCTGGCCTTTAACTATTTTTAATGAAATAGTTTTTGAAGGATTTGAAACAAGTAATACAATTGAATTAATATCAAAAAGTGTTCAATTAGCCACTGTAGAAGTGAACAGTGTTAATAAAACAGCCAAAGCGGCTTCTTTAGAAACCCCTTTAAGTGTTCAACGATTAACTTCAGAAGATATTAAATCAAGCCCTGGTTCCAATTTTGATATTTCCAAAGTAATTCAAACTTTACCTGGAGTTACTGGTTCGGCTAGTACCATTGGCGTTGGATTAAGAAATGATATTATAGTAAGAGGTGGGGCACCCAATGAAAATGTTTTTTATTTAGATGGGATTGAAATTCCAGTAATTAATCATTTTAGTACCCAAGGAAGTGCAGGTGGACCTCAAGGAATTTTGAATGTTTCCTTTATAGAAGATGTAAAATTATCTTCATCTGCTTTTGATGCCAAATTTGACAATGCCCTGTCATCTGTATTTGAGTTTAAACAAAAAAGAGGTAATGTTGAAAAATTACATGGCAATGTACGTGCAGGGGTGAATGAAATTGCTACTTCGTTTGATGGTCCTTTATCCAAATCAGGGAACACTACTTTCTTAGCTTCTGCTAGAAAAAGTCATTTGCAATATTTATTTAAAGCGCTTGATTTGCCCATACGACCTAATTTTTGGGACTATCAATTTAAAGTAACTCATTACCTAGATTCAAAAACGACACTTACTATTTTGGGAGTTGGATCCATTGACGATTTAACTTATGGGGTTCCAAGAAAACCAACACAACAAAAAATTTATGCCATCAATTCGAGTCCTTTAGTCAATCAATCGAGTTATACTTTAGGCATAACTTTAAAAAAAATAATTCCAAATGGTTTTTGGAATTTATCAATAAGCAGAAATTATTTAAACAATACTAATCAAAAGTTTGAAAATAACTTAAAACCACTTGAAGAAGAGAAAACTTTCGACTATACTTCAAATGATTTAGGAAATAATTTAAGATGGGACATTACTAATAATTTATTTGGATTAAAATGGACAACTGGATATAATTTGGCGAATGTAGTTTATGACAATAGCACTTTTCAATTACTAAGACGCCAAAATCCAATAAGCAATTTTAATACCCTTAATGCTACCCTCATTAATTATCATTCAAGTTTTAATTATAATAAATATGGCGCTTTTTTTCAAGTAGGTAAAAGAGCTTTTAACAATCGTCTAGGAATAAGTGCTGGAGTTAGAGCCGATGGAAATAATTTTACTATAAAGGGCAATGAATTCATGCGTCAATTTTCACCCCGATTTGTAATAAGTTGGGGACTGACCCATCAGTTAAATTGGAATGCATCAGTTGGTGATTATTATAAATTAGCGCCTAATACGGCACTCGGTTTTAAAAACAATCAAGGAGTTTATTCAAATAAAAATGCAGATTACATTCACAGTACTCATTATGTAACAGGATTAGAATACTTACCATCTGAGACCACCCGTTTTACTGCAGAAATTTTTTATAAAAAATACAACCAGGTTCCTATTAGTATAGATAAAGGAGTGAGTTTAACAAACTTAGGAACCGATTTTGATATTTTAGGAAATGAAGCTATTAGCACCATTGGCTTAGGAAAAAGTTATGGATTTGAATTCTTTGCTCAACAAAAACTGATTAAAAGATTTTTTGGCGTATTTAGTTACAGTTTTTTTAGAAGTGCTTATACGAATTTATTAGGAACTTATATCTCCAGTTCTTGGGAAAATATTCATTTGATTAGTTTATCGGCAGGCTATAAGTTTAATAGCAATTGGGAATTAGGTTTAAAGTTTAGATACCAAGGAGGTACTCCCTATACCCCATATGATTTAAAGGCGAGCAAATTAAATTTTGCCACTTTAGGGGTGGGCATTTATGATTACAGTAAATTTAATTCCATTCGCAACCAACCCTTTCATTCAAGTGATTTTAGAGTAGATAAACAATATAAATATAAAAATTCTACGCTTGATTTTTATTTTGATGTCACCAATTGGTATGGAGCTAATTCAGTATCCCCTCCCTATTACATTTATACCTACAATGAAAATGGTACTTTTAAAACGACCGATGGTTTGCCAATCAAAAAAGATGGTTCAAATTCTATTCCTTCTGTAACCTATACGACGAATACAGTTTACATTATTCCAAACTTGGGTTTAATTTTTGAATTCTAGGGCGACTGTATTTTATGATCTTGCGTTCTTTTTAATCGATGTTGCTTAATAACTCTAAACATTTGCACAACAACCGAAAATAAAATAAATAAAAGTCCAATATAAAAGCTGGAACCTAATTGCTTTTGTTCTTTAAAAAAAATAAAAGCCAATAAAATACCATACACTGGCTCTAAATTCAAAGAGACATTTAAAGTAAAAGCGCTAATATGTTTAAGGGCTGACAACATTAAATGATTAGAGATAACAGTACACCCAATGGCTAATATAAAAAGCCAACCCCAATCCATGTAACTAGGTATGGCTAATATTGGGTCAAAATGATTCATAGCACTGCTTATAAAAACACAAGGGATTAAAAATAAAAATCCGCCAGTCATTTCAAAAGTTTGAATCGTATTTACATCTACTTGATTGGTTATTTGCTTATTGATGATAGAAAAAACAGCCGCAAAAAAAGCTGAAAATAAACCTACAATAATTCCTGATCTAAACTTACTGTCAAAATGAAAAATAAGTAATAGACCCACTAAACAAAGTAATCCTATCAAAATATCTTGCACTTGTATTTTAAGTTTTCTAGCTAGCGGTTCTAATATTGAAGAGAACAAACTCGTACTAGAAAAACACACTAAGGCAATGGAAACATTGGCTAATTTAATACTCGCATAAAAACAAACCCAATGCATCGCTATAATAGCCCCAATTCCAAATAATTTCATTTTGGTTTTGGTGGAATAGTAAGGCTTGTTTTTTCTAAATAAATATAGTCCAACTAAAATAATGGAAGCAATGAGCATTCGATAAAAAACCAAAAACAACCCGTTTAGTTGAATCAAATAACCCAAAGGGCCAGTTAGTCCTGCTAAAAAAACAAAAATATGTAATTGTAGAATGGCTTTTTTAAAAGTTGACACGAATCCGCTTAATTGATTTAATAAAACGGCCACTTGCCCATTGCCACTGCATATTTAAAACACCAAGGATGGCTTCTTTAATGATACCTTTTGACATTTTGCTCACCCCTATTTTTCGATCAATAAAAGTGATAGGAACTTCTATAATTTTAAAACCAAGTTTCCAAGTGGCAAATTTCATTTCGATTTGAAAAGCATATCCAATAAAATTGATAGCTTCAAAATTAATGGTTGACAATACTTTGTTGGTATAACAAACAAACCCAGCGGTAGGATCTTTGATAGGCATCCAAGTAATTAATCGAGTATAAGCAGAACCACCCCAAGAATATAATTTTCTATCCATAGGCCAGTTTTGCGTTTCACCCCCTTTAATATATCTACTTCCAATGGACATATCAGCTCCTTTTAGACAAGCCGCTAATAAGCGATCTAGATCGATGGGATTATGTGAAAAATCTGCATCCATTTCAAAGATATAATCATACTGCTGCTCCAATGCCCATTTAAATCCATGAATGTAAGCAGTTCCCAATCCCAATTTACCAACCCTACTTTCTAAAAATAAACGACCTTGAAATTTTTCTTGTAAAGTCTTCACCCTATTCGCTGTTCCATCAGGTGAATTATCATCAATAATTAAAATATGATAATTAGTAGCCAAACCTAATACAGCATCAATTATTAAAGAAATATTTTCTATTTCGTTATAAGTGGGAATTAATACAAGTTTTTTCACTCTATTGAAGGGGTATAAAGTTTAAATATATGATTTTTTTAAGATTCAACAACTACTGTTTAAGTAAAATGGACTTGTTCAACATTTCTGTTAATTTTTGTTTGGTATGTAAGGCAAAATCCCCTTTCATCATCCAATCGTAATATTGAGGCTCCTCTTTAAGTACTTGAGTTACCCGCTTCCCTTTGTGTTTTCCAAAGTTGAATACTTCTACCCCATTTTCAAATATAAAACGTCTTGCAAAGTCAATGATTTGGTCTTCCCCGGTAAATTTAACCACGGATTCAACTGTATTACCTATTTGAGGATATTTTACTAATTGTGCTTCCAATACCTCCCAAGTAGCTGTTGCATCTGCTTCCGCACTGTGGGCATCCGTCAAATCTTTATTGCAATAAAATTTATAGGCCGCTGATAGTGTTCTTTGTTCCATCATATGATACACTTTCTGAACATCTAATAATTTTCGGCTTTCAATATCTACCGAAATACCTGCTCTTAAAAATTCTTCGTTTAACATAGGTATGTCAAATCGATTGCTATTGTACCCAGCTAAATCACTTAATTCTATAAATTGTTTTATTTCGTTGGCAATTTGTTTAAAAGTGGGAGCATCTTTAACCATTTCATCTGAAATACCATGTAGCTCAGAAGCTGTTAAAGGAATAGCCATTTCGGGGTTAATTAATTTTCTTTTAATTTGCTTACTTCCATCTGGTAATATCTTTATAATAGCAATCTCAACGATTTTATCAGTGCTAACATTAATTCCTGTAGTTTCTAAATCAATAAAACAAATTGGTCTAGTTAGTTGTAATTGCATAATAATAATTATATTAAAGTAAAGCTAAGTTAAGTAAACTTACCAATCAAATTCAATAAAATCAGTTTATTATAATCCTTAGAATGTATTAATTTTGTAATTCAAATTAGAATTTATGCAATGGAATAATATAACAACCCTAGAACAAATCGATACCATTATTACTGCATCATTTAATACCCCACAACTTATCCTAAAACACAGTACCACCTGCAGTATTAGTAAAATGGCATTAGCACGTTTAGAAAGATCTATTACCCCTCCACATTTAGATTTCCATTATTTAGATTTATTAAATTATAGAAATATTTCTCAAGTATTGGCCGAGAAATTTCATGTATACCATGAATCTCCACAAGTATTATTAATCAAAAATGGTACCTGTGTTTATGATGAAAGCCATGGAGGAATTCAAATGGAAGAAATACAAGAACAAGCACAAAATAATTAAGCGACCGATTCAATAACCATCGCACTAGCTCCTCCTCCACCATTACAAATGGCTGCTGCTCCGTATTTGCCTTTATTTTTTTGAAGGAGATGAATTAAGGTTACCATAATTCTTGCACCACTGCAACCTAAGGGATGTCCTAAAGCAACTGCTCCCCCTAATATATTTACTTTGCTAGGCGCTAATTTTAAAATTGCTGTATTTACAAGCCCCACTACAGAAAATGCTTCATTAAATTCAAATGCATCCACTTCTTCTTTTGTTATTCCAGCTTTTTTTAACGCTTTTGGTAAAGCCAATGAGGGGGTCGTCGTAAACCACTTAGGATCCTGCTCGGCATCTGCAAAACCTTTAATGATAGCAATTGGTTTTATACCTAATTCTTTTGCTTTTTGGGAACTCATTAAAACCAGAGCAGCTGCTCCATCATTCATCGAACTCGCATTGGCTGCAGTCACCGTCCCGTCTTTATTAAAAGCAGGATTTAGCTGAGCTATTTTTTCAAAGTTAACTTTTAAAGGTTCTTCATCTTGTTGCACAAGCAACACAGCACCTTTTTTTTGGGGTATTTCAACAGGAATTATTTCCTCTTTAAATGAACCATTATTTATAGCGGTTTGTGCTTTTATATAACTTTGAGTAGCAAATTCATCTTGAGCAGCTCTTGAAATTTTAAATTCAGCTGCACATAAATCGGCAAAATTACCCATAGCAACTTGATCATACACATCTACCAACCCATCTTTTGCTAATCCATCTTGTAAAATGGTATCTCCATATTTATTTCCCCAACGTTGATTGGTATTATAGAATGGTACATTACTCATGCTTTCCATTCCTCCAGCAATGATTACTTCCGCATCATCTAATAGAATGGTTTGTGCTGCAATTGCAATTGATTTCATTCCACTGGCGCAAACTTTATTAATGGTGGTGCAAATTACTTTATTAGGCAATCCAGCCAGCTTAGAAGCCTGTCTAGCAGGAGCTTGACCTAGTCCTGCCTGAAGAACAGAACCCATAATGACTTCATCTATTTGATCTGAGTTTAACCCAGCTTTCTCCAAAGCTCCTTTAATCACAATTGCACCTAGTGCAGTTGCTGATAAAGCACTTAACGATCCCCCAAAAGAACCTATAGGGGTTCTTACAGCTGCAACAATGTAAACTTCTCTATTCATACAATAGGATTTATATGGAAGTGCTAGGAGTTACTTCAGGCAATAAACGGATACCTCCCTCTTCAATGCTAATTAATTTTAGTTTATACAACATCCCCACATTCATTTTAAAAGCTTTTTTACTCATACCAAAAAAAGCATAAATATCATCTGGTGCCGACTTGTCATGATAAGGTAAAAATCCTTGATGTGATTTTAATAAATGGATGATATTCTGATGGTCATCGGCTAACTTTTCTCCACCTTGTTTTCCCAATCCAATATCTAATTTATTATCTTCTCTAATCTTTTTTACAAAGGCCTCCTCTATAAATTGTCCAATGTGTAAATGGGTAAAAACTTCATTTTTATAAACCAATCCTTGGTGAACTTGATTCACAATTACAACGTACCCAATTTCTGATTCACGATACACTTGAATTTTAACTTTTTCGCCTTCTTTAACAGTTAAATGATCATTGCTAATTTGCTTATCAATTTTTTCAGTAGCAGCAACCCTTCCTGTTTGAGCATCTATATATAATTTGACTAAATATTTACCCCCCAATCTCATCGTAGACAGTTGTTGTGAGACAGGAACAAATAAATCTTTCATTAAACCCCAATCTAAAAAAGCACCTTGTGAGGTTACTTCTACTACTTTTAAGGCTGCAATGTCACCAACAACCGCTAAAGGTTCTTGGGTTGTGGCAATAAGCCTATTGTCAGAGTCATGATAAACAAAAACACTAATGGTATCACCCACTTGGAGACCAGCAGGCACAAAACGTTTAGGCAGTAAAATACCTTCTGCGTCATCATCCATATAAAAACCAAAATCAACTTTTCGGTCTACACGCATCAAATTAAACTGACCTACATTAATGGTTGACATCTTATTAATTTATTTTAAAATAATTCAGGTTGTTCATCATTGGGATCTTTAATGACCACCTTATTCTCCCAATTCATTTCCACCGATTTAGAAAAATCAACAAGTTTGGTACCAATGGCTTTCCACCCCATTACCTCTACAATTTTGCTCACTTTAAACTTAACTTTTCTAATCTGCGTTCCTCTTCCTGTTTGAACGCCCAAAACGGGTTCATTAAAAGTAGATGCAGTCACTACATAATTGCCATTGCCCTCTTTAATAAAAGTAAATGGAGTTTTTAAAGTAGTGGTTTCTATTCGGAAACGTTTGATGTTAAATTGTAATTTCTCTTTGTCTAAATAAACTGCAGTAACTATTTTTTCAGGATCAAATTTTTCCATAAAAATTACTTTTTCAGGATCAAATCTTTGATTGACCTCGGTGTCTGTTACTTCATAATTGCCTTCTTTAGTAATTACTAGTAATTTTTCATCACCAAAGGTACCCAAATAAATTCCTTTTTCATCGGTATTTAAACGTCCAAATTTATCATCAAACCAAAGTTTACGACCCATTAAAGTGCTTTTACCAGCTTCTTTCAACTTAACTGCTTTTACCGGATATTTAGTAACTTGATTGCCCACGCTAATTCTGCCCTTGACTTCTAAACTGTCGAAAAAGAAATCAAACTCTTTTATACGCGCTGAACAATTAGGACTTAATATTATTTTAACCGACTCTGCCTCTCCATTTAAATTAACTGATAAGTAATGAACTTTAGATTTTTCAGGACCTTTTGCTAAAAAATATTCTTTATCTCTAGTTACGCCCGTTACATTAAATCTTTTAGCATAACTAATTCCAGATGCCCCATCGGTATAGACCATATTGTAGGTGGTACGTTCATCATTTTTTTGAAAAACAGCAGCATGAATAATGTCTTTTCCTATAAAAACTTTGTCAGATACTTTAACCACTTTCATTACACCCGATTTAGAAAAAGCTATAATGTCATCATAATCGGTACAATCACACAATAATTCATCTTTCTTTAAGCTAGTTCCTACAAACCCTTCGACTCTATTAATGTAAATTTTAGTATTGGCTATGGCTACCTGTTTTACTTGAATGGTATCAAACTCTTTTATTTCAGTTTTTCTTTCTTTTCCCTTACCATATTTTTTTACTAAATTCTCATAATAAGCTACAGCATAATCTACCAAATTTGCCAAATGATTTTTTACTAGTTTAATTTCTGCTTCAATCGATTTAATTTGTGCATTTAATTCGTCTATGTCTAACTTGTAAATTCTTCTTACTGGCTTATCTGTTAATTTTAATAAGTCGGAACGCTCAATTGGTTTTTTAAACTTCTTTTTAAAAGGTTGAAAAGCGGTATCAATTGCGTCAATTACTTTATCCCAACTAGCATGTTTTTTTTCAAGTTCTTTGTAAATTTTTTCTTCAAAAAATATTTTTTCTAAACTAGTGAAATGCCATTTCTCTTCTAATTCTTTTAATTGAATTTTAAGTTCGGCTTGAAGTAACTCCTTGGTATGTTCTACCGAATAGCGCAATAAATCAGAAGCCCCTAAAAATTGGGGTCTTTGATTAACAATTACACAAGCATTGGGTGAAATACTAATTTCACAATCGGTAAAGGCATACAAAGCATCAATCGTAATATCTGGAGAAATTCCTGCTGCTAAATCTATTTGAATTTCAACTTGTGCAGCAGTTACATCGGTTACTTTTTTTATTTTTATTTTTCCTTGATCATTGGCCTTGGTAATGCTTTCCATTAATTGTGTAGTAGTAACACTGTATGGAACATCTTTGATCAGTAAGGTTTTTTTATCAAATTCTTCGATATGGGCTCGGACTCTAATTTTACCACCTCTTTTACCATCATTGTAATTCGAGGCATCAATCATACCTCCAGTTTGAAAGTCAGGAAGTAATTCAAATTTTCTTCCTCTTAAATGTTTAATGGCCGCCTCCACTAATTCACAAAAATTATGGGGTAAAATTTTAGTAGACAAGCCCACTGCAATTCCATCTGCACCTTGTGCCAATAACAAAGGAAACTTCATGGGTAGAGTAACTGGCTCTTGTTTACGACCGTCATAACTTAAAGCCCAATCGGTCGTTTTTGCATTAAAAGCTACTTCTAAAGCAAATTTGCTTAAACGCGCTTCGATATATCTTGCGGCAGCTGCATCATCTCCTGTTCTTACATCACCCCAGTTACCTTGTGTTTCTACCAACATATCCTT
>Ga0114958_10000322_pt1 | contig 41524 bp, 28 predicted proteins | sample C_130208_EF_Meta_FD_89577 | JGI IMG/M metagenome (GOLD analysis project Ga0114958, IMG submission 89577) | Freshwater microbial communities from Lake Croche, Canada to study carbon cycling - C_130208_EF_MetaG | ecosystem: Environmental > Aquatic > Freshwater > Lake | place: Lake Croche, Canada... | reverse complement strand
CAATCGAAGAAAAGGTAATACCCATCGCTAAGTTGGCTGCGATGAAGATGATCGCTACACAATAAATGAGAAAAATATTTCCTACCATTGGAACGTGAAATAAAAAATGGGCCGCTAATAAAATTAGAGTTACTTGTATATATCCTACTAGTATATAAGGTATAATTTTACCCAGCATAACTTCTACCGGTCTTACAGGAGTAGCTAAGAGATTCTCCATTGTTCCTCGTTCTCTTTCCCGCGTTATCGCAAGCGCTGTTATGATCACCATAGTCATAGTTAAAATCACACCCATTAATCCTGGAACAATATTATACTGGGTAATGTTTTCAGGATTATAGAGTAAGTGAATATTTAAAGACAGAGGACCAAGGTTTTGTTTTAAATGAGCAAGAGAACCTTTGAGATCACGATTGAAAGCACGAGATGCGATATATTGGAAAGTACTTAGTGCGGGACCAGTTGCTGCAGGATCTGTTGCATCTGCTTCAACAAGTATTTGCGGTTTTTCTCCGCGTAAAAGTTTACGTGTAAAATCAATTGGTATAGAAATAACAAATTGTACATCCCCTTTCTGGAGGAGTTTATGTGCATTTAATTCTGAGTTAGCATCTTCTATTATTTCAAAATAAGTACTTGTTCGTAACTCAGCTGCAAGGGTACGTGCAAATGTGCCGTGATCAGCTATCAGTACTGCTGTGGGTAAGTGCCTAGGATCTGAATTAATAGCAAAACCAAATAAAGTAAGCTGTAAAAGAGGTATACCTATCATCATAGCGAATGTTACGCGGTCGCGTCTCATTTGGATGAATTCTTTAAGCACCATTGCCCATAGCCTATTTAAAGAGAAATAACTCATTTTGATTTAAAGTTATCCTCTGATGAATCCATTAAACTTATAAATACATCTTCAAGACCAGAATTAATTTTAATGCACTGATGAGAGCCTGATATGTAAGAATTGATACTCAATTCAAGCACGTGTGCATTACGCCCACTTACATGAAGTGTGTTACCAAAAGCTACGACTTGCTCTACTCCTGGTTTATTCCGTAATATGTTTGAAAGAGATACGAGTTCTGGGCCTGTAACAGACCATGTTGCTAGTGCTGCTGAACGTATTACTTCTGCTGTGGTTCCCTGAGCTAAGAGTTTACCATAAGCTATATAAGCTAACCTATGACAGCGTTCAGCCTCATCCATATAGTGGGTTGTAATTAGTACGGTCAGACCTTGATCTGCTAAACGATGAATTTCATTCCAGAATTCACGACGTGCTTTCGGATCTACACCTGCTGTTGGCTCATCTAAAAGAAGAAGCTTTGGATTGTGTATAAGACATGCAGCTAAGGCTAAACGTTGTTTCCAACCTCCAGAGAGTTGTCCCGCAAGTTGTTTACTGCGATTTTGTAAACCTAGTTTTTCTAGACTTTGATCTACGGCTTCTTTTCTGTTTTTAATCTGATAAATACGAGCGATAAAATCCAGATTTTCACGAATAGATAATTCTTCGTAATAACTAAAACGTTGAGTCATATACCCGACATTTCGCCTAATGAGTAGTTGTTGGCTTCTTACGTTATAACCCAGACAGGTTCCTTGGCCTTCATCCGGAATTAATAATCCGCACAACATTCTTATAAAGGTAGTTTTACCACTGCCATTTGGTCCCAAGAAACCAAATATCTCTCCTTTGCGAACCGTAAGGTCTAAAGAATCAACAACGACTTTTCCATCAAAGCGTTTCGTCACGCCTTTGACATCAATAATTAAGTCTGAAGATGGTGCGGAAAAACTATTCATTGACTAAGACTAATATCTACTGGTTGGCCCGGATGAAGTGTTCCTGCAGGCGCTTGATTAAAAAGAGCTTCACACATGAAAACTAATTTAGCCCTATTATCACGATTGAATAAAACTGGAGGTGTATATTCTGATTGCGGGGAAAAATAACTTAACGTAGCAGAAAGTTGCTCCGATGTAGTAGAAAGAGAAACTTTCAATTTGTCTCCCGCTTTTAATTTTCCAAAAGATTCTTCAGTTACAAAAAATCTAATTTTTAGATTTTCAGGAGGCAAAAGCATTATTATAGGCATTCCAGAACCGACAAATTCTCCTTCTCTATATAACGTGTCATAAACAAGCGCAGCTGCAGGTGATTTTTTAACTTTTTGTTCGAGAGACCAGTCTGCACGTTTTTTTGATGCTTCACTCGCTTGGACTTGAGCTAAGGCTGCTTGTATTAAGTCACTACGTGATCCCAAGCTTGCCGTCTTTAAGTCTGAGCCAGCTTGTTCAACAGATCTCGTATTAGCCTCATAGTTTAATCGCGCCCGATCATATTCGCTTTGAGAAATAACTTTTTCTTTATAAAGTTGTTCTTGGCGTATTAAGTCTAAATGAGCAAGTTCTGCGCTAGCTTTAGTTAGACCTAAGCGAGCCTCAATGCTGGCAAGTTCAGAGGGTCTTAGCCCTTTTTTGGCATCAGCTAATTTAGCTTTAGCCATTGCGAGCTCAGCACTCGCTTGATTTTGAGCTGCTTGTTCATTCTCACTTTCTAAACTAAACAGCAGATCTGATTTATTAACGTACTGGCCTTTAACTACAGCGAGTTTATCGAGACGTCCTGCAAGAGGTGAAGAGATATAAACAAAATCTCCCTCAAGGTATCCTTGCCATGTATTTTCTTTAGGTTTGCTGCATCCCAAAAGAAAAAGACAACTCACAAGACTTAGTGAAAGGAAAACTGGATTAAAAATAGATTTATTCACGTGGATATAGGTCCTTCTAATATACTAGGGCTAAGTGATTAAGCAGCAACTTTCAAATCTAGGCTTTGAATACAACTTTGGTTTGATGTCACTTTATAGTTATCTGATTAAAGCCTAATTCTAAATAATTTAATGCATAGCTCGCTTTAGCGATGCACTAAGGATATCTGGTAATACATGCCCCAAAACCCCAATGTTGAGTTTGATTTACATACATTAGACTTAATTGAAATAAATCCAACAGGCTCTGTACCTGCTACACCGGCTTTTCAAGACTCTATTTTAAGATTAGTGGGTTCGCATCAAATTTATGCTAATGCTGACTTTAAAGGAGGTTATGCTACAGCTCGTATACTTGCTGGTAAACCCTGTTTCTTTGCTAAAAACATAAAGGATGCTGCTGAAAATAAAATCACAACCGATTTAATCGAATCAAATAATAGTATTTTCGATCGCTATTTAGATTCATTAGACGAGAAAATAAAAATAAATGCTTCAGCTAGAAGAGAATCAGTTGCTGGTAAAGTTTCTCACCACAGAGCAAAATGGATAGATGATAAAAAAGTTGTCGGATACGAACCGATACATAGTTTATTTTTAATACCGGGATGTGGTAAGCATGTAGGACTTCCGGGAAATTATCTTTATGGCATGCTCTTTGAAACGCTTGAAGGTAGTAATAGCTCTTGGGCTATACACATCCACGATACTGATGTTGGATTAGCTACTTGTAGTGTAGGCACTTTCCAAAACGCGTTTACGAAATTAGAGGAAATTGTCGCGTCTGCACCATTCGCCATGGCAGAACTGGGAGCTCTTGACTTTAAGCTCAATTGAATGAGCACGAGTTGGAATTAGTCCTTGGTGCCCCCACGGAGAATCGAACTCCGATTATCGAGGTGAAAACCCGGTGTCCTAACCGTTAGACGATGAGGGCCAAAGACCAAGGCAAGTTAGACACCCTACAGACCAACGCAAGGTATTTTCACATCCTATTGATATATATAGTTTTAAGTGTGCTTTATTAATTAATTTTTACGATTAAATACGGGAAAACAGTACTTTGTGCTCGTTATGAAATCCGCGTAGTCCATTTCACTTTTATATCCTACTAGATAAGAACATAAACGGACTCCGTAAGTTAACCGAGTTAACTTTGAATCTTCTTAATAATTTACTCTGTCAGCTTTTGTGCGCCAGTTTTCAAACGCAATAGTCGCTTCTTTTTGGAGTAGAGATTTACCGACTATCTTTCTTTTCGTGATTGGTCGTGAGATTTCTTTATAAATCAGAGCGTCATCAAATCCTATATCCGCTGCATCTTGTCGTGTATTTCCATAGTAAAAAGTTTTAATTCTAGACCAATACATGGCCGACAAGCACATAGGGCACGGTTCACAACTCGTGTAAAGTGTACAGCCATTGAGTGTAAATGTTTTCAAATTATTACATGCATCACGTATAGCCACGATTTCAGCGTGTGCTGTAGGATCCAGCATAGGCGTAACTTGATTTGTTCCTTTTCCTACAATTTTACCTGCTTTTACAACAACACACCCAAATGGCCCTCCTTGAGTATGCAATACGCTTTTGTTTGAAAGAAGTATCGCCTCTTTCATAAATTTTGAGTGTTTCATGGCTCTTAGGAAATTACGTATTAATCGTAATTATTGAAAGAAAAGCCTCTAAAATAGCATCAAAAAATAGTGCATCGTTCTGCTCTCGGTCTTGCGATTTGGATTGGTAAAAAAGTTAGGTATCTTATAATTTATTTTTAACGTATTTTAACCCAGGATATATAGTACGTAAAATGCTCTGCACCAGTAATTTAAAAATAAACTATTCTTTTAAATGAAACGTATTAATTTTACATAAATAAAAGCTTTTTAAAGCGACTTATTAAATGACGCTAAGTGGCCTAATCTATTCAAGTTAGGTGATTTATGTACGATATTTAAAGTATGGTTTTACCATATCAAAATACGGCTAAAATGAGCTACCGCTCCATTTTAAGCACAATTAGTCTATTTCTTATCTTAGCTTTTGCCCAACTTAGCTATGGCCAAGTGCCCGTAATTACTAGCAACAATGCTGCAACGGCCACGGCTGGAGTAACTTTTACTTTTCCCATAGTCGCTACTCAAACACCAAATTCATACGGTGAAACTGGCGTTTTGCCATCAGGTTTAACTCTAAATACTTCAAATGGAGTGATTTACGGAACTACCTCAAGTATAGGTATTTCATCACTGAATCTAAGTGCTACAAATAATAGTGGCACGGGCTACCAAGACTTTACTTTAACTGTCAATCCGCCAGCTCCTACTGTAACGAGTCCTTTAACTGCTACGGCAACGGTCAATAGCAATTTCCTTTATACAATTACTGGAACTAACTCACCCACAGTATTTACCACAAACAGTCTGCCTACTAATTTAACGTTAAACGCATCGACGGGCATTATATCAGGCCTACCAACTACCAACGGGTCTTACAGCATTAGCCTCACTGCTGGAAATGTTACTGGAAATTCTAGCCCTGCTATTCTAACACTTAATGTAAGTCCGCAACCACCGCCAGTAATTACAAGTCCATTAACTGTAACGGCTACGGTTAATTCAGTATTTACTTATAATATTGCCGCGACGAATTTTCCTACAGGATTTGGTGCTGTAGGGTTACCCTCAGTTTTTACACTCGATCCAGTTGCCGGAATTATTACAGGTACCCCAAATTTAGGAGGTTCTGCCTACGTAACAATTAATGCATCAAACAGCACCGGCACATCTCCGAACGCTTCGCTCTCAATTATAATTTCAGCTGCTATTACGAGTCCTCAATCTGTTGCAGCAACGTTATCCTCGCCTTTCTCTTATTCAATTATAGCAAATAATATTCCATCTACGTATACACTTACGGGAACGCTTCCAAGTGGTTTAACATTCAATCCAAATACAGGAGCAATTACAGGTACTCCAACAATGGTTGGTACCTATGTGCTCACAATGGGTGCAACATTTTTGAATGCTCCAACGATTACACAATCTTTAGTAATTACAGTAAGCACAACGGGTGTTACTACAGATGGTTATGTTTTCACAGTCAGCGGAGGCACCAATCAAATCATTGGCTACACAGGTAATAGTGCTACCCCTACAATTCCATCAACGATCAACACGGTACCAGTTACAAGTATAGCTCCTAATGCTTTTATTCCTACTAATACTCCAGCGACTACACTTACAGGAATAACAATTCCTTCAACGGTTGTTTCAATCGGAGCAAACGCATTCAACGGATGTAATCAATTAACATCAGCGACACTTTCTAATGCTTTAAATACGATCCCGCTTGGGGCTTTTGCTAATTGTACAAGCTTAGCAAGTATAGTTATTCCTAATAGTGTAAGTTCTATTGGCGTTAATGCTTTTGGTAATTGTACAGCGTTGGCTAGCGTAACTTTTCCTACTAATTTAGTCACAATAGGCGATGCCGCTTTCCAAAATTGTAGCTCGTTAACAACCGTAGCTTTACCTACTGGTTTGACAACAATTGAGCAGCAAGCGTTTTCGGGTTGTACTGCTCTGACAACAGTAACACTACCTAGTACTCTTATTAATTTCGGTAATTCCGGCAATAATTGGTTGGGTGGAAATACGGGAGTATTTTATAACTGTCCTAATCTTGCTACACTAACTTGCGCAGGAAATGCACCTCTTATTGCGCAACCTTTTGGCAATAGCGCCTTGGGGGATTTCGCAGGTGATAACAAAGCAACGTTTTTCTATCAAGCGGGTGCTACAGGATGGACCCCCGTGTTTGATGGAATTCCCGCGGCAGTTGTTGGTACGACATCTATGCCTAATGCTATGCTTGTTAGTGCTTTCAATGGAAGTGCAATTATTAGTTTCACACCTCCTACCACTCCAGGTAGCTCAGCAATTACTAATTATTTGGCTCGAGCTACTCCTGTTAATGGAGGGATTACTACGAGTGTAACTGGAAATGCATCTCCATTAATTTTAAATAATCTTACAAATGGTACTACATATGCATTTACAGTAGCTGCAGTATCAGGAAATTCTGTTGGTGTTCCTGCCTCCGCAACTGCTCAAGTAGCCTATGTTGCGATAGCAAGCCAACCAGCTACACAAAATAAAAATATCGGAGATAGCGCTACGTTTACAGTCACTGCGATATCGCCAAACACGCTTTCTTACCAGTGGTATTTAAACGGTAATATAATTGCTGGAGCAACTTATTCGTCTCTCACAATTGGAAGTGTTCAGGCTTCTAATGCAGGCGCATACACTGTTTTAGTTTCATCGAATAGTGGATCGGTAACTTCTAACGCTGCGTACTTGTCCATCAATTCACTCAATACTCCACCTTCAATAATATCTCAACCTTTGACCCAAACGGTTGCTGTTGGTTCGAGCACATCTGTTGGTGTTGTAGCTACAGGAACAGCGCCTCTCACATTTCAGTGGTATCTTAATGGCGCACCAGTCATTGGGGCGACAACATCGACTTACAGTATTCCTAGTTTTCAAGTCGCTAACGCTGGAGGATATACTGTCATCGTTTCCAATGCTTATGGAAGTATTATCAGTAACCTAACTCCTGTTAATGCTATTAGTCAAACAGCTACACCTCGCATCACTGCGCAACCTGCGTCTCAATCACTTCAAGTAGGAGCTAAGCTAAATCTTGCAGTAGCTATAGTTGATAATTTAAATGTTACCTATCAGTGGTACTTTAATGGTAATCCAATTATTGGAGCTACAAACGCTACGTATTCGATACCTACTGCTGTGTTCACAAATACAGGTATTTACACCGTAGCTATTATTTATTCAGGCGGAACCCTCGTAAGTGCTCCAGCAACTGTTATGGTTACCGCATCTTCCTCACTCGCTACGATAACAAGCCAACCAATATCACAAGTTGTGAATACTGGTTCGAGTGTTCTTTTTTCCGTAACAGCTACAGGATACCCAAACTTAAGCTATCAGTGGTTGTTTAATGGTAACCCCGTGAACGGTGCAAACTCCAATTATTACTCCATCACGAATGCGCAATTAGGAAATACAGGAACGTATTCAGTTAGCATTGGTTATCCAGGAGGTTCCATTTTAAGTAATAATGCTACGTTAACTGTACAAAATCCGTATATACTTCCGATATTTAATTATCAGCCTATTTCACAAGTAGCTTCAGTTGGCTCTAATGTTAATTTTATCGTATCTGCTAGTGGTTTTCCAGTTCCTACGTATCAGTGGTACTTTAATGGCTCACCGATTGCTGGAGCAACTTCATCTACTTTAGCGCTTAATAATTTGAGTGCTGCTAAATCCGGCTCATATACGGTTACCGCAAGTAATTCAGCAGGTAATACCTATAGTACTGCTGCGTTATTAACAGTTATATCTAACGGATCTCCTAAAATTATTAACCAACCGAATTCGCATGATGTATCTCTAGGTTCTACCGTGAGCTTTCAAGTTACTGCTACAGCTGGACAATTATATCAGTGGTACTTAAATGGTTTTGTTGTAAGCGGCGCCACTAGTTCAACATTCGTTACTACTGCAACAAATGCGACGCAGGGTATTTACCAATGCTTAGTACAAAATAATAGCGGTGCCACTTTAAGTAATCCATCAACGCTTCAGATTGCTCAAACGACCAATACGGGTCATATGATAAACTTCTCAGTGCTTAATTCTGTAAGCACTTCATATCCTACGTTAACGATTGGTTTTGTAACTAACACTGCTACTTCTAATAGTAGTCAAACTGTATTAATACGTGGTATTGGACCTGCATTAGCGGCATTCAATGTAGCAAATCCTCTCCCTGACCCATTATTAAGTTTATTTAGCGGGCAGTATATGACGGCTCAGAATTATGGATGGGGTTCCTCTCCAGCTAACCAACTTCAAGTAATTGCAGCTAATGCGAATACCTCAGCCTTTGCGCTTACAAATACATTAAGTTTAGATTCTGCAATTGTAGTTCCACTTACTCCCGGTGCATATACTACGCAATTAACAAGTCTCTCGGGAAAGAGTGGAAGTGTTCTCGCAGAAGTATATGATAACTCGAGCCTAGCCTATACTTCAGGTAGTCAGCATTTAACCAACCTATCTTGCTTACAGTACATACAATCTAATGCATCAATTACAGCAGGTTTTGTAATCACCGGTACTACGGCAGAAACAGTGTTAATTAGAGCATGTGGACCCTCGCTAGCTAGTTTTGGGGTGACTAAAACAATGCCCGATCCTCAGCTTTCTCTTTATAATAGTTCCAAAACGGTAATTGCATCGAATACAGGATGGGGTGGAAACCAAGCCGTGAGTGGTGCTATTACATCAACAGGCGCATTTAATTTCAGTAGTTCAACAAGCTTAGATTCCGCATTATTAATTACGTTAGATCCTGGAGCTTATTCAGTTATAAGCTCAAGTGCATCAGGTGTAGCTGGATTTGAATTAATTGAAGTATACGAAGTAAAGTAAACAGTGCTTTTATTTTATCTTCTTTAAATATAAATTCCAAAATCCTTCGTAAACCAACATGAAATTGAAGCTCTTGCACGTCGCACTTTTCCTTTGTGCTATTATTTCTTTAAGAGCCCAACCCTCTAGTACGGGCGTTACTACCGATGGATTTGCATACTATATCAATAATGGCACCGCTAAAGTTATAGGCTACTCGGGTACTTTAACGGCACCTATTGTTCCAAGTAATATTAACACTATCCCTGTCACTGTTATAGATATTGGTGCATTCTTAAATTCAACTTCGATAACGGGAATTACACTTCCTGTTGGTCTACTTCAGATAAATGCTCAGGCGTTTCAGGGATGCACGTCACTAAAAACAATTAGTATACCGAATACTGTAGTGAGCATAGGGCAGAGCGCGTTTCAGGGATGCACTGCTTTAACAAGCGTTACTTTATCTACTTCACTTACTGCACTACAAACGTCCACGTTCATGAATTGTAGTCTGCTCTCTTCAGTAACTTTACCTGCAAGCGTACAAAATATAGATTTTTCTGCATTCTACGGTTGCTCAGCTCTTGCTACGTTAAATATTCAGAATTTGGCTGCTACTATGGTTTCCGTACAGTCTTTATCTGGTACTCGCCTTACGGTTCCTTACGCTCCTACCGCTATTGTAGCGACATTAGGAGACACAACGGCTAATGTTGCATTTACACCAGGCACTAATGGCGGAATTAGTGTAATTAAATATACGGTATCTACCGTGGGAGGTATCATAGCTACCGGTACAACTTCACCTATAAAAGTAACCGGTTTAACAAATGGCATTAGCTATAATTTTTTTGTTACTGCCACAAATCCAATTGGAAGTAGTCCTAATTCATCCCTTTCTAACGCTGTTATACCTGCAACGGCACCAGTAATATTGAGTTCTCCTGTTTCGCAAACGGTAAACACAGGAACAGCAATTACTTTAGCGGTTTCAGCAATAGGAACGCCGCAACTCCAGTATCAGTGGTATTTGAATGGAACCGCACTAGTAGGAGCTAATTCACCTACGTATATTATAACGAGTTCAACGACTTTAAATAATGGAAGTTATACTGTAACGGTTTCAAATTCTGCCGGAACAGTTACAAGTAACGCAGCTGTATTAAATATTTTACCTCTTGCTCCAATCATACTTACGCAACCGCTGAGTCAAACAGTGACGGCTGGTTCGAATTCCGTAGCATTTACAGTCGGTGTATATGGTTTGGCGGCAGCCTATCAGTGGTATCTTAATGGTTATGCTATACCTGGAGCAACCTCTTCTACGTATGTTGTTCCTTATGCAAATGCCACAACTGCTGGTGCTTATACGGTGACCGTTACAAATGCAGGTGGCTCTATTACATCTTATCCGGCGTCTTTAGCTATAACAACGAATCCAGGCAGAATTGTTAATTTATCTGTTCTGGCTATGGACGGCCCTGGAAGCCAAATGCTCACTATCGGTTTTGTATCATCCGGAGCAGGTACCACAGGAAATCAAAATCTTCTCATTCGCGGCGTAGGTCCCTCGCTTTCATCGTATGGTGTTACTAATTTACTTACAGATCCAGTGCTTACCGTCTTCAATGGCCAAACGATTATTGCTTCAAATGATAATTGGGGAAGTAGTTCATCTAATTTAACTGCAGTTAATAGTGCAGATACAGCTACGGGCGCCTTTGCTTTAAGTCCCTCTTCCTCATTTGATGCTGCGCTCGTAACACTAGTTAATACGGGCTCATACACGGCACAGGTAAGTGTAAAGAATAATGCTACAGGTTATGCATTAGCGGAGGTTTATGATAACACACCGGCTGGTTCTTATACTAACACCACGCCACGTTTAGTAAATATTTCATGTTTAGAGCAGGTGCCTACCAACGGATTTTTATCTGCAGGTTTTGTTATTGGTGGTAACACTCCACTTCAGGTTTTGATTCGAGAGAGTGGGCCTTCGTTGGCTTTAGCTCCTTTTAAAGTAGCAAATTGTGTATTGGATCCGAAACTAACTGTTTATAATAGTTCTGCTGCAATACTTGCTACCAACACAGGTTGGGCAAACAACACTGCTGTAGCAGCAGCAGCAAATGCAGTAGGAGCTTTCCCTTTTACAAGTAGTTCGTATAAAGATTCTGCAGTACTTATTACTCTTACTCCGGGTGCCTACACAATTCAGGCCTCAAGCGCTTCAGGAAATCCTGGCCTCGCCTTAATTGAGGTCTACGAAGTAACTACCCGTTAATAAGTAGGATTTTATAACTTAATAGGTTTTAAATAACCGGTTAATTCTAAATAAGATTTACCAAGAATATTACCTTGCTCGTCTTTTACCAAGCAGGTCCCTTCCCAGTATGTGCCTCCACCTAACGAGGTGATGAGTTCTTGATCTAGAACTTCGGGAGAAATTATGAGTTTGATCCACATCTTTGTACGTGGATCTATAGTTTCTAGCTGAATTGTTGAAGGGTAAGTTGTCTCACTTTGTTTACTTTTCCACATACTTAGAACCTTCCATTTAAATGGCTCATTAATCGTACGGCCCGCTTTATCCACCCATTGTAATTGAGAGTAGGGATCACTTGTACCATCAGATTTACGAAGCCTATAAAGCATAAGTTCGAAATCCGAATTATCAAATTGAATGCATGTCCAATCCCAACCCACTAAGTCTTTACTCAGTTGACTTGAACTAATTTCATGATCCATCCATGAAATTCCGGATACATTAAAATTTTTACCTTCTAGATTTAAAGTACCCTGTGTAGATAGTTTAGAAAAGGTAAGATAATAACTGGAGGCACTGGGGTCACTTCCTTTACGTGAAACTGAATCCTGACCAAAAACAACTAAAGGCTTTAAACTCTGAAGCTCGAGTTCGAATGTTGCCTGACTGCGAATAGATCCAAACAAAGTAAGCTTATTATGTTCGAAATCCGTCTGCAAAAGACTCCAATTGCCATTTTTTATATCTAATGCCTCTGGCGATGAATAAGCGTTCCATCCATTACGATTTAAACGTTCCTCACTTATGAAAGAGTTATTCGAAACATCTGTCAGTGCCATATGGGCAAGATACAATTGGCTATGCCCAAAGTTTGGCGTACTCTCATTGAAATCATTAGGACCGGCTACTCGAAAGAACGTAGCTTGATATCCAAAATTATGGTTAAGAGAGTCACTTAAGTGCCCAGTAATATACCACCATTCTATTTTAAATTTCGGATGGGATCCATTATCCTTAGGAAAACTAAAATTATGCCCTTGGTGGGGAATCTCCCACGTTTCATTTTCATTAGATGAAGAATATACAGGGCTTGTTAGTAAAAGAATAAGAAGCGTTACTATGAGATTAGTTTTCATTGTTCGTATCCACAGGTAGTTTGCTTCCTAAATATGCAACGCAGTAACTTAATATTAAACCAGATAAACCCACAAAAAGTCCCAGCATTAAAAAGTTATAAACCGGAATTCTTGGCCCCAAAGTCCATCCAAAGGCCTGTTTATTAATGACGTAAATCAGTATCCAACCCAAACCTAGACTTAATATAAGGCCCCAAAAAGTAGACCATAAAGCTAGCGCTAATCCTTCGATGGCTGTCGCGAAGGCAATTTCATTATGAGTAAAACCAATAGCGCGAAGAATAGTTAACTGATCAAAACGATCTACAATAATACTCATCATTGTTAAAGCGATACCAGTGAGTGCCACCATTATACCTATCAACTGCAGCGCATAGGTTATATAGAAAGTTTGATGAAATATAGTTAATATTTCGTTTTTCAGATTCGTCTGGCTAAGAATATTCAATCCAGGATATTCTTTACTCAACACAGACTTAAGTGTGTTAGCGTTCACGCCTGGTTTAACTAGCAGTGAAATATGGGTTGCTGTATTATCACGAGACCAATCAACAAGATGGTCGCGCTCTATAATAATTGAACCGCGCTCGTTACCATAATCTGCGAATACTCCCGCTATAATCAATTTGTGTATCTTGCCTTCGATAGGAAGAGATAACTCCATGCCGCGGTGAAGTTGATATCTTTCAGAAAGGCTTTCACTTATTGCCGCTAGATTATCATTTGTAGAAAAATTAAAGAGCGAATCGTCTTTAGGTGATTCTACCCATTTGAGAATCTCGTACTGCTTTATAAGTGCTAGATTGTTTCCCGTGAGTAATACGCTTTGTCCTTCACCCATTTGAAAAGGGTAGGTCGTTAAAATCCAAGCATTTTTAACTCCCTCATGTTTAGCTATTGCTTTCCACGTTATCTCGGAAATCCGACTTGCTTCTGTAACACTTCTAGATCCAGAACTGTAAATATAAAGATCTGCTTGAAGAACCTGTTTTACCCAGCTCTGGATTGTTTTTTCGAAACTTCCTACTAATATAGCCATACCAGCACTCATACCTATGGCACATACGAGTGCTGCTGCAGCTAAACGGTGTCGGCTAGATGCTTTAATTAAATAGCCACCTGCGATACGAAAGGAGACATACGAATTGCCAATTTTTTTATAAAGTAATCCTAGTAGGGGGAGTGTCGTTGCACAGAGCATACCCGAGCCGACAATCCATGCCAAACAAGCAAAATAACCAGCGAGTGGTAATCTAACTCCACCAGCTTCGTGAATAGGGTTAAAATTAATGAGTATGAAACCAAGAATTACAAGTATTATGCCGAGAGTAGGCTTTTTCCAAAGTGTTGCTCCCTCGTGCGTAGATCCTGTACGTACGAGGAGTTGTGCTGGAGCAATCTCAGCTGCTTGTTTAGCAGGCCACCATCCGGATAAGAGGCAGGCTACTATACTGAGTAGAAGCGCAATCAAAGCTTCATTCTTTTCGAAGTGAGCGGCGTTAATTGTTGTACTAAAATATAGCGCGTTAATCGTTCTACCAACGATTCGAACTGCTTGTTGAGAGCCAAAATATCCAAGGACTAAACCACATATGCCGCCTATAAAACCAAAGAGACATGCCTCCATTAACCATAAAACGCGTATTTGGAATGGCGAGATTCCAAGCGATCTTAATATAGCTATTTCTAGTCTTCTTCTTACTACAGCCCCATCCATAGCCTGGAAAACTAAGTATAAACCTACAAGAAGTGCTATGAGAGAAAGAATGTTTAGATTATAACTAAACGCTCGAGTCATAATTTTTGCACTTGTACTATTTGCTCCTTCGGTACGTACAATCCATTTATGACTTAAATCACCTTGCTGCTGTAGTAAATTACCTAGTTCTATGCGTCTTTTTTCATAATCAACTCCAGGATTAACGATAAATTCGATACGGTTTAAATAACCCTCTTTCGCGCATAATTTTTGCAAATCTGGCAGATCCATTATTATAACAGAATCTGGTATTTTAGGAGCTTCTGGCTGCGTAGGAATAATTCCAGCAATAGGTAGCGATACGATTTTATCAGTTATAATTAGGTTAAGACTTTTCTTAGAACCCAAACTGCGAGGTATCCAAATCTTTGGCCCTGATCTAAATTCAGACCAAAATTGCTCTGATTGATTTATGTAAAGACTCGTATCCTTGCTTTTACTTGGCAAATTGCTAACTGCTACAATATCAATACCTATAAGTGTATAGGTATTACGTGAAAGACCTGAATTGTAACTATCGTCAGATTCTGCAGCACTTGTTTCGACAACAGGTACTATATTTACAGAGTGTGCTCCTACTAATTTTTTAATATCACTTAATATCGCTTCTTTAAAATAACCGGTTTGAGGTTGAATAATCCAATCACTTTTACCAACAAGGGTATTAGTAAAGCTCTCGAAGCTAGCAAGTGCAGCCTTATTTGCTAAACTAATAGAAAAGTATACTCCAATACCTAAAGACAATACTAAGAGTAAAATAGTATTTTGCCTAAATGAAAAACGCCAGTGTCTGAGAGTCGTTTTTCTTAATAATAGCCAAAGAATAGCCATTTTAAATAGTAGACTCTTTAATTATATTTCCGTCTTTTAAATGAACTCTTCTATGACAGATAGAAGCAACGTCCTCGCTATGTGTTACCATTATCAGAGCAGGTCCAGAGCTATCATCTGTAATCTCTTTAAAAAGAGTTAAAATATCTTGTCCGCTTTTCGAATCTAGATTTCCAGTAGGTTCATCGGCTAAAATAAGTAGAGGCTTATGAACGAGCGCGCGTGCTATTGCTATACGCTGTTGTTCTCCACCTGATAGTTCGGATGGTAAAGAATCTGCTCGATCTAATAGATGAACTTTATCTAAGAGTTCATTTACTCTTAAACTCCTAACTTTTTTCTCTGCATGTACGAGCTGTAAGGGGAGTTCTATATTCTCCTTTAATGTTAATGTAGGCAATAAATGAAAGAACTGAAAAACAGTTCCTATTTTTTCTCTGCGTATTTGTGCAAGAGAAGAACCACTTAATGTATGTAAATCTACGCCCGAAAAAAATACTTTACCTGAATCAAAATGGTCTAAGCCACCTAAACAATTTAGAAGAGTCGTTTTTCCGCTACCCGATGGACCCGTAAGTGCAAGGCGTTCGCCTTTATATACTTTTAAAGAAACACCTTTCAAAATTTGTCCGCTTGGATAATTTTTAAATATATCTTTGGCCTCTATGACTAAAGTAGTGTCATGGGAGGGATTTTTTAGATTGTGCGTCATTAATAAATGTAAAAATAAATACTTAAAAAGATAATAGCTATATATTAAAACGTTTTACTAGCTCAGATAATATCAGTTATGTTTCTTAAGCAAACATGGTACTTTGATTTTTAACGCATATTCTTAATATATGCCATCACGCATCTTAATAGAAGATCCTATACATAAGGTTATACCATAAATATTACCGTCTACTTAAGATAATATTTTTAAATTATATTATAAAAGTCTACTTAGGGCAAAATTAGCGCTTTAATTACGCAGCATTGCTTAGGTGATAGAAAAGTTTTCATGCGCCTTCGCATTTTTAGTGGCTTTTAAATAGTAAAACTTAAAAAATCTACATACCTTAGACAATTCTACTTAAGCGTACAAATAAAGTTCTGTGACTGTTTTTTTCTACAAATTAGATTTAATGATGCCGAAAATATAGGTAATTCCTGTATTGCGATACTTTTCTAAACGTAGCGATATTTTGGTCACTAGATTGATATCTGTTTATAACCTGCGCATCAGGATAGAATATAAATACTCTTTGAGTACTCAGTTACCTACATACTCATTATTATAAACACTGGGTTCTTTTAATAGGAACAATTTGCGATTTTTCGTTACTACGAAACATTGAATTAACCACTTTATGAGCATCATTGGCACAATCATGTTTAGCGATAATTTTGTCCTCATAAATTTGATAAACTATACAAATAGCTTAAAAAAAATTTTATAAACTTTTATCATTAAAAGATAAAAAGGGTATTATGTAACTTGATTGTAACACAGAGACCTTTCATATTAGTAAAAATTCTTATAACTTAGTATCATGGCAATACAGCATTACATAGAGAGTCATTACAGAATAGCGGAGCATTTAGAATATGCAGTTAGTCATAATAAAAAGGCCGCTCAAGCATACGAAAAGGGGCTGTATGATTTGGCTTTAAAGCATGCTCAAACAGCATCGTCTCACTATTTCTTTATCCAAGATCTATTTAAAACTGTAGCAGTTGATGGGGGTTCATCTTTGGAGGAATTTAACCGAGACGTTTTGACCGCCTTTGGAACTCAAAGAAAGAGCGAAACGGTTAATTGATCTATATTCTCTATATCTAAAAAAAGAGATAATTCTAATCGTATTCCTCAAAAACCCTGAAACATACTGAAGATGAGCTAATTTAGTTAGATTTAAAATTAGGTGTAGCCCGAAATTCACTCATAGGAGTGTGAAAAACTTCTGTAGTCGCTGGAGACATGGGAGGGATTATCCAGTCCCAACGTGCAGAAACATCTCTTCCCTGAGATTTTTCTTTTTTGTTAAATTTGATGAATTCGAGAGAAGCAGTGTGATGATCTACAATTTTGACACCCGCTAAATCGTAAGAATATAGAATTGCTAGGTTTAACTCTAATAAGGCGCGGTCTTTCCACAGCGTACGTGAACATGTTCTATCTAGTTCTAATTTTTCAGCAATTATTGGTAGCAGGTTGTAACGGTTTTCGTCGGATAAATCCCTAGCTCCGATTTCTGTTCCCATGTACCATCCATTAAAAGGAGCTGCAGTATAATCTGCTCCTGCAACATGAAATTTCATGTCACTAACTACAGGCACAGCGTACCACTTGAGTTTAAGTTCCTCAAACCATATAAATTTGGGGTGTCTTATTAAAACCTCTTTTACCAAGTCTTTTGGAATATCAAAAACGTGTGGGATACCGTCATATCCAGAAATAATCCAAGGAAGTAAATCAAACGGACTACGGTCTTTAGGCGGTATCCATCCTAATTTAAGTGCTAACTCAGTAACTTTAGCGTTTTTAGGATCACCTAGTATTTTTCCGTTCTTATTGTACCCCGCATAGGCACAAAGTTGATTATTCCATATTCTCGGGAATCCTTCGTTCGATTTATTAGGCGGAGCAAAAACAGTCAGCACCGAACGTACGTTCCCTTCATTTTGTGCTAAAAGGAGGTGTTCTTTTAAATTTTCTGAAATATCCTCTGCCTTCTCTACGCTTCGTTTATCTCTAACTATAAGACTTCGCCAAAAAAGTCTTCCAATACATTTACTGTGATTACGCCAGGCTATGCGTCCAGCCCAAGTCAGTTCATCGCTTGTAAGTGCAGGTGCCTCTTTATTTAAGATAGCAGTGGAGTATAACTTAAGTCGTTCCTCGTAATCTTGAGCCTTATGGACTTCACGCAAAAATTGAAGTTCTTCATCCAGAGTAAAAGTTTCTTCAATAGACTTTGGCGAAGTACCTTTATGGTTAAATGGACAATTCATACTTTTAGCGACGTGATGAGCGATTAATGTATATTTAATTTATAAAAGTAGAATTTTCAAATACACATGTAATACATCTGACATATCTGCTTAAAGTTAAATCGGTTAAGTATTTGCATACCAGGTATTATAGTTATCTAAAACTTGGTTTAAGTATAGGTTTGAGCAAAATGAATCCCGTTAGTACGTTTTATATAGATGAAGAAATTAAGTTTCATAGGATTACTGTTATCTCTTTTTATTTTAATAAATAAAGTTAGCGCACAAACCTATACAGATGTGCAAGGTGTAGTCTATGGACGCTTTACAACAAGTCCCTCTACAGCAGTCGTAATAGGATTTAACACAATTCAGGGTAGTGTAACGTTACCAAGCACGATTAACTCGGGTGGAGCTACTTATACAGTCACCAGCATAGCTGATTCTGCGTTTCAAAATTGTTTGCCTTTAAAAAGCATAATAATTCCACAAACGATAGCGAGTATTGGTTTAAATGCATTCAGAGGTTGTATTAATTTAACCAATGTAACTTTAAATCCGGGACTTATATCAATAAAAGATGCTGCGTTTCAAGGTACAGGTATCGTCTTTATTAATATACCTAGCACTGTAAATGAAATAGGAGTTAATCCCTTTGGTAATTGCTCAAAGTTACTTCTTATAAGTGTAGACCCTGCTAACAATAACTATGTTAATTTAAATGGGGGTCTATTTAGCAAAGATTTAAGTCTCATACTTAGTTACTGTCCTGCAATTAATAGCGAAACGTTTAAACTACCTACACCTAATACTGAAATAGCTCCCGCTGCTTTCTTAGGTTGTAGTAATTTGTTAGCACTTTATTGCCCCAACGATTACGTATTCTCTTTTTCAAGTTTACCATCCTCTGCATTTATCGGCTGTAACCCTAAGTTAGAATTAATAATTCAGCCTGAAATACCTTTGATTACTTCCATTTCAATGGGGGATCAAAAAGCTACCGTAAATTTTAATAAAATAACCAATACTGGTAGTTCCAGAGTTATAGCAACAGGACAAGTTGAACAAGCATCTATAATAAATTATTATGTTACTGTTACATTATATCCTCAAGACTCATCGAGTAATATCACAGTCGTGAATGGATCTGCTGATGCAACGTATATAAATGTAAGTGGTTTAACAAACGGTATAACCTATGATTTTGCACTTGGTGTTACAACAAATGCTGGTGTTGATATAAATATGGTTGGTGGATCAATTTCATTACCTGTTGTAGCTATGCCGAATGTCGCGGCTCCTGTAATAACAACACAACCTACGAACCAATCTGTTTCCGCTGGTTCATCAGCAACACTAAGTGTTTCAACCACAGGCTTTGGTATATCGTATCAGTGGTATCTTAATGGAACTTTAATACCTGGAGCTAACTCATCAACTTACTCAATACCTGCTGTTAGCTCTACAACTATTGGTAAGTATACGGTAGCTGTAACGAATACTGCAGGAACTGTACTATCAAATGCTGCAACTATTTCGCTTAATTCTGCAGGATTAGTAAACCTATCCTTACTCGGAATAATTAATACAAGTAATCCTGTTTTTACTACAGGATTTGCAATAGCTGGTACTGGTAATGAGACAATTTTAATAAGGGCAGATGGCCCTGGATTACTACCTTTAGGAGTAACGGGAGTATTAAATCAACCTTTTCTTCAGCTTTATGATTCTACAGGCAATGTTATCGCTTATAATACCGGATGGTCCTCACCATCTATTTTAGGTAATTCATCTAGTGGTGCTACAATTATTCCTATAACTGCGGCCCTTATGACGAGTGCGGGCGCGTTTAGCTTACCACCTAACAGCAACGACTGCGCAATCATCGTTAACGTACCTCCAGGACAATATACTGCGCAAGTGAGTGGATTAAGCGGTAGTTTCGGCAAAGTTATTATCGAGGTATATCAAGTTCCAACGAACTGATTTTCTTACCCTTTTAATTGTGAGATAGTTTTCGTACTTTACTGTAATAATACGCGATGTTTGGCGTCTAATATTTATGCGTAAAATAAAAAGACTGGTAAGAGCGTTAACTCAAATAACTTTAGTTTACACAGGGTTAGCTCTTTTCTTATCTTTTAATTTGTTAACTCAAAGTTCAGGGCAGGAAGCTTTTGACGCTCGAACCAAAGAAGTTTTCTTAGCTGCAATCCGTTCGGTAGACTCTCACTGGGATAGCCAGGTAGGTCTTATCGGATCTAATCAATCACATACGGTCAGAGGCTCTGCGTGGTATGGGCTTGGTTTGATGACTCGAAACGAGCCAGGAGATTTTGATCGAGGCCTGAAAACGTTACGCGCTGTTGCTGCAACTCAGTATGCCATGCTTGGTATGCCATGGGATGGAACCTTTAGAAGAACTAAAGAAGAGAAGTTACCTCCTTTGCATGCTAAGAAATTTATAGATTATGATCCTAATTGGAGAGAATTTGTAGGAACAGTATTTGCATTAGCTCTGATTCAGTATGGTGATCGAATTTCAAAAGCTGATACGTTAATACTAGAAGATGCGATTAAATACGCTATTCAGGGCGAACTTAAAGAAGAACGACTTCTGCCTAGTTATACTAATATTTCTTTAATGTATGCTTTTCTATGGACTTTTGCTGGGGAACGTTTTCATAACGCGCAGTGGTTAGCCGACGGTCAGGCATGGACCGAAAAAGTATATAAAGCCTACTTGCTCAACGGCAGTTTTGATGAATTTAATTCACCTACCTACTATGGGGTAGATTTATACGGACTTGCTTTACTAAGAAGATATGGGGTAACACCGCGTATTAAAGAAATTGGTTCGGATATGGAAGCAGGGTTATGGCGCATGATTGCTCGGTTTTACAATCCGAGCTTACGTAACTTAGCTGGGCCGTATGATAGAGCTTATGGCATGGATATGACTCATTATGCATCTCTAGTTGGAGTGTGGCTAAGTTTTTCAATGGATAATACAAAAATGCCTTTACCCAAAATTGGATCAAGCATGGATCATGGAGGAGATTTTCTATGTGCTATGACATATGCTCCATTAGGTACACGAATACCTCCTGACGTACTGGATGATTTTACACTTCTTCGTGGTGAGCGCTTAGTAGTACAAAAAATTTCTGATGGTTCTAGAATTGCTACAGCATGGATTTCGAAAAATATTATGATAGGCGCTGAAGAGACGGGTCTTAAACGCGGAATTTTAGCGATTACGAGTCAATATCATCCAGCTACGATACACTGGAAGCTATCGAGCGATGCTATAGGTTGGGTTCGTATTATACGTGCTCCTTTAATCGATGCTAAAGCGGAAAAAAATCTTCTCACAATAAATTCTGTGCAAGGAGATATTGTATTTCGCATACATGCTCCTAAAAGTGATCTTAGCTTGATAAATAAAGGAAAATGGGCACTACCTAATCTAGCAATTGATGTGAATAGCGATGCAGTAGCTTTTTCTGTATTACGTATTGGAGATGACATACAGATTACTTATAATAATGTATCGCATATTATAATGCATACTAATTACTTGAGTAAGAATTGATTGTATTCTAGTCCTTAAAATATACTGGACTGGTTTATATCAAACGAGATGGCACAAGAGAGATTGCTATTAAATAAGTTAAGTATTTTTTGTTATATACATTAAATTTATTAATATATATTGCTTTCGTATCTTTTTCTAGATACTTTATAAAATGATTAATTCTCCTTTGAAAGATAAAGAAGAATTAAAGCTCACGGCTATAGTCGTAGATGATGACGAAGTATGGCGAAATTTAATCGTTATCCTTTTTAGTAAATACAAACGTATTGAATTTGTTGGAAATGCTCAGTGTTATTCAACTGCTAAGAGCGAGATTCAGCGTTTAAATCCCGATGTGCTTTTTTTAGATGTGAATCTGTGGGATTCTAAAAATGGATTCGATTTACTTAAAGACTTAGATAGAAAACCTAAAACAGTATTTGTCTCAGCAGATACAAAATACGAGCCTAAAGCTTTCGAATCTGGAGGAGTAGCATTTTTGAAAAAATCCTTTTCAATAGAAGAAATGAAACTATCAGTGCACAAGATAATGAGTAAGTTGCGATAAATGCTTTAGATTTATCCTTTGGCCCAATGAGTTACTTGTTATTTCTCGGGTAAAATTTTGAAGACTAATTGTATAATTCTATACATCACTACGACTCTTCTTGAGTTAGTCGTTTATTTGTTCGTCGGCGTATAAGCCTCTTATTGAGTTTATTATACCGTTTAAGCGTATTCATAATTAAAATAATTTATTAATAATTTCGCCCCAAACTATAATTAAAGAACTCTATAATATTTAAATTACTGGAAATTAACGCATTATGTAATAATAGGTTTATGTTTTATAAATAAAAATAAATAATAGCTTAGTTGAAGATTGGAATACGGGAATACTTACTGCGGTATAAATGATAATTCATTTACCTCAGACGGCTGATAAACTTAATTCGCAAGTAGGAAATTTACAGGCTTCGGTAGATATCGTAGTACGACTTATGTTTATGCTAAGAGATCCGGATATTAGTAACGGAGAAATAGCTAACACTGTTGTAGATGATAAATTTATAGCCTCCGTTCTTGTTAATAAATTGGAGCAAATGAGCAACAAGGAGGAGGGCTTCATTTTATTTCAACCCGAAGTTAGTATAGACGATGGGAGTAATAAAAAATCTCAATCTCAATCAAAGGAACCTGTTCTTTCACGCGATCAATTGGTAGAAGCCATAGAAATTGCATTGATGCGAATAGGCCATAGCGAGATTCTTAAATTAGTATCTGGGATTAGTTTTGGTAAAGTTTTAGGAGGTGAGTTAAAGGGATACGGTATGGCCAGAAATGAATTATGGGTTCATTCTGTAATTGTTGCTCTGATCGCACAAAATGTAGCTAAATTGATAAATACGTTAGAATTAGAGAAAGATGAGAATGCAGTAACTTTGGACAGTACTATAGCTTTTATCAGTGGATTATTACATGATGTAGGAAAAATCGCTTTAAATGCTGAACTGACTACCAAATCGTCTGTATTTAGAGGAAAGTTAGATTCACGCTCTATTTCTTGGATAGAAGCCGAGAAACATATTTGTAACAAAGATCATGCTATAGCTGGCTCTGAATTGGTCAAAAAATGGAAACTTAACGATGAGATTTGTAAAGCTATTGCCGGCCATCATACGCCGCCCGCTCATGAGCGATTAACAGCTGTGGTACATTTAGCTGATTGTGCTGCTAGAATGATCGGATCTGCACCAGGAATAGGAGGATTTGCTCTAAGAACTGATGCACGAGCGCTTCAAACTTTAAATTTAAAGATGGAAAACTTGGAACAAGTCGTGATGTTCGTTGCATCAGATCAAGAAACTATAGCGAATTACTGTGCTACAAGTTGATTTCAAGTAGTTTATGTAATAGTTTTCGCTTTAATACAGAGTTTATTAAGGTTGTTAGCTTAATACGATTTAGTATACAATTTCATTGATATTTTTATACTGTCGATAAATTTAAGACTACACTATGTCACACGAAAAAAAGATAAGTCATCACCATAAAGCTGCTGAACATTATGAGCAGGCCGCTAAGCATCATAAGGAAGCAGCTAAAGCTCACCATGCTGGTGATCATGAAAAAGCGGGTCATCACTCCCATGTAGCAAATGCGCACCAGTTACACGCCGAACATCATGCTCAAGAGGCAGCTAAATTTCATTTAGTCATAATAAATCAAAGTATAACCTAATTTGTTACAATTAAAATAGGTCTTTTAGTAAGAGATAAAGATCAAAGGTTTATGTGCCGTTACTAATGGTTAACTGTGGTTAATTTTACCACTGTAACCTCAAATATAAAGAGACATGTCACACGAAAAAAAGATAGAACATCATCATAAAGCAGCCGAGCATCATGAACACGCAGCTAAGCACCACAAAGCAGCAGCTGACGCTCATCATCACGGTCATCATGAAAAAGCTGGTCACCATGCTCATGTAGCACACGCACATCATACACATGCAACTGAGCATGCTAAACATGCAGCTAGCCTACATGCTGATCACCACGGATAATTAATTCTTAAGAATTAGTTTATATACTAAAAAGCATTACTTAATTGTAATGCTTTTTTTATTTTAATGAATAATTATAAGTATAAAATCATTAATTGTATTATTATTAATAATACACTAAGTTATAATATAATCCATTAATTTAGTGGGACAGTTATTTGTTTAAGAATAATTATACTTATCTCCAATCAAAATAGTTATAATTGGTAATTTAAATAGTCTGTATTTTGACAATTTAGTAATCATAATTATCTTTCTTAATACATGCGTTATTATTTAATACTTTTAACCATTTTAATGAGTAAAGTTTACGCTCAAATGGTTTCGGCTCCTGGACTAACATTTACAAGAGCTGAATATGGGCATAATTTTTCATATTTTGATGTAGGTCAGTCTATAACGAGTAGTGTCGCTCTAGGTGCTACTTATTACGCATTTACGCCTCACGAAAAATCAAAGGCTAATGCAGAGGTAGCCGCCATAAGTTTTTTAGTGAAACGGTGGAATAACGAGGATTCACAAGCTAATATCTATCTCTATGCTGGTGCAGGTCGGGGCAAAAACGGTTCACGTGCTGGAACTGCTGAAGCTGCTTCACTACAAGTAGATTGGGAAAACCGAAGGTATCATGTAATGTTACTTGAACAATCTGTATTTTTCCTTTCAGGGGTACGTTCAATAACAACATTCCATGCTGGATGGGCACCTTATACAGCAGAATATGATGAAATAGCACCGTGGATTTATATTACAGAAATGACTGATAGTAGGTTACCAGACAAAATTCAGGTTGGCCCTGAATTTGTTTTAATGTATAAAGGACTATTACTTGAATTTAGGGCTATGAGAATGAGTGGAAATTCTCACCTTCATTATGAGTATGGTTTAAGAACATTATTTTAATATGTATAAGAGTATTACAGTATTTATTTTAATTTTCCTAATACCGCTTAACTTAGTTAAAGCCCAAAGCAATTCTGTAACGATTGCTCTTAAAATAAACGGATTAGTATGTAACTTCTGTGCCACTAACCTAGATAAGACGTTTGAAGACTTACCAGAAGTATCAAATGCTTATGTTAATCTTAAACTTAAAACCGTTCTTATTGAGTTGAAACCAGGCACAGATCTATCTTTTGAAGTATTAAAACACACGGTAGAAAAAGCTGGATTCGGGCTAAAGAGTATTGAACGTTCAAATCTCTCGTTTGATAGTGCTCGAGCATTACTTAAAAATCAAAGTTTAAAGATACCTGGAAGTCCTTTACATCCAAACGGATAATTTAATTTATTTATTAAATAGATGCTACGTCACTATCCCCGTAGTGTTCTTTAAGTGTTCATAAAACTGAAACCTAAGTTACCTTTAAATATAAAACAATTAATTACATTATTATTTATATTTTATATAATTTGTGACGTTAAATTAATGATAAACTAACTCACTATAACAAAAACTATGAAAATATCCTCATCTCCACTAAAGTATCTCGGTTTAATCGCTATCTTATCATTAACTTCCTCATTTATTCGTGCTGAAACTCAAGCTGAAATGAAAGAAAAAGCTAAAGTCAGCGAAGAAGTTGCACGTGAGACGGCTTTGAAGGAAGTTCCAGGCGGAACCGTTGAAAATCTAGAAATGGAAGTTAAAAATGGTGTTCTCGTCTATTCTTTCGATATCAAAGGTGCAAATAAAGTCGAAGAAGTTGATATCAACGCTGAAACAGGTAAAGTAGCTGAAGAACACCAAGAAACTGAAGCTGCTGTAAAAGAAAAAGAAAAAGAAGAAAAAGCAGAAGAAAAGAAGTAATACCACAGCTCATAATCGATACTCCAAGCACTACCTAATCCGTGGTGCTTTTTTTGCGCTTATAGAAAACTATCTACTAATTAATCTATACCATATGAGCTGTATCGCCTATGGATGTGTTTAAGGTGCTATTTGTCGACTTGCAGTTTAAGTTGCCAAGGAACTCAATAATTGCTCTTAGTAAACATTTTCTTAAAGGTACTGAATTTATTTTTTAAAACTGGATAATGAAATTACTAGTTCAAAAATGAAATTCAAATAATGTTGATGAAAATTTATATTCTAAATTAAATTTGTAATTTAATAATTTTATGCAGACTCGAATATTAACCGTAGATGACAGCAACACACTAAGGCAGTTAGTTAAACGCCTATTTAACGGTTACTCAGTACAGTTTTTCGAGGCTAGTAATGGACTAGAGGGACTTGAAATAGCGAGTAAAGAGTCACTTGATTTAATATTACTCGATATTACGATGCCAATAATGGATGGAGTTACTATGCTAACTAAGTTAAGAGAAAGCGAAAACACTAAACACACGCCAGTAATAATTCTAACGGCCTATTCGGATAAAGATACCGAGGCTACAGTAGGGCATTTAGGCGCTATAGAATATATGCTTAAACCCTTTGATGAAGAGTATTTCGTTCAAAGAATACGTCATTTTGTAAAAATAGAACATAAGATTTAGATAATAATCTAAACCGATTTTATTTACTTTAATCTTTATTAGTATTCGAGATGAGTGGGTATTAAACAATTACTTTAACCCTTGTTTAAGTTTGATCTACTTCCGCTAATTAAAATCTTACTAGTATCTACAGGGTTCGATTTAGTTCTTTTTCTGTAAATCTTGTAAGTATAGGTGTTCAATCAGCAATGACCTTAATTTTAAAAGGAGTTGGTTAAGTATTTCGTCTACGATTTCTTAAATGAGACATAAGTTGGACAAAACGTGCTGATGTATGTTATGAACTTTTTGTACTAGATTAATCATTAAGCTTTGCTTTAAAAGCTAGGAGTTGATGAATCGATGTCTCAAGCAAATCTACACAGTTTGAAGTTGTATACCTAAATGAATAATCCTGTCCTGATTTAGCTATTTCGCTAGCTTTTTTTGGGTGCTCATGAGCCCAAACTAACTTTTTTACCAGATCAGCTACGTGATTATTTTTGAAAAATAAACCATTCTTCTTATCTGTTATCAATTCCTTGGAGCCTTTTGTATCGCTACTAATAAGAAGTAATCCAGCAGCCATTCCCTCTATTTGACTTTTTCCAAAGGGTTCATCGAAAATACTAGGAAATACCATCGTATTGCATTGTGAATACAGGTGAGAAAGATCGGTCATCGATAAAAAACCGTTAAATGTTACACAGTCTTTTAGGTTATTCGCATGGGATATTTGATTTAGATCCTCACGATATGATTGACTTAAATTATCACCTGCAAAGTTACATTCAAAAGGTATATTAAGAACTTTAAGATGACCAAGAGCTTCTAGAAGTATATGGGCACCCTTATATGCTAGTAGTAAAGAAGCATATACAATTTTTAACTTATCTCTATTGGGTGGATAATATCGATAATAAATATGTAATGGTGAACCTGGCGGCACGATTAGATATTTTTTGAAGGGATACCCTTTCTTACGTAAATCTTCGTTTACCCAATTACTGCATGCAGCCATCCAATAGATTGGTGATTTTGGGGTTTCTGCAGGATTAGAGCCAGGGTTACTGTTACCTAATCTATGTAATATAGGTATATTTAAATCGATCAGCTTTTTAATTAATAAATTTCCTAAAAGATCTAAGTTACCAGCAATAACTATGTCAGGTGAAAAATCCTTAACTTCTTCCAAAACAATTGATGCATTATATTTTGAAATCTCAATTCTTTTTTCTATTAGTTCTTCTGTTAAAATAGCACCATCAACCCAGTCACCAAATAGTATCAATCTACGTCTTACATTAATTTCAAATTCTTCGAGCGATAAATTTGATTTTCTTAAAAATTTAACCATATCCGCTGTTATAACACGTATTTTATGTCCGCGTATATGTAACTCTTGACTGAACTCAAACATGGTGCGACCAAATCCGCCTAATTTTTGTGGAGGAAATAGATTTGTTACTACCAAAATATTTTTAGGATTTGCTGTCTTTTTCGCTAATACGAAGCCTGCACGTTTTTTGTATGTGGATATACGATTAATATCTAAGGCTACTTCATTTTCTAATGCCTCTATCTTATCGATTAAAAACCCATTTCTTGAGTCTAAACGAGTCAATTCTGATGCAGCTATGTATGCTTCCGTATAATTCTCTAGAAGTAGTTCTCCTTTAATAAATTCAACATATGCTTTCGTATTGGTACGATCTTTAGTGATCGACATATAATTATTAAAATTACGTGAATGCATAAATAGTCAGTCATAAAAGCATATAAATGAAATTAGATACACACTTATATTAAGATATATGAACAAAGAACTAATTCGTGATACTACGCCAATTTAGGATGCTCAGTACTAAGTTTATTAAGGACAAACTAGGCATCCAACTTAAATATAATTCGTTAAATTATTTTTGTTGTATTCAGACTAATTAGACCGAAGAACCCGGACTAATTAATAGAATTTATACAAATTGTTTAATAAGTTGTTTAAATTGTTTAGATGTAGCTAAATTAATACTCGGCAAAAAATATCAAGCAAGTACCTAGCAATCTTATAAATTAAAAGTTAGATAATAAATTTTTTTAAAATTACTAACTTATTATAAATTTCGCTAAAATTTATATCAAATATTGTCGTTAAGTTTAATTTACTTCTTATTGAGTTAAGTTCTGATAGATTATAGTAGTATACATTAAAGCGATATACATTTTATTTATATACTTTTTATGTACAATTCCACCTGCTATTTAAGGCATCGTAGTTCATGTAGTAGATTTAAGTATTAATTTTTTTCCGTATAAAAAATAGACAATATATTTAAATAAAATACTAAGTGAAATATGGTTCAAAAAAATCACGTTGATTCTTGCTTAGCTGAAGGTCTTTTTAGGCCTTGGATGCTTATGCTTATTATCGCTTTAGCTGGTCTTCTAGTCTATGTAAATAGTCTGAATGGCGTATTTTTGCTGGATGATGCTTCATCAATAGCAGGTAACCCAACAATCAGGCAACTGAGAGCATTAGGTGATATATTTTCTACACGTGCTCATGTAACTGTACAAAGTAGACCTATACTAAATTTATCTCTAGCTATTAATTATGCGGTTAGTGGAACTCAGGTTTGGAGTTACCACGCTATCAATATTACAATACACATCATAAGCGGTCTTTTGCTTTTTGGTATCACTCGTAGGCTACTGTACAATATTTCAGCAGAACATTCACTTACGTACACCGAAGTACTTGGGATGAGTTTTATTATAGCTTTACTTTGGACTGTGCATCCATTGCAAACTGAGGCAGTAACTTATATCATTCAGCGAGCAGAGTCGCTTATGGGATTTTTCTTTTTAGGTACTTTCTATTGTTTTATACGCGCGGTAGAAAAGGACTTAGAAAGTCATATTTGGTTAATCCTTTCAGTAATTTTTTCAGTATTAGGTATGGCAACAAAAGAGGTAATGGTGAGTGCACCATTACTTATTATTCTATTAGATCGAAGTTACTTTTCCGGTAGTTTTAAGCAGGCTTTGAACAAAAAGAGCCTATACTATATAGGATTAGCACTTACATGGGGTATACTAATATTACTTGTGATTAAGAGTGGGGGTAATCGCGGGGGAACAATAGGTTTTGGCACTGGAGTGCCTTGGGCTCAGTATGGCAAGACACAGTGCGAAGCAATCATTCGCTATATTATGCTTTCTGCTTGGCCACATCCACTTGTATTTGAGTACGGTACATTTACTTCAAATGAACTAAATCAATGGCTACCTTGGGCACTCGCTTTATTTCCAATTCTTACAGCTTCTGTTTGGGCTCTTATCTATAAACCAAAGCTAGGTTTTTTAGCTGCTTGGTTTTTTTGCATATTGTCGCCTACTAGTCTTGTGCCCGGTACTAGCCAAATGATTGTAGAACACCGCATGTATCTTCCACTTGCGGCGGTAATAGCATTTGGGGTCATAACTGTATATTTCTATTGGAAAAAGTTATTTAATCAAAAAAATACTGCATTAAATTTCTTTATCATACTCTGCTGTTTAATTGCGAGTGGCTACGGAGCTATGACTTATTCCCGTAATGACGTATATAAATCATCATTTAGAATGTGGAAAGAGACGGTTGCGCAAAAACCACAAAATGCCTTAGCGCATACCATGTTAGCTGAGGAGTATGTAGCGCAAAGAAACGATGAAGAAGCACTTAAAGAATATACTATAGCTATTACAATAAATCCTGCACTTTATTTGGCTCAAGAGGAAATAGCCCTGTTATATTTGAGACAAAATCAAGATGTACTAGCATTGGATCATATTAAAGAAGCGCTTAGGCTATTTCCTACTTATCCTGACGCATTAAATAGTTATGGGGTCTTATGTGTGAAACATAATCAAGTAAATGTTGCGATTAGCTATTTTGATAAAGCTATAGCTCTTAAATCAGATTACGCGGAGGCGTATTATAACCGCGGTAATGCTTATGCCTCTCTTGTAATGCATAAACAAGCTATTGATTCATACCTGCAAGCCCTTCGTATAAAACCTAATACACCTAGTGCTTACTACAATATGGGTAACTCATTAGTAGCTTTAAATCGCAAAGAAGAGGCGCTAGAGGCGTACAATTCAGCATTACGTTTAAAACCAAATTACCCCACAGCAGAGTATAATATAGGCAACTTGCTTGTTGAGTTAGATAGAAAACAGGAAGCGTTAGTTCACTACCAGAATGCAATTTTATTAAACCCTAATTATATTGATGCCGTAAATAATCTCGGCGTTTTGTATTATAAATTAGGAAGATTTAAAGAGTCGGAACAAATATTTTCTAAAGGACTTAAATTAAAATCTCAGTGAGAGGCGTTAGGCTTTATGGGTTATCTCCTAAATGACTTAGCTGTTTGAAATCATTGCATCGATAAGTTTTATTAAATTAAATTTAAATATTAAAAAACTTAAAATCTACACATTTTTTTACTTAATATTTTTATTTTTCAAATTTAATTTTAAGTTAATGTGTTAATAGTTATTCCTATATGAGGTATTTCATAGTTTTGAATAATATCAAAATCCTAAAGTAACGAAGCGGGTATAGATAGACAGTAGATTGATTTTAATAAAATTAGAAGTAGAGTAGCTAGAACGTAGCTACAGTTTGCTGATTTAAGGAGAATCAATTGATCTGGTAGCGGTCTTTGATAAGTGTTATGAGTTGTTCTGCCAGAATTTTTCTTTGTTGAAGAAAATTATTAGCATATAGTAAAACCCAGTCTGTATAATTATTTACTCTATTAGCGAACTTAGCTAATTCATCTGGATTTTGCGTTAAAAGATCAGTGCCGTACTTATAGTAGAAAGTGTTTATTACATCATAATTAGGTGTAAGAGAATTCAAAGACCAAGAATTAAGTCTAAATATATTAGAATATGCTATTACGTATTCATCTTTTCGTAAGCTTAAATTACTTAAAACAACGGTATCATTACGAGCATTAGTATCATATATATTTATAGCAGTTACTACGTCAGGATATCTAATTAAGCGCATTCCTCCCGCATTTTTTAATTCATTTAAGGTTCCTTCATTGACTGTCATTTGGTAAACGTATCTTTTTAGGATTAAGCCATCTTTATACATTAATTTTTGATTTTCTAAAGAGTGGAAATCACCATAACATAAACTTTCGAGTTCAATCCCAGCTATCTCGACAGGCTTTAGTGTTTTTTGCCTTACTTCGACGTTAGCGATATCATTTTTAAGATCTGAAACTAATGCTACCATAAGATCGTGTTCGGTACTTCTATCTGATCTATATTGAAAATAATATTGCGAAATAAATGCCAATGCAACCGCTACAAACGTTGATAGTAATTCAAACATGTACTCACGAACACGTTTAGGTATTATATTATGATTTTTGTTTTTCAGCTCTTCCATTTAAAAAGGACTGGACGGGTTAAAATAATATGGGACAAGCTAAGTTTCTTAGCTTTATATATTTGCAGCTTTAATTCCGATTAGAGCAATTTATCGATTTAATTTAAAATCCACTGGCAATTGTCTTGGAGCATTTCTCCTTTGATCGTTGCTTCTGCATGAATTGTATTAACACCTGACTTTAAACTTATTTCCTTCCATACAGTAGTTCCATTAACGACTTCTTTCTTGCCGTAGGAAGTGCCATTTATAAAGAGTTCTACTTCTGATGCATTAGAATAAATTTTTACTGTAGTTATTTTTTGGGTTCGCTTGGTAAAACGTGAACTTGTGATATGTAGTACAGGTTCACTGCTCCAATTTGATTTATAAAAATAAAACGCGTCTTTACGTGTCTTGCGATCATAGCTTACTAACCCCTTATCATTACGTCCTGGTGTATCACCCTCGTCACGAAAATCAGAGGCAAAATCGAACATATTCCAAACAAACTTTACCCAAATATAAGGCCGTGTATTAAATGCTCTCCATGTTTCTTCATGATAGTAGCCTTGATACTCCTCTGGATGCATTTTCGTAAATGCATTTGCTCGTCTATAATTCATAGCAACACGTGGCATTATGCTGTAGTCTACATCTTCATGCTGGGTAAGTGCTGCACCAGCACCATATTCACTTATACCGATACACTGTAATGGAAAACGCTTATGCAAGCTATCTAAGAACATAGCACTATCGCTTGGTTCGCCGTAATACCATCCAAAGTACTTATTAAAAGCAGTCAAATCTGTATACCAACGCTGTGGTTCACCTTGGTATGTAGCACTAGCCATTCCTGGTATACTGAAGGAATACTTTTCTTCCGTGTGATATGAGGCGTAAGTCGTCAGTCGTGTTGGGTCTTCGGCTTTAGCTTCTGCATGAAGTGCTTGTATGAGGCGTTCTGCCATAGGTCCATATATTCCCATTCCTGCTATAAAAGCTTGAGTAATATCTGAATTTTCATTTCCGCAGCCCCAAAAGCAGACTGCAGGGTGGTTATAGTTTTGACGAATAAGCTCACGCAATTGGTCTAAAGCATTATTGAAAAAGTCAGTTGAAGAAACTGCTTCATCCACAAAAGGTACTTCAGACCACATTATTATACCGGTTTTATCAGCTAAATCATACCAAGTTTGAGATTGTTGATAGTGAGCGACACGAATTGCGGTAGCACCTATTTCTTTAATAAGCCCAAAATCCTCTTGGTCATCGTCAATTGAAATAGCCCAACCTTTATTTATGCGGTCTTGATGCCTAGATACACCATGTAAATCGAGATATTTTCCATTCAAAATAAATCCAATATTAGGGTCTACTTTGAAATAACGAAGTCCCAGTGGTTGATCTAAGCTATCGGTTACCTTTCCTTTAAAAATGACCTCAATATGTGTTTTATAAAGATAAGGATCAATACGGCCGTTCCATAAATGTGGGTCCTTAATAATAAATGGAAGTGATGCGATAGCTTTACCATTAGATGAGAGGTAAACGAGGGTACTTTGTTCTGCAATAATGTTACCTAAGGCATTACAAATCGTTACATGTACTTCAGCATCTCTTGCTTGGACACTATGGTTAACTACCTTAACAGTAACATCAACTTGTGCTTCTTTGTCGTTAACTACGGTCTGTTTTAAATAAACACCTGAAGAAGCATAATCCATCGTGTCAATATGGAGTGGATCGGTTATAACAAGTGATACATTTCTGTAAATACCGCCGCAAAACGTAAAATCTGCTGAGTGCGGTATACTATCATTACTTTCATTATTTACTCGTACTGCGATCAAGTTCGGCTCACCTAAATGAATAATCTTAGTCAGATCAAAACGAAAACGAGCATTACCTCCGATATGGGTTCCAACAAAGGATCCATTAACAAAAACATCGGTTCTTCTATTAGCTCCGTCAAACTGTAAGTATATCTGCTTTCCTTGCCAATCTAAGGCACCTAAAAGAGTCTTTCTATACCATGCAGTGCCACGAGCATAGTCGCCCGACATACGACTAGTAACAGCACCTTTATTTTTTATTCCGTCTTGGCCATCATATGCGTTCCAGGTATGAGGTAAGCTAAGTGTTGACCATTGTGACGTATTAAGAGTGGTTATTTCACCACCTTTAATATCTCCAAAAGAATATAACCAATTTGAGTCTAAATCTATACTACTTCTTTCCTGTGCTAAAGAAACATAGTAAAAATTAATAAAATATAAACATATTAGAAACTTTATTTTCATAACGATATAATTAAACTCTATTTTAATGGGGTATGTAAGCTGTATTAAAATACACAGATATGTCAACGAACAGCTTAAAAGCAAAGATAGCCATAAAGATTATAATAAAAGAAAATAATAATTCATTTATAAATATAATTGCAGAAAAGTAGTTTAATTATAATTTCTTTTTAAGTATCAAAAATATTATCCAAAAACTAAAATACAGTGAAAAAATTACATATTATCGCTCTTATTGTTCTAGCTATCAATATTATCACACTTAAGATGTATTCCCAAGATACAACACAAGAGCAACTTAAAGCGCGTGCAAAAATTACTGAAGTACAAGCCAGAGGAATTGCTTCTGCTAAAGTTCCCTCCGGTGTAATAAAAACAGCAGAGCTAGAAGAGGAAAATGGCAAATTGATTTATTCATTCGATATTTCTAGTCCTGGTACTACAAATATTACAGAAATTGCGGTAGATGCAATCACAGGAGCTGTGGTCGGAGACTCAATCGAAACTCCAAAAGATCAAGCGAAAGAAGTTAAAGAAGATATGGCTGCAGAAGAAAAAGTAAAAGCTCAGAGTAAGAAATATTAGAATTAGTATAGTATCTAAAATTAATAATTTGAATCAAAGCGCCGTTTAGTCCGCGGCGTTTTTTTTGTATTTCTTAATATAGTAATCTAATCTTAGAAAAACATGATATAAGAACAAAAATTAGAAGATAGCTTATTTTATATAAAAATAACTAACACTTTAATAATATTCAATTAGTTTAAAAAAATAATATAAAAAGTAATTTTTAATATTAATTGATTATCATATAGTAAAGTACAAGTTTTTATTACTCATTTTTTAGTTCTGAATAGTCTATAAATTAACTGAATAAATAGTTAAAGTAGGTGTATATAAGACAGGGTTATGTGAAGCAGCTGTGCTGCAGTATAGCGATATGACTAGGAAATAAATGATGATATTTACGAAAAAAAGAGACTTTGTAGCTAAAGCTAATTCTTGTTTAGGATCAAAATAGTAATTTTAAATAAAATATAAATTACATATAGTATCGATAATTATTAAGAGTATATTCGATTTTTTTTTATTAATATTATCACTACAAATATCAAATTGGCTTTGAGAATATTTGACGGAAATTAAACGCCTCTTCTGATGGACCTGTTTTTTTAAGTAGCTCAAGCTTTTCGATAGCCTCTTTTGGAGTGGGACGTTGCCCCTCAGGAATCCACCAAAGTACAATATATGCGTCTCGTATTTGTTCAAACCATTCATTACGGCGGCGCATTATTTTTGCGTGTTCTGAACTGTAAACATACCTATGTAATGCTTCAATATCTCGCCAAACAGATATATTTATCAGTGTTACTTCATCTAAAGGTCGAATCGTAGTTGCATCTCCCTTCTCAGTCTGAAAACGCCATATAAAACCTGGAGATTCTTCAGCTAATAAATTAATGCGATCTAGATTAGCAACAAAATCGGCCATGCGTGGTGAATCAAGAGGCTCTCGCATAATTGCTATGTTTAGTTGGGCTAGTTCATATTTAGACATGGCTATTAAAATATTTTTTTAAGCAACCTCGTATATTAAATTATTGTGTTTCCAACGATTTGTATCAGCAAAATCACTGATTTACAGTTTCATATACAACATATTATTTTCTAACTAACTGCAAAGTATGTAGTTATACTAGCAATTATTTTTGTACAAGATTTAACTATTTTTAATAATTATAATAAAACTACTAAACACTTATTTTATAATCAGCATTTATTATTGGACAAGATTCAAGGTGGTGTTGTTTAATATATCTATTAGGACAGCTGTCCTGATTTACTCCAAACCCCTATGAAAAAACTGCTTAGTTACTCCTTAGGCTTATTCCTTGTGCTTACAACTGTTTCGTTAGCACAAACACAACAAGGCCAGATATCTGGTTCAGTTATTGAAATGATAACACGTAAGTACCTAGAAGGTAGTGAAATATTCGTTCAAGGTACTGATTTAAAAGTAACAACTGAACATCAAGGTCTTTTTAACATTCGCAATGTTCCTGTAGGTACCCAGACCTTAATTGTAAGTTATCCAGGTCTACTTACGAAAACATTAGAGGTGGTTGTTTATGAGGGGAAAACGTCTACGGTTGAGGTAAAATTATCAGAGTCTGATGTTGTAACCTTATCAGAATTTAAAGTAGCTGGCGCTAAAGAGGGTATGGCTCAGGCTGTAGCTCTACGTAAGGCTTCTATTAATTCAAAAATAGTAGCTGCTAGTGATCAATATGGCGATGTGGCTGAAGGTAATGCAGCCGAGTATTTAAAATTTCTACCAGGCATAGGGATTGATTATAATGCCAATGATGCGCGCGCAATTACGCTACGTGGCATGAATACACAATTCACTAACGTAAACATGAACGGCAATCCAATTGCTAGCGCTACTTCAGGTAACCTTAATCGTCGTTTTGAATTCGAACAAGCACCAATTAACAACGTAGAAACTATCGAAGTTATTAAAACACTTTCACCTGACATTCCAGCGACAAGCACAGCAGGAGATATTAACTTTATTTCAAAAAGTGCTTTTGATCACGTAGGTACCTTGGCTACTTACCGTATCTATTTTCAAGGTTTGAATAATGATTTAACTTTAAACAAAACTGAAGGGTGGGGTCAGGAAAAGACACGTAAAATATTACCTGGAGTAGACTTAAACTATTCAACTTTAATCAACCCAGAATTAGGATTCACAGTTAGCTATAAAAATTCTCAGCTCTTTAATGACTATCCACGCGCACAGTACACTTGGGAGTATAATCCAGCAAACGGAGGTACACCAACCAACCCGATCATAAGTAATTTTGCGCTTCAAAATGAACAGAAAGACACACGTCGTCAGTCCTTGTCGGTTCAAATTGATAAAAAGTATGGTGAAGATACAAAAATAACATTTCTTTCATCTTGGGCATTTTATGATCTGCTTTTCACTGACCGTGTAGTAACTGTAGCCCCTGGTACTTCAGCAGCTTTATCAACCACGTCTCCTTCTACAGCAGCTGCATCATTCACAGGAACAAAAGGTAAAGGTTCTGTAGCATTACAAACCATTAATCGTTGGAAGTCAGGTGTTACATGGGATTTTCCAGTTATGTTAAGCCATAATTTCGCTAATGGATCAAAGTTAGATACGAGCGTTTACTGGACCCAAGCTTATAGTAAATACCGAGATACAACTGGCAGCTGGTACTCCGATATGACAATGACACGTGGTGGTATAAACCCATCAACAAATACAGTCACAGATCCTATTACGGTTTCATTTGCTAATATTGGTTCTATTGCACCTAGCTATGTGGCTACAGATGTAAATGGTACTGCAATTGACCTTACCGATATATCGAAGTATAATGTCACTCAGATTCGTAGTAGACCACAAACGGGTGTTGATTCAAAGGACGGTTACAATCTTGACTACAAGTTTGATCTAAAGACTACCATACCAATTAGCTTAAAGGTAGGGGGTAGGTATGACGAAAATACCCGTAATATTGTTAATCCTATTTATAATCGAACAGGAGTTACTACTGCTACAGGATTTTTAAATAATGCAATTACAGGTTCAACGCTTAGTGCCTTAGCAGACACTGGTTTCTCTCATCATCCGATTGGTTATGGTTTACCAGCGTATAATTTTATAAATTTATACACAGCATTTAAGAATTTAGGGGGAACCAGTATACTTCCTTATACGCCTGCTTCCGATATTCAGGCTCGATTTGAGGAAAGTACAGAAGCTGAGTATGCGCGCTTTGATATTACTCCATACAAGAACTTTATAATTTCTGGAGGTGTGCGTTATGAAAATAGAAAAACAATGTCACAGAATCGCCTTTTAACACTCACTGCTCCAGTGACTGCATATTTTAGTGATTCGAGTTACTATCCATCATTAAATTTCAAGTATACGCCGATCAATAAACTCGTTTTACGTGCAAGTTACTCTAAATCGATTGGTCTCCCTGACTTTTCTGATTTACTACCTGGACCTCTAACAATTACAGATCCTACATCAAGTGCACGAGGCAAGGTTAGTGTCTATAATCCAAATTTAAAAGCGTATAAGGTAGATAACTTTGATGCTGGGCTTGAGTACTACTTTGGCTCATCTAGTTATGTTTCTGCGACCGTTTTCCGTAAGAAGATGTCTAATTATATTATTACAGCTACTCAGTCTCTGGATGATAACTACGCAAAAGCTTTAGGTATTCCACTCACGTCGTTTGGTGCTCCTACCAATCAGTACGATGTTACAACTAAGTTCAACGTAGCAGATTCTGGTTATTATAATGGTATTGAATTGATGTACGCACAGACATTTACATCGCTACCTGCACCTTTTAATACCTTAGGCTTACAGATTAATGGAACTATTATATCAATAAATCCAATTAACAGTCGTGCTGTTTTTAATTCAACAGATACAAACGCAAATGCTATTGTACTTGATCAAATACGCAATAATCTAGCTTTATCGTCTGCTAAACAATCACTTAATGTATCAGTTAATTACACCTACCATAAATTTGGTATTAATCTGCAAAGTAATTATACCGGCCATGTTCTAAAGAGTGTGACGCAAAAAACTGTTAAATACAGTGATTTAGCATTAAATCAGTACTTTAACGAATTACTCTATCAAGCTCCTCGCGAAACGATTGATTTTCGTTTAGACTACAAATGGAGTACACGATTAACACCATATGTTCAAGTGCGAAACATATTTGGTCGTTCCATCGTTTGGTCTACACCATCACTACCATTCAATCATGCTGAATACGGTGATCCAATTTATGAAGTTGGTATACGCGGTGTTTGGTAAGATATATACTAAATATAAATTACAAGGCGCTGTTTAAACACAGCGCTTTTTTTAGCACAAGACATAACATAATATCTGGATTTTAAATCTTTTTTTAATTCGATAAAATGTAGCATAGAATATCTAGTTAGTTGAATCAAAGATATCACTTTAAGAAAGTTACTCTAGTTATTGATATCTTTTTAGATACGACTATGCAAAGCAGACTACGTTACATTAATTATTAATTACGTTATTTATTTATAAACTAATCTTATTATTTAGTCGTGTGATTTCCTCTAGCTTGTTGTCAGGGTCAATCTCAATAGATCCACCTTCAGATTTAGTACCATCTGGAAGAGTCATCCAAACTTCAGTTGTTTTAGGTATAAGATCAAGGGGTGCTGCGATAGGATAAATTATTTCACGTGAAACGATTCGTCCCTCGTGATTCTTAAATACAAGAGTGCTTTGTGGTGTTGGTACGTTTCCTAAGCTATGTATTTTTACTCTTATTTCACGTCCATTCACCTGAATATCTTCACGGTCAATGCCTAAATCGCATCGCTTCCAGTAAGCCGTAGTATTTTTCTTTAATTTAAAATTAATTACCGTAGTTGTACGAGCAGGTAGCGATATATTAATACTTATAGATTTTCCTAAAGAAACATCTCTGTATGATTTTTCGGCAGTAATTTGATCATTACCTTGAGTGTCAATTCCTTGCTCTACTTCCCATATGCCTGGCTCTATATTCCATCCTGTCATTATTGTAGTTAATGGAGTTTTCTCTAGATTATAAGCAATTACTTTGAATTCAGTTTTGGTAGACGAGGGTATCAAAATTGCAACACTCTGGTCATTTGCAGGTTCATTAAATTTCCAACTAACGACATGGCCTGGGAAAGTACCATTACGAACTAATGCGACTCCGCCTAAGCGTTCACGTTGTAGATTTACATGGGGAACGCCTACACGGTCAATCCATAGACTTCCCTCGGTATTAATATACTCTCCTAAGTTCATTTCTTTAAGTTCACTTAGGTACATTTTTTCAAGGTATGATTTGTCTCCGGTAAGTTGCCAGTTAATGTGATCAGTTGCTGCAGCGCGACCAACATCACCATTACCTATCGACATTGATCGTGTACGAGTACCTCGAGCATCGATTGGTCGGGTAGTATTTTCCCTACTGTTTTTGCCTGAAAATTCACCATTAGCCCAACGTTTGCGAAGATCGATTAGGTCAAGAACGTTTGCATTTATACTACCTAAGTAACCAGCGCCGCCATCGTAAATAGGATCCAAATATTTTTTATCTCCCGTCCATGTGTATGCGCTCCAAAACAGTGGCCAGGGGAAGTAGCCACGTGCAGCTACTCCCTCTTTATCATCACTAAAATGAATAGATGCTGGTAACACATATTTACCTTCTTCGTTTTTATGGCGATGAGCTAAAAGTCCATCAGCCATTTCTAAGGCCACCTTTTTAGCACGTGAATTCCCGTTGTAATCTATGAGTAACTGTTCTGGCTGTAAAATTAGGTATTCATATGTTTTCGTATAACCCCATACGCCATCCGTAGCCATTTTGTTTCCATTGTAATAACATGACTGAAAGAGACGGTTACCTGCTGGATTAATAGCTGTTAACCACTCAATGCCTCTCGCTGTAGCCATAGCTCTTTCGAGCATTTTAGGACTTCCGTAATTTAGAATTAAATTTTGTCCAAGACAATTTAGTCCTTCTTCATAACCATGTAATTCATCTGCTTGAATCGAACAAAGTCCATTTGTTATCATGCCTTGTCTATAGCATGCGTCTAATTCCAGTTTTAAGGCATTTGAAATTTTATCTGGAATGCATCCCATAAGTGCTACTCCTGGCCACGCGTTAGTGAGATCTGTATCGTCTGATAGACCACCCCCGTATTCGCCATTTTCAATTTGACGGTTTTCTATCCACCACTTGACGAAGTATTTTACATGGCCTAGTGCTTCTACCTGCCTAAAAGCCCAAAGGGGTACTCCGTCTGGTAGTTTAGGTTCTTTAAACT
>Ga0114958_10000320_pt1 | contig 41568 bp, 76 predicted proteins | sample C_130208_EF_Meta_FD_89577 | JGI IMG/M metagenome (GOLD analysis project Ga0114958, IMG submission 89577) | Freshwater microbial communities from Lake Croche, Canada to study carbon cycling - C_130208_EF_MetaG | ecosystem: Environmental > Aquatic > Freshwater > Lake | place: Lake Croche, Canada... | reverse complement strand
ATAGTTCCTGCAACAGCTGACTTAAACTTAGGAGTTTCCTCCTCGCGAGCCCAAGGAGCATCTTCCTCAATTGCACGAGCAACCTTATTCTTAGGTGTTGAAGCATCATCAAGAACCTTGAGTAAACGAGATTGAAGTTCGTCGTAGCTCTTGAAGTTAGAAGGTGCAAGGAATTCCTGAAGCGAATATTCCTTTTTCCAAATAGTTTCTAGTGCTTCATCATCATCAAGAAGAGGCTTCGCCTTATCAAATTCAGACTTATCGTAGTTACGATAACCTTCAACATTACGAATTTTGAGCTTGAAGTTCGCACCTGCCCAAAGATCAAAAGGATTCATTGCCTGTTCGTCTGCGAACTGAGGATTCATAGCCTCATTAAGCTTATCAAAGATTTTCTTGCCGTACTTATAGAGGAAAACTTTACCTTCATTGGCAGGATTACCCTGATCACTAACGACATAAATGTTAGAGATAAAGTGAAGTCGACGCTTCTGCTTACGTACCTGAGTACGTTCCGGACCCTTATCGTCAGTCGACGAGTTCCAGAGCTTTGAATTATACTCGGAAACAGGATCCTGCTTGCCGATTGTAGTCAAAGAATTTTCGATGTACCAAAGACCAGTCGAACCCTGGAAACCATGGTCAAACATACGAATAAAAGGAACATCTTCATCTGAAGGAGCGGGAAGGAAACGAATAACAGCGTAACCATTACCAGCCTTATCGACTGTGGCAGTCCAAAAGCGATCATCAGATCCCTTTGACTCCTGATTACCTGTAAGCTTGGTAAGCTCTGCACTAAGTGCATCGAGAGACTTCTTACCAGACTGAGACTTGAGCTTAGAAAAATCTACCATGTGTATTCTCCGTATTGATTGTATGACAATGTATGTTATGTATAGAGCTGTATAAGTCGCTCAACATTATTTAGTATACTACTATTCTTCGAAATAGTCAAGGGCTATCTTTACCAACTTGTCTTTTTCATATTTGATGAATGGTAAGTACTTCTCAATTTTGGTTTTGAATGATTCCCAAACCAAATCGTATTCCATCTTAGTGTCCCACATTGCCTTGGCGCCGGAAAACTCAAGAAGGATGCAAAGTGTCTCAAGGCTAATTTCTTTACCAAGAAACTTTTTAAGAAGAAGAGGATGTTCTCCTGATTTGCATGTGAAATTGTTTTTTAAAACTCGATCTAATTTTTCCAGATCGTTCTGAAAAATATATGTTAGAGACTGTTGACGCTTGATCCAAGCCTTATATGTTTTCTCGGCAGATTCACTATATGCCAACTCTTTAATCCAAGCTTTATCATTCTCGGATAAGTTTGCTACTAGAAAATTGGTAACATCTGGATGTTTAGCGAGTTTCTGAAAGAAAAGCTTATCTTTACGTGCATCAAATGTGGCAGCATTAACTTTAACTTTGCCATTGTATTTGAAATAATCATAGTTCGGTTTCGAGAAATGCTGCTTGATAGCAAGGTACTGTTGATAACATTCGAGCGCTGACATCAAGGTTTCAACCCGTTCTCGATAAAAATTTGTTCAAGCTGTTTCTTAAACTGCTCTGGTGTATCAAGTAGATATGACTGATAAATTTGAAATGGAATATCTGTTTTCTTATAGTAGATAACATAGCCACGAGCCTGAAGTGCATCAACTAGTTCGTCATCACTCAATTCATCAATTTTTTTAAAGCTTTCAGGATCAGAACTTACTGAGTAGCCACGAGACTCAAGTTCATCTTTCAATTCCAATTCGTCGAAATCACTAAGATCTACATCGATCTCGGTTGTATATGTAGCCATCACAACTCCTACAGTGGCAAGCGTGCACCACGTTTAAGAACATTAAGATTTTCTGCTTCGGCTTGAATTTTAGCTCTCATTGCCGGATCTTTGCGAATCCAGTATGCAGCAGTTTCAACTTCTAGCTTATTCTTATCGCACCACATAACAACAGCGTCGATATACTCAATGTTTTTGGTTCGACAAAGTTTTTCGATGTCAGAAACAAATGTATTATTCTTCAAAACTGTTTCCACAAGAACCTCATTGTTAAAAGCTCACTCGATAAAATAATTAGCTTCGGTTTCCATATTGCTTATTCCACATCCAAGAGCTAAAACGAACAGCTTTTTGGGCGATAAAATTAGCTAATTTACTATTCCATAGCCAGTGGCTATAACATTCATTCATAATTTAACTCCTGTAAAATGGTAGGCGTGCTAGGATTTGAACCTAGTCAAGAACACCCGTCCGGTGCTAAAGAGTTTATAAATCTCTCCCGTGTACCAACACCCACGCCCAATTGGCGGTCCCTGAGGGATTCGAACCCCCGACATACGGAGTAGAAATCCGTTGTTCTATCCAGCTGAACTAAGGAACCAGAAACTCTTAATAGATTCACACCATACACGGTATAAGATATATGGTGTGAACATATTCATTACATACCACCAAATAGCTTGGTGTAAATTTTAGCAATAAAAGTTGGCTGTGGAAGTGCATTCCAACCAACAACAACACCAACTGCAAATCCTATAATAAGTTCAAACATATTAATCTCCTATGAAAAATTAGATGAGGGGATAAGCTCCCCTCTGGCTTTATTACTTCTTATCTGTAAAGTCTTTGATCTGTTCGGCAAGAGCAAAGATATCTTGCCGACTAGGATACTTTAAGGAAGAAAATCGTTTATTCTTTTCTTCTTTATCTTCACAATACTGAATTTCTGCAAAATTAGCCTGATACTCACCGATAAGCAAATCACGGGCAGCATGGAAATAGTTAAAACGCATTTCATACGGGTTCATTTTTAGTCTCCTGTGTGTTTGTGCATTATGCACTGTGTGTTAATAGGTCCGTTCTGTTTCTAGGTGGAACCCATACCCAAGGTGATTACGCTGCTAGAGCGAATTCCTGTGCAAAGTTATCGTTTGCATTTATATCAGCCTTGGTCTACTCGTACCTTTACTATCAATAATCGAGCCTATTTCGCCCCCATCATATGTGGTCTGACTTCACAGACTGTAGAGTGAACTATCTCTAGCACATATGGTGGAGGCGTCGGGTACCGCCCCCGAGTCTTACTGACCTATTCCTTACGTCTCAACAACCTTAGCATAGTATTTATTATACTACAAAAGTTTACATTCGTCAAGTGTTTTCTTGATATAATCTTCAGCTTCAGCAACAGGCATGTAATACTTAAGAAGAATTTCCATAGCTTTTTTAAGAACACAATCTTGGATAAGATCTTCATGAAGATGCGGTGGAAGATCAGTTCGATTTTTCAATGAAGCGATATCTTTACAAATCAAAGTATAATCATCTTTAATTGTGGAAAGAACCATCTCTTCTTTAACTTCTTGGGTAATCTTAATCATATACATTACAGAATCTCCAGCTTATCTTTAACAACCTTAAAATTCACCAGTTTGATATTATCATTACCACCATATCGAAGATAGTCACGTCCGCCGTCGATAAAGGTACCACATCCAGTGCCACGATAGTCATGACGGTATCGAGAATATGTTACCTCGCTATTGCACTCGATACCAGTATATGTAACATCTTCAACTCCTGACAAAGCATCGGTAACGTACATATATCCATCACGGTTATATGCTCCCATATAGTTCGAACCCTGTGGATGTGGTTCCTCACTATAGAAGATAGCAATGGGGAAATTAACCCAACTACCTTCTGTATTCTTAAGACAGGACTCAAACACATATTTAACGTTGAACTTCTCTTCAATCAACTTGACTGTTTCATCGGTAAAAATAGAGCATTCATTTAGGATCTTCATCACACCACCCTCATAATAACAGTATTCTCGTTAATACGCTCCTGAAGAACCTTATCGGTTTTCATCTCATCCATAAGTTTACGCAGAACGAGTTTACCACTCGACTGAATTTTCTGGATAATCGCCTCCGCAGAACGTCCGGCACTCTTACTAAAGCTAGTATTAGGATCAAATCCAGTAATACTAGCACGCTTTACCTGAAGCCCACCACGATCAATCGCACGAAATACTGTGACAATTTTATATTTCGTGTTGAACGTCCAGAGTTCCTGTGCTCCGATAATCTTTTCGGGATTAACCGAGGCGATCTTGAACGTATTATCTTCCTTCTGATAACGGAAGTTCTTGAGAATTTTTTCCTTTGAAAGAGGACGAGCCTTACGGGGAGCACGAGTTTTCTTGGCGACACCAGCATACTTTTCGGCGTCTTCAAGAAGAGAGTTGATGAAGTCAATACGCTCCTTCAACTGTTTCTTAGTCATATATGAGTATGCTTCCTTAAGCTGAGGGCATTTACCATCATACGCCTCGAGAAGTTCACCAAGCCATGGAGCATAATAATTAACAATAGAAGTGCAATATGTGGCAGGAATACTACGACCTTTCAACCAATCATAGAGGGAAAATTTTTCATCAGAATCAATAGCTTGTTCAATATCGCCGATAATATCCTGAGTTTTTTCACGAATACGATCTTGAATAGAAATCACATTCGTCTTATTTTCTCTCTTTTCGACCGGAGCCGTAGAGTGAGAGAGCATCATCTTGATTTTTGATTCAAGAAATGTTTTACCAGTTTCAGGAATAACATACCCTTTGGACAGCAATCGTGAAATTGCAGCGGCAGAAACATTAAACCATGAATCCGGAACAGAGTTGATACGCTTGGCTTCGACAAAACGATTAGAGTTCTTAAGGTAGGTGTCAAGAAACTCCCGACACTCCTTAAGATCACACATGGTATTATACCAATTCAGAGCCTTGGCATAATCGAGATTGTCGAGAGGCTTGGTGAAAACAGGCTCGTCACCCATGTACTTGAAATTGACAAGGAAAGTCTCGTTACGTGTAACACGAGTCTTTTTCTTCTTCATAACAATAAGTGAACGCTTTGCCATCTCGACTCTCCAATTTAGAACCTATTGTACCTTAATTTTCAAAAGAAGTCAATAGATATTACGCAGCCTCCGCCATTTCAACAGCGAGTTCAAGAGCCTTAGTTTTAAGACCCTTATTGTAACCATACCAGGCAGAGGCAAGACGAGTATCTGCCGTACGGCCGACGAGATGGTCAGTAATATAAGTGATGGCATTAAAAGGCTGCCACCAAGATCCTTCGGCAAAACCAGCTCCTGGCTGAGTATGGAGGATATCCATAGCCATAAGAGCATTCTTTGAGATTTCCTTCTTCTTAATAGTAGAAGAACCAGTCACGGGGAAAATACGAGTGAAGTAATCGACGATATCCTCATCCTTGGCTTTCTTAGAACCGAGGAAGCTAGCCATCTCCTTGTACTTCTGAAGCTTATCAGTTGCGATACCGAGCATTTCCTTGACATTACCTGGCTCAAAGATCTTTCGGTGAGAGATCTTTGCCATACGCTCCACCTTACTATTCAGTGAAAGAGTAAGGGTGTTATTACAAACCACACGGATCGGAGTAAACCGAACGTCCGTGGAGAAACCGTACTTATGGAAGTTAGAGAAAAGCAGGTAAGAGTCGATCTGGTCACCCTTGAAGAGTTCGAAACTCTCCTTGACCTTGGCAAGTCCCCAAACGATCTGACCTTCCTTGAGAGAACCAGCCGTATGCATTTCCATATCACCGGCAGCAACGAAATCATTGAAGAACTCGAAGGCTTCCTGATTTTGAACTGGATTCCAGTCGTTAGAAACAACGTCAAGAATTTTATCATCACGTGAACGAACAAGGGCCGACTGACCAATATTCACTTGCTTACCTGCGATATTAGCAAAGGCAGGAATCTTTTCCACAGTCCAGTCAAGACCGGCAGCTTCGAGCATCTGTTCCGGGGTAAGATCATTCGGAACCTTAGTACCGAGACCGTGCCAAGGAAGAGCTCCGGCATATGCCATCTGAGCAACACCATCAATTTCTTCAATCATATGAGCCATAACAAAGATCCTTTTATCGGGTCGCGACCAGCTCGCCAACCATATACATAGTATACCTTAGATTTAATAACAAGTCAACAGTTATTTTAAAAAAAGAGGGACCCGAAGATCCCTCTAATCGTAAAACGTTCTTACTTACCGAAGTAAGCACCAGTACCGACACCAACACCGGCACCGATAGCAGCAGAGGTACCGACTGTGGTAGCAAAGGTAGCAGTACCAAGAGCGGAAGCGAGACCACTACCAGCACCGGCAAGACCACCAACACCACCACCAACGAGAGTACCGACGCCAGCACCCTGAAGAGCAGTACCGACAACGGGAAGTTCTGGCTTAACAACAGTGCCAGCGCCAAAGAGAGTAGTAGCAACAACGGCTACGATAAGAAGAGGTGCCATAATATTTCCTTTCATGACATAATGTGGTTAGATGAAGAAGCCCATGCAATAACCACCAACTGCAGGGCAAGCAAATTTATTTAGCTAGTTATGCGACCATTTCTTGAATAACTTTCTCAAGGTAGGTATTGGCCACAGTAATGGCCATTGAAGGTTCTAGCTGAGTTTTGGTAATAAAAGAATCAATAACAATCCATTCATCATGGTGTCGTTGATAGAGAACATCAAACTTATTTGACTTATCCCAGATAATTTTAAGATCAAGCCACTTGTCGTAACCAACAGTCTGCATTAGTTGTCCTCCATTACATGATCTATTATACTATACTACGAAATTAAGTCAAGTTAAATCACACCATCATATGCATAATAAGTATCTACCATTTTACGAAGATCGTCTTCTAGTTCGGCGTAATACTCTGGATCCATAATACCAAGAACGACAGCCTCATAGTCTTCCTTTTCAAGGAAACGTTTGAGGTACATCTGATAGTCCATGGCATCATCGATTTCCTCGAGAATAGCCTCGTGTTCGTCGAATAGTTCTCTGGCCACTGCCTGAAGATCTTCGACAAGCTCTTTAACTTCATCGGGTGTCTTATCAACACCCGATTTGCTCTTAAAGGGTATTACGTTACTCACCAAATACTCCTCTATAATGATCTAAAGTTTTTTGCATGTTTGCAATTTTAGCTTCTTTATCGGCGATAGTCTGCTTCATTTCCATAATACCACCAGGACCAGATTCAAGCATCTTCACTCTTTGCTTAAGAGCGAGCCACTTGTCGTAGTACATATCTAGCTCGTTTTCGTATTCTATATCCATCACTTATTCTCCAATGGAGGTAGTCCGGCTTCTTCCATCAACTGTTTGTATATTTTTTTTACTCTAACTGGATTCATTCCACCACCAGATTTTTCCATCAAGCAACTAACAAACATATGCTCGCTTATTTGATATATATCGCAATATGTCAACATATGTCCGACATGTCTATATTCAGCATGCAATGGACAAATTGTTCTGGGAATTCGGTCCATTACTCAACCTCGATACAGTGCCAAACATATGAGCCGCTAACAATAGTTTTATGAACAGTTCCGATGTACTTACCATCATACTCCATCCCAGTACCAACAAACGTTAGAGTATGCCACTCGACCTGAGCATCAGCTTCCTCTGTATTAGGAAGAATTGCCCATCCAGGATCTACTTCTGTCCAAACGAATAGATCCCCGTTCTGCATACCGACATGAACTGGTCTTCCCATTACCTTCATTCTCTGTGCACCAAAGAATGGACCATGTTTCCATATAGCCTTCATCAATTATCTCCTAACGTTTCATAGTCAACAGTACTATTATACTGGGTAACGAACAATAAGTCAACACCAAAGTAGTGTTTGTCAACATATATCTGAACCTCTCGCACTGATTTTTGGTCGGCGGAAAAATTTTTGAAACACGTTGATGAAAAAATTTGGGAAATTTGAATTCGGAATTGAGATTGTGCGATTCCGTGCGACTTTGTGCTGACCTTCTACTGCTGTGTGCTGGATCGCTTGAGTCAAGGCCAACGGGTCCCCCGGCCAAGATTCATGGATTCTCTACAGGTCACCTTTTCAGACAAAAACCCACCCCCAGCAAAAACATGAGGGTGGGTATAAAACATTTACCTCAGTAGTATAAGAGCTCCGACACCGACGAGTATACCGAGAATAACCTCGATTAATATCCAAACCAGAGCTATACTACCGACAACTTTGAAGAGCTGCATCGTATTACCTCGAATTACCTCGAATTACCTCGAATTACCTCGAGAGCGAGTATGTGCAGGTATCGCGAGAATGCTTCTCCATGCACTTAGCCATTGCCGCACGATTGTCGAACATATACGCAGAGAATGCGACGACGAGCGACAGAACGACGAGAAAACGAACGTACATGAGATACTCCTGTGTTTGTGTGTTATTGATGCTGTATACTATATCCGTTGGTCAACAGTTGGTGGTCACTATTCTTGGTCAACAGTTGGTGGTCACAGTAGGCGACACGATGCGTGTATGGTCCAGTTGACCGAATGGACATTCAGTAGGTCCATATCTGATTGGTACATCTTGTAAATAGCCTTCGTCTCCTTAAGAGAATCGAAGTAGTACTTACCAGTGGAGCCGTCACGATATACAACAACGACGAGATACTTACCCATTAGAGCACCATCATATAAGAGAGAGAAGGGCCATCAGTCGAATTAACCGAGTAGCAGACGAAGCCGACCTCGCCCCACATCTCGCGTATGTCGGCGAACGAGGAGAGGTAGTCACCAGAGAGATCCACGAAGTAAGTCATAACAACCTCCATTCCAACCATAGACCCAGTATAGCCCAGATCCTGTCGAAAGTCAACACTAATCGACGATACGAACGTAGCTATCTCAGAAACAAAATAGGGCAACCATCGCAGATCGCCCTATTGACTTTTTCATCTATCAGAGGTATACTAGAGAATTACCGCCAATTCCGACTTAGTCAGGAACCGAGGAGTTTCATTCAATGCTTCGTCGTTACCAGCGTTATACTCGTCGACCATTTTCTTGGCGAGAGCAGCATCGAAATCAACAATACCCGGACCTTCCGGACGAGCGACATTCGTATAAGTCTTACGCTTCGAAGTAACTTCCTTCATACGAGCGAGATTAGCTGCCTTGATACGCTCGACTTCAACCGGATCCTTGGCGACTGCCTTTTCGGCAGCGAGAGCATCCAGCATCGACTTATTACGCTTGGCCGTGAAAGCCTTATTAGTCGCAGTGATAACAGTCGAGAGTTTGACCGTTTTGGCCTTGGCAGCCGCATATTCGCGACCTTCACGTTTCGCAGCTTCGACGAGCTTGTCGCGTTTAGGAGCCTTCGGCTTTGCAACAGTAACAGCCTTCGGGCCTTTACCGAGGATTACACCGGAAGCGACGCCCTTATTAACGCACCAGCGATACGCACCACGAGCGACAGTCTCAGTAACCGAATTGGCCTTAGCGATAAGCTTGACGACCTCGTCCATAGGCTTCTCGGCATTGGCGTTCATCACAGAGATCGTGATCGCAGTCTTTGTCATCTTTACCATTTTCATCTCCTCATCAACTTAGAACCAATCATACCCCGGATCCTGTCGAAAGTCAACAGGAGATTTGTATCAAAATTAGAAACCTACATCATCAAACGAGTAACGATAGTCCATACCATCTTCATCGATTACCGTTACGTTCGTTCCGTCAAGAACTACCGTATAGCCGTCAACCGGAAAGGAGATCAGAGCATCGTCGCTCGCGCCTTCAAAGGCATCAAGATCCTTATCAATCCGAGTAAACCCACCACGAGCGATGAGCGAGAGAGCGAAGGAAACATTCATCATTTTTCTCCGTATCAGCGGGGCGATTCCCCTTCAACCTATAGACCCAGTATAGCCCGTTTCTCGAGGAAAGTCAAGGGGAAAATTGTATCCCCTTGAGATACAAACGTAACCGAAACAGTTACAGGGTTTCACCGCAAATTTCAAATTCACCGCCGAGAGCACTTTCAACGGGGAGATAATATACAGTAGAACCTTCAACAATATAGAAGTCACCATCATCACCCATAATAAAGCGACGATCATCATAAGTAATCACCGAGTTAAAATATTCAAGAACGAAGTCTAGATCATCAGGATCAGAGTTAAACCGAGTAACAATAGCAGTATCAGCTTCAGAAAGATCATGGCGATCGCCATGCCGGCAGGCGGCGAGCGCGAGGGTTTCAGCGACGGTATTAAGCATTTTCATTTTCTCCGTTTCAACCTAGAAGACCAGTATAGCCCGTTTCTCGGGGAAAGTCAAGGGGAAAATTGTTTCGTTATGCGATACGAACGTAACCAAAATGGTTACCTTTGTAAGGCATTTTAGGGCTTGTTTTTTGCTGCTACTGAGGTATACTAAGGATGATTCGGTCGGGGCGATAGCCCGTTTCGTGCCTTGAAGTAAATTCCATGCCCTGCTGCGCTCATGAGATATATGTGCTGAAATCAAAACGATTCCCTAATTCTACCGCGAATCCGTGCGAAAGTCAAGCCATATAATGCGATACGTTTGTATCGATTACCGTTACGTTCGTTTCGTCGAATATAGCTTGACTTTCTGCCCTGTTGAGGTATACTTATAATTCAGCCTTAAATCTGAGGCTCCGCCCGATCAGCGCGACACAGCACGAGACGTGCGGCACCGACTGAAATGTGCGACGAGCACTATCTCGTGCGATGGCACAAATCGAGCGACACGACCCACGACGAGCGACACCTCTCGACACAAATCCATAACGATCAAACCACGCTCACATTTAATTATTAAGGATTTAAATCGATTATAAAAATTAATCATTACCACACATATTAACACGATTTACCAATCGCCGAAGGTTTTCCTACGCCTACGTTTTCCCATCGCCGAATGGCTCCAACTCCTCTAACTCCTCCTTGGTAGCGCCAGTCCTAATAAACTCCAGCGCCATTCTACTCAGATCAGGGAATACTTCCTCAATGGTAAACTCACCACGCCTCCACATAAGATATCGACGCTCAAAGTCAATATCCTCATACTGTGGTATTCTTAGTGTTCTTACCTTACCAGTATATAATGATGTTTTGGTTATATGTGCCATGTGTTAGTTATTTTCGTTGGTCACTAATGTTGGTCCGGCTTATTGGTAACGGAGTTGGTCGGAAAGCTGGTCTCTCTGTATACATCAAAGAAGAATTCCCCAATGAAGTATACTAGCCAAAGAATAGCAACAGCCATTATAATGTGAATGGTGAGTACGATATCGATCATACATTAAACTCCACTTTAACATTAACAGTATCCAGAGGAGGATGTAAATTATATCCCCTCAGAGGATCATTAGTATGAACTACCATAACGCCATTAGGATAGAGACTAATCCAGATATCCTTCTTAATCTTAGTTTTGGCTGGGACTAGATCATACGAGGTATCACCTCTCCAATTGTTACGCCATGCAATACAAACACCATCAACCAAATTCCACTTACAAGATTGCCAATCGTCATCAGTATGGTAATACCCATAAACGATATTACCATCAATATGAGACAACTTAACCTCAGCGTCGGTGTTACCGACAATTGTATACTTCTTATTAAGATCAATCACAGCCCATGTCCTTCTTCACAGTCGATCTCAACCTTGATGCAAGCGATGCGGGTTTTTGCAGCTTGCCGGTCCGCCTCTTCTTTTGTCGTAGGGTGACCTTCGCCCTTGTAGATGTTGAGCCACACCGTCCGCTTAATACGTGGCTTCACTTCGATAAGGTCTGCGAATTCTTTATTCCCTCTGAGCGAATAACCATTTATATCCCATGTTGCCAAAAACCACCCAGGTAAAACCTTATCAAGGATTGCACCATGAATTGGGTAGATACCACCACCATCAGTCGAATAGATACGGACCTGTCGCCCATCACGGGTACGATATGTCTTATTAATATCAATCATTGAAAAAGTCTTTCCAAGCCAAGCGACAAACGACAACTGCAGCAACCCAAGCCATTACCACAAATGGGGCCATGATAAGCAAACTGATATATTCAATCATTAATTTTCTCCATAATATGTCTAAGCTCTAGAGCGGCAACCCTATCATATTTCTCTTCGGTAGTATGACCGTCCCACTCGCCTTCATATCGTGGCAAATGCGTAAACATCCATGCCTCACTGTCATGATAATGCCATGACGCCTGACCAGTCGGTAGATCAATATATACGCAGCCGTGCCACTCTTTATCCCATTCAGGAATATCTGTCTTCTTAATACCCGAAGGATATAAACTCGCAATGAAAGCTACCAAACGATTACGCTCAGTATATGCCGAGTTTGTTTGTTCCTGTAAAAGCTCTATCTTACTTGCCGCTGCGATAAGATGAATAGCACAGTTATCTGACTGTGGACACATTTCGTCAGTCATTGACAGGCTCCTTAGCGAAAGCTGCGAGGATCTTGTCTTTAAACCAGCCGGGCAGACCGAGCGTAGTTTCACACTGCCTGACCACCGCGACAACAGCCGCGAGCCTTTGATCGCGGTCGTGCGCGATCTCCGCCCGCAGCCGCTCAATCTCGTCGGCGGCTTCCTCCATAACAACAGTGTCATGTTCATAATCTGCACCTTCGCGCAGCTTTTCCACAATATCAGTCATGCCACTCTCCAATACATATCATCCTCAGTTTCGATAGATTCATACCCATCATACTCCTCAATACGATATCGGGTGCCAGCCTCTAACTCTACGATTTGAAGATTAGAAAAGCCAGTATCAGCCTCGGCACCGAGCTCTTCAACTACCTGAACAAGAATAGGATCTGTGCGGTCAAGATCACCAGTATACCAGTATTCCGGACCCTTTTCGCCCTTCAATTCCCAATATCGATTGATGGCCTTTTCAGAAAGTCCGAAACCACCATAGCATGAATTATATACGATCTTAGTCATCATTCAACTCCAAAACGTGCCTTAATCTCATTACGAGCATTCCAAATAGCAGAACTCTGTGGTGGCATTGACATGAGCGAATTAGTATTCATCAACTCATTCAGCATAATATCTAGACACTCTTGAAGAACTAGCTCGGTATATGCCATTAGCTCATCGTTGATTGGCTCTGACACATCACCATATATCTCACCACTTTCAATATTAAATCCTGCCTTATCCGCAAGATTGATATACAACTTATTCATTGCAAATTCCTCTCCGAATTTTCGAGCCAATAAACATAAAATTGGCAATCAATAGGAAAAGCAATACCACACCCACCGCATGCTCAATCTCGGTCATTCTAATACTGTTAAGGTATGAGACATATTGAACAAAAAAGAATATAATGCCAAAGGCAGTGGCCCCGATAATGAAATCAAATAGTCCAGTAATAAATGAATTAAACATCTGCAGTTTCCTTTTCAAGATATCGAAGCGCCAGAAACCCACTAACCGACGCTCGACACGCCCGAGTATAATCGCCGCTAGTATCGTAGGCAGTAAGGCAGAAGCCACCAGTCGAGAAAGAGTTTGACGCATAACAATATGCATTGGCCATCTCAATCATAAACTCACGGAGATCTTCCCAGGTAGCATGACGCTCACGGGCAGATTCATTCATGATATATACCGCACGGGCAGTATTCTCAAAGTCATATTCATCGATCTTCATCATATCACAGATCCTTGATAATATCGTTGATTCCGTTATCAATCTCGATTTGCTCGTCAAGAGCGTCATTGAAACCTATCTCCCATGCAACGAACAGAATGGGAGATATAATGTTATTGTATGGATTACCGGGATACTTATCATGGCGAAAATCACCAAACTCCATGGCCGTTCGCCCCATGAAGTAGGCGTCACGCTCTTCCCTATTCATACAGCTTCGCCACGAGTTTGGAAAGTATGAAGGTGTTCTCTGACACGACTATCTTCATCGAAATAGAAAACCCAATCGCCTACCTCGGTGCGATAATCCTTATCGACATATTCGAAACCACCGTAATACTGAAGTGAATTATCGCGATGCTTAGGAACAGCAATGCAGTCATTGCTGATATAAAGAGCGCCACAACGACGATCAAGACCGAGCTCCTCGGCCTTCACTACTGTCATAATATCAGTGAAATTTTGAACCATGTTGTTTATCGACTGGATCATATCCATTGCCGAAGCGAAAACTGTATCATTCATATCAGCGACCTCTCCAACCATAAACATATTATACTCCTCTTTTGATATCAAGTCAACACTTATCTGGCGGCGATTTCCTTGACGTGGCTACACGTACGACGGTACGAGAAACCAGTGCAGTTACAGGAAAGCTTATCTCCGGCGTCTCGTGTCACTACGTAGCTTGACTTGGCGCCTTGAACGATATATGATTGTGGGTTGAACGCTTTTGGCGTAGCGTCGACGCCTAACTCATACCCGTCGACGATCCTATCTTTATCGATAACACGGAAAGGAAATTGCGGATTACCCGTGGTAAGACAGAACTGATCGTCCTTAACCCAGCTTGGGCGTGGGTATACGTCCCCAGTGAACGTGAGGAATTCCGGAATAGGATAAGCGTAGAAAGAACGACGCTCATACATAGAATTTCTAACACGAACCTGGAGACGCATATTATTACCTCCCAACCATAAACGAATTATACCACACCACATACAGGAAGTCAAGTACTAAATACAAATGCCTATCGCGGGACGGCAATCCCCATAGGCTCTAGATGAAACAACAGAAAGGATCCAGCTAATGGATATTTATGACCCAATCGCCGAAGCTCTCGGTATTAATCCGACGCCTCATCTCGTTAATAATGAATTTGTTTTTAAAATTGCTACTAACTGGAACCGTATTCCATGGAATATCGGCAAAACGTATACTCTCGGAAAAGCTCCTCCGGAAAGAGGATTAGCTATCTCTAAAGCTAAAAAGGGAAAGCCGATCAATATGCGTGGCGAAAAACATCCCAATTCTAAACCATTATACTGTGTAAATACTGGAGAACATTTTGCAAGTGGTGGTGATGTGATAAGAAAATATCCCAATATACTGAGACAAAATTTATCACATCACCTTAAAGGTAAACAAAAAACTGTCGGTGGATTAGTGTTTACCTACAGCAGGTAACCTTAGCAAGACGTTCCCAATTAGCATTGTTTTTACGAAGAGCGCCGAGTTTCAAAGCCATACGAAGCGAAAGCTCGCGGAGTTTCTCATGGTTTTTCTCAATGAAAGCAATAACATCTTTGCGCTCAGAAACCGTAAGATTATCTAGCAGACCTTGCTTTATGACTTGGCGAATACGGATAAGATAGTCACGCTTGGATTTGAGGGACAAATCAATATAATGGCTACGCGAAACCAGAGCCGTAAGATGCGGAGCAAGCTTATGGCCACGGTCAATCATGGCGTCCATATCCATATTCGTGATAAAGATAATGGTGCCATCAAAGTCAAACGAACGGGGAATAAGAATAGCAGTTTCCTCGTCAACCAGCTTACCTTCGGAAAGCCAAGAAACACGACGACGCTCGGTAGTATCGCAAACTGCCTTAAGGAGATTGAGCGAGACATCGTCAAAGAAAATGCTATCGGCATCGTCGAAAACAATAACCTGGCCAGCTTCACGATACTGATACAGAAGCTTGACGAGGCCAGTCGCACGAACGTAGCCTTTCACGATAGTATGATTAATCTCGTTCGGATCCCACTCATTAAGACGCTTTTCGATCGTATAAGACTTGCCGAGACCAGCCGGACCAGAAACGATAAGAGCGCGAGCATTACCGACCGTACAAGCTTCGGCAAGCACATCAAGAATTTCGAAACGCTCGCCAAGCCGAGCTTCAATCTCGGCGTCAGTTTCATTAGAGACCGGAGCGGCGTAAGACACCTTAACAGCGGAAAGCTTCTCAGCCGCCGAACGACGAGGAGCACGGAAACCATTGGAAGGGACACCACGAGGCATATTTTATCTCCTATTGAATTGTACAGATAGTATACCGTAGTTTTTGATAGAAGTCAACAGCTCATTTCACCAATCGATGGTGAACCCATCGGATGCCGGATACTGGAAACGAAGGTAGTGAGCTTCGTCCATCATCGCCGTTCCGCTCATTCCCGTATACTCAACGGTCTTAACGAGGACGCCGTTTTTGGAAACGGTAAGAGTGTAAGAGCCCCAGACATAGTCAGACATTTCATTTCCTTTCAACCAACCATAGACATATTCTACCCCATCACAGGGTAGAAGTCAAGCCTAATCGGCGATACGATTGTTTCGAAATGAGTTACGTTCGTTACTCGCAAAATGGCTTCATGTCTCGGAATTCGACATATGTGCCATTCTTAAGAGACTTACGCTCAAGAATATCGAGCATATCCATTGCGTCAATATAATCGTCAAACTTGTAAATGTTAACAGTTTTACGGTCTTTGATAACCTTGATAATGAAACGCATTTGATTTCTCCTAGTATTCAGCCCAGATAGTACCATTGACCATATAACGAAGGTATACATGCGACGAACCAAATTCATTTGAATTGTCGTCGTGCCAAAGAGTTTTATAAACTGCATCGCCACGATCATTCGTTCTAAGGTATTCGGCGTCAAGAATTCCGTCGGAGTTATATCCGTTTGCTTCTAGAATCTCGGCAACTTGGACTTCGTCCAGTTTCGTAAGATTAAGCATCATCATTTCCTCAGTTACGTTCTGACCAAAAAACCATATTTTCTTTGCTGATGCTCTTGATGACTGGCTTAGAATGAGGCTTCTGGATCTCATCGATAAGAGCTTCAATCCAAGCCAATTCTCGCTTAAGAACACCAACACGACCCTGCCAGTGACCCGAAGCATAATCATGAGGATTATACCAATCCGGTGCAGCCAATGCCAATTCGGCACGATAAGCACCTTCACGCTCATAAAGAGCTAGCAAAACCTTATCCATAGTCATTTCAATTCCTCCGAAGTATCATACCAGTTATCAGTTTCGAGCCGAGAATCAGAGTCGAAATCGCTACGGTGCTCGCCGTAGAAACCATAATACTCTTCATCGGTCATGAGTTTTTCGCATACAGCCCAAAGATCACCGTCCTGATGAAGATTCCACGTATTACCATGAGAGTCGGTATATGCCGCATTATCACATACATCAGACCACGCATCCCAATATTCTTCGCGATGCGGACCGGTCATGATAATCTCGAGATTCTCGGGGCGAATGTTAGTCCATTCAGAACTATATTGCTCGGCGAAATGCTGAGGAATATAAACACCGCGATTATCAGACATCAGAAGCTTCATACCAGACATAGTCATCTCCTCTTCAACCATAGACATATTCTACCGTAGTTTTTGATAGAAGTCAACATCTTTTTTCAGCTTTTTTGAGGACCAGCTGAATCTCCATATAGAAACGCTGATACTTGGCAATACGCTCGATATCTTTCTCGGTAACACCTTTCAACCTACGGATATCAGTATTATGACGCAGATCGCACAATTTAACCTTCATGGCATCAGTATTGGCGAATACTTTCGACTGATACTCAAAGTATGTCTCGCCTTTCTGCTTTGTGAGAGCAGCAATGCCATTGATTACACGATCACTGATACCAGCTTCACGAAGTTCAGCGTAAGTAACGTCAGTGTCCTCAACAACGTCGTGACCGAGAGCGATGCACTGAAGCTCTTCGTCTTCGCTCTTGAGGTAGTGCATAACCTTAAGAGGATGGAGAATATACGGAGCGCCGCCACGATCAAACTGTCCAGCATGGGCGTTCGTTGCGATCAGAAGCATTTTCCCGAGCATTTCACCACGTTTCATTGTGTTCTCCTTATCGTATTACCATTATACCTCTCTTATGAGAAAAAGTCAATCCCTAATGTTGGATACGATCGTTACCATTTTGGTTACGTTTCTCAAGAAACTCCTCGACTTCCATACAGGCGTCCGTAAGAACATCCAGTAATGATATTTCGTCCGGATCCGTGGCTTCCATATATTGATCGATAACTTCAAGTAGAAGTTCATTCAGTTCAATAAGATGGGTCATATTAGTCATCACTTAGTTCCTTTCATCAGTCAATGCCGCATGATCCACTCAAGACGATCAATCTCTTCTCGAAGCTCAGCCTTTTCGTCGATTGCCTTACCAAGATCTATTATAAAGGTTGTGCAGCTAGTTTTCAACTCTATAATCTCTTCTCGCAGTTGTTTAATATCAGCAATAGCATCCATCAAATCATTATCAATGTCTGCATCACCAATATTAATACCAACCAGCTTTTCAAGTCGTTCGATAATATCCATCACTTACGCCCTTTCATAAACAAAAGCAGAGAAGCTACACCAAACCCAATATAGAAGTTAGTGCCCAGACTCAGCAGAACAGCGCCACCAATAAGCAGGGCAGTGTTCAGCATAATCGATGCCAGTGCATCACGTTCATTATCAGTCATATCAATCAGCTCCATATCTAGCAACATCACGGCCAATAGTTTGACCAGCATTCCAACCCTTGAGCCATTCATTATAACCAAATGACTCAGTTACTGGATCAAATGGGTTATCAGTGACAGGCTGACCTTTATGGCCAGCATAGCAACCATCATTATATGCCTTTTGAGCGTTTTTCATTTCGTTTCCCTCTTCAACCATAGACACATTATACCTCAGTTTTTGATAGAAGTCAACACTAATCGACGAAATGTTTGTATCGAAAAAAGATACAATCGTTCCGCAGATTTGCCTAAATCAAGTGTTGACTTTTTTTACGAGACGAGTATAATCAGTACTGTCGCTTTGAAGGAACAAGATGATGAACAGGAAAATTAATCCTATAGCACGAGATCTCGCCTCTGGGAAATTCAAACAGCGTATCGTCCGGCCGAAAAAAGGTCGTGGTAGCTATAAGAGAAAGCGTAAAAACGCTTGACTTATTTTGATATCTAAGGTATAATCGTAATATGATAAGGAGAACGAAAATGGTTGAACGATACAAGGTTACGTATACGGTAAAGCAAGCCGAAAATGGTGGTTTGCTCACGGATTACAGCAAGAAGTTCAATACTTTTTCAGAAGCTGTTAAGTATATCCGTGCGGTTCGTTCTGGTCCTCTCTCTTATCAGATGGTCGGTAATCCTATTTTGGAGAATGCACGATGAGAAATATATTAATTGGTCTTATACTGGCAAGTATTTCTGTGCCGGCTCTTGCCCATGATCGTCGACATTATCATCAACGCCATCACTATAATCATCAACGTAATAATAATGTTGGTGTCGGTGTTGGTTTAGGTATTCTTGGCTTGGGTATTCTCGGTGCTACAATTTATAACCAGCGCCAGCGTATACCCGATGTATGTATTATAGGATATGATCGGTATAATCGTCCGGTGTATGATCAGGAATGTTTCGAATAGGAGAACATGATGGTAAAGATTCTGTTAGCTTTTCTTATGATAGCATTATGTGTGACTGTTGCGTTTTATTCAGAAATTCCTTTTATATCTGCACTTTGGGGATTCTCTGCGGGTATTTGGTTTATGATCACTGGTATTTTGATTGAAAGGAAACTCTAATGAATTATCCTAATAGCTGGGTGATTTTAAAGATTACCGGTCCTGAAACTGAAAATAAAGATCCAACTGTATATGCATACAAGGTTCTTGCTGGTTGGTCAGGTAGCTACCTTAATGGTACTTCATGGCAGCTTAATAGTGGTATCGTTGATGTAGAAGAGGATAAAGAACATTTCCTTTTCTCGAGTCATTCTGGTTCAGTTTATATCTGCCATAAAGATACTTATGGTATTAGTATGGCCACTGCTGAGGTTTGGGATACGTTGCAAACTAGATATCCTGGTCAAGTTGAACTTATGCCGGAGAATACCGACTGGTCGAAACTTATTATGGAGAAAGTGTGATGGAAAAGTATAAGGCATTGGTGGCTAGATATCTTCCGGCATTTGGTATCTACGAGGGTAAAGAAATGGCGAAGAAAGAGAGGATTAACGAACTCATTCTTGAAATTGAATTCCCTAAAGATGACGCTCAAATGAAAATTATTCAGAAACAAATTGCAGATATCACTACCGTTCTAAAGCTTATGGCAAAGGATAAGTATGATGTTGATTGAAACCAAATATGATGTTGGCCATACGTTCTGGGTTCCTCGTTCACGTAAAGTTTTTGAACAGGAGGAACTCAATTATGAAGGCGAAACTTGATATCGCGATATCGAGGTTCTTGAACCATTAGCTAAATTGAAGAAAATCGTCTGTATCGATGTGCATGTTGGTCGGGTTTCTTCAACTAAATATGGCGTCAAGAATATCGATGATGGTGATAAAATGTTAACTTCTTTCTATCCAGAAGAAAACATTACGAATTATACCGAAGAGGAAGCTCTTGCAATTGCCAAGGGATATACCGAGGCAGGTAAAACGTACTACGGTAATTGATCATTGGGGAATAGTATAATGGTAGTACAGCGGACTTTGAATCCGTGAATCTTGGTTCGAGTCCAGGTTCCCCAGCCAAATAACACAGGAGATTAATATGAATGTTGGTGATATTGTTGAATTGATTGACGAGAGCGTTTATGAAGGTAGATGGGCAGGTCGTATGACTGTGATTGATGTTTATTCAAGAGACATTATTGAAGGTAATTACGTTAGATGCATTCACCCAAGTATGGGTGTTACTGATCTCGAAATTGATGACTTGGTAGTTATGGAAGAGGCCGAGTAATTATTTCTCGATATTAGCTTTGGCTTTATCAAGATACTGTTTGATAGCTGCCATTGACGATGCACAGGTTAAATTGTTTTGATATAGTTTAACCATTGTTTGTGCTACCTGAATATCAGTTAGTGTTTCTACTTTTGGGAATGATTTTAATGTTGGGCATTTATACATCGATGCATCCGGAATCACTACCTGATATTTGGTTTGTATAAGATTTGGCTGTACTGAAGCACATCCACCAAGAATTAGTAAAGTAGGAATTATTAAGTATTTCATTGCGACTCCATTAACTTTTTGACAGTGTTTTTCAATATAATTGAAGAGTTCCTATCTGTTTTCTGCGCCTCTTCAGAAACTAGATAAGTTTGAATGTTGGTAATTTTATTTGCTAAAATAGCATTGTCATAATTTATCTGCTGAATAATTTTATCTTTATCAATGGCCAATTGTTTCATTTCTTCAAGATGTTTTGCTTGTTCTATTAAAGTGATTTGTAACTGCTGTTTATCAAAAGTTAACTTAGCATTAACTTCAATTTCGTGTTTCCACATTAATACGAATGTAGAGAATGCTCCTATTATTATAGAAGCAATGACACCATAGATAGTATATTTGTTTAAACCGAACATCGAAACCTCCATCTTATAAGGTTATTTATATGCGTGTATATATCGGACCATACAAAAACTGGATCGGACCTTATCAGATTGCTGATAAAATCTTTTTCTGGGTTGATCATAAAGGATACTGCAGCGACGAAAAGTATGAACAAAAAATGACTCGCTGGGATTACAAAATGCACAGTCGTTTTGGTGATTGGCTTGCCGAAACTTGGGTATATGATATCTGTGAGTGGATTCACTCTAAGAAGAAACGTGAGATTCGAGTTGAAATTGATGAATATGATACGTGGAGTATGGATAATACTCTTGCCTTGATCATTGTTCCTATGCTTAAGCAGCTTCGCGATACCAAACACGGCTCTCCCTACGTTTATCCTGAAGATTGTCCCCATATCGGTAAAGGTCAAGAGACTGATTTCGGTAATTCCGATGATAAAGTCCATGATCGTTGGCATTGGGTTCTCAATGAGATGATCTATGCTTTCGAAGCCGAAGCAAATGAAGATTGGGAAAATCAGTATTATTCTGGCGAACATGATATTTACTTTGAGAAAAACGACGATGGCAACTCTACTATGAAGCGTGGCCCTAAAGATACATTCAAGGTTGACAGAGAAGCAATGGATAAAGATGCTAAACGTCGTGAAAATGGTCGTAGGCTTTTTGCCAAATATTACAGAGGTTTGTGGGATTAATGAAAACACCATACATAGTAATTCCAGAACACATCGTTCGCAATGCCGCTGAAGTTTTCGCAAAGGAAGTTTTCGCAAAGGAAGAAAACTCAAAAGTTAACACATTTCAAAAGATGCTTCTTGTTGGTGAAGAGTATAAACAGGCCGGTATGACGCCAATTTATCTTTATAATCCTACCACTGCCGAAGTTTTTGTTCAAACTGAGGAACAATTGAAAAATAAAATGCACTAACTGTTTGTGAATTGACTATATAATAATGCATCGCCTAATGGGATGCTATTTCAAACTCGCTTAATAGGAGAAAACTATGACTGACATTTTTACATTTAATACATCTAACATCGACAAGTATTATGTTGGTGTTGATAAGATCGCAAAGAACCTTGCAAGAGTTCATGCTGCTGCCTGTAAGGCAATTCCCGGATATCCACCATATAATATTATGAAGGTCGACGAAAACAAGTACGTCATTGAAATGGCTGTTGCTGGTTTCGCTAAACAGAACCTTGAAATCGAAGTTGCCAATAGTGTACTCACCATTAAGGGTGGACTTACTGTTGATGATATGGCACAGGAATCTGTTGCTAATACACAGTACATTTATAAGGGTATTGCCGATCGTGCATTTACACGTAAGATGCAGTTGGCCGATACTGTTGTGGTCCAAAATGCAGAGCTTATCAATGGAATGCTTAGAGTATTTTTGGAAAACATTATTCCTGAAAGTCAAAAGCCCCAAAAGGTTAATATCAAGTAATACTGAGGGGCGAAAGCCCCTCTTTTCTTTGGAGAAATACTTTGTTTAATATATTCGATAACATCATGCGTTCTATTAGATTTTATAAAACTGTACATGAACTATCGCTTTTGAACGATAAAGAGCTAGCTGATATTGGTCTTAATCGTTTCGAAATACCTGTTATAGCGCTGAAAGCTAACTTATTGCCTAAATAATTTGTGAATTTCTTCTATATTATGATTGAATTTAATATAGGAGGGCAATATGGCTTTGGTAACTTTTAATCAATTAAATAGTTTTTTCGAAAACACAAATGAAGATATTATTCAGAAATATGTTGATCCTTTAAACGCTGTTTTAGAGTTTTATCAAATCAACAATAAACAAAGAATTTCTATGTTCCTTGCCCAAGTTGGTCACGAATCCGGTGGTTTGAGAACAATTAAAGAAAATTTAAACTATTCTGCTGATAGATTAAAAGTTGTTTTTCCAAAATATTTTCGTGGTGTTGATACCAGCGAATATGCTAGAAATCCAGAAAAGATTGCTAATCGTGTATACTCCAGTCGCATGGGTAATGGCGATGAAGCTTCCGGTGATGGATATCGTTACTGTGGTCGTGGGTTAATTCAGCTTACAGGCAAAAGTAATTATATAGCTTTCGCAGCTGATATGGCAATTTCTCTTGAAGAAGCAACTGTATGGTTAAACACCGAAGAAGGTGCAGCTTGGTCTGCTGGTTGGTTTTGGGATTCACGTGAATTAAATCAGTGGGCAGACAAGGGCGATGTTTTAACAGTCACAAAGAAAATCAACGGCGGAACTAATGGTTTGGCAGATCGTCAGGCTCATTATGCTGAAGCTTTAGAAATATTTGGGTAATCGTACCGATATGGCTAAATTTGATGTAGCTAACCCAGACGATGATGCATCAGTATTAAAACCAGCAATGGATCAAATACCAGCTGCAACTAAAGGTGCAGCTGTTGCTATTCCTACAATGTATAATAGTAATTCTCCTGGATTCTCTATTCCATCTCCATTTTCTACATCGTCTTCCCCGCAGTTATCTCCGGAAGCTCAATTAGCTAAAATAGAATTAGAAACTAAACAATGGGAAAAAGAATTCGGAAAACAAGAAGAACATTGGATGAAAACATATTGGCGGCCAGGAATGGCTTGGCTTTATATGATTATATGTTTCGTCGATTTTGTTGTTTTTCCTGTTGTTGCAATGTTTCTTCCTATTATGACTAAACTTCCATATGTTCCATGGCAATCACTGTCGCTATCTAATGGTGGATTGATTCATATGGCATTTGGTGCTATTCTTGGTATTTCTGCCTATGGTAGAACACAAGAAAAAGTTGCAACTAGACAATACTAATAACTTGACTTTTCAGTAGAGCATAGTATAATACATTATTGGCGTTTGTGCGACATTTTGTCCGGAACGCATACAGGAGTATTTCATGGCTTTTTATACAAATGTATTTCAACGTGGTGACAAAATTTATGTTCGTGGATTCGATAAGGGAACACGAACAAAGGAAGTAGTGGCATATAAGCCGTATATGTTTATCCATAAGCCAGAGGGTAAGTATCGTACTCTTGATGGTAAGCCAGTTGCAAAGCTCGACTTTGATGGTATTAAGGACGCCAAGGATTTCATTGAGCGTTATTCCGATGTCTCCAATATGGAGATTTATGGACTCACAACTTTCCCCTACCTTTATATTTTTGATACATTTAAGGGCGACATCAATTATGATCCGTCGCAGGTTAGCATTGGCACAATTGATATTGAGTGTGCTGCTGACGAAGGATTTCCCGACATTCAAAAGGCAGATAAGCCTCTGACTGCGATTACTGTTCGTTGTCGGAAACGTAATTACGTATTTGGTTGTGGTGAGTTTTTCACTACCGATCCAAATACATATTATGTCAAGTGTAAAGATGAGTATGAGTTGATTCAGAAGTTTCTTCAGGCCTGGGAAGCTCTTGATCTTGATATTATCACCGGCTGGAATATTGAGTTTTTCGATATCCCATACTTGGTAAATCGTATTGTTAAACTGTTTAATGTTACAGAGGCCAAACGTCTTTCACCATGGCGTATTCTTGATGAAAAAACTATCGAGTTTCGTGGTAAAGAAAATCAGAGTTATGCACCTGCCGGCATCGCAGTTATGGATTACTACCAGCTTTATCGTAAATTCAGTTTCGGTAATCAGGAGAGTTATAAGCTCGACTATATCGCTCAAATTGAACTCGGCGAGAAAAAGTTAGATTATTCCGAGTATGGATCTTTGCTTGAGCTTTACCGTAATAATCATCAGAAGTTTATTGAATATAACATTCTCGATTGTGTTCTTGTTGAACGACTTGATGAGAAAATGAAGTTCATTGAACAGGTGATGGCTCTGGCATATGATGCCAAGGTAAATTATAACGATACCATGACTACGGTTCGTTCATGGGATGTCATTATCCATAATTATCTGCTCGAACAAAATATCGTAATTCCTCAGTTTAAAAGCTCGAAAGAGCAGTTTGAATTGGTCGGCGGTCATGTTAAGGAAGTTAAGCCAGGATTGAGTAAGTGGGTTGTTTCTTTTGACTTGAACTCGCTGTATCCTCATCTTATCATGCAATATAATATCAGCCCGGAAACACTTGTTGGTAGAACTCAGTTTCCAAGTATTGATTATTTGCTAGAAGGTCACTGGGAATATCGTGACAGTTCGGTAGCGTATGCTGCCAATGGTTGCACTTATCGGAAAGATAAGCAAGGGTTTCTCCCAGCTCTTATGGAAAAGCTCTATAATGATCGAGTTGTTTATAAGAAAAAGATGATCGAGGCAAAGCAGCGTTATGAACTTACCAAAAGCAAAGACGACGAAATGCTTATTGCACGATACCATAATATGCAAATGGCTCGTAAAATTCAATTGAACTCGGCTTACGGTGCACTCGGCAATAGGTATTTCCGTTGGTTCAATTTCAATAATGCCGAGGCGATTACTATGTCTGGTCAGCTTTCCATTCGTTGGATTGAAAAAAAAATGAATATCTTTATGAATAAGGTATGTAAAACAACTGATATTGATTATGTTATTGCGGCGGATACAGATTCGATTTATGTGACTTTTGAAAAGCTTATACCTGATGGTTCTAATGAACTCGACGCTGTCAATTTAATTGATAAGTTTTGTGAGAGTAAAATACAGCATTATATTAACAGCTGTTATGACGAGCTAGCAGGTATGATGAATGCATATCAACAGAAAATGCAAATGAAGCGTGAAACCATTGCCAATAAAGGTATTTGGAAAGCGAAGAAAATGTATATTCTTAATGCCTGGAACGTTGAAGGTGTGCAGTATGATAAGCCAAAGCTGAAGATTCAGGGTATCGAGGCAGTTCGTTCATCAACTCCGCATGTTTGTCGTGAAAAGATTAAACAGGCTCTGACTATTATTATGAATCAAAATGAAAGCGATCTTATCAAGTTTAACGAGAAATTTCGCGAAGAGTTTATGTCACTTCCTTTTGAAGATGTTGCTTTTCCCCGTGGTGTTAAAGGCATAAGTAAATATTCAGATAAAAATAGTATTTATGGTAAAGGAACTCCTATTCAGGTTCGTGGAGTTCTTCTATATAATCATTTGATCAAGCGTCATGGTATTGGTAACCTTGCACCAATTCAAGATGGCGATAAGATTAAGTTTGTTTATTTGAAAACACCTAATCCTATTAATGAAACTGTTATCGCCGCAATAGATACTCTACCAAAAGAATTTGGTTTAGATTCATATATCGATCGAGATACCCAGTTCAATAAGTCTTATCTTGAACCACTTCGTTCAATTGCGGATTGTATTGATTGGAAAATAGAACAACTAGCAACATTGGAGGATTTCTTTGGCTAAAGATAAAGAATATGATTTCGGATTTACTTTTGCAAATGAAGATGAATTGGTAACAGATACATCACGTGAAAAGTTAATTCAGCTTCGTGATATGATCATGCCACTTCTTAATAATTTAAAAAAAAATCCCGATAAAGAAATGATTAAGTGGCCCAATAGAATAACATCTATTGATGCTATGATCGCTAAAATTAACACTCTTGTAGAATAGGAAATAAAATGTCACTTAAGGAAAAGCTTATCAAGAACAGTACCATCGATTTGACAGCAAGCTTGCTTGACTCGAAAATTTTCACCAAGAAAGATATGATTCCCACATCTGTTCCAATGATTAACGTTGCTTTGTCCGGCTCTGTTGATGGTGGTATTACTCCTGGTCTTACTATGTTGGCCGGTCCATCAAAACACTTTAAGTCAGGTTTCTCGCTCCTGTTAGCAGCTGCCTTTCTAAAGAAGTATAAGGATGGTATTATCCTTTTCTATGACTCTGAGTTTGGTACTCCTCAGTCATACTTTACTACTTTCGGTATTGATCTTGAATCTGTTGTTCATACTCCTATTACTGACGTTGAAGAACTGAAGTTTGATATTATGACACAGTTGAAGAGCATTGATCGTGGTGACCATGTTATGATTTTGGTTGACTCGATTGGTAACTTGGCTTCGAAAAAAGAAATTGAAGATGCGCTGAATGAAAAGTCAGTTGCGGATATGACTCGTGCCAAGCAGCTTAAGTCTCTATTCCGTATGATTACACCTCATCTTTCGCTTAAAAACATTCCAATGGTTGCTATCAATCATACCTATATGGAAATTGGTATGTTCCCCAAAGCTATCGTCAGTGGTGGTACTGGTGCATATTATGGTGCTGATAATATCTGGATTATCGGTCGTCAGCAAGATAAGGATGGTACTGAAATTGCCGGATATCATTTCGTTATTAATGTTGAGAAGTCTCGTTTTGTTAAAGAAAAGTCAAAAATTCCGATTACGGTTTCATTTGATGGTGGTATTAATCGTTGGTCTGGTCTTCTGGATGTGGCGATTGAAGGTAACTACATTGTTAAGCCAAAGGTTGGTTGGTATGCTACGGTTGATAAGGAAACTGGTGAAGTACGTCAGCCAAGCAAGAGAGCCGCTGATATTGTGGACAATAAAGAGTTTTGGATGGATATGTTCAAAAACACTGATTTTGCCCAGTACATCGAAAGTAAGTACAAGATGGCGATGGGTCCTATAATGGATAATGACGATGAAGAATAAAGTAATCTCCACTTTCTACTCTGATGACCTACGAAAGCAAGTGGATATTGTTGAAATTGGCAATGGCGATATTTTCGCCCTTGACTACTACTATGATAAAGAGTATACTAATTCTAGAATATTGGCCGAGTGTTCAATAAAGGAAGCAGAACTGGCAGCACAAGAATATGTATTAGAAAAATCTATTTGATGAGGGAAATAGCATGGCAATCGAACGGACCATTTTTAGCAATTTATTATACAATGAAGATTATGGTCGTAAAGTTATTCCTTTTCTTAAGGAAGAATATTTCACGGATTATTGTGATAAAGTCGTTTTCGAACTCATCAGTGAATACGTAAAGAAATATAATGCATTCCCATCTAAGGAAGCTATGGCCATTGACCTAACTAACAAGAGTGGTTTGGGTGAGGAAAGTTTTCGAAATATTGCAGATACTATTTCTAAATTTGATCGCGATGAAGATACTAAAATCGAGTGGTTGCTTGATCAAACTGAAAAGTTTTGTCAGGAAAAAGCCGTTTATAATGCTATCATGTCATCAATTCAAATCCTTGATGATAAAACTGGTAAAACTTCCAAGGGTGGTATTCCTCAAATTTTGAGCGACGCTCTTGGTGTATCTTTTGATACACATATCGGCCATGACTTTCTTGAAGATGCCGAGGCTCGTTTTGAGTTTTATCATATGAAGGAATCACGTGTTCCTTTTGATATTGAATATATGAATAAGATCACACAGGGCGGCTTGCCTAAAAAGACATTGAATATCGCTCTTGCCGGTACTGGTGTTGGTAAGTCTCTCTTTATGTGTCACTGTGCTGCTGCTAATATGACAGCTGGTCTGAATGTTCTTTATATTACGCTAGAAATGGCCGAAGAAAAGATCGCAGAACGTATTGATGCTAATTTGCTGAATACTCCGGTACAAGAGCTTATCAGTATGCCCAAGGAAATGTATGATAATAAAGTTGCTCGTATCCGTAAAAAAACTACTGGTAAAATTATTATCAAGGAATATCCGACCACATGCGCTGGGTCGGCAAACTTTCGCCATCTTCTAAATGAGTTGAAGCTCAAGAAAAATTTCGTTCCGGACATCATATATATTGATTACCTGAACATTTGTATGTCATCGAGGTTAAAACATGGAACCGGAGTCAATTCTTATACCCTTGTCAAAACGATCGCAGAAGAACTACGAGGACTTGCAGTGGAGTTCAATGTTCCTGTCGTCTCTGCGACTCAAACAACTCGAAGCGGATATTCGAACAGCGACGTGGGACTGGAAGATACAGCAGAATCCTTTGGACTCCCGGCCACAGCTGATTTTATGTTTGCACTCGTCACGTCCGAAGAACTGGAAGAACTCAATCAAATTATGGTTAAGCAGCTCAAGAATCGCTATAATGATCCAGGGCTTCATCGTCGCTTTGTTGTTGGTGTGGATCGCAGCAAGATGCGGCTTTACGATGTAGAACAATCAGCACAGGATGAGCTTATGGACGACAAGCCTGTGATGGATAAGGGAAAGTTCATGTCCGAAGATATGGAACGTAATATGCCCCGTAAGAAGTTTGATAAAGGAAAGTTTGAGGGCTTCAAGTGAAAATAGTTGTTGACTTTTGTTATCAACTGGGGTATAATATGTTTTTGGATAGGAGCTTTTGATGAAGCGTGAAATTGATAACGAGACGCTAATGGTTCATCTTCAAAATTATATGTGTCAAGATCACATTCGACTCGTTGACAATCAACTGGGAGAAAGCTTGATTAATCCTACTTATTTGTTTAAACTTTGTATGAATGTTATTGAACTACAAACCCAAGAACTAACTATTCTTCGTGATCAAAATCGAGATTATCAAAATGAATTGCGTTTTGTTGGACGTCGTTTGGAGGCTTTATGAATTATAAAATTGTCGAAAAAGATAAGAAGTTTTTGGTCATTGAAACTAAAACTGATCAGATCATTGATCAGTATAACACTCGTCAAGAGGCAAAAGAACGGCTACGGTTTCTAAATTTAGGTGGCGCTTTTGATGGATTTTCTCCATCTTTTATTCTAAAAAAGAATTTTTTATACTGAAAAAGTTGAACAGCTGACTAAATAATATATACGATTAAAATATGTATTGCGCACAGTCGCAAGAGGCACGAGTCCAGGAGACACGGAATAGTTGGGAGCAAATGGTGGGGTTCCACCCAACCATATTTTATCGTTACAGGCGGGTCCGAAAGGGCTCGCCTTTTTTTATGGTTTAAGTTTAGATAAATACTTAAAATTATTCGGAGATTTTTCATGCTATCATTCAATACTTTCTGTATCATAAATTATATCCCATCAAGTTATGGCGACATAACAGAAGAATTGAATGATGCACAAAAAGCTGCTGTTGATAAATGGACAAAAACAAATCGTGCACAAGAAATATCAAGTCATGTAATTCCCCCAGGACAAGATAGAATTTCAATACCATTGGGCGGTGGCGAAGCTGATACAGCAGTTCCACACCCAGATGTTCAACAACATCTTGAAAATAATGGATATAAGATATCTGATTATAAAGCAGGACTTGTACAGGATCCGAAATACCCAAATAGATCTTTAAAAATTGGTGGTGTACTTCAGAAAACTGGTGCATCTCCAAATCTTATGAAAACATATCAAAACGATCCTGCCAGAAGCGCATCTAGAGTTGGTAGCGGTGGTTTGCATGTAGTTATTTCACGTCATCCACATGATGTTGCTGGTATGTCAACAAATCAAGGTTGGAGATCATGCATGGCTTTGGATCCAAGAGGTAGAGTAGGAAACGGTAATGATGGCTTTGATACTTTGGATAATGCTGGTCAATTTAGTCATTATCTTAAAGCTGATGTTCAGCATGGAACTCATGTTGCATACCTTGCTCATGCTGATGATCCAGAGGCTAAAAATCCAATAGCAAGAATTGCTCTTAAACCATTCGAACCTGAAGATAAAACAAAATCAACTATTTTAAGCCCCGAAGAAAAAATATATGGTACTTCGGATAATATATTTGGAGATACAGTTAGAAAATGGGCTGCAACTAATTTTCCTCCAGACCCAAATACTGTATACAATAAAAATCCAAAATTATATGATGATGATAAAAGAAGTAGTATCGCATCATCACCTGACCCATTGTTAAATTCTAAAAATTCAATAACTAGAGCAAAAGCTTTTGATCCAAATCAAGAGGGTGTTACCGCAAATCATATATCAAGAGGTCTTAAAGATAAAGATAGAAAGGTCAGATTGGCTGCTATTACACATGCTAATGCGAATCAAGAACATATTGCCACAGCTTTAAAAGATGATGATGGTGGCGTTGTCACAGCCGCAATACAACATCGTAATGCATCTGCAGAGCAAGTTAATTTTATTGTGGATCATCCAAATCCACAAGCTAAATTGGCTGTGGCTAAAAATCCTAATTTAACTTCAGATCAAATTAGTAGATTATTAAAAGATAAAACTAAAGGTGATTACGGTGATTTAATTGTGGCACAGGCAGCAGCTGAACATCCGAATTTAAATTCGGATCATATCAGTTATATATTAAAAACAAAAAATTCAAAACTTAAACATATTGCTCTGCAACATCGTAATGTTTCGGAAGATAATATTAAAGAAGCGTTGCAAGATACAGATTATGTTACTAGAGCTACCGCCATACAACATCGTAAAGTTACGACAGAACAAATTCATAATGCATTAGATGATAAAAATTCAGACGTTCGATATAACGCAGTTGCGAATAGAAATGCCTCTTCTGATAATATACATAAAGCATTAGACGATAAAAATAAAGACGTTAGATTAGCTGCTATTATGAATGAAAACGCTTCTTCTGACAATATCTATAAAGCATTAAATGATAAAAATGCAGAAGTTCGTAGAGAAGCTATGGTACATCCTAATGCAACAGCAGAGCATATCGAATATGCTCTTAATAAAAATAAAAATGATATCAATTCTGAAGGTAGATTGAGCAAAATAGGTTTCAGAGGCGCTTATGTTCCATTAGAACATTATAAGGCTAAAGATATTACCGCTGCTATGGGTAATAACCCATCAACACAATTGGCCAGAGTATTATTGAATCATCCAGAGGCAAATGCCACTCATCATCAAATAGCATTAACTCATCCGGATATGGAAATTCGTAGACTAGCAATGAAAAAATTAGGGAAGTAACATGATCTCATTTAAATCTTTTGATTTTAATATAGTCGAAAGTGTCGCATCTAATGATAGTCGACATTATTTCGATCTTGATGATACATTGTTCCATCATGATAACTCTAAGTTAAGAGTTCACGTTCATGATCAGAGTAATAGAAGAGTTCGAACTTTAACCAGTTCTGAGTTCAATAGACATCAGTTACCACCTGGTCATGCTTATGATTTCAGTGAGTTCAGATCATCAAGGATATTTGGTGAGTCATCAAAACCAATTCGCAAAATGATTGCCAAATTAAAAGGCATACATAAGAACGGTGGTAAAGCTGAAATTTTAACGGCTCGTTCCGACTTTGATGATAAAGATGCGTTTGCTCATCATATGAAAAAATATGGTATTGATCCAGGTCAAATTCATGTTCGTCGTGCTGGTAATATGGTTGGTATGAGATCACCACAAGCCAAGGCTGCTATCGTCAGTCAGGCGATTCAGGAAAATGGTTTAAAGAAAGTGCACCTTTATGACGATCATCCTGATAATTTAAACGAGTTCCTCAAATTGAAAAGTAAACACCCTGACGTTGAATTTCATGCACATCATGTTGAACATGATCCGGAAACTGGTAACGTCAATATAACAACAACATCAGTAATTCCGAAGGATAAAAAATAATGTTTAAATTTGCTGAATATTTGATAGAAGCTGCTAAAAAAGTAAAAAAACAAGGCGATTTTAAACCAGGAGATGCAGCTGGTAAATTATTTGAACTTTTAAAAGGTCGCGAACATAATGGTGGCAAATTTCCTGATTCGTATAGAGTGGAAGGAAAAACGCCAGAAAATATTCATGACAAAACTGCTAAAATTCTTTTTGGCGATCAATACAAAGACCACCCAGTATACAAAAATATGGTTGATGCAGCTAAAACATCTTCAGAAATGACAGAAAGATGGGTTGCTGGTAGACATCAACATGATAGAACAAAAGGCTTTAATCGTTTTGTATGGACATCACAGCCATCTGATCCTGAAAAATTTCTAGGAAGTAAACCAGAAAAACCTGTTGGTGATAATATGGCTGAATTATCCCATGGCGGTAATCATGCTTTTTCTGAAAAAGTTACAGATATTGGTAGCCATATTAATTATGCTAATCCAGGCGTTCAAAATTTTGAAAGAATGACTGGTAGAAAATTATCTCAACATAATGAACCATACGCAAAAGTTCTTACAAAACATGGAATTCGCGGCGCTGCAGGAACAGATTTCCTTAAAAAAATTATTCCAGGCAGAAGACAAACAGATTATGTTAATACACCTAAAGAACAAAAAATAGCCGATGAAATAAATGCAGCATATAACGAACGTAATAAAAGTTACGGGCGAGATATGAGAGATGCATTTAGCGATATGGCAGAAAAAGATAAAAAAGATGGTGGTACAAGATTAAGAGATGCTATTTTTAATGCTGTTACACCTTCTCGAGAAACGCCAACAACAGTTACTCATACAGAATTAAATTCTGATGGCACTCACCACAGAACACGTGTTTATGATTTACACGAACATATTAACCAATATCTTGATCAATTTCATGGATTACACATTCAACCAAATGAAAAAGATCCAGCTAGTGTAACAATTCATGGTATTCATAAAAAAACTGGCGAAGTAATGCCTATCTCTAGAATGGCAGTATATAGTTCTGATAAAAGTCAAATTTCTCCACGTGGATCAATGACACTTCCTAGTGAAAATCATAAAAATGTACAGTATCTTAATGAATTAGATACTTCTGGTAAACACGGAAATTCTATGGATCAATATTCTTTAAATTCTTCTGCACAAAGACCTACTGCTAGAGTTAGGGTTTCGCAAAAAGATTTTCCTGATAAACCTAAACCAACAAAACCAAAACGTGCAGCGAAACCAAAGGTAGCGGCTGCACCTAAACCAACAAAACCAAAACGAGTAAAACCTTTTAAAGAAGTTATAGCACCAGCACCAGTTGTTCGGCCACAAAGAAGACAACGTGTAAGAACTCCTATATCTAGTGCACCAGTTGCTGCAGCTCCATCAACACAGTCATTGTTAAATAGACCTAGACCCGGAGTAAAAAAACTATTAACTCAAAGTTCTGCTGCAGGGTATCATGTTGGTCAAATTGGCAATAAATCGGTCGAGGAAAAAGTATAATGTTTAATTTTAAAAGTTTTCTTACAGAAGATGCATCTGATCCAGGAACTAAACTTGGACATATTACACATGCGCATAGATCGATGTTTGTTTTTGCTAAACCAAGAAAAAACAAAACAACTGGTGAAATTTTACCACCTACCGATGAAGAAAAATCAACGGGCGGTGATGCAGGTATTGCTATGACCGATAAAATGCTTAGATATGCCCATAATCATCTTCGTGGTGCGGCTGTACCAAATAATGTTACTGTTACTGAAAAAATGGAGGGGTCGCCTTCATTCCTTATAAGAAAACATAGGGGCGTAACTAGCGTTGGTTATAAGGGCGCTGTGGGAAAAGACGGAAAAATATCAGAAGACAAAATGGCGTCAACACATGAAGATATTGATAGACTTTTTGGTCACGCTCCTGGTCTTGCTGATAAAATGCATAGACTACTTGATCATGGCGGTAAAATATTACCAGATAGTCCGAAAATTTTCTCCGGAGATTATATGGGCGATCCTAGCGAACTTCATAGCGACGCCCATCAGCATTCAATACTTCCGAATGCAATAGCATATCATTTTGGTAAAGATACACCAGAAGGTATTAAAGCAAAAAATGCAAAAATTATCATTGCTTTACATAGCCAGTATACACCAAAATCTGGTGCAGAACCTATTGATAAAAAAACTAGAGATTCATTTGTAGATCATCCAGATGTCCATAATATGGATCCAACTGTGAATGTTAATCCTCAAAATTATACACCTGAAGAACAAGCTGAATATGCATTGCATATGAAAAACGCTGCAAAAACATATTCTAAAATAAAAGAAGATAGTAAAGATTCGCCAGGAAATGGGTTTAACGATGTTATGCGTCGTCATGGTGAAAATATAGAATCTTATATGTCTCATACTATTAGAAACGATCTTACTCCTTCTGTACAAGGATATATTGATCATTTAAATTCAAAATCAGCTGCAAGATTAGCAAAACCATTATCCGACAAAGTTAAAAACAACGAGTCTAGAAAACATGCAGATAATGTAGCTGATGTTATTGCCAATCAACACCATATTAAAAACTCTTTCGATTTAATGAATCATTTTAAAAATGCACAAGAAGTGCTTAGAAAAGTTGCGGCTAAAAATTCACCATTTAGCACAAGTATTAATGGCGAAGCATCAGAAGGAGAAGGTTTAGTTGTTACTCTTCACCATCCAGATGGCACAACAAGTTATAATAAAGCAGCAAATCCTTGGTTTACCAAATATAATTTAACTGGTGGCGGTGCAGTTGCACAAAGACAAGCTTCTGCCAAATTAACAGCTCCAGCTTCAGAGGCTCCATCACCCACACCTGCACTAGCAGCGCCAATTAAAGAAGATGTTGAAAAACCTGGTTCTCATGGTGTTATAATTGGTGGATTTTCTCCATATACAATAGCGCATCATAGCGTAGTTAATACTATGCAAAATGCAGGCCATGATTCTAATAATGTTTTCGTAACAAAATCAACAGGCCGTCCAATACCAATTGAAAATAAAATTGATGATATAAAAAATGCTGCTGGCCCTAATGTGAATGTAAGTCCAACAGTAACACCATTTCATGCGCTTCGTGATATGTGGAATTCCGGTAAAAGAGGATCTGTTACAATTTATGGTGGTTCAGATCGTAAAACTATGGCGGATCGACTTAGAGATTATAAAGATGTGGAAGGTGAACATGGATTTAATGTGCATTTTCATCAAGTTGGTGGGGAAAGAAAATCTGGCGCACAGGGAATGGACGGTGTTTCTGGAACAGCAGCACGTGCTGCAAAATCACCAGAAGAACTTAAAAAAGTTTTACCACCAGCTAATTACGACCGTGCCGAAAGGATATTTAATGACATTAATACTCCACAAGAAGTTAAACCAAAAAAAGCTAAAGCTCGTGCAATAAAAGAAGCGTGGACATCTTTTCGTTCATTTAGATAATTTAACCAAAAACAAAGAAACCTAAATAACCTTGTTAGTGCAGTAAGGCTATGGCAGACCTGCAGATTGTTTTTGGATAAGCCTAAAGGGAAACTCCAATGGTAAAAAAATTTAAAACATTCGAACCACAGTCAGTAGTTGCTGAACACTTTGCAGGCTCTGACATAAGTCTCACTAACGAGCAAAAGCTATCGCTTTATAAAAAATCTCAAAAATCAGGTATCTCGACCGATATTCTTGAAGAAGTATATCGTCGTGGTTATTCAATCTGGAAATCCACATTCAGTGAGACTCCGGAACAATTTGCATTTGAACGTGTTAATTCTTTTATTGCCGGAGGTTTTGCTACTATGCTTGATGAAGATCTAATATCCGAAGTTGCTAAAAAGTTTCAAAATCCAACTGGTGGGTTAAACCAAGCTGGTCGTAATTACTTTAATAAAAAATATGGCAGTAATTTAAAAAAACCAGTTACCAAACCTCCATCAGAAATAACACCTGGATCAGAAGCTGAAGGTCGCCGAAATTCATTTTGTGCACGTATGAGTAAAGTTGAAGGGCCAAAATATAAACCGAATGGCAAACCGACTCGTAAAACATTATCATTACGTAAGTGGAATTGTCACAAAGAAGAAGCTGAACTTCAAGAAAAAACATGTAACTGCTGGGATGGATACAAGCGTGTCCCGGGTACTAAACCATGTGCTCCAGGTTCATGTGCCAGACCTTCGGCTATTAATAAAAAATCTAATGGGTTAGATGAAGTATATTCTGACAAATATATGGAACAAGGTAGAACTTTCTTAAAATTAAAACGAGCCAAAGCAAAAGCGGCAAAAAACCCTCAGGATAAAATTACCAGAGATACAAGCGACGAACTCGTTAAACAATTTCTTGCAAAAGGTGGTAAAATAAACACCATTAAAGAGTCCGAAGATGGCAAATCAAAAATCGGAAAAACGCCAGGACACATGGTATCTATGGAGCAGCCATGGAATCCTGAAGATCCAAATGCAGGACATAGAAAAACTTTCCATAAAAAAATGGAAAAAGAGAAAAAAGAACGTGAAAAGATGCAAGAGCGTTATGAAGGCGCAGAGAAAACTTCAAAAGATTTTAGGAAGCCAAACAGTCGTTTTGTTGGAAGCGACGAATTAACAAAGGTTTATAAAAAAATGACACCAAAAGAATCAACATTAACGACAATTAAAAGAGTTATTGCTGAAGGTAGAAAAGATGTTATAAGATTGCAGACATCTCTTGGTATGAGCCCCAAACAACGAGATGGTATAATTGGTCCTATAACTAGAAAAGCTATGGCCGATAGACCAGATCTTTCTCAAAATATGAACAAGCCAGCTGATGAACCTTCTACACCGAAAGCATCTGAGCCAGTAGCTTCAAAAAATGATACGAAACCATCTGAAACAAAGGCACCAACACCAGAGCCTACACCTACATCATCTAAGCCAAAAACACCAGAGATGCTAGTTAAGCCAGATAGCAGAAATCGTTCGGATGCAGATAATCTACAGCGTGGTATAGAAAGACAACAGTCGGCCGTTCATAAAGATGCCGTTGGTCGTCTTATGAAAAATACTGACGATCCCATAATGCGCAAATACATGTCAGCTGGTAAACACGATGACGACGAAGGTCGTAGTAGCAATGATATTATGCTTGGCAGTAGACATGATGGTGGTGCTGGACTCGACGATAAAGCAAAAGTAAAAGATGTAGTATCAAATCCAACTGGTGGTGCTAATCTTCGTGCCAACAATCCATTTGCAGATTCGCAGGAAAATGAATCAGGTAAAAAGAAAAGATAAAATTACGAATAAATATTAAAAAGGATATTAAAATGTTTACATGGTTTAAAAATTTATTCAAATCAAAAGTACAAGTTACCGAAGAAAAAGTAACAGTTAATAACGAATCTGAATCTATAGCAGTTATTGCCAATATTAATCCAATGATTGCTGCGACTTCTTTCGCTATAATGTCAAATGAAGAAAAAAACACCGAACGTCGTATTGCCACTGAAAAATTGGTCGCTAAAAAGGTAGCGAAAAAAAAGTCAGCTGGTAAAAGACCATATGTTAAGAAAGTAAAGTAACATGAAAGAACTCGTTGATGCTCTGAAAGTTGTTCTTGCGGACACTTTCGCATTATATCTGAAAGCTCATTATTTCCATTGGAATATTGAGGGTTCGAACTTTGTTCAGTATCACGGGTTTCTTGATGGTCTTTATAATGAAGTTTGGGGAGCCGTTGATGCTGTTGCAGAACATATTCGCACACTCGATGCATATGCTCCAGGTTCATTTACTAGATTTAAAGAGTTAACAACTATTACTGATGAACTTGCTATTCCATCTGCGATTGCAATGTTAACTAAGCTTGAAGCTGATAATCAGAAAGTGATTGATTCATTAACGAAAGCGTACAAATTAGCCGAATCAGCTAATAAATGTGGCCTCAGTAACTTTCTTCAGGATCGTATCGATACTCACGAGAAACATTCTTGGATGCTTCGTTCAATCGTAAAGGCGTAAAAGATGTCAGACAATTACTTAAGCTTAGAGCACAAAATCAGATTGGTTAAAGAAGCTTCGCAGGAAAATAGCACGCTTCGACAAGTTGCTCATACTTTAGCTGGTAGAAAAGAGCCACCTAAAGACTTTAGTGTTACTAGCAGTAACAATAAACTTAATAGACCTGCACCTTTAGGTACAGAACGTAGAGCTGCTGATGAAGATGATAAACAAAATATTAGAGGTGTTATTAAATCTTTAACAGGTACAGATAATAATGGACCTGAAGCTGAAGGCGGTGGTAATGTTAAAAAAAGAATTTCTTTAGAACATGCCATCAGAACAGTTCATGAAGGTCTTCTTCATAAGGGCGATAAGTTTGCCCCAAAAGGTGACACTGCAATATTTCGTTCGGGTCCTACCGGTAAAGGCTCTGATGTTGGTGATGATCGTGTAAGTAATCTTGATGTCAACAAAATTTCAGCTGCTGCCAGAAATAAAGTTTTATCAAAAAACGATGATGTTGTCGAAGGAATGTCTGATATGGGTAATGTTTCTGCCCAGCAGAATGTTTCTTATTCAGAGGGTGGTAAAAAAAAGAAACAACTCGAAACTGAGGGTGGTGCACTAGGTGCACTAGATACTGGTGCTAGGTTATTAATACCGGGATATGATGCTTATCAAGAATTGAAAGCTGGTAATTTTGGTAGAGCAGCACTATCAGCAGGTATTGATCTGGGCGCTGCTGCCCTCACGCCAATTACTGGTGGTGCATCATGGTTAGGTAGAACTGCCCTCAAAGGAGGTGTAAGAGCTGGTGAACATATTGCTGTATCTGGTGCTGGAAAAGCAGCTGTTAAAGGCGCTGAACAAACTACAGCAAAATCAGCAATAAACCCTAGTAGAATTGCCGATGCTGCTGATCTTGCTGTTTCTGGTTCCAATTTATCTACTGGATCTTCTGGATCTTCTGCTATTCCGGGTGCATTAACTGGTGTCAGTAGTGCATCACTTGCACCACAACCTACGCCTAGAAAATCAACTTCATCAACGAGATCACGTAAATTATCACCTAATCCTAAACCTTTAGTAAAAGAAGATTCAACTGTTCCTAATGAAGGTAATGCACCGTCAGTGGCATCTCTTTCGGCGGCAGGTGCACCACAAGAAGAGAGCGGAAAGAAAAAGAAATTGAAGGAAGAATCAGGTACAGCTGATCGTCGCACAATTGAAAATGTTGCTCGTCCAAACTCAGCGAATTCACCATTCGATAGAAAATCAAAACTCGCTAAAAATTCTGAAATTAAACAGAAAGTTATTGACGAGAATGTCAGAAGATTGTCAACTGTAAGAGAAGCTATCGAATATAAAAAACAGCAAGATATCGAAGAGGGTATCGGTGATATTCTTAAGGGTGTTGGAAATGTGGCAAGCAATGTAGTTTCAAAACTTGGTTCTGGTCTTAGATCAGTTGCATCAAACGTAGTTGCCAAAGCCAACAAAGTAAGATTACCAAAAGTAGCTATAGAAACTCCTTCAGCTGCTCCTGTCGAACCTGATGCTTTTTCAGCAAAAGAAATTAATAAAGATATTCAATCGCCTGGTGCGCAATTGGTAAAAGGATTTGCTCTTGGTGTAACTGGTCAGGCATATTCGCCTTGGACTAGAAATAGTAACACTAAAGATCCTAAAGATCCTAAAGATCCCAATGATCCAAAAAAGTCAAAACCCCCAGTAAATACAACAGATATGCAAGGCGTTGTAAAACCAACATCATTTGCTCCTGGTAAAAAACCGATGAGCGAAGGTGCACCGGAAAACACAATTCATACTATTAGAAAAAACACTATTATGGGTGCTGTTGCTGATAAAAAACGGGCCAGTAAAGAAACACCAGTAGAATTCAATCCACCCATGAAAAAACCAGATCCTAACAGTACAGCATCTTAAGGAAACAAAAATGTCAGATAAAAAAACAATCGTAGACGCTCTTTTCGAAGTACAGCGTCGTATTAATGAACAGCGTATGAAAAATTCAATGAGAAACGTTAATGCTGTTAATGAAGAAGGACTTTTGGGCGACCCAGAAAAATTTAATACAAGAAGAGATGCTGCTATAAAAGCGAAAAGAGAACAAGCTGCAGCAGCGGTTCCAACAGCCGCCAAAGCGGCTGAACTTCGTACACCACCGGTTGCACCAGCAACAGAAAAAGCCGCCCGAACTGATTTAAAACCTCTTTTTGATAGAGCGGCTGGTGCTCGGGCGGCTTCGGCCATGGGCGTCTTCAGGCCGGATGCAGCAACAGCTGCTGCACCACCAGAAAAAGCCGCCAGAACTGATTTAAGACCACTTGTCGATAGAGCGTATGGTGCGCGTCGAGCTCGTCCTGATGCGGCTACACTTCTTGATCGTCAACAGAGTAGAGATGTTGAAACGATGCGAAACTCTGATGACCCTACTCTTGGCTCTCGCATGAACGTACCAGAACCCCCTAGAGCAAATTTGGGAGCTAGGATTGCTGATCCAAACTCTGCAACACCAGAAAAACCATCAGCGCCAGCAGCTTCTCAAAAACCAATAGCACCAAGAACATCTGAAATATCTGCATCACAACAGGCAGGAGTTCCTGATGCTCGTATTCGAACACAAAATATAGCACCAAGAACATCTGAAATATCTGCATCACAACAGGCAGGAGTT
>Ga0114958_10000316_pt1 | contig 41779 bp, 34 predicted proteins | sample C_130208_EF_Meta_FD_89577 | JGI IMG/M metagenome (GOLD analysis project Ga0114958, IMG submission 89577) | Freshwater microbial communities from Lake Croche, Canada to study carbon cycling - C_130208_EF_MetaG | ecosystem: Environmental > Aquatic > Freshwater > Lake | place: Lake Croche, Canada... | reverse complement strand
CTGGAATCCGAGCGGCTGGGTTACGACATCGGGTTTGAACGCGCGCTGCTGGACTGGATCCGCAAGCACCGCGAGAGCTGGCGTGCCGCCCGCCGCCAGCAGGTCGCCGCCGGCACGACGGCCACCGAAAAACAAGCCAGCTGAGGCCGCCCCGTTCGGGCGGTTTTTTAGTTTCTGGGTAGGGCGGGGTCTTTGACCCGCACTAGATCGCACCGTCTACCGGCAAGTTGGATATAGCGCGATCTTCCTGAGCCTAATTCAGGGCGGGTTAAAGACCCGCCCTACTCCGCCCATGAAAAAGCCGGGCGCGTGAGCCCGGCTTGGAAAGGACGCGGAAACCGCGGCGGAGACTTACTTGATCTCCTTGTGCAGCGTGTGGCGCTTGAGGAAGGGGTTGTACTTCTTCTTCTCGATGCGCTCGGTGACAGTTTTCTTGTTGCGCAGCGTGAGGTAGCGGGAGACGGGCTTGCCCTCTTTCTTGGCCTCGGTGCATTCCAGGGTGACGACTTCGTTCATGATATTTAAATGGTTGAAGGGTCAGGACACAGGGCGGAACAGGCCGGTGCAACCCCAAAGTTGATTAGGTATACGCAGGTCGGGCTTTACGCCCGGTAGCTGAGTCCGGATAGCGGGAATAAACCCCGGCCTACGACTGGATCCCCAACCGCGCCGCTCAACGCCGCTTGTCCGTCAGCGGCAGCATCACCCCGCGGCGGAAGAGCGATACCTGACCCGTGCTCGAGGAGACAATGATGGCGATGCAGTTGGCTGCCACGCTGATAGCCGCGGCGGCGGCATGCCGGCTGCCGAGTCCGCTGGGCAGCGCGTGGTCGCTGTCGATCGCCTGGATCAGGCTGCCGGCCGACTCCACCACCCCGTCGCCCCGGATCACAAACGCCCCGTCGATCGAGGAAAATTCCTTCACCGTCTCGTCCATGAACGGGTTGAGAATGTTCCGGTCCTCCTCCTTGTAGCCAAAGAACGGGTTCAGCACGAGCGGCTTGGTGAACGTCTCCACCTTTTCGACGTCGCCCACCACAAACAGGCAGCCGACGGGCCGGCCTTCGCGCCCCTCGACGGCCAGTTCGGTGGCCACCGCAATGACCCGCTCCAGCACCTCGGGCTTCACATCCTCGGGCAGCAGGTCGGCCGTCTGGCCGGTCAGCAGCGTCTGGAATTCGCGTTCCACGTCCACCACCACAAGCGTGTCGAACTGGTTGCTCCCGGTCATGCCGCCGACGCAGCAGATCCGGTCGGTGAAGGAAATGATCCCGCGGGTGAGCGCCACCAGCATCGCGCTGCGCAACTGGGCGAGCCGCTGGCTGGAGAACGAGCGCACCTGGATCGTCTCCCCAAAACCCTTCTGGTCCTCGCTGGGCTCGATCGGATTCCGCGTGACGAGGATGGTCTTCATCTTCGTCGGGACCGCCCCGGCCTCGATGCCGCCGATGAACGTATCGCCAAAAATCATGATGGTCTCGCAGCCCGCGCCGGTGGCCACGCGCTCGGCCTCGCGGAACATTAGCCGGTTAATCCGGTTCTGCTGGGTCTGCACCGGCCGGATGCCCCCGAAGCCGCCGACCAGCCGCTCGTGCAGCGCGTCCAGGTCGGGCGCATGGACGAGGTTGTCGATCATCTCGGGCTCCTTCACCTGCCGCGCAATCGATGCCAGCACCTGCAGGTAATCACGCGCCTTCTCGCCGGCGATCAGCATGAAGATCAGGTGCACGCGCTCGTCATCCACCGCGCCGTCGTGCCGGATGCCGATGCGGCTGCGGCCGATCGCCAGGACATAGCGGCGGCCCATCTTGACCCGGACGTGGGGCAGCGCGACGCCCAGGCCGAGGTAGGTCGTCATCGTACTCTCGCGGGCCAGCAGGCCCTTGAGCAGCGCCTCGCGTTTCAGGTCGGGAAAACGCTCGACGCAGACGGCCAGCAGCTCCTGCAGCGCGCCCTCGAGGTCAATGCTCCGCAGGTCGATAATCCGGCCCCGGGAGATGATTTTATCGAGACGCATGGCAGAAAAACTTCGGAAAGATGAAACTTCAGAAAGAAAAAACGTTCCAGTAGGTTAGCGCGGCAGAGGGGTTTCTACTTTCGGCCGTTTCCCGGGTTTCTTCTTTTCCGCTTACTTCTCCCATTCGAGGGCGCCCTTCTTGATTTCGTAGATCAAGCCGAGCACGAGGACGCCGATGAAAAACATGATGGGCCCGAGGATGGCGATGTGGTTCGCCAGGAACTCGCGGTAGATGAACGTCCACGGCACGAGGATCACGATCTCGAGGTCGAAGAGCATGAAGAGCAGCGCGGTGAGGAAAAACTTCACCGAAAAGCGCGTGTGGATGAGGCCCTCGGCCGGCACGCCGCACTCATAGGCCGAGTCCTTGATCTTCGAACCCTTGGCGCGCTGGCCGAACACGTGGCTGGCCACGATGACCGCCGCGGTGATGCCCGCCGCAAGGACAGCCTGGATCAGGAACGGGAGGTAGGCGGCGGAAATCATGTCACGCTGAAATTGGGCGCAGCGCCGCCGCGCTGACAAGCGGTTTTATTGGGCAGGACCCAGTTTGTCATTGCGACTCTGCGGTCCAGCAGAGCGACCCGGCGGGACGACGCAGCCATCCATCCAGATGGATCGCCGCGCCCGCCACGCCGGGCTCGCGATGACCATGCCATGGGCACCCCGCCCAAAACTATTGCGTGACCGGGATAAATTTCGCGGACGCGATGTGGGTCGAGCCCACGCCGAGCGTCTCCGCGAACTCCAGGGTGCGGATCTCCTCGGAAATCGGCTCGAAGCCGGACTGCTTGCGCAGGCCGTTGATGCGGGCGCGCATCAGGGAGTCGAGCAGCACGGGATCCGTGCTCAGCCACAGCAGCGGCTCGGAGGCCGAGTAGAGCGAGTTGAAGTACGGCCCGCCGATGAACTGGTAGTGCTCGAGGCTCACGAGCGTGAACATCCAGGTCTGCCGCAGCTCGGGGATGGCGCTCATCTCGGCGACCGCCGCCGGGGCGTTGGCGGGCGAACGGAAGAAACGGCCGGTGTTCGAGGCATTCCACAGCGTGGCGTTCACCAACGCGCCGTTCACGCCCAGCATGGGGTGGTCGGTGTACACCGGCAGGTTGATCCAGAAATCGGCGTCGAGGAACAGCGGCGTGGCGAGGAAGCTCTTGCGGTCCTCGTCCTTCGTCGAGCTGTTGGGGTAGTCCTTCGTCTGCTGCTCCGCGAAGATCGGGTCGAAGCGCTGCGGGAGCGGGCTGTCGTAAAACCAGACCGGGTCGTAGAACTTGCCGGACTCCAGCACGTAAATGGGATGGCCCTTGAACGGCGACTCGCCCGTCACCAGCGAGGGCAGGTAGCCGGTCATGCGCAGGCGCAGCTGGTTCAGCCCGACGAGGAAAATATTGTGCTGCTCAAAGCCGCGGCGCTCGAGCGCCCGGATCACCGCATGGACCAGTTCCACGGGCGTCGCCATGCCCGGACCGGAGTCGGTGTAGATCTTCAGGCCGGCTTTTTTCTTGGTGCCGGGCACGAGTTTCTTGCCGCTCGCCTTCTCAAAGGTGGTGATGAGCGCCTCCACCTCCCGGTCGTAGGTCCTCTCGTCAAAGGCCGTGAGCTGCGCCTGCCAGACCGGATCGAGCGAGGGCGTGCGCGGCACGGCGACTTCCGCCGCGCGCAGGACCAGCGGCACGAGGATCAGGGCCAGGAGAAGCGTGGGACGAATGAAGCGCATAGGATGGGTATGAGTCGCCCGAAACCGGGCAATGTTTCCTCAAAGAGCCGCGAAACTTGACAGCCCCCCGTCCGGGTTGAAAGTGCATTCTTCCGCGCCACCCGCGCCGCCGCCACCCGCCCATGCCCGTCATCAAACCCACCTGCGTCCGCGACCTGAAGTTGCGCGTGAACCTCGCGGATGTCGTTTCGCGGGTCGTCACCCTGAAAAAGGCCGGCGCCGGCCGGCTGAAGGGCCTGTGCCCGTTCCACAACGAGAAGACGCCGTCGTTCAATGTGGATGCCGACAAGGGCTTCTTCAAGTGCTTCGGCTGCGGCAAAGCCGGCGACCTCATCTCCTTCGTGCGCGAGACCGAGCAGCTCGGCTTTACCGAAGCCGTCGAGGCCCTCGGCCAGCGCTTCAACATCGTCATCGAGTACGAGGCCGGTTCCGGCGGACCCAGCCGCGAGGAGCGCTCGCTGCGCCAGGAAATCTTCGAGATCCACGAGCTCGCCGCCGAGCATTACCACCAGGCGTTCAAGGCCGCCACGCCCGCGGGCGAGTTCATGCGGACGTATTGGATCGAGAAGCGCCGTTTCGCCCTCGAGCTTGCTGACGAATTCAAGATCGGCGTCGCCGCGCCGGTGGACGACGGGCTCGCGGCCGCGCTGCTCAAGCGCAAGTTTTCCGAGGACGCCATCCGGCAGTGCGGGCTGTTTTTCGTCCGCGACGGCGCGATGCTCGGGCTCGGCTCGCTCAAGCCCCGCTTCCGCGGCCGGTTGATGATTCCCATCCGCGACCACCAGGGCCGCGTGGTGGCGTTCACCGCCCGCCAGACCGACCTCACGCCCGAGGACGACCCGGCGCGCGAGGCGAAATACGTCAACTCGCCCGAGACGCCGATTTTCACGAAGGGCAACCTGCTCTTCAACCTCGACCGCGCCCGCACGAACGTCGGCGAAGGCCGGCCCTTCGTCATGGTCGAGGGCCAGCTCGACGCGCTGCGCTGCTGGAGCATCGGCCTCAAGTCCGCCATCGCCCCGCAGGGCACGTCCATCACCGAGCCACAGCTCGTGCTGCTGCGCCGCTACCAGTCGCAGGTGGAATGCTTCCTCGACGGTGACAGCGCCGGTCAGAAGGCCGCGATGCGTTTCCTGCCGATGGCGCTGCGCGCCGGGCTCGAAGTGAAGTTTCTCGTCCTCGCGAAGGGCGACGATCCCGACTCGCTTTTCCGCGAGCGCGGCCTCGCCGCGTACGAGGAGGTCCGCAAGAGCGCGAGTTCCGCCATGACCTTCGCCTGCCACACCGCCTTGCCCGATCCCGCCACCGCGTCGTCCGAACTCAAATCCCGCGCCGCCCAAACCATCCTCGAACTGGTCGCCTCGGCCGAGAGTGAGGTCTCGCGTTCCGAGTTTCTTGCCGAGGCCGCGGGGCACCTCCGCCTCTCCCCCGCCGCCCTCCAGCGTGATTTCCAGACCTTCATTTCCCGCCAAAGCCGGCAAGCCGCCGCCCGCCCCGCCAACCAAGCCACCCCCGCTCCCGCCCAGCCCGCCACCAACACCGGCCAAAGCACGGAGCACCATCTGCTCATCCTCTGTCTGCATTTCGAATCGCTCGGCAAGCACCTCAGCTCCGCCCTGCCCCATGACTGGATCGACACCGGCCACACCGCCGGCGTCCTGCTCAACCGTTTCCTGGGCGAGTTTGAAAACGACACCTGGCCGGGTCGGGACCATTTGGATGGATTGCTGGAAACTCCTGAGGAAAAGACGCTTGCTGCTTCACTGCTCTTCGATACCCCGGCGATTGACGATCCGGTCAAGGTCGCCAACGAGGGTCTGCGCCAGCTTCGCACCCGCGCCCTCGAACCCCGCCTGCGGCAAATAGAACTTGCTTTAGCCAACTACGGTGCGGACAGTAATTCTGACCCAATTTCACTCTTAAAAGAACGTTCAGACTTGCAGCGTCAGCTCCGCCAGCCGCTCAGTTTGCCTGTTACGGTTTAGCCCTTATAGTAGAGACATCCACATCATGCCGCGCAAAGCCAAGTCCTCCTCCGCCCCTGTCCATTCCGAAGCCGTCGAGGCCGTCATCGCCAAAATTCCCGCCACCCCCGGTGCCGAGGGCGCGCCCGGGGCGGACATCCCGCCCGGCGGGATCAATGACAAGATCCGCCACCTGATCCGCCTTTCCAAGGAGCAGGGCTACCTGACGTTCGACGACATCAACGAGGCCCTGCCCGAGTCCGTCGAGAACCAGGAGGAGATCGATAACGTCCTTTCCATCCTGCAAAACCTTGAGATCGAGATCCTCGAGCCCGACCAGGTCGACGATTACAAGCAGCGCATGGAGGAGGCCGAGGAGGAGGAAAGCCGCTCCTCGCAGCACGACATCCTCGACGACCCGGTCCGCATGTACCTCAAGCAGATGGGCCAGGTCCCGCTGCTGACCCGCGAGCAGGAAGTTGAAATCTCGAAACGCATCGAGAACGCCGAGCTCAAGGCCCAGACCGCCCTCTTCGAGGCCGCCGCCGTCGGCGCCTACATCGGCACGCTCGGCGCCAAGCTCCTCAACCGCGAGGAGCGCTTCGACCGCATCGTCATCGACAAGAAGATCGACAGCCGCGAGGCCTACTTCAAGGGCCTGCCGAAGCTCGTCGAGAACACGCAGAAGTCCGAGAAGGCCGTCGCCGAGTCGTGGGCGGAATACCTCAAGGCCCGTACCGAGGCCGAGAAAAAGAAGGTCCTCACCAAGCACAAAAAGCGCGAGAACGTCCTCCGCTCCTTCTTCAGCAAGTTCTTCTTCAAGCTGAAGGTCTACGAGGAATACCTCGAGCAGATGCGCCCCATCCTCGAGGAAATCGAGACCCTTCACGCCCAGCTCGACCGCGCCAAGCATCCGAAGACCAAAAAGGACGCCGCCCTCGACACCCGCGCGATCAACCACCGCCTCAAGCAGGTCGAGGCCGGCCAGCGCATCACTCCGGTCGCCCTGCTCGCCGTCGTCGCGCAGACCCGCCTCCACGTCCGCGAGGCGCACCAGGCCAAGACCGAGATGGTCGAAGCCAATCTCCGCCTCGTCATCTCCATTGCCAAGAAGTACACGAACCGCGGCCTTTCCTTCCTCGACCTGATCCAGGAGGGCAACATGGGCCTGATGAAGGCCGTCGAGAAGTTCGAGTACCGCCGCGGCTACAAGTTCTCCACCTATGCCACGTGGTGGATCCGCCAGGCCATCACCCGCTCCATCGCCGACCAGGCCCGCACCATCCGCATTCCGGTGCACATGATCGAGACCCTCAACAAGGTCATGCAGGTGCAGAAGCAGCTCCTGCAGGAGTTCGGCCACGAGCCGACCCCCGACGAGGTCGCCGACGAGATGAACCTCCCGGTCGAGCGCGTGCAGCAGATCATGAAGATGGCGCAGCAGCCCATCTCGCTCCAGTCGCCCGTCGGCGACGGCGATGACACCAGCTTCGGCGACTTCATCGAGGATAAGTCCGCCGAGAACCCGTACGACATGACGGCGTTCTCCCTTCTCCGCGAAAAGATCATCGACGTCCTCGACTCGCTCACCGAGCGCGAGCGGCGCGTGCTCTCCCTGCGTTTCGGCCTCGTGGACGGCTACAGCCGCACCCTCGAGGAGGTCGGCAAGCAGTTCAAGGTCACCCGCGAGCGCATCCGCCAGATCGAGGCCAAGGCGCTCCGCAAGATGCGCCACCCGACGCGCATCCGCCAGCTGCATGGCTTCTTCGACGCCGAGCAGATCGACAACGCGCAGAACCTCATGAAGGTCGCCGCCACCAGCGGCATGCCGCGCCCGCTCCTCCCGGGCATGTCGCCCATCCCCGCCGGCTTCCCGATGCCGACGGGCAAGCTGTAAACCGGACTTCCCGCTTTACAGCCCGGACCCCCGGCATAGCTTGACCCCATGGCTACTCTCCCCGCTCTTTTCGCCGTCTTCGGCATCGGTGGCACGGAACTGCTCATCATCCTGGCAATCGTCCTCCTCCTCTTTGGCGGCACCAAGCTTCCCTCGCTCGCGAAGGGGCTCGGCCAATCCATCAAGGAATTCAAGAAGGCCAGCCGCGACGACCCGGAGGAAGACAAGGCCGCCGCTGCCAAAAAAGCGGCCGACTCCACCAAGACCACCAGCGGCCCGAACTGAGCCGCCGACCGTCTCACTCACTTAAAGCGCGCCCCACCCGGCGCGCTTTTTTTATTCCGTGACTGCAGGCGCTTCGACCAGCCAGCCCCGGAAGGCGTGGATTTGGGCCGGGGTGCCGAGCGCCAGGACCTCGTCGCCGGCTTGCAGGCGTTCTTCGGCGCTCGGGTTCAACACGCGCAGGCCGCGGTGGTTGACCCCGGCGATCTGGACGCCGTAGGTGCGCGCCAGGGACAGCTCGGCAAGGGTCCGGCCGGTCGCCGGGCTGCGCAGCGGAATCTTGATCGATTCCATCAGGACCTCCTCGTACAGCGAGTCGGTGCTGCCCGAGACCGCACCGAGAAACGCCTTGCCGGCCTTCACCTGCTCCGTCGTGCCCATCAGCAGCACCCGGTCCCGGGGATAGAATACGGCATCCGGCGGCGGCAGTGGGATCATGAAGCCCTGCCGCTCGATGCCCACGACGGTGCAGCCAAATTTGGCGCGCAGGTCCAGCTCGGCGATCTTCCGGCCCTGCGCATCCGCCAGATCCGGCAGCACGCAGTCAATCATGTGCAAATTCCAGTCGCCGTGCGCCTGCAGCCAGGGCGCGGAGGTCGCCGTCATCTTGCCCTCGGCCGTGGCCATCACCGCCTGCAGCTCGATCTCCAGCTGGCTGTGCCACAGCACCAGCCTGCGCCACAGCAAAGCCAGCGCGACCACCGCCATGAACCCGCTCGCGACCACCAGCCAGCGCGCGTTGCCTTCGGCCGGCAGCAGCGAAAACACCCAGAAGAACATCGCCGTGCCGCAGAGCGACTTGACCACCGTCTCGACCCACCGCGCCAGCCGGGCGGCCTGCGGCTGGCCGGACGTGGACACCTGGGCATAGAGCAACGAGAGCGCCGAGCAGTTCCGCCAAATCGCCACCAGCGGAGCGAGCAGCACCAGACTGAGCACCATCCAGAAAATCACCTGCAGGCCGTTGGGAAACAGCCAGTCGCGTCCCAGCCAGCCCTCGGCCGCGGCCAGCATTTGCCCCGAAAAGATCAGCAGCCCGCTCACCAGCAACACCTCGATGCCGATCTGGATAAACCGTTTCCGGCTGAGCTGCCAGAGCTTGTTGCGCTTGGCCTGCGCCTGCAGTTGGTCCAGCCGCTCGCGATACTGCCGCTGCGCCGCCGCCAGCCAGCGCGGCTGCCGCGCCAGCAGCGCCTCCGCAATCGGCGCGGATCGGCGCATCACCACGGGCGCGACCAGCGTGGTCAGCAGCGACACCCCGACCGCCAGCGGGTAAAACTTCGTCGGCACGACCGCCGCGCCCACGCCGAGCTGCGCGATGATGAACGAGAATTCACCGATCGGCGTGACCGCCATGCCCGTCCGCAGCGCCTCCTTCGGCGGCACGCCCATCAGCGTCAGCGCCGTCGTGGTCGCAATGCTTCGCGCCAGGAGCGTGAAGACCGCCACGCCCACGATCAGCCCGGCCTCCCCTGTCATCTCGTGCAGGTTGATCTGCATGCCGATCGCCACGAAAAAAACCGCGCTGAAGATGTCGCGCATCCCCTCGAACGTCCGCTCCACCTGGTGCCGGTGTGGCGTCTCCGCCACGATTGTGCCGAGCAAAAACGCCCCCAGCGCCAGCGAGTAGCCGGCGTACACCGCCACCATCGCCAGCCCGAACAGCAGCGCCGCAATCCCGAGCGTCTGCAGCTCCTCGTCCGCCGAGATGCTCATCCGCCGCAGCAGCCACGGCACCAGCAGCAGCCCGCCCACGCCGGCCAGCGCGACAAACGCCCCGAGCATGCCCAGCGTGTGGCCCAGCGACGACGCCGGCGCGCCCCCCACGCTGCCGATCTGCACCAGCGAGTTCAGCAGCGTCAGCATCACGATCGCCACCATGTCCTCGAGCACCGAGATGCCCATCGCCAGCTGGCCGGACCGCTCATGGTTCTCCCCGGTCTCCTGCAGGATTTTGCTGATGATCGCAGACGACGACACCATGAGCATGCCCGCCAAAAAGAGGCTTTCCGTGCTGCTCCAGCCCAGCGCCGCGCCCAGCAGCCGCGTCAGGTAATACATCACCAGCGCCCCGCCGCAGGTCGCCACCATCAGCGATAATCCGAGCCGGCGGAGCTTCCGCACGCTCAGCCGCAGGCCGATGGCAAACATCAGGAACACGAGGCCGACCTGCGCCAGCGTCTCGATCCGGCCGACATCGTGCACGAGGGTGAACGGCGGCGTGTACGGGCCCACGACCATGCCGGCGGCGAGAAACCCCACGATCACCGACAGCCCCAGCCGCTGGCAAATCCAGCCGACCACGCCCGCGACCACGAGAATCACCGCCAAGTCCTGGATGAATTGAATGCCGTGCATTGCTGGAAGAAGAGGTCAGAGATCAGAAGTCAGAAGTCAGCCCTGAAAATCCGGCTGTCGCCAACCGGTTCGGCGTACTCCGGATCTGTCCTGACTTCTGTCCGCTGATCTCTGACCTCTGCGCCGCATCGCGCCGTTTTCCCTCGTTGACACCCCGGGCGGCCGCCGATTCGTTTCCGTCGGCGGATACGCGCCCCATCCCCAACGCAATCATGGCCAACTTCCTCGGTTACTTCTCCAACGATATCGGCATCGACCTCGGCACCGCCAATACGCTCGTTTACGTGAAGGATAAGGGCATCGTCCTGCGCGAGCCCTCCGTGGTCGCCCTCGACACCGTCACCCGCAAGGTCCGCGCCGTCGGCGACGAGGCCAAGAAGATGCTGGGCCGCACCCCCGGCAACATCACCGCCATCCGCCCCATGAAGGACGGCGTGATCGCCGACTTCGACGTCACCGAGGCGATGCTCCGCTATTTCATCCGCAAGGTCAGCAGCGGCTCCTTCCGCGCCCCGCCCCGCGTCGTCATTGCCATCCCCTCCGGCATCACCGAGGTCGAAAAGCGCGCGGTGAAGGACTCCGCCCTCCACGCCGGCGCCCGCGACGTCATCACCATTCCCGAGCCCATGGCCGCGGCGATCGGCGTCGGCCTGCCCATTGACGAACCCGCCGCCAACATGATCGTGGACATCGGCGGCGGCACCACCGAGATCGCCATCATCTCGCTCAACGGCATCGTCTTCTCGAAGTCCATCCGCGTCGCCGGTGATGAACTCGACGCCGCCATCATCAATTACATGAAGCGCGCCTACAATCTCCTCATCGGTGAGCGCACCGCGGAAGAGATCAAGCTGCGCGTCGGCTCCGCCTACCCCCTCGACGAGGAGCTCACGATGGAGGTCAAGGGCCGCGATTCCGTCGCCGGCCTGCCCAAAACCATCCACATCACTTCGCAGGAAATCCGCGAAGCACTCTCCGACACCATCGCCGCCATCGTGGACGCCGTGCGCGTCACCCTCGAGCGCTGCCCGCCCGAGCTTTCCGCCGACCTCGTGGACCGCGGTTTCGTGATGGCCGGCGGCGGCGCGCTGATCCGCGGGATTGACCGTCTGCTCAGCGAAAAGACCGGCCTGCCCGTGCTCGTGGCCGACGACCCCCTCTCCGCCGTCGCGAACGGCACCGGCGCCGTCCTCAACGACCTCGCCTGGCTCATGCACAACGTCTGACGGCGCGGTGCGCCGTCAGTGACGAGTGACCAGTGACAAGTGACGAGCCGGAGGTGACCCGCACTACGCCGGGCTTGTCTCCCCATTCCTAACTCGTCACTCGTCACTGGTAACTCGTCACTTCCGCCCGTGCCCCCCAAACGCCTCGACCAAGCCCGCCCGTTCCTGACGCTCATCGTCGTCATCCTTGGCTGGCTCATCGTGCCGGTTATGGTGAAGACGTTTGCGCGGGCCAGCTTCTTTGAGCTGCAGGCGCCGATCAGTGTTGCCGCTTCCTACGCCCGCGACCTGCAGGACTATTGGACGCTCCGCCTGCACTCCAACGACGAACTCATCGAGGCCGGCCGCGATCTCGCCCGGCTCAACGCCACCTACGAGGAATCCGTCCAGCAAAACACCAACCTCGAGGCCGAGATTTCCCGGCTCGAGGACCTGCTGAAACTGCCGCCCTACGCCAACTACCGCTCCGAATACGCCCGCGTCGTGCGCCGCGATTTTTCCGGCTGGTGGCAGCGGCTCGTCATCCGCAAGGGCAAGAACTACGGCATCCCTGTCGGCGCCCCGGTCATCTTCAGCGGCGGTGTCGTCGGCCGTGTCAGCGAGGTCTACGCCTACACCGCCGACGTCGAGCTCATCAGCAGCCCCGGTGTCCGGCTCGCCGGCGTCATCGAGGGCGAGACCCAGCCGATCAGCTTCCAGGGCGGCATCAATGCCACTTTCGATCCGCCCAAGGGCGTGATCGAGTTCGTACCGCTCAACGTCTTCGCCAGCGCCATGATGCCCAAGAAACTCGTCACCTCCGGTCTCGGCGGCGTCTTCCCGCCCGGGCTCAGCCTCGGCACCGTGACCAAGGTCGAGCCCAGCGCCGACGGCCTGTTCAAGTCCGGCGAGGTCCAGCTCGACCCCCGCCTCAGCTCGCTCACCGAGGTCACCGTGCTCGTGCCGCTCAACCCGGAATGAGTCGTAAGTTTTAAGGGTTAAGTTTTAAGCCCCACCTAATCGACCCGCGGCACGCCGCCTTACAACTTACCCGCTTAAACCTTACACCTTGCCAGCATGCGCCGCACTTTTTTCACTTTTCTCACCCTGCTCGTGCTCTGGGTGGTCGTCGCGCAGGTGAACCACGCCCTCGCCGGCACGCATGTGTACCTGTTCGTCGGCGGGCTCTTCGTGACCTACGCTGCGCTGCAGTTGCCGTTGCGGGCTGGCCTGGCCGCCGTGTTGCTCGCCGGGCTGATCTGCGATGCCAACAGCCCCGTGCCGTTCGGCCTGCACACGCTGCTCTTCGCCGCCGCCCACGCCGTCATCAGCAACCTCCGCGACCACGTCCCCCGCGATGAAACCGTCGCCCGCGTCATCGTCGCCCTGCTCGCCAATCTCGCCTTGTCCCTCGTGTTTTCCTTCGTGCTGATCGGACGCGGACCCGTCCCCGCGGCCGTGTGGCCCCGGCTGATTTTCGACCTGGTCTGCTCGCAGGTCTTCCTCGCGCTGGTCGCCCCGTGGTTCTTCGCGCTGCAGGCGCGCACGCTCGTGCTGGCTCGGGTCGAGCGCGACACGCTGGCCTAAGGACCCCCATGGCCACGCACGACACGAACCTGGCCGACCGCTCGGGCAGCCTCCTGCAGTCGCACAAGAACTACCAGCCGCGCGTCGTCTTTTTCTATTTTGTCACCGCGGTCCTCCTGCTGACCCTCGGCGGCGGCCTCGCTTTTCAGCAGCTGTTCAACCGCGACCGGCACCGCGACACCGAGCGCATGCAGAACCAGCGCCGCATCCTCGTCCCCGGGCCGCGCGGCAACATCTACGACCGCGAGGGCCGCCTCCTTGTGGGCAACCGCGCCCGCTTCGCCGTCGTGCTCTACCTCGACGAGCTGCGCAGCGAGTTTCGCCGCGAGTTCATCCGCATCCGCAAGAACTACCGCGACACCGGGGACAAGGACCTCCCGTCTGCCGCCCAGATGGAGCAGATCACCCGCGCCACCGTCGTGCAGCGCTACCTCGACCAGGTGAACGACATTCTCCACCGCGCCGCCTCCGTGGACCGCCCCGACCTGATGAAGCATTTCGCGCGGCAGCTGCTCCTGCCGTACACGCTCTTCGACGACCTCGAGGCCAACGACTACGCCCGCCTCGTCGAACACCTGCCCGTGCGCTCGCCGCTGCAGGTCATGGCCTCCAGCACCCGCTTCTACCCTTATGGCTCCGCCGCCGCCCATACCCTCGGCTACGTCGGCGTCGAGTCCGACATCGATGCCGAGGATTTCCCCGGCGAGGACCTCAAGACGTTTAAGATGAAGGGCACCGTGGGTCGCGAGGGACTCGAGAAGGTCTTCGACACCCAGCTGCAGGGCGAGGCCGGCGGCACGATCTTCCGCGTTGATCCCACCGGCTACAAAATCAACCCGCCCCTCGACAAACGCCTGCCCGTCCAAGGCAAGAACCTCGTCACCTCCCTCGATATTGACCTCCAGCGCATCGCCGAAGACGCGATCGGCGACCGGGCCGGCACCGCCGTCGCCCTCGACATCCGGACCGGTGAGGTACTCGTCCTCGCCAACAAGCCCGACTACAACCTCAGCGACACCTCGCCGCACATTAGCCACGACACATGGCAGAGCATCCTCGATCGCAACGCCCTGCTCAACCAGGCTATCGGCGGCGCCTACCCCCCGGGATCCACCTTCAAGATCCTCACCGCCATCGCCGGATTGCGCAGCGGCCGGCTCACGCCCGACCAGGCCATCGTGGATTGCGACGGCGGCGTGAAGATCGGCAACAAGCTGTTCTACTGTGACAACGGCCGCGGCCATCACCACAACATCAAGCTGTCCGAGGCGATCAGCCAAAGCTGCGACATCTATTTCTACGAGGCGGGCCGCCTGATCACGCCCGACGTTCTCGCCGCCGAGGGCCGCCGTTTTCACCTCGACCGGCGCACCGGTATCGAGCTGCCCAACGAGACCACGCGCATGCTCATTCCCACCACGGAGTGGAAGGAAGCCCAGACCGGCGAACGCTGGTTTCCCGGCAACACCGCCCAGATGGCCATCGGCCAGGGTTACGTGCTCGTCACCCCGCTCGACATGGCCTGCTTCTTTGCCTCCGTGGCCCGCGACGAGGTCGACACCAAACCGACACTGCTCCATCACGCCGCCGCGCCCGTCCAGCATTCCGAACCAATCGGCCTGACCCCCGAACAGCGTACCGCCCTGCTCGCGGGCATGGAGGGCACGACGCTCTTCGGCACGTCCAAGGGCATCAATGCCCTGCCACTCTACCATGTGTCCGAGCGCATCGCGGCCAAGACGGGCACCGCCCAGAAGAGCGTGGTCAAGGACGGCCAGCTCGGCACCATCAACTTCGCGTGGTATGCCTGCTTCGCCCCGCTGGAAAAGCCCGAGATCGCCGTCGTGGTGATGCTCGAGGGCCAGGACTTCGTCTCCGCCGGGGAATCCTTCGGCGGCGGCCTCAACGCCGCCCCCATCGCGAATCTCATCTTGAAGAAATACTTCGCCAAGCGCGACCACCCGGCCGCGTTCGTCCAGCCGATCAGGACGCCGTGACGGGTCGACCATCGTCCCAATCGGCTCTGAATTGGGCGGTGGCGTTTGCGTGGGTCGGGCTTTACGCCCGACATGAATCTCCTCGGATGTCGGGCATAAAGCCCAACCCGCATCAAACCGACCCCTGGCCGACCTGTCCCCGCCGCCGCGCCGCCCGCCGGACCTGCCGCGCCCGCCGGAACACGGGCTCGGGATCCGGCCACGTCGCCCGCGCCCCGAAGCGCAACCGCTCCAGCTCTTCCCGCACGGATCGCATGTCCGGCATGTCGGCCTCAAAGTCCGCCAGCTCCCGCAGCCACCAGCCCGCTTGCGCGCGCACCGGATCGAGGCGCCCGCCGGCGCCGGCCCGGCGCCACTGCCGCCACCAGCCGCGCCCAAACTCCCGCCACACCCACGCGGCCAGTGCGACCGTCGCCAGCCCGCAGAGCAGGTTGACCACGCGGCGCATCGTCCACGGCGACGCCAGCCACGTCTTCAACCGTTCCACCGCCTCGCTCAGCGTGGCGCGCAGCTGCTTGCCGGAGTTCTCTGTCGCCGCCTTCACCGCCTTGAGCGTCTCGACCTGCGAGCGCTGGTCAAAGTTCACAATCCGCCGGTACCAGAACACGCGCAGGCTGTCCCAGCGCGCCGACCAGCTCCGGTCCAGCCGCCGCGCCAGCGTCGCCTCGCCTTTCGCCTGCTCCGCCGGGCCGGTCGCCGCACCGGGCGTGGGATCCGTGCGCAGCCACACGCCCGCCGTCGCGTCAAAGACCTCGCACCACGCGTGGGCGTCCGAGTTGCGGATGGTGAAATTATTCGAGTAGGCATTCCAGCTGCCGCCGCGGAAGCCGGTCACGACCCGGGCAGGCAGCTCCGCCGCACGGGCCAGCAGCACGAACGAGCCCGCGAACAGTTCGCAGTGCCCCGGTTCACGCGACACCAGCCAGCGCACCAGCGGGTCACCCGCCCCGTCCGGCACCTGCGGGTTGAGCGAATAGGCATGCCGCTGGGCCAGCCAGTCCCCCGTGCGCCGGGCAAATTCCGCCACCGGCAGGTCCGCGCCCCCGGTGATCTCGCGCACCGCTCCGCGCAGTTTCACCTGGTCGGGTTCGTCCACGCCCAGCTTCAGCATGCGCAGGATGGGCGTGTTGCGGTCAGGCTTCTTGTTGTCTCTCAGCCGCAGCGCAAAATTGGCGTCCGCCAGGGAGTCCGAGGCGTTCATGCCCTCCACGCGATACGCCGTCATCGACGCGGGTTCGTCGCGCAGCGCAATCACGCCCAGTTTCGCGGCGTGCCGGAAGTTTTGCGTCTCCCGGAAACGCAGCTGCTCAAACGTGCCCAGCAGCGGCAGGTACCGGCTGATACCCGACTCAAGGTAAAACGTCCAGTAAACCGGCTCGCCGCCATGCGCCCGCGACGTGCCGCGCACCGTCGACGCCATGGTCTCGCCACGAGGAAACGCCGTGAGCCGCAGCGCCGCCGAGAGCTTGAAGGTCCCGTTGGCATAGTCATCCAGCACCAGCATCCGCCAGTACGGCGCCGCCGGGATCTGCGTCCGGTCCGTCACATCCACGCTCAAGGCCACGCTGTTGTCCTGCTGGATCTCGGTCACGTCGCCAAACTTGATGCTGTCATTGAAGCCCGTCCGCGCCTTCTTCGCCGCGAAGCGCTCCAGGAACAGGCTGTTCTCCAGTTGGAAACGCGGGATCGCCAGGAACAGCAGCGCCGACACGCCCACGACGCCGACAAAGAGCACCGCGCCGAGCGTCACCACGCGCCAGTCCGCCACCGCACGCACCCGCGCCGCCAGGCGCCGCCAGCGCAGGTGCGCCGCCCAAGCCGGCCGGCCGGGCTCGCCGGGTTTCGGCGCGACCGTCTCCACCGACTCGACCAGGTTGATCACGAGCAGGAACGCCAGCGCGCATGCCGTGAACACCAGGATCTGCACCGCAAACACCAGCGACACCGTCAGCACGCCCGCCACCACAATCAGGAACAGCCCGAGCACGATCACCTGCAGGTCGTCGCGCTTCTGTCGGTAGCTGATGCCGCGGTAGAGCAGCAGCAAAATATCCAGCCGCACGATCGCCGGCAGCACCTGCCCGGTCAGCCACAGGTCGCCGACAAAAAAAACCACCACCGCGGGAAACACCAGCCGGTGCGTCCACGCCGGCACCAGCGCCGGCAGACCCGGCCGGATCAGCGCCGCCACTACCGCCACCGTCGTCAGGCCCATCAGCGTCCAGGCCTCGAAGTCGAGGTAGAACACCGTCCACACCGCCAGCAGCACGAGGGCGCCGCCGAGCAGCCATTTGAGCTGGTAGAGCTCCTCGAGGCTAAGCTGTGGCCGTTTTTTCTCCATCGACATAGGCGGCCACCCCGCGCGCCCCGTCGGGGGCGAAGGTCAGCACGTTGCGTTTTGCCTTGGTGGGCTCGGCCACTGCGACCGCGCCACCCGGTCCCGCTTCCTTCCGCGGCTCCACCAGCGCAAGCCGGTCCAGCAACGTTTCCAGATCATTCACGCGCCGGATCGGGACCGGCGGCTCGTCATCTATCGCCGCGGCGATCAGCTGCCCGGCGCGGAACAGGTCTTCGGCCAGCGTGGCGCAAAAACTCACCAGCAGTTCGAACTGATCCGGGTGGGGCCACCCCGCCGCATCCGTCCGCAGCCAGAGCGAAAATCCCTCTGTGCTCTCCGCCGCAAACTGCCGCACGAGCAACTGCCGCGACCGCGCGCTCGCCTTCCAATGGATGAGCCGGTGCGAGTCAGCCTCGGCATACCGCCGGAGTGCCAGCAAATCTCCCCCGCTTCCGGTGCGGGAGGTCCGCTCCCCGCCGGCCGTCCGCCGGGCCCCGGCTTCCTTCAGCCGGCGGTACGTGACGGGAGCGGGCCAGACCATGAGTTCCGCGCGCAGCTCCGTGGTCAGGAGTTTTTTCAGGAAGCCAAAGGGAAACTGCGAACCGATGCCCGACAGCTCCACACGCAGCCGGCCGCGCCGCCGCGGCTTGAACAGCCAGTCGAGCCGGGTCTCGCCGCGCGGATCGAGCCGCTCCCGCAGGAACAGCCGGCCGCGCGTCTCCCCTTGCTCGGCCTTGGCCCACTCCACGCGGAGATCAATCCCCTTGCCCGTGATCGTGGATTCCGGGGGCGGGGGCGGACCGTCCTCCACGTGGCGGGCCAGCAGCTCAAACCACAACCCGTAGGTCGGCAGGAAGGCCTTGCGGTTGCGCAACCCCAGCCCGACCACGGCCTCGTGTCCCGCCCGCAGCGGCGGCGCCAGTTCCAGCCGCCACGCCACGCCGCGGAAATTGAGCCACGATAGCACACCGCTCAGGATGAGGCAGGAGAGCAGCAGCGAGAGCGTGATGAACAGGATGTTGTTGGCGGAATTGTAGGCCGCCATGCCGATGCCGAGGGACAGCGCAATCAACAGCGTGCCGGACAACGTCGGCAGGATGCGCTGCCCGCGCTGCGGAAAAACCAGCGCCCACAGCACCCGGTTCCAGGTGAACCGGCGCCGGGCCCCGCGCGCACCCGGGCCCTGCCAGCCGGCGGCTGCGGAACTGGCAGTGAGCGCAGGCGTTGGGTTAGGCGCAGTCTTCAAGGGATAATTTCCAACGGGGTCATTCAGGCCTCCCGGTCATTTTCACTTAATAGGTGAAATCGACCGGGAGACATTTGCTCACGTCGGCAGTGCCAGCGAGGCCACGATCCGGCGCAGCACGGTGACGATCGCCCGGCGCTCCTCGAGGGCATCGCTCGTCTGGCGGGCCAGCGAGAGCCGGTGCGAGAGGATCGGCGTGACCAACTCCACCACGTCATCCGGCAGCACAAAATCGCGTCCGTGCACCAGCGCCCGCGCCTGCGCCGCCGTGCGCAGCGCCAGGCCGCCGCGCACGCTGACGCCGGACTTGAATTCGGCCTCGCTGCGCGTCGCCGTCACGATCCGCAGGATGTAATCGAGCACGCTGTCCTCGACGAAGACCTGGGCGACCAGCGCCTGCAGCCGCAGCACGTCGGCGCGCGTGATGACCGCATTGAGCTTGATCGCATCGTAGCTCGTGCGCGCGATTCGCAGGATCTCGAGTTCATCCGCGGGCTGCGGATAACCCATCTGCAACCGCATGAGAAAGCGGTCCATCTGGCTCTCCGGCAGCGGAAACGTCCCCTCGTAGTCCACCGGGTTCTGCGTCGCGAACACCATGAACGGCGCGCCGACCGCGTGCGCCACGCCGTCCACCGTCACCCGCGCGCGGTCCATGACCTCCAGCAGCGCTGACTGGGTTTTCGGCGTCGCGCGGTTGATTTCGTCCGCCAGCACCACGCTCGCGAAGATCGGACCCGGCTTGAACACAAACTCCTTCGACGTCTCGTCGTAGATCGCGACGCCGGTGACATCGCCCGGCAGCAGGTCGCTGGTGAACTGGATGCGCGAGAACGTGCAGTCCATCGAGCGGGCGAGCGCATAGGCGAGCGTGGTCTTGCCGACCCCGGGCAGATCCTCGATGAGCAGGTGGCCGCCGGCGACGAGGCAGATGATGACCTGCTCAATGACTTCGTCCTTGCCCTTGATCGACGCCTGCATGCTCGTCCGGAGCCGGTCCAGCGCCTGTTTCGCCTCGGTGACCTGCGCGGTCTGCATGAAGTCGCTCATGCCGGTTAAAAGGGACCAAACCCGGCGATTCGTCAAACCGCCGTCGGGCCATAAGGCGCGGATTTATCCGGGATTTATACGTAGGCTGCCTGCTCGCCGGCGCTCGCTGAAACGCGAGCAAGCTCGCTACCTACCATTCGATCAAAACCCGCATATCTGCCTGTTCCCTGCCTTTCCCGCTCCTCCGTGCCTCCGCGATCAAACCCTACTTCAGCTCGAGCAGCTTGATCAGCGCCGAGAAATCCTCGTCGCCCAGCCCGCGCGCCTCGGCCGCATGCAGTGCGGCACGCACCGTGTCGAGCACCGGCAACCCGGCTCCACCCGCCGTGTGCATCGCCAGCCGCATGTCCTTCGACATGTGCTTCACCGAGAATTGCGGCGCAAAATCCCGCGCCTTCAGCTTCGGCTCCTTCAGTTTGGTCAGGCCGGAATAGCCCGCGTTCTTGCCGATCGCCTCAAAGAAGACCTCATCCGTCACGCCGGCCCGGCGGCAAAGCGTCAGCGCTTCGCTCAGCGCCTGCATCTGCGCCGCCAGATTGAGGTTCATCGCGAGCTTGAGCGTGCAGGCCTGCTCGTTCGTGCCGATGACGAAGCGGTGCGCCGACACCAGCGAGAGCAGCGGCTCCAGCTCCGCGATCAACCCGCGGTCACCACCGAGGTAATAAATCGTCTGCCGCTGTTCCGCCGCGGGCTTGCTGCCGGTGAACGGCGCCGCGAGATACCGCGCCCCGCGCGCGACCACGAGCGCCGCGAACCTCGCACTGCTCTCCGCGTCGATGGTGCTCGACTGCACCACGATCTTGCCCGGTCCAAGCTTGGGCAGGATGCGCTTCAGCACGTCCTCCACCGCCGCCGGGTCGGCGACGACGATCTGAATGACATCCGCCGCCGCCGCGACCGCCTCAGGCGTCGGCTGCCACTGCGGAATATCCGGCTGCGGCGTCCGGTTCCACGCCCCGGCGAGCACGCCCGACGCATGGTAATGCCGCGCCCACACTCCGCCGATGATTCCCAGACCAAGTACGCCGATTTTCATAAGATGATAGTGTTAACCATGAAACACACGAACCTCCCAAATGCCAAACCGCAAGCGACGAGACTTGCCCGCGAATCACGCGAATGGACGCGAAATATTCGGACTTCGATCTGATCGATCCAGGGTTACCCCAACGGCCACGGATGAATCCGAGCCACGCAAGCTTGGGTTCAGACTGATCCGCTTCCGGAGTGACTGCCGCAGTCGCCTTGGTTGTGTTCCGAAAGTTTCGCGTCCATTCGCGTGATTCGTGGACAAAATTCCGGTTCACCAGCTCCGGAACAGCATCCGCTGCTCGGGCGTGTAACGGGCCAGTGTCGCCGGCAGGACGTGCTGCTCCTCGTCCATCGTGGAGATGTTCTGCGACTTCATCCAAAACGGGCCGTAGCCGACATGCAGCGTCTTCCGCGTCTGGCCCGAGCGAATCGACAGCCCGCCATGCCGCAGGTTTTCGGTGAAGAGGATCGCATCCCCCGCCTTCACCGGCAGGCCCAGCATGCCGGGTTCCGCATTCGCATCACTCGTGCCGTAGGGGGAGACTAGGTTGCTCTTGTGCGTGGCCGGCACGACACAGAACGGGCCGTCCTCCGGCCCCACGTCATGCGTGAAATAAATCATGCGCACCATCATGCAGTCGATGCCCTTGGCATTGTAGTTGTACCGGTACTTCCCGCTGATCGGTCCGCCCATGTGGGTGTGGCTCTGGTTGCCCTGGTAGCGAATACGGATCTCTGAATTGTTGATCGTCGGGCGCTCCTGCACGATGCCACGGATGATGTCCATGGTCGGCCCGTGATTGACGAGGAAGTCAAAGGCCGGGTCGGTGTTGAAAAAATCTTCGATGATCACCGTCGCGCCCTCCTTGCGCTCTCCTCCGGCGTAATAGCCCTTCTCGGCGTTGACGTGGTAGTCCGAATTCCACGCGCTTTTCTTCCGTGGCGGTTGCGTGAGGCGGGCCACGGCATGCTCCTCCACCGCGTCAATCGCCCGCGCCAGCCGGGTCGTTTCGTCGGCACCCAGCAAGCCGGGCAGCACGAGATAGCCTTGACGGTCGAATTCGTATTTTTCGATTTCGGTCATGGTGCTTAATTCCCAAAAATTTCCAGCATGCGCGAGAACAGCCGGTTCACCTTCGCCTGGTTGTCCTTCACGAGCTCCTTGAACTTCACGAAGTCGATCTCCGTGCCCTCGAGTCCGTTCGCGTAGTTATCGATCAGCGCGAGACTGTTGTACCGCAGGCCGAGTTCACTGCAGAGGTCGGCCTCGTGCGCCGCCGTCATGCCGACCACGTCGCCCCAGTGCTGCACGATCTTGATCTCGGCCTTCGTCTCGAAGCGCGGCCCGCGCATCTGCACGTAGACCTTGCCCGGGTGGATCGTGAACTCCGGCGCGAGCTTCGCGATGAGAAGGGGGATCAGGTTGTTCGCGATCGCCGGTGCCCCGCCCTTCAGCTCCTGGTCGAAGAACGTCGCCGGTCCCTGCTGCAGCCCCACGTAGTCGGCACACGAGACAAACGTCCCCGGCGGCAGCTCCTTCTTGAGCGATCCGACCGAGTTCAACGACACGATGTCCTGGAACCCAAGGTCGGCCAGCGCGCGGATATTGGCGCGGTAGTTGATCGAGTGCGGCGGCAGCGGGAAAGCATAGCCGTGGCGGTTGATCAGCGCAAAATCGCCCTTGGTTTTGTAGGTCACCGGGCCGTAGGCCGTCTCCACGGTTTTCACCACCCACGCCTTGAACAGGTCCGAGTTGACGATGCTGGTGCCACTGACAAATGCGATTTTCAATTTTCGATTTTCGACTTTCGATTTCTGAGCAATGCGTCCTGTGGGTGGGTCATTTGGAGCATAGCGTCCGGTCCGGATGACTCGGCAACCTGAAATTTGCGCCCAAAGACCATCCGCACCCTTGCCTCTTTTCGAGATTCCGTCCGAATCGGCCCGTCCTCCCCCGGATCCCGCCTGCGGGGCCCCAATCGAAAACCGAAAATCGAAAGTCGAAAATTTCCCATGCCCCTGATCGACAAACCGCTCCCTGAACTGAAAACTTATCTGGGCCGCAATCCGCGCCCGGCCGACCACGACGCCTACTGGGCCGCCGCGCTCAAGGAGCTCGACGCCACCGATCCGAAACCGGAGCTCGTGCCGTCGAAGGAAATCGCCCCGCGGCACAGCGAGGCGTTCGACCTCTGGTTCACCGGCGTCGGCGGCGCCCGCATCTACGCGAAATACGTCCGCCCGAAGAAATCGTCCGGCAAGAACCCCGCCGTGCTCCAGTTCCACGGCTACACGGGCAACAGCGGTGACTTCACCAGCCGGCTCGCGTGGTCCGGCGAGGGTCTCTGCGTCGCCGCCATGGACTGCCGCGGCCAGGGCGGGCGTTCCGAGGATACCGGTGGCGTGAAGGGCACGACGTACCGCGGCCAGATCATCCGCGGCCTCGATGATCCCGACCCGGCCAAGCTGCTTTACCGCCAGATCTTCCTCGATACCGCGCAACTCGCGCGGGTCGTCATGGGTTTCCCCGAGGTGGACGCGACCCGCGTCGGCGCCATGGGCGGCTCCCAGGGCGGCGCCCTTACCCTCGCCTGTGCCGCGCTGGAGCCGCGCATCAAGCGCGCCGCGCCGCTGTTTCCCTTCCTTTGCGACTACCAGCGCGTGTGGGAAATGGACCTTGCGAAGGACGCCTACGAGGAATTGCGCACCTGGTTCCGCCAGTTTGACCCGCTTCACGCGCGCGAACCGGAAGTCTTCACCAAACTGGGCTACATCGACTGCCAGTTCCTCGCCCCGCGCATCAAGGCCGAGGTTCTGATGTTTGTCGGCCTGATGGACACCATCTGCCCGCCCAGTTCCCAGTTCGCCGCCTACAACAAGATCACGTCCAAGAAGGACCTCGTGATCTACCCCGACTACGGCCACGAGGGCCTCCCCGGCGAAAGCGACCGGACCTTTAATTTCATGCTCGGGCTCTGAAGCCCCGGGACCCAGCCGGTGCTTGTCAGTCGCAGCCGGGGCAGCGCAGGATGGACTGATTAGCTTCCCCGCAAAAACTACCTGGTTGTTGGGCGTGCTGCTGTTCGCACTGCTGTGCGGCGCGTGCAGCCCGAACGTGCCCACATCCATGCGCGGTTCGGTCGAGACCTTCCAGGACGGGCGCATGGTCTCCTCCCGCCAGCTGGTGGAAAAGGAGGCGCGGGCCGTCACCGCGTGGTTCAAGACCAACGGCTCCGGCTGGAGCCGGAACCTGGGCGCCTCCTCGCCGACGCTGATGATCCGCGTGAAGCACTCCAACTTCGAGACGACCGTCATCAACCTCTCCGGGACCACCGTCGTCGTCACGAATTCCTCCGGGCAGTTCAAAAAGAACCTCACCCCCGCCGAAGCCGGCCACCTGCGCGAGCTCGCCGGCGAGCCACCTGCGACGGCAGGCCCATAAGCCGCTCTTTTGCGGCGGCGAAAAATTCGGCTTTGCCCGCGGCAACCGGGCCCTTAGCGTGGGGGTGGATGGACAAGACCGAACGCGAATTGCGTGACATGCTGGAGGACCGCCGCCTGGTCCGCTGGCCGACTGAGCCGCAGTGGGCCGCCATCTGGACCGCCGCCAACGCCAAGGGCTACACTGGCAACGTCTCGACCGCCGTCCACGGCGTGGCCCCCGACCTGCTGGACGTGGATTGGGTGGGCATGATGAATTTCGACCATGACCAGGCGAAAATGATGTGGTCGGAGATTCGATTGCGCCGCTCGGTGTCACCTTTCCGCCGCGGCAAACCGGCGGCCCCGGTTTTCAACCCCGCCGCCGGCAAGGAAGCCGCGGACGCCTTTCAACTGCAAATCGCCGGGCTGGTGGCCCGGCGCTGGGAGGTCATCAGCGACGGCCCGACCGGCGTGCAGTTGCGGGCGCCGAAAAAAATGAAGGTGATCGACATCATCTGCCTCGTCGTCGGCCTGCCCGCCGTGGTCTTCCACGGGCTCGGGGTCGTGCTGATCGGCCTCGGGCTGATCGACTACTTCATCTTCACGAAGGCCGAGACAAAGTTCCTCCCCCGGCCCTGAGGGTCTGAGGTGGAACATTTTGTCCCCAACGCGTTGGTTTGAGCCGTACCGCCGGAAAGCGCGTTAGGGACAACGCGCGCCACCTTTCCACTTCACCCCACCCACGACAGCGCCTGAAGCTTCTGCGCCAGCGTCACGTCCTTCGCCGTCACCTTGCCGCCGGCATCATGCGTGTTGAGCCGGATCACGACGCGATTGTAGACATTCGTCCACTCCGGGTGGTGATCCATCGCCTCGGCCTCGAAGCCGGCGCGCACCATGAAGCTCAGCGCCTCGCGAAAATTGCCAAACGTGAAGGTCTTCGTCAGCGCGTCGCGCTGGTATTTCCAGCCGGGCAGCTCACCCAGCGCTAATTTGATCGCCACCGTCTTCAGGGGTTTGCCGGACATGCCCCAAAAATGTACCGGTCCTCCGCTTAGGCAAGTGCCGCCGCCCGCCGGGCCTCGCCCCCGCCTTAACCTCGCGCGAAGGCGGCTTGTCAAACCGCGTGCCGCCTCCCTAACTCGCCGCTGCCGCATGCCTCCTTCCGCCGCCCGCCCCGCGCCTGTCGATCGGGCGAACGTCCCCGCCCACGTCGCCATCATCATGGATGGCAACGGCCGTTGGGCCCAGCAGCGCGGGCTCCCCCGCATCGAAGGCCACCGCCGCGGCGTCGAGACCGTTCGTACCGTCACCAATGCCGCCCGCGAACTCGGCGTCCGCATGCTCACGCTCTACGCCTTCTCGGTGGAAAACTGGAAGCGCCCCCCGGATGAAGTCGGCGCGCTGATGGGCCTGCTCGAGTTTTATCTGAAAAAGGAACTAAAAACGTTCGTGAAGGACCGCGTGCGGCTGCGCACCATCGGCCGCATCGAGGACCTGCCCGCCGTTGTGCAGAAACAGCTCCGCCACACCATCGCCGAGACGGCCCACTTCACCGACTACACCCTCGTGCTGGCGCTCAACTACGGCTCGCGCACCGAGGTCGTCGACGCCGCCCGGGCCTACGCCGCCGCCGTGGCCGCCGGCAAGGAGAAGCTCAACGACGGCTCGTGGGCCACATTCAGCCGCTATCTCTCCACCGCGGACCTGCCCGACCCCGATCTCATCATCCGCACCTCCGGCGAGACCCGCCTGAGCAATTTCCTCCTGCTGCAGGGCGCTTACGCCGAACTCGTCTTCACCCCGGTGCTCTGGCCGGACTTCACCAAGGCCGACCTCGCCGAGGCCTGTGCCGAATACGCCCGTCGCGAACGCCGCTACGGCCTCACCAGCGAACAGATTAAACCGGCGCCCGCCGCCTCCTCCTGACTATGGCCAAGCGCATCCTCAGCACCGTCCTGATCTGGTTCTTTATCTTTGGCGTGATGTGGTTTTTCCGCACCACGGGCGCAGTCGTCCTCGTCGCCGTCATCTCCGTCCTGACGCTGCGCGAGTTCTACCAGCTGCTCGGCAGCGCCGGCCACGCGCCGTTTCACCGTCTCGGCATGGCCTTCGGCGCGCTCATCACGCTCTCCCCGTGGCTGTACCAGCAGATCGGCATTCCCTTCGGCGCGCTCATCACGCTCTCCCCGTGGCTGTACCAGCAGATCGGCATTCCCAAAAGCTCCGACGCCCTCGTGCTGGCCGTCATCGTGTTTTCCATCCGCATCCTCAGCGAACGCGAGCCGGCCAAGCGCGTCGAGGCCCTCGGCGCCACGCTCTTCGGTTTGGTCTACGTCGCGCTGATGCTCCAGTACTTCGTCCGCATCCTCACGCCCATGCCCGACGACGTGGTGTCGGCCAACGGCCGGCTCATCCTCTGCCTGTGGCTCATCGCCGTCGCCAAATTCTGCGACGTCGGCGCCCTGCTGACCGGCCTGGCCTTCGGCAAACACAAGATGGCGCCGCAAATCTCCCCGAAGAAAACCTGGGAGGGCGCCGTCGGCGGCGTGCTCATGTCCATGGGCGTCGGGGCGTTAGTGGCCTGGCTGGGACGCGATGTCCTGCCCCCGCACATGACCCCGCTGGTGGCCGCGTTCAAGGCCGCCCCCATCGCCCTGCTCGCCATCGTGTCCGACCTGATCGAGTCCATCCTCAAACGCCACGCCACGCTGAAGGACTCGGGCGGCGCCATTCCCGGCATCGGTGGGATCTTCGACCTGAGCGACAGCCTGCTCCTTACCGCCCCGCTGGGCTATTTCCTGTTCGCGCTGCCGTAACTCGGAGGATTGTCTGTCGGAGGTCGGGCTTTACGCCCGACATCGGGGATCGGCCTGTCGGGCGTAAAGCCCGACCTACAACATCCGTGGCCTCCACGTCACCCTCCGTGCCCTCCGTGTCCAAATTCCGGCTCTGAGAACGTTTAATTCCCCTCCGCGCTTGCGGGCCTAGCGCCGCCCCTGCATCGTTGCCGGCTTTCGTGGCCAAACCTTCGTCCAGCCCCCGCAAACGCATCGTCCTGCTCGGCGCCACCGGCTCCATCGGGGAAAACACCCTGCGCGTCATCGCCGCGCACCGCGACAAGCTTGAGCTCGTCGGCATCGCCGCCCGGGCCAATCACGCGCGGCTGGCCCAGATCGCCCGCGACTTCGGCGTGGCCCATGTCGCGGTGTTTGAGGACGCGGCCTACGCCGCGGCCAAGTCCAGCGGCGGTTTTCCCGCCGGCACCCAGCTTTACGGCGGGTTGAGCGGGCTCATCGCCCTCGCCCAGCTGCCCGGGGCCGATATCGTGCTGGTCGCCGTCGTCGGCACCACCGGGCTCGAGCCCGCCCTGGCCGCGCTCGCCGCCGGCAAGGACCTTGCGCTGGCGTCGAAGGAGATCCTCGTGCTCGCCGGCAAGTTCGTCATGGCCGCGGCGAAAAAACACGGCGCCAAACTCCTGCCCGTGGACAGCGAACACAGCGCCGTTTTCCAATGCCTTGAGGGCCACCCGCAGGCCGCCCGCGGTGAGCCCGGTCGAACCGATGTGCGCCGCATCGTGCTCACCGCGAGCGGCGGCGCGTTTCGCGACTGGCCGGCCGAGCGGCTGGCCCACGTCACACCCGCCGACGCCCTCAAGCACCCCACCTGGGCCATGGGCCCGAAAATCACCGTGGATTGCGCCACGCTGGCCAACAAGGGACTCGAGCTCATCGAGGCGCAGGCGCTGTTCGGCCTCCGCGTCGACCAGTGCACCGCGGTCATCCATCCGCAGAGCATGGTGCACTGCCTCGTCGAGTTCACCGATGGCACCATGCTCGCCCAGCTCTCGCCGCCCTCCATGACGTTTCCCATCCAATACGCCCTGCTGCACCCCGACCGGGCGCCGGGCGTCGAGCCCGCGCTCGATTTCACCCAGCTGCTGGGCTTCGAGTTCCGGCCGGTGGACGAGCTGCGTTTCCCGTGCTTCCGCCTCGCGCGCCAGGTCATGGCCGCCGGCGGCGTCGCCCCCGCGGTCTTCAACGCCGCCAACGAGGTCGCCGTCGCCGCCTTCCTCGGCGGTTCCATCCCCTTCCTTGCGATTCCCCGCGTCATCGATCAAACTCTGCAGACCGTGGAAAATTTTGAACCGGAAACGCTCGCCGCCGTCCTGGACGCCGACGCCCACGCCCGGCGCACCGCCGGCGCACTCCTGCAAACGGTTTCCTGACCCTGATGACCTCCGATTTCCTGACCACCCTGCTCGCCAACGCCTGGTCGATCCTGCTCGTCGCCCTTTTCTTCGGCGGCTCGATCTTCGTCCACGAGCTCGGCCACTTCCTCGCGGCCCGCTGGCGCGGCGCGAAGGTGGAGCGGTTCTCCATCGGCTTCGGCCCGGCGGTTTTTTCCTGGCATGGCCGCGATGGCGTCGAGTACCGCCTCGCCTGGTTTCCCCTCGGCGGCTATGTGCTGCTGCCGCAGCTGGCCGACCTCGGACCGGTCGAGGGCAAGAGCGAGGTCGACGTCGAAAAGCTCCCGCCCGTCACCTATTCAACCAAGATGATCGTGTTTGTCGCCGGGGCCTGCTTCAACGTCCTCTTCGCCTTTGCCCTCGCGAGCATCATCTGGGTCATCGGCCAGCCCGAGAGCAGCGAGACCGCGAGCACCAGCATCGGCTATGTCAGCCAGAAGATCGAGCTGCCGGGCGGGGTGAAGGTGACCAGCCCGGCGATGGAGGCCGGCCTGCGGGTCGGCGATATCATCAAGGCCATCGATGGCCGTCCCGTGCGGAAGTTTTTTGATATTTATGTCCAGATCGGCCTCGGTTCCGGGCTGAGTGCGGATGGCCGGCGGCAGGCGGTTTTCACCCTCCAGCGCGAGGGGAAGATCTTTGATGTCATCGTGCATCCGCAGCTCGCGGGCGAGGAAAGCGAACGCCGGGTGGGCATCGCGCCGGGTTATCAATTGAGCGTGTTCCAGGTGGCCCCCGGTTCGATTGCGGCCAAGGCCGGATTCCATCCCGACGATCTCATCCTGAGCCTCGACGGCCAGCCGGTGCTGAGTTTCCAGACCTGGCAGGACGTCCTCGAGCTATCGGCCAAGCGCGCGGTCATCGCGCGCGTGCAGCGCGCCGGCCGGGAGGTCGCCCTCACCCTCCCCGTCCGGGCCCCGGCCAAGTCCGCCAACGCCTTCGGCCTCGCGCTCACCACGGGCTACACGCTGATCCACCCCACCCCGTTCGCCCAGATTCGCGACCAGGTGCTGATGTCCTACCGCACTCTCTGGAGCCTGATCAACCCGCACTCCGACATCGGACTCTCCAAACTTTCCGGCCCGGTGGGTATCGTCCGCATTTTCCACAGCGCGGCCGAGGCGGGCATTCGTCCCGTGCTGATGTTCACCATCCTGCTCAACATCAGCCTCGCAATTTTCAACCTGCTCCCCCTGCCCGTCCTCGACGGCGGCCAGATGATGTTCGCCACCATCGGCCGACTGCGCGGCCGGGCCCTGTCGGCCAACTTCATCATGGCGGCGAACGGCGTTTTCATCCTGCTGCTGCTCACGATGGTGGTTTATATCAGCGTCTTTGACGTCCGCCGCATGAACGGCGACCGGGCGGAGACGGCCGCACCCGCGTCGGCCCCCGCCGCCAACCCGGTGCCCGTCAAGCCCTGACCCGCCGGCTACATGTCCTATTGCGCCTCCCGTTTCTCCACCGTGCGCCGGCCCACCGTCGAGGTGATGGTTGGGTCCGTGGGCGTCGGCGCCGCCCATCCCCTCCGGCTGCAGTCCATGACGACGAGCGACACCCAGGACGTCGCCGCCACAGTCCAACAATCCATCGCCCTCGCCGAGGTCGGTTGTGAAATCGTCCGCATCACCGCCCCCAACGTCGCCGCCGCGAGGTGCCTGCAGGCCATCCGCACCCAATTCACCGCCGCGGGTTTCGGCCACGTGCCGCTCGTCGCCGACATCCATTTCCTCCCCAGCGCCGCCATGGAGGCCGTCGAGCATGTCGAGAAGGTCCGGGTGAATCCCGGCAATTACGCCGACAAGAAGAAATTCGCCGTCCGCGAATACTCCGACTCCGACTATTCCACCGAGCTGCAGCGCCTGCACGACTCGTTCACCCCGCTGGTGAAGCGGTCCCGGGAACTCGGCCGCGCGCTGCGCATCGGGACCAACCACGGTTCGCTCAGCGACCGGATCATGAACCGCTACGGCGACACCCCGCTCGGCATGGTCGAGAGTGCACTCGAATTCCTGCGCATCGCCGAGGCGCACTCCTACAAGCAGATCATCCTCTCGATGAAGGCCTCGAACCCGAAGGTCATGATCCAGGCCTACCGGCTGCTCGTGCAGCGGATGGCGCAGGAGGACATGCATTACCCGCTGCACCTCGGCGTGACCGAGGCCGGCGATGGCGAGGACGGCCGGATCAAGAGCGCGATCGGCATCGGTTCCCTGCTCCTCGACGGCCTTGGCGACACCATCCGCGTGTCGCTCACCGAGGACAGCGTCTACGAGATCCCCGTCGCGCGGGCCATCGCGGACAAGGCGATGTCGCTCTGGCGGGGAGCGAAGCAGGGAGCGGGGGGCAAGGAGCAGGGAGATGACGGGGTCGATCCGTACCATTTTACGAAGCGCGAAACGGCGACCTTGCAGCTCGCGCCAGACGTCACCGTCGGGCCGGAACAGCCGCCGCGCGTGGTGGTGCGCGCGGGCGCAGACATCGCCGCCACTCTGACCCAGCTCGTCGCCAGCAAACTCAAGGACACGCCCGCCGAGGTGATCCTCGTGCCGGTGGACGCCACCACTCGCCTGACGCAGTTACCTGATCCCGGCGCATCTTCCTATGCGTTGGAACTCACCCCGGCCATCACGCTGGCGGAATTGGAGACCTTCGCCGCCCAGCTTCGTCCTGGCACAATCCTCGTGCGCGACTTCGGCGCCACCGATACTCCTGCCTTGGCGGGATTCGCCCAATTCGTCCGCGAACACCAACTGATCCTCGCCGTCTCCCTGACCCCGGCCGATTTCCCCGCCCTCGCGTCCACCCTCCGGCAACTGGGCGACGAGCGCTTGCTGTTCACCTTGAACGCGCCCCGGGCTGGCCTTACCGCGCCCGCTCACGCCACCGGCGCTTACCGACGCCTGGCCGCCGGACTGCGCTCACTCGGCCTCCGCGCCCCGCTGTGGATCCGCAACACGACGGCGACGGCCGTACGCGGCGACCCCAGCTTCCTCTCCAAGCTGCTCGAGGCCTCGTTTCTCACGGGCGGCCTGCTCTGCGACGGCCTCGGCGACTTGGTCAGCATCGAGACCGAGGCCGACGCGCCCCGGGCGACCCGGCTGGCCTACAATGTCCTCCAGGGCGCCGGCGCGCGCCTTTCCAAGACCGAGTTTGTCGCCTGCCCCAGTTGTGGCCGCACCCTGTTCGACCTGCAGACCACCACCCAGCGCATCCGCGCCCAGACCGGGCACCTCAAGGGCGTGAAAATCGCCATCATGGGCTGCATCGTGAACGGCCCGGGGGAGATGGCCGACGCCGACTTCGGCTACGTCGGCGGCGCGCCGGCCAAGATCAACCTCTACGTCGGGAAAAACTGCGTGCAGTACAACATCCCGCAGGCCGAGGCCGACGCGAAGCTCATCGCGCTCATCAAGGAACACGGCAAATGGTTCGACCCGGCGCCCGCCCCCGCGTGAGCCGGCCCGCGGCGCCGCGGATCCGGAATCAAGTGGGCCGTCACCGGTTCGTAACCGAACCGTAACCTTGCAATCGGCTTCCACAGCCACTTCCACGGCCATGGACTGGCGGTCGGATTACGAAAAATTTACGGCCGTTTTCCCGCGCTAACTTTGCCCCGCCGTGGCAATAAAATAATGGGAAAAGTTATGCCCAGACCCATGGTGAATAACTTGTCGGAAAGTTACCCTTGAAATGCTTTTTTGGTTCACTGTTACTCCGCGCTCGTTCAGCGTTTCTCTCCCGTCCACCGGTTCTTTCTCACGTCCCTTTTAGCCTTGGTCCTAGGCTCCGCGGCAACAACCCGATCGCAGCCCTTGGTCATCAATCATTTACACGCTCACCCCACCACACCCTTTTCTCCCTGATGACCCGGCATGAATTTCGTTGCAGGCAGGAAGCTCGGATCAGGCTCAGATCGACGTGTCAGATGACCTCCGACGGCGCTGTGTGAATAAAACCCCACTTTCCGCCCGTTCCATGCCCACTTTGTCTTTGTCCCCCAGTCTCTGGGAAACCGTCAAATGCGACTTCAAGGAGTTGTTTCCCGAGGACGTGTTCCAGATGTGGTTCGAGCCCATGGTCTGCCTCGAAACCACGGAGGACGCACTGACCCTGGGCGTGCCTAACGACTTCGCAGCCATCTGGATCCACGACAACTACCTGGATCTCATCACCCAGCGGCTCCGCCTCACTGCCGGCCGCCTGGTGAACGTCACCTTGCGGAAGGCCGACTCCCAGCGCTCCCCGGGCACGTCGCATTCTCATAAAATCGCCGAGCCCGCCCCGCGCGGCAAGGCCGCCCCCCGCCGCTCCGGCCGTTACGATGAGCGCAGCCCCTCGGCCGGCACGCTCAACGCCCGCAACACCTTCGAGACCTTCGTTGTCGGCGCCAACAACCAGATGGCCCACGCCGCGGCCCTCGCCGTCGCCCAGGCCCCCGCGCAGGCCTACAATCCCCTCTTCATCTACGGCAACACCGGCCTGGGTAAAACCCACCTGATGCACGCCATCGGGCACGCCATCCTCCGCGCCAACCCCGACGCCCGCGTCGCCTACCTCTCGACCGAGAAGTTCACCAACGAGTTCATCCAGGCCCTGCAGGAGAACAGCCTCACGAAGTTCCGCCAGCGCTACCGCCACGTGGACGTGCTGCTGATCGACGACGTCCAGTTCCTCGCGGGCAAGGAACGCATCCAGGAGGAGTTCTTCCACACCTTCAACGACCTCTTCGAGTCCGGCAAACAGGTCGTCCTCTCCAGCGACCGCCGCGCCAGCGAGATCCAGAAGCTCGAGGCCCGCCTCGTCTCCCGCTTCGAATGGGGCCTGCCCGCCGACATCCAGGCGCCCGACTTCGAGACCCGCGTCGCCATCCTCCGCACCAAGGCCGCCAGCCTGAAGTTCAACCTGCCGGATCCGATCATTAATTTCATCGCGCAGAACATCTCGAAGAACATCCGCCGCCTCGAGGGCGCGCTGATCAAGGTCGCCAGCTACTCCGCCCTCACCAGCAAGCCGCTCGACCTCGCGACCACGGAGATGCTCCTGCAGGACGTGCTGATGGAACAGGCGCAGAACATCCTCACGATCGAGACGATCCAGAAGCGAGTGGCCGACCACTACCAGATCCGCCACAGCGACATGACCAGCAAGCGCCGGCCCAACAACATCGCCATCCCCCGCCAGATTGCGATGTACCTCACCCGGACGCTCACCAAGCACTCGCTCCAGGAAATCGGCGACGCCTTCGGCGGTCGCGACCACGGCACCGTCATCCACGCCTGCAAGGCCGTGGACAACATGATGGAGCAGGACACGTCCACCCGCGGCAGCGTCGACTTCCTCAAGTCCCAGCTGTCCAAGTAAGCGCAGTTTGAATGCAGGGCGGGGTCTCCGACCCCGCCTTTTCCATTTTCACCCACCGGCGGAGTCCGCAGCCCCTGGGCTTGATGTCGGTGGCGCGCTCCCGCGCGCCGCAGCGCGCCAGCGCGCCACCCTCCGTCGTGAGTTGAAAGTTGGCGGTTTGTAGGTGAAAATCCGTTTGTTCGCTCACTTCCGACTTTCCACCTGCTTCCTTCTTCATCCTTACTTTTCCGCCATGGCCTTAACTCCCGAACAAACCGCCGCCGTCACCAGCTGGGTCCTCGCCGGCGACAACCTTTCGACCGTCCAGAAAAAGCTCATCGAGCAGTTCAAAGTCTCGCTGACCTACCGCGACGTGCGCTTCCTGGTGGACGACCTCAATCTCGCCCTCAAGGACGCCGCCCCGAAGGTCGATGCCTCCGATCTCACCAAGGCGACCCCGACCAAGCCCGCGGCCGCCGCGAAGAGCCCGGCCGGCCCGGGCGCCGACCCGACCGACGCGGCGGATGAGCCCTCGGGCTCGGATCCTGATGACCTTCCCGCCGGAGCCTCCTCCGTCACGGTCTCCGTTGACAAGGTGGTGCTCACCCCCGGCGCCCTCGCCAGCGGCGACGTGACCTTCAGTGACGGCGTGACTGCCCAGTGGATCGTGGACAACCAGGGCCGCCCCGGTTTCACGAAGGTCAGCCAACCCGGCTACCGCCCCACCCCCGCCGATGGTGAAGCCTTCATGCGCGAACTCAGCGCCACCCTGCAGAAGCGGGGCTTCTGAAGCCCGCGGCACAGCTGGGCTTCTCTCCTTGGCCAATGAAGACCCAGTATCTCCTCCTGATCCAAAACAACGCGACGAGCGTAACCACGCCAGCCGCGTGGGACCGCTTCTTCGCCGCAGCCGAGGCGAGCGGCCTGTTCAAAGGCGGTAGCGCCCTCGGCGAACGCGTCGTGATCGGCGACCCCCAGTCGGCACAGTCCACGAAGCACATCGGCGGCTTCATGCGCTTCGATACTGACAACCGGGCGAAGCTGCTGGAGCTGCTACAACTGCACCCAGTTGTGCTCCACGGCGGATCGGTGGAACTGTGCGAGATGCCCCGGACGTAGCATCGCCCATTCGCCCTACACTCCGCGCTTCCGCTCCTCCGCGTCTCCGCGATAAAATTCTTCCGTCCCGCCGGCCCTCGGCGCCTTAGCGCTTCTTATTCACCATCCGCGTCACCGCCGCACGGAATTCGCTGATCGCAAAAGGCTTCGAGAGGCAGCTCAGGTGATGCTCCGAAAGAAAGGCCTGAAAGGTGTCGCTCACGACGTCACCAGTCATGAACAGCATGCGTTTCGCCGATTCGGGGTTCGTGGCCAGCAGGTGTTCGTGCAATCGGATACCATTCAACCCGGGCATCTTCCAGTCGGAGACCAGCACGTCGAATTTCTGCTGGCTCATAAGCTCGAGGGCCTGCTGGCCGCTGGAGGCCGTCTCCACGGCGTGACCCTCGGTCCGCAACAACTCGCCCGCGAGGTCCAATATCCACTGCTCGTCGTCGATCACGAGGACGGTCTTGCCCGTCGGCGTGCCGGCGGCGGTGAACGGAAACGGGGTGCCGCTGCGCCGCAGGGCGGACAGGGCCGTGTGGGTGGCCACGGGCAGCTCGATACGAAACGTGGCGCCATGGCCGGGCTCGCTCTGCGCGCTGATCTTGCCGCCATGTTCCTGGATGAGACCATAAGACAGGCTGAGCCCGAGGCCGGTGCCCTTGCCCGCCGGCTTGGTGGTGAAGAACGGATCAAAGATGCGCGCCAAGTGCTGGGGCTTGATCCCGGGACCGTTGTCCTGAAACACGATCGCCACCCACCCGTCCGTGCAGTGCGTTCGGATCACGATGCGGCCCTCGCGCTGGAACGGCTCGATCGCCTGCCGCGCGTTACCCAGAATGTTCACGAAGACCTGCTGCAGCTGGTGCGGGTCGGCCATGATGTTGGGCAGATCCGGGGCGAACTCCCGCACCACCGTCACATTGCTCGTACGGAGGTCGTAGGCCATGATCTCCAGCACTTCCTCCAGCACGGTCGTCAGGTCAACCAGCTTGCGCTCCGGCGCCTCCTGCCGGGCGAAACTTAGCAAGCTATGGACGATCTTGTGGCAGCGGTGCGCACTCTTCGCGATGCGCTCCAGGTGGCCCTTGGTCTTGTCGTCCGTCTGCGCGGTCTGGAGCAGCTCTGAAAATCCGATCACCGCGGTGAGCGGATTGTTCAGCTCGTGCGCCACGCCGGCCACAAACTGGCCGACCGCGGACAGTTTTTCGCTCTGGATCAGCTGCTCCTGCGTCGCCTTCACCGTCTGCATCGCCCGCTCCAGCTCGAGGCGCGAGTTCTGCAGGTTCGTGGTCATCTGGTTGAACGTCACGGCCAGCTCGCCGAATTCATCGTTCGAGAACCGGTCGATGCGCCGCGAGAAGTCACCCCGGCCGACCGCCTCGGCGCTTTCACTCAGTTCGCGCAGCGGCCGGGTCACCCGGCGGATGAAAAACCACACCACCAGCGCGCTGACGGCAATGCCCGTGACGCTCAGGCCCAGCACCCGCACCCGCGTGGTGTCCAGCGCTTCCAGCCGCTGCTCGTAGGAGGAGAGGAGGACAAAATGAAACCCCGGCGACGCGGCCGTGCGCCCGTAATTTGCGGTCAGCGCCAGGTAATGCTCACCGTTGATCAACGCTTCCAGCGCCTCGGCGCCCGAGGCTGCGGCCGCCGTGGCCCAGCCCTTCGCCGCAGCCTTGGTTGTCGGCCCGCGCAACGTGGAGGCCACCGCCGCGCCATTGTTCATGAGCAGGACTTCCGTCTGCGGTGGCTTGAGCTGCTGCAAGGCCGTCTCACCCAGCCGCACTCCGACGACCAGCACGCCGGCGAGTCCGCGCTCCGTCACCACCACGGGTATGGCCACGACATTCAAGGCCTGGTCACCTAGGACCAAGCTGCCGGAACCAATTTCCCCACCCAGCGCCAGACGGGTCGCCCCGGCCGATTCCCGGGCAAAATCCTCCAGTGATAGCACGGTCGCGCGCCGCGCGCCGCTGACATGACTTCCATCCGCCGAAACGAGCAATTTGCCCTCCGGCGTGACAAACACCAGCAGCTCGGTGTCATCGTCAAATTCGTCCAGCAGGTCCCGCAGGTACGCCTGGGTGGTGCCGGCATCGTTCAGCTTGATCATCTTCAGGAAACGCACATCGCCCACGATGTTGCGGTAACGCGATACCAGGCTGCCGGTGCGATTGCCTAGCGACTGGAGAAACACCGCCCGCGCGGTGGACAGGGCCAGCCCCGCATCCTCGCGCGTTTGCCGGGTGATACTCCGGTCCATGACCCAGAGCGTGATTGCGGGCAGCACGATCAGCAGCGTCAGCACCGCCGCCATGACCTTGGCCTGCAGGCTGAATCGAATCGGTCGGCTTGGGGCGGCCATGGGCTAGTATTTCGGCAGATCGCCCAGCCCGAGGGCAAAGTCCACCCGCACCTCGCCCGCCGCCGGCACCACGACCGTCTTGGTCTGGCTCGGAAAACGCTCGTGCCAGGCCCGCACCTTGTAGGTGCCCGGGGGCACATCCTTGAGCACGAACCTACCCTTCGCATCCGCACGGGCAAAATAGGCGTTGGGCAGCACCAGCACGATGCAATGCATCTTGGCGTGGATCGCACAGAACACATCCACGCGGCCAACCTGATCGAAAACCACCTCCGGCACCTTCTCCCTTTTATAGAACTTGAGGTCGAACGACTTCACCTCCGACTCGGAATACACGTTGTGATAGATGTCGTCGTCATTCGGCCAGCGGACCGTGGTGCCCACCGCGATCGGCAGCACGTGCGGGTCAAAGCTGGCATCCCGTTGCGTGGTGACGGCGGCCTGTTGCGGTGCGACCGAGGCCGCCGCTGGCACCGCCTGGTCGAGGTAGATCACAAAGTCCCGCAGGTGCTCGTAGTCGATCCGCTCGGCAAATTTGTACCGACGGCTGTCGTACGAGCCGCCCCCGCCCGCCGACTCCGGCGCATCTACCGGCGCCAGCGCGCGTACCGTGCCCGCGATCGTGCCGGCCGCGCACTAAGCCACGGTCGCGAGACACACCAGCAGGAAAGTCAGTGATTTCGTCATGGTTCAGAATTTCAGGCCGATCTCGGCGCCGAGGAAGTTTTCCTGGTCGCGGGCGGCCCCGCTGAGCATCCGGCCCCACTCCCAGCTGTACTCGAGCTTCAGCACCAGCGGCGGCCCGAAGCGGTAGCCGAACCCCAGGCTGAGCCGGCGCAGTTCCTCGGTCAGCGAGGGCCGGTAAAAAAACTCCCCCGGATAGCCCTGGCCCGCGAGCGGATAGCCGCCAGGGGCATCAATCGCGGAAAAACGCGCCGCCGCGTACAGCTGCTCGGTGAGGGACTGCATCGCCTCCAAGTAGCCATAGCGCAGCCGCCGTGAGTTATCCACGAGGGGATCGCTGTCGCCGAACCGCACCTGGCCCAGGGCCGCGGCGACGCGGCCGCCAGACCACCGGGCCACCGCATCCGCCTCGTAGAGGTTAGCCCAGAAATTCTGCGTCCGGCTCGCCGGGCCGAGTGCCCGGAAAAAGGCGTTGGCAAACCAGATCGACGACAAAGCGTCCCCTGTGTTGGTCACCGGCGACACGGCGGCGAGCTTGCCGGTGCGCATCGCACTTGCACTCAGGTGCAGCCAAGCCAGCGGATCCCAGCCGAGGCGCGCCGCGAAGGTTTTTTCGGAGTTAAAGTCACGCAGCTGGCTGATCCCGCCGTTTTGCACCGCGACGACATAGCTCCACGATCCCAGTTTTCCGTAGAGTTCCGCGCCTTCGTCCGGGCCCCAGATATCGCTGAGCGAATGGGAAATCAGCGGATTCTCGACCGGCCCGCGCAGGAGGTATTCTTCGCCGAACGGCGTGTTAATGCTGCCCGCCCGCAGGTTGAGCGCCTCAGGCCGGCCCCACGGCCGGCCCAGGCCCTCGAACTCAACGTAGAGTTCGCCGAATTGGAAGTTGGCCGCGCTGGCTTCGCGCTGAAGCAGCTTCAGCTCCGTAAAGAAATAGACGTTTTGCCAGACCGGCGCCTCGACCGTGATCGTGGTGTCATCCACCCGGAATTCCGAATTGGGCCACTGGCCGTGGCTGCCGGACGAAAAAAAAGCCAAGCCCGACTCGCCGGTGATGCGCACCTCGTGGTCATGCGAAGATTCCATCGGGACCGCCCGCTCCGCCGGTGCGACCGCGTCGGTCCGTTCCTGCAGCGTCTGCAGCTGGCGGTCCTGCCGCTCGCTCGCCCGGCGGATCTCCTCCATCCGGACGTTGAGCGCCTCAATCGTCTTTTGTTGCGCCTTCACCTGCTCCTGCAGCTGACGGTTCTGCTCAATGATCACCTGGAGGGCCGGGTCAGAAGTAACCTGGGCGCGGGCCAGGGCAACCGCCAGCGCCAAGCCAGCGCCGATACCGAAAATCCGCAGAAATTTACCTGTGGGATGCATCAAGGGAAGCAACCCCGGCAGAGTGCCAGACCGGCCTTCGCTGGCAAGCATCCTGCGGCGGCAACCGGTGCGGCAATTGCTTATCCCCCGGCCAGTAACCGAAGGAACTCCGCCTCGTTGATCACCGGCACGCCCAGCTCTTTTGCCTTGTCGAGCTTTGAGCCGGCCTCCTCACCCGCAAGCACATAGCTGGTCTTCTTGCTCACGCTGCCACTGACCTTGCCACCCGCCGCCAGGATTTCCTGCTCAGCTTCCTCGCGCTTCAGCGTCGGCAGCGTGCCGGTGAGTACGAGCGACTTGCCCGTGAACACTCCCACGACCGCCACCGTGCCCTGCGGGTCGATACCGAGGTGCTGCAGTTTTTTCAGCAGCCGCCGGCCGGGAACACTGGCGAAAAACTCCTGCGTGCTCGCCGCCACCGCCGGGCCGATGTCCCCCGGCGCGCCGGCCAGCGGACCCGCGTCGAGCGCCGCGATCTCCGCTTCGAGCCGGGTGCACAATTCCTTGCGCCGTGCCTTGTCCTCATCGGACTTGGCGGGGTTTTTCCGCGACGCCGGCGCCTCCCATTCGCGCTGCGCCACCAGCTCCGCTTTCTTCAACACCGCGCGCAGCAACGGCGAATCCACCAGCTCGGCGAAGCTCCGGTGCCGCCGGCCCAGTTCGCGTGCCGTCGTTTCGCCGACATCCGGCACGCTCAGCGCATAAAGCCATTTCTCGAGCGGCAGGCCGCGCGCCGCCTCGCGCGCCGCGACGATCTTCGTCGCGTTTTTTTCTCCGAACACCCGCGGTTCCTCCGCCGTGCCGAGGTTCAACGTAGTCAGCGTCCCGAGCGGCACGTCGTACAGGTCCGGGGGATCCTGAACGTGGCCGAGCTCGACCAGCTTCGCCGCCACCACGCCACCCACGCCGTCAATCGCGAGTGCCCGGCGGCTGCAGAAAAACCCCAGCCGGCCGGCCCGCTGCGCCTCACAGTCGTAATTCTGGCATTTCCACGCCACGCCCGTGGCGTCCTCCGCCGCCACCTCGATCCGCGCGATCTTCGAGCCGCACACCGGGCACTTGCCCCCGACCGCAGCGAACAGGTCGTACTCCCGGGCTCCCTCCGGCCGCTCCGCCGGGAAGGATTGCAGCACCGCGGGAATGACCTCGCCGGCCTTCTCGATTTCCACGAGGTCGCCGATGCGGATGTCCTTCCGGCGGATCTCATCCTCGTTGTGCAGGGTCGCCCGGCTGATGGTGCTGCCCGCCAGCAGGACCGGCTCCAGCTCGGCCACCGGGCTGAGGATGCCGGTCTTGCCGACCTGGATCGTGATGGCATGCAGCCGGGTGCGCGCCGTTTCCGGCTTGAATTTGTATGCGATCGCCCAGCGCGGAGCCTTGTCGGTCGCCCCCGCTTCACGCTGCTGGTCCACGTTGTCGAGCTTCACCACCGCGCCGTCCGTGCCGTACGCCAAGCCGTGCCGCAGCCGGTCCAGTTCGCCCACCGCCGCCCAAGCCGCGTCGATGCCGTGCACCGTCCAGGATTTTTCCACCACCGGCAGGCCCCAGGCCGAAAGTTTTTTTTGCAGCCCGGTCTGCGACTCCACCACCGCCGGTTCACAATACCCCAGGCCGTACAGCACGATCTCGAGTTTGCGTCGCGCCACCTCGGCGGAATCGAGTTGTTTGATGGTGCCGGCCGCGAGGTTCCGCGGGTTGGCATAAAGCTCCTCCCCGGCCGCCGCTCGCTCGGCGTTGATGCGTTCGAATTCCGCCGCCGTCAGGTAAATCTCACCGCGAATCTCCACGATCCGGGGCATCTCGCCCTTCGCCAGCTGCATCGGCAGCGAGTGGATCGTCCGCACATTCGCCGTTACGTCGTCCCCGCGGTCGCCCTTGCCGCGCGTCACCGCCCGGACGAACTGCCCGTTCTCGTACGTCAGACTCACCGCCAGGCCGTCGATCTTCGGCTCCACCGTGTAGCCGAGGTCGTCCGTGCCCAGCAGTTTGGTAAGCCGGGCATGGAACGCCCGCAGCTCCGCCTCGCTGTAGGTGTTGTCGAGGCTGAGCATCTTCTGCCGGTGCGCCACCTCCCGGAAACCCTGTACCCGATCGTCGCCCGGGCGCTGCGTCGGCGAATCCTTGGTCAAAAACTGCGGAAATTCTTCCTCCAGCTCCCCCAGTGCCCGCTTGAGCGCATCATACTCGAAATCGGAAATCTCTGGTTGGGCCTGCTTGAAATACAGCGCATCATTTCGCGCGATTTGCGCGCGTAGGTCGGCGATGCGCTGCTGGGCGTGGACCGGGGTCATCACCCCCAATGGAAGCCCAAAACTCCGGAGCGGAAAGGAAAATGACGGACCGGCGGGTGAAAATGAGCGTCCGCTCTGCCGGGCCGCTGTATCCGGGCACAAAAAAGCCGTCCGCTTACGCGGACGGCTTGAGCGTTAAACCGGGCGACCCAATTACGGGGCGTAGGTGATCGTGCGCACGCCGGCGACACCGACGATCGAGATCGCGATACCCTGCGTGAACGCCTGGGGATAGGTCTCGTTGGCGACGAGGTTG
>Ga0114958_10000315_pt1 | contig 41826 bp, 28 predicted proteins | sample C_130208_EF_Meta_FD_89577 | JGI IMG/M metagenome (GOLD analysis project Ga0114958, IMG submission 89577) | Freshwater microbial communities from Lake Croche, Canada to study carbon cycling - C_130208_EF_MetaG | ecosystem: Environmental > Aquatic > Freshwater > Lake | place: Lake Croche, Canada... | reverse complement strand
GAACAGGCTCAACAGGAGGGTGTTGATGGACTGTAAACCGGGGGGGGCATGGAGGTGTTGTTGGTAAAGATAGCTGAGTGATGCCCAGCAAAACCAGCTGAAGGTGAAAACCCCCCAGATACCGAGCGGGATGAAAATAGTGAGAGGGCCGCTATGAAAGTCCCCGGAAACAACCGCCCAGTCGTAATTTACTTTGGTGGGGTCGGTGGAGAAATACATCGATTCCGGGTCGATTCTAAAGCCCCTGCCTTTCACAACGTAGCGTGGTAATTCGGGTAGGACCGATTGCCACATTTGCATCCGCCAGTTGGAAGAGTCATCGGCGGATTTTCTCACTTCGGGATTGATGCGCAGCGGCAGGAAGCTCAAAGCGCGTTGAGCGGTGGGGGGTAGTTTTTCTGAAAAGGTCGGAATTAAACCCGCTGCGACCAGAGTCAAACCCGTCAGGACCCAAAGCACGCGAGTTCGGTAGAGGCGCTCAAAATAAAACTGGGCCCCAAAAACCAGCAGGAAAACGATCAGCACCGATCTTTTCCCTGACGCAGCCACGGCGAGAAATGTCAGGAGCAGGATACCTGTGCGCCAAAGTTTCCCGGGTTCGAACATGCCGGAGAGCCCATGTCGGGAGGACCCGAAACAATAAACCGCGAGTGCAAGAGCTGAAAGATTGGCCCACTGATAGATTCCTTTGAGGGGGCTTGCAAAATCTGGCTGCTCTTCGGTGAGGTTTTCAGGGAAGAAATGGAGTATGAGTTTCCCGGCACCGCCCAAGTGTGGGGCCAGCTCCGGCAGGATCAGAGTGATTTGAGATAGAAAGAAAAGGGCGACCAGTTTTTCGGCCTTGTCAGTGGGGATGGGCTGGCTGGTTAGGGCAAAGTAGCCCATCAGCGCAGCGAGCACGTAAAAAACACGCTTTCCGCCATAGAGGGAGGAACCAAAAATGCCAAATCCGATCCCGCCTGTGGCGTAGGTGGTAACTATGACCACCGCGCCCAGACAGAGCAGGGAATTTCGGATGGAGGGGACATCCACGAAGCGGCGGTTGGGGTCCACCGCCCGGTTCAGGATGCCGAAGAAGAGTCCGACGCCGGAGAGAAGCATCCACAAGGGCGGTTGACCGGGCAGAAAGGAGGGGGCGATGGAGGCATTCCAAGAGGCAATGAGAAGGGGATGATGCCATTTCATCAGCAGCGGTATGGACAGCACAGTGAGTGCCAGCATCACCACCGCCAAGCTGCCGGGCTGGAGCGGATCCACCAGCTCATACCCGAGCAGGGCAGCAACCGTCAGGCACAGGGCCATGACCAGATGCGCTCTGGGGATGCGGAAGCTGCTATTGTTCATTCAACGTTAAAATTAGAGAATAGCATCAGGGTAAATGCAATCCTTATTTGAAGTGTGGTAGGCGAATGCACCGTGTAAAACACTTCAGCCATTGAAAGTCGGGGCAGTGGATCAGCCGTTAAACCCGGCATCTGCGGATGCTTCCGGTTTGAATGGTCTCTTTGGTGGACCAACCCGCCGGTTTAGCATGGCGCGCGCCCTTGATCTTCTCAAAAATGGAGTTGCCGCAGATTGTGTCCATTGGATAATCGGATTGTGAAAATACTGATCGATCATCCCAACCCCTTTCTTCTCACCCATGGTGGATTTCAGATTCAGATCGAACAAACCCAGACCGCTATCCGTGGGAATGGGGTGGATGTGGAAGCGTTGCGGTGGTGGGATGATTCCCAAGGAGCTGACGTGATTCACTACTTTGGTCGCCCCGGGCCGGGCTATATAGAGTCCGCGCATAAAAAGCAGATCAGGGTGGTCATATCACCGCTTCTCAGTGCCATGGGATCACGATCCAAGGGATTGCTGTGGATTCAGCGGTTGGTCACCCGGGGCGGGCTATGGGGGCTGCCGTCGATGCTGACGGCGCCGTTTGGCTGGAATTCTTTCCGCTTGGCGGACGCCTGCATTGCGAACACACCGTGGGAAGCGCATTTAATGTCCTATATGTTCGGTGTCCTGCCCCGAAAGGTGCATGTCGTTCCCAACGGCATCGAGGAGGTGTTTGCCCGGAGCCAGCCCGTGGCCAGGGGGCCTTGGCTGATCTGCACCGCTACAATCACCGAAAGGAAGCGGGTTTTGGAGCTCGCCCGGGCAGCAGTTCAGGCGCAAACCCCGGTTTGGATTGTGGGGAAACCTTATTCAGAGAGGGATCCCTATGCGCTGGAATTTATTGCATTGGCCCGCAAGCATCCCGAGCTAATACGTTATGAGGGGCCGATTCAGGATCGGGAGAAACTGGCGCAGGCCTACCGGCAGGCCCGGGGCTTTGTGCTGATCAGCACGCGGGAGACTTTGAGCCTGTCGTCCTTTGAGGCGGCAGCCTGCCAATGTCCTATGCTCCTGAGTGATCTGCCTTGGGCCCGAACCACCTTCAAAGACACTGTCCACTATTGTCCGATCGACTCCGTGACTCGAACCGCCAGACATTTGCGGGAGTTTTACGATGCCGCACCGGATTTGAAGCCGGATATCAGGCCGAAATCCTGGGTCCAGATCGGAGAGGAATTCAAGAAGGTGTATGAGAAAGTGCTAAGCCAAAACGAGATCTGAGGAAAGGGCTGAGGGATGGGACCTGAGGAACCGGGATCATAAATCCGTTCCAATTCGCAGAATTCTCGTCACGCCCTTGCCTCTTGACGCCTTGCGCTTGTCATAGCCATAGGTGAGAGACTCCTGACTTCGTGCGCCACAGGCAAGTCTGCGCCGCCCCAAATTATATCCGGCCCTATTCGAGAAATTGGTGAAATTCGTGTGCCCCTTGCGGAATGCGCGTCGTTTCCCGTTCCACGCTTCGCTCTGTGAAATTTGTTTTACAGTTTGGAGATTTTATCAATCAGTCCGGTGGTGGATTTTCCCGGCACAAAGGGGATGAGGACAATCCGTCCGCCCGCCTGCTCGACTATGCGCCGCTCCTCCTGATCCAGTGTTTCCAGGGTGTAATCGCCGCCCTTGACGTAGATGTCGGGCTGGGCATGGGCGAGAAATTTGGCCGCCCGCTTTTCACTGAAGACGCAGACCCCATCGATGCTGGCCAGCGCGGCGAGCACTCCGGCACGATCCCCTTCGCTGTTCACCGGACGGTTTGGACCCTTGAGTTCTTGGACCGACGCGTCGCTGTTGATGCCCACGAGCAGTGCATCGCCCTGGTTTCGGGCGGATTCCAGATAGGTCACATGTCCGAGATGCAGGATGTCGAAGCAGCCGTTGGTGACGACCAGCTGGCGGCCGGCTTGGCGGAGTTGGCTGCGCCAAGCGGGTAGGGCATCCCAGTGGATGATTTTGGAACGGAAATTCATCCTGTAAATCTTGAAAGGAACGCCCCGTATTGGCAAGAGCAGATCGATGAGGCCTTCCAAGCAACTCCTTGAACCGGGCTGGTCCGCAAGGGGAAAAGCAAAAAAGCGGAGATAACAGCTCTATCCTTTTGAGCGGCATAACAATGGGAGGAACCAAAAAAACTCCCCGGCTCCGCAGGTGCGACATGGGGCGGCAAAGCGGCAAGAGAGAGCGGCAAGAGCGGAGGACACGTGCAAACCCGGTTTGCCTGGATTGCGCATCTGCTGATGTGCCGCTCCGCTGGAGTTTGAATTTTCTTTCAGGCTGTGGGTGCTACACACAGGTCGCTCTTCCGGAGGTTCAGAAACAATTGTCGGAGGCCGGAGGTCATATCCGAATTGAGCAAACACCCCGTTTTCTGTCGGGGTTCGCGTTTATTCGGGAAAGTTGTATCACTCCATTACCGTCCGTTTTTCTTTCTAATTGCTGCTTTGTTTTGCAAGCGCCGGAGGCGCGATCCGTCGATAGAAACAGGAACAAAAAATAAACTTCCCAGTCCCGCAGGGGCGGAACAGGCGGTCAAACCTGAAATTTGAAACCTAAACTTGAAAAGAGGCTCAGAAAATCAGTTGCCACAGTCTGTTCCCATTTGCGTTCAATCCGCGGAGCCTCCCGTTCCCGCTTCAATCGTTAGAATAGGTGTCAGCATTCAGGCTCTGCGCTGGACAGCCCGTTTGACCTCGCGGTCGGCTTCGCGTTTTTTCAAATCCTCGCGTTTGTCGTATTGGGCTTTGCCCTGACCCACGCCGATGGCCACTTTCACCTTGCCGTTTTTCCAATAGAACGAAAGAGGAATGAGGGAGTTGCCTTTGACCGAAGCCCGCTCGGAGAGTTTGCGGATCTCGGATTTGTGCAGCAGCAGTTTGCGGGCGGACTTGGGCTGGTGATTTTGCAGGTTGCCGTGGCTGTATTCGTCGATGTGCGCGTTGTGGAGGAACACCTCGTTGTTTTCAACGCGGGCAAAGGCGTCGCCGATCTGCCCTTTGCCGGCGCGCAGGGCCTTGACCTCCGTGCCGTGCAGCACAATGCCAGCCTCGTAGATTTCGAGGATGTGATAGTCGCGCCGGGCTTTGGAGTTGGTGACAATGTCTGCCATGGGTGCTGGGATTATCCGCTGTGCCGGTTCGGGTTGGACCGGGTATGGATGGCAAAAAAGCCAGAAGGTTGCCCCTCTGGCTGGCTGGGAAAATCAAGCCGTTGGCCGTGCCGGAGCTACTGCTTCTTGGCCCGTTTCTTGGCCGTGGGTCGGGTCAGTTCGACCAGCTCCGGCATCTCGAATCCCATCTTCTCTTCGATGATTTCCAGCAGGGCGATATCGGCCACGCCCAGACTGCCGGCATCCACGAGGGGGCGGCTGAGCCGTCCGGCGCCCGAGTTGAGCTGGCGCACGCGTCGTGAAACCATGTTGATCAGAACGTTGGGGTTGCCAACCTTCTCCAGTGCTTTCTTTACAAATTCAGCGTTCAATGTTAGTCCCAAGGTTTAAAACTAGCCCCCCACAGTAACCTGCGGCGCAGCAGACGCAATATAAAAATGCGAATTCGTCTTGCGCCCCGCGCTTTGTTTTCCTACAACACCCAGCCATGTCTGTGTTGAAGAAAAAAAACGCCGCTCCCGAACCGGGTTTTGAACTGGAACCTTTTTTGGCGGCCGCCACCACCTCGGTTAACGCCGCACTGGACCGTTTCCTGCCCTCCGGGAAAACCAAGCCGGCCACAATCCACCAGGCCATGCGTTACTCGCTCTTTGCGGGAGGCAAGCGGATGCGTCCGGCGGTGCTTCTTGCCGCCGCCGAGGCCTGCGGCGGAACCCATGCCGATGCCATGCCCCTAGCCTGCGTCGTCGAGTGCATCCATACCTATTCCCTGATCCATGATGATTTGCCGGCGATGGATAACGATGATTTCCGCCGCGGTAAACCCACCAATCATAAGGTGTTCGGGGAGGGGATTGCCGTGCTGGCCGGTGACGCGCTGCTGACCCAGGCCTTTGAAATCGCGGCGCAGGCCAAGGGTTGGCCCCGGTATCCGCACCGGGACTTGATCTTGGAGATTGCCCGCGCGTCCGGTTCGCTTCAGCTCGTCGGCGGTCAAGTGGCTGATCTGGAGGGGGAAAACAAAAAGCTTTCCGTCGCCGAACTGCGCTATATCCACGAGCGCAAAACCTCCGCGTTGCTTTGCTGCTCGGTGAGGCTCGGCGGCATGAGCGCCAACTGCACCCCCGCACAGCTCGAGGCCCTGACCGACTTTGGCTACCATGTCGGCCTGGCTTTTCAGGTGATTGATGACATTCTGGACGTGACCCAGACCAGCGAACAGTTGGGAAAGACCGCGGGCAAGGATGTGGCGGTGCAAAAGGCAACCTATCCGGCGATTGTTGGTCTGGAAAAGTCGCGCAAAATTGCCGCCCAGCTCACCAAAAAAGCCTTTGCAGCCCTGGACATTTTCAAGGGCAAGGCGGTGGCCTTGGAAGCATTAGCCGGATTTTTGCTGAAGCGCGACCGGTGAGATTTCGCTTTCCGGCCAAGCATCTGTTAGTCCTGTTCGGACTCGGTCGTAACGGGTTCTCCGCCCCCTTTCAGGGCGGCGGTGAGGGCGTGCCAAGCCAGAATGGCGCACTTGACCCTGGCCGGGAATTTATGAACTCCGGCAAACACGGCCAGTTTCCCCACATCGCCCTGCACCCGGCCGGTCATCACCATGTCATGCACCAGCCCGAAGAGTTGTTGGACCTCCGCGCGTGATTTGCCCTTGATGTTGTCGGTTAGGAGCGAGGCCGATGCCTTGGAAATGCAGCAGCCCGATCCCACAAAACTCGCATCGGTGATGGTTTCTCCGTCGAGTATCAGAAAGAGTCGCAATTGATCGCCGCAGAGCGGGTTTTTACCCTGAGCCGAGCAGGTGGCGGCGGGCAGTTCGTGGAAATTGCGCGGTTTCTTGCAGTGGTCCAGAATGACCTGCTGATAGAGCTCTGTCAGGTCTTCAAACATCACTTTTGCTCCGCCAGATGCGGGTTGGATTCGAGCCGGTCCCAGATGATTTTGTCCAATGTTTCCCGGGCGGAATCGCATTTGACCCGTTCGATGATTTCGCCGGCAAAGGCATGAATCAGCATGCGCCGGGCGGTGTCCGGCCCCAAGCCGCGCGAGCGGAGGTAAAAAATGGATTCCTCATTGAGCTGGCCGATGGTGGCGCCATGCGTGCACTTCACATCGTCGGCATAGATCTCCAGCTGCGGCTTGGTATCGGCTGTCGCGTCGTCCGAAAGCAGCAGGTTCTTGTTCGTCTGTTTGGCGTCGGTTTTTTGCGCCACAGGATGCACGTAGATGCGGCCATGGAAAACCCCCTTCGACTTGTCGTCCAGAATGCCGTTGAAGTATTCATGGCTGGCGCAGTTGGGCTGAGCGTGTTCCACGACCATGTGGTGGTCGGCGAGCTGTTCGCCGCGGGTTAGATACAGTCCGTTTAACACGCATTCCAAGCCTTCGCCGGCCAGGTTGGTGTGGATGTTATTGCGGGAGAGCCGGGCACCCAGCGCGAAGGAATGCACGCTCACGTTGCTGGCCCGGCCAAAATGACCGTGGATTGTGGCCATATGAAAAGCCGTCGCAGCCTCATCTTGGAACTTGATGTGCTCGACGAAGGCGTGGTCGCCCGCCACCAACTCGGTCACGGCATTGGTGAAATGCGCGGCGCCGTCCGTGGCCAGATAGCTTTCCACCACCGTCAACCTGCTGTGCGGGCCGGCCACAATGAGATTGCGGGGGTGGCTGGTGGCGGCGGGTTGCTGGGAGGAGGAGATGAAAATGAGCTGAACGGGCTCATTCAGGGTGACTCCGGCCGGGACCTGGATGAACGCGCCGTCGGTGAAGAAAGCCTGATTCAGGGCCGCAAACGCGTTGGCATTGATGCCGGCATGCTGTCCCAAGTGTTGTTGCAGCAGCGCGGAGCCTTCTGTCAGCGCGGCGGTCAGGCTGGTGGCAGTGGCTCCACCGGGCAGGGTTCCGGTGCGGGAAAGGTCGGCCCGGAAATGGCCGTTGACGAACACCATCCGGATGCCGGGCAGGTGGACAAATTCCGAGCGGTTCAGCAAATGGGCTGCTGCCGGGTCGCTCGCCTGATCGGATGCCCTTTTAAAGGAAAGCTTGGTGATGGGCGCGATATTCGTGAAACGCCAGTCCTCGTCGCGCAGGGTGGGGAAGCCCTGGGCGGTGAAGGCGGCGATGCCTGATTGGCGCAAAGGGGTGAGCCACGCCGGTTGGCGCAGGCTCTTGAGGAAGCCAGGGAATTCTGCCACCGGTGCGCTGGTCTCGATCGCGCCGGATTTGTTTGCTGAGTCAACCATGGTCTGCTTGATTTGAAAATTGGTTCAACCGAGGTGGCATTGTTTCACGGTGTGCGGGCGCTTGCAAGCCTGCGCCGCAGCCCCGCGTCGGGTGGCCGGGTGACGGGGGAAAGTGCACGGCGCTGGAAAATTGCTTTGCGCCGGGGCGGGCGGCGGGGTATTTTCAAACTGTGCTTGTCCGATGGTGTAATGGTAACACAGCGCCCTTTGGAGGCGTTATTCATGGTTCGAATCCATGTCGGACAGCCACTTCGTTTGCGTTATAAAATCAGAGGGTTTCCTGACTTGTTGACCCGCAAATTACCAGCCTCAAGGTTTCATTCCAAGTTTTTCACAATCAGCCCAGAAAGAGACTTTACCTGAAAGTTTATCTGACACCCCTTCCCCCCCCTCAAGCTGGGAAGAAATGTTCAGGGCTACGCTGGGGAGGCTACGCATGCTACTTGGGCAGATACGTCGAGGGGTATGGGTTAAGGATGACCAAAAAAGACCAACTGATCCGACTGAACATCGAAGATGCACCAGTATTTGCTGGGTCTCAAACAGCAGCATCGTCTGCAACCAAAGGAGGGCGGGAAATCCAGCTGCATTCCGGCAGGATTCCCTGACGGTTTGCTGGTTTTAGGCTATCAATTTGGAGGGGGGATAAAAATAGCGCCGGGTTAGTTTTGTGAGTGGGGTTTCTTCAATTACGGGATGAATCAGGCTCGGGTCTTGCCCTGTGGCGTTCAGGGTGCCTTGGAGGTTCATTTGGACTGCAAGGTTCCGGCTAATGGTTGAAAGCTCAATCATCAGGTTGCAGGCACCATTGATGCGGTCTTCGGTTCCGAGGAAATCGCATCCTTTCCTTCACCCGGGAGATGAACCGAAACCAGCGATGTAAGAGTGCCCATCGCTCCCCGATTTTATTCAGTCATCAACTCCTTGACCACCACTTCAATGGCTGAGATTAGGTTGGCACAAGCCCCCGAATTTTCCTGATTTCCAAGTTCCCGAAGACCTTGTTTCTCCTGGTTTTTTCCCTCAATTTGGTTTGGATGCTTGCTCTTCCGCAGGCAAAAATCTCCAACATTTTCACCTTGAGGGTCTGGCGCGTTCGCGCCAGAACATGTCCACCACTGCGATGACCGGCATTTCCGCCACGGCGGGGGCGCGAGGGAGTCGTTTATTCCGGCAAGGACTTGGTTCGGGACGGGCTTTGGCGGGGCGTTCCTCAGCCTCGGAAAAACAGCCACCAGACCAACAGGATCATCGGCACCATGAATGGAAGGGTGAAGCGGACCACGTAATCCAAGAAGTTCGGGGTGCGGATTTTGTGTTGGTCGGCAATGGCTTTGACCATGAAATTCGGGCCGTTGCCGATGTAGGTATTGGCGCCAAAGAACACCGAACCGATGCTGATGGCCAGAAGGTAGGTGTTGAATTTGAGGTTGCCCAGCAGGAAGCAGACTTCGATTTGGTCCACGGTGACGCGCTGTGCCAGTATTTGGTCGGCACGATAATGCCGGAGTGCGGCGAAGGTCTGGCGGATTTGTTCGGCTTGTGGTCCGTGCACAAAAGTCCCCAAGTCGGATCCCCCGGTGGTGACCAGATGCTGCACTTGGGTGATGAGATCCGCATTGATGAAGGAGCCGAAGATGGAACTCAAGAAGGCCAGGTAGGTTGGGGCATTGTCGAGGACACTGGAGAGAATGCCGCAGCCGAAATAGAAGAACTGGGCGTGGGGCTCGTTTCCGGTGATGTGGGAGGCGTTAATCCTTAACCAGTCCAAGGCCGGCATCATTGTGCCGAAGATCCCCGCGAACAAAACGGCCACCTCTTTGACGGGGTGAAAGTTGAAATGGTTGGATTCGTGGATTTGTTTGCGGGTGGTGAAATAGGAACCCGCCGCGGCCGCGAGCATCAATGCCTCTCTGAGGAAGGGCGGGTGGTTGAGAAACACGGCGGCGAGAATCATCGCCAGAAAGAACAGGTTGCCCAAGCCTTGGCAGAGCCACTGCTCATGGGAGGTTTCCTTGTCCTGAATGTTTTTTGGCGCGCGCCGGAAATTCAGGGTGTCGACGGCGAAAAACATCGCCAGCAAGGTGCCCACTCCCACTCCCCAAATAGGCAGGCAATGCTCCGCCACCCACCAGAAAGGAACGCCCTTGAGGAATCCCAGGAACAGCGGCGGATCCCCGATCGGGGTGAGGCAGCCGCCGACATTGGAGACGATGAAGATGAAAAAGACCACGTGATGCGCCGTGACCCGGTATTTGTTCATGCGCAGCCAGGGGCGGATCAGGAGCATGGAGGCGCCGGTGGTGCCGAGCAGGTTGGCGAGCACGGCGCCGGTCGCCAGGAAGAGGGTGTTTCGCAGCGGGGTGGCCTCGCCTTTGACACGGATATGGATTCCGCTTGAGACGACGAAGAGCGAGCCAATCAGCGTGATAAAACTGAAGTAGTCCCCGGCGGTGTGGAGGACGTCTTGGGCGGCATGTAGGCCGAAGCAGTAGTAAAGGATTACCGAGGTTGCCAGGGTCAGTGCGACTTTGGAATAGTGTTTGGCCCACCAACCGGCAAAGAGGAGCGGGGCCAAGGCGATCATTGCCAGCAAAGTGGCAAAGGGGAGCATTGAGATCCAGTGCGGTTGCAGAGCAGTTTGTTCCATTATATGCCGGAGCCGGATAAGACGGGGGATAGTCTTTCAGCCGCCGCCGTTTTTTCAAGGAATTAAGTCCGGTTTTGGTGGTGAGGCGGGAGCGGGGCGGGGGGCTGATGAATTGAAGGCTGGGTGGTTAAAAAAAAACAGCGACGGCCCGCGGGGGGCGGAAGTCCGAAAAAATAAAATGAAGAATACCCAATGATGGCAGGCTTTTAATGGTGTGTCCGAGTTTTATTTTCAGGATGGCATCCCCCCTGCTTGGAGAATATCAGTCCAAATCAGGCGCAGGGCGTGTTGAACCAAGTCCTGAGTGCGAATCGAGCGTTCGCACCGGTTGCATCTCCGGAGGGTGCGGTTGGCCGGGTGGTTGGAAGCAGGCTGTTGGAACAATGAAACTATGAAAAAAATTGAAGCGATTATTAAGCCCTTCAAACTTGAGGAGGTCAAAGACACTCTGGGAGAGATCGGGGTTGTGGGCATGACGGTCACTGAAGTGAAAGGCTTTGGCCGCCAGAAGGGGCACACCGAAATCTACCGTGGCAGCGAATACACCGTGGATTTTCTGCCCAAGATCAAAATCGAAATCGTCCTGTCCGATGAGAACGTGGAAGCCGCTGTGGCTGCCATCATTAAGGCAGCCAAGACCGGAAAGATCGGCGACGGGAAAATCTTTGTCTCCACGATTGATGACGCCATCCGGATCCGCACGGACGAAAAAGGGGAGAGTGCGGTTTGAGTTCAACGCAACGATTGATTAAACCAATTCCTGAAGCATGAAAAAAATTCTTTCAACTTTTATTCTGATTGCAGCCACGTCGATGGGAGTCGCAACCCTTCAAGGAGCTGATGCTCCGGCCAAGACGCCTCCTCCTGCGCCGACGCTGGAGCAGAGGCTTTCCTCCCTTGAGGCCTATGTGAACAACGGAGATCCGACCACAGCGCTCAAGGACAAGGACGGAAAGATTCCCGACGGTCTGGTCACTCCGACTTCCGCGTCTGCCGGTCCTGGCCACAATGCGTGGATGATGACCAGTTCCGCGCTGGTGCTTTTCATGACGCTGCCCGGCCTGTTTCTCTTCTACGGCGGATTGGTTCGTCGCAAGAACATTCTGTCCGTGGTGGCCCAGTGTTTTGGAATTGCCGGTTTGGTTACCATTCTGTGGGTCGTCTTTGGCTACAGCATGGTCTTTGCCGATGGCACCGACCTTATCAAAGGCGTGTTGGGCAACTTCAAGTTTGCGATGCTCAACGGGGTCGACTCGCTTCCCAACACCAATTACGCCTATTGGGTTTCCCACAATGTATTCTCAATGTATCAGTTGATGTTTGCCATCATTACCCCGGCGCTGATCCTAGGTGCCATAGCCGAGCGCATGAAGTTCTCCGCGATCCTCCTGTTCGTGACTTTGTGGATGGTGGTGGTGTATTTCCCGCTGGCTCACATGGTGTGGGGCATCAACGGTGCGATGAATGGTGTTTGGAATGCCGCCGCTCCGATCAAGGCGATTGATTTTGCCGGCGGCACGGTGGTGCACATGTCCTCCGGATGGAGCGCGCTGATCCTGTGCATGATCCTTGGAAAGCGCCGTGGTTTCGGCAAGGAAAACATGGCCCCTCACAGCATGGTTCTCTGCGCGATTGGCACAGGAATGCTTTGGGTCGGCTGGTATGGATTCAATGCGGGTTCTGCCGTGGCCGCTGACGGCATCGCCGCCAACGCGTTTATGACCACCACCATCGCTACCGCCGTGGCCTCGTTCATATGGCCTCTGGCCGAGTGGCTGGTTCGCGGCAAGCCCAGTGTCCTGGGATTCTGTTCGGGCGCGGTTGCCGGTCTGGTGGTCATCACACCGGCCACCGGATTTGTTACCGCGGGTGGGGCCCTGATCATTGGAGTGATCGCCGGCCTGGTTCCCTGGTTCTTCTGCTATAAGGTCAAGGCTTGGTTCGGCTACGATGATGCGCTTGACACCTTTGGCGTGCATGCCGTGGGTGGAACCCTTGGGGCTCTGTTAACGGGCATGTTGGCTCGCAACTCCGCAAATGCCAACCTCGCAACCAACCTGAAGGATTACGTCAAGGACACCTTGTTCCAGCCTCTGGTGGGAGAACAATTAAAGGCTATGGGCATCACCATCGCCCTAGCCATCGTAGGCACTGTGGTGATTGCGTTTGTCGTCAAATTGGTGACCGGTCTGCGTCCGAGTGAGGAGGAAGAGAGTCTCGGATTGGATCTGGCCGAGCATGGTGAGGAGGGGTATCACGGGGCTGGGCAGTAGGAGGTGGGTTCAAAACCTGCTGGACGGGCGGGCGACAAAAGTCGCCCGCCCTTTGTTTTTAGTGGGTGCTTCCCCCCCCCCCCGGTTTCACCCTATCAAAAGCTGTTTTTTCCGGTGCCGTCCTCGGGGTTGGGGGCACTGTGGCGGGGCTGGAGGAGGAGGGGTTGGGGGTGCCGCCCGCTAGGAGGCTGCCGTGTTCGAGACGCAGATTCCGCTGTTCAGCCGCACCGCAGTCCGTTACTTTCGCCTTGTATTTGACTGTATCCGTCACATTTGAGCTCCGGTTTCGTTAGAGGTTTATGGAATCCAATCAGCCCACTGGTCGTTACTTGTCGGTGTTGACTCTCAGCGCGCTCGGCGTGGTCTACGGAGATATCGGCACCAGTCCGCTCTATGCGTTCAAGGAGTGTTTCGGGGGCGAGAATCCTTTGCCTGTGAGCCATGACAATGTGATGGGGATACTTTCGCTGATTTTCTGGGCGCTGATCCTGATTGTTTCGGTTAAATACCTGGGCATTGTGATGCGGGCCTCCAACCGGGGCGAGGGGGGTATTTTGGCCCTGATGTCGTTGGCCTTTCCGGATCGTTCACTTAAAACTAGTCGTCGCCGCGCGCTGCTTGTCAGCCTGGGGGTGTTTGGTGCGGCGCTCCTGTATGGGGATGGCATTATCACGCCGGCCATTTCTGTGTTGAGTGCGGTAGAAGGCATCAATATCGCCACTCCCGCGCTACAGGATTTCGTTATCCCCATCACCATTGCCACGCTGATTGGTCTTTTCGCGGCGCAGTCCAAGGGCACGGGCAAGGTTGGCGCGGTGTTCGGGCCGGTGATGGTGGCTTGGTTTGTGGCATTGGCTGCGCTGGGCATTGGTGGGATTTTAAAATATCCCCGTGTGCTCGGTTCGCTCAATCCGTTTCTCGGGGTGCAGTTTCTTTTCCACAGTGGCTGGGCGGGGTTTGTGGTTTTGGGATCCGTTTTTCTAGCGGTGACCGGTGCCGAGGCGCTGTATGCGGACATGGGGCATTTCGGAGTGCGTCCCATTCGGATTGCGTGGTTTAGTTTTGTGCTGCCGGGCTTGTTTTTGAATTATCTCGGTCAGGGCGCTTTGGTGCTGCATGACCCCTCGGCCATCGACAATCCCTTCTACAAACTGGCTCCCTACTGGGCCCTTTACCCGCTGGTTGCCCTCTCAACAGCGGCCACCGTCATCGCCTCCCAAGCTCTGATATCCGGAGCTTTTTCGTTGACCATTCAGGCGGTGCAGCTGGGCTATCTGCCTCGCATCGGAGTCAAGCACACCTCTTCCCAAGAGCGGGGGCAGATTTACATGCCGCATGTGAACTGGTTTTTGCTGGTGGCCTGCATCAGTCTGGTGCTGGGCTTCCGCTCCTCTTCCAACCTCGCTTCTGCCTATGGAATCGCGGTGACCCTCACGATGATCACCACGACGGTGCTGTTTTTCTTTGCCGCCCGGCGGCTTTGGAATTGGAGTCTGGTCCGCACGGTGCTTGTCTGCGGCGCGTTTCTGGCACTGGAACTGGTCTTTTTCGGGGCAAATATGTTGAAGGTTTGCAAGGGAGGCTGGTTTCCGCTCGCCGTGGGGATGGTGATATTCACCCTGATGGCCACTTGGAAGCGGGGGCGTCAGCTGGTTTGGGAAAAACTTCGTCCGGCCATGATGCCGCTTGACATGTTCCTGAACAGCGAAGGATTAAGCAAATTGCCCCGGGTGCCGGGCACCGCGGTTTTCATGTCAGGCAATCCGGAGGGGACCCCCATCGCCCTGCTTCATAATCTCAAGCACAATAAAATCCTTCATCAGCGCAACCTCCTCCTGACTATCGTCACCGACGAGGTTCCCCAAGTCGATCCCGCCAAGCGCTGTGAAGTGGAAGGCTTGACTGCCGGATTTCAACGGATCATCGCCCACTATGGTTTCATGGAGGAGCCCAACGTGCCGGAGCTGCTGGGCGCGGCCAATATCGAGGGGCCTGCTTTCAATCTCAACAACACCACCTTTTTCCTGAGCCGCGAGATGGTGTCTCCGACGCGATCGTCCCTGATGATGCGCTGGCGGCAGTGGGTTTTTGCGCTGATGTCGCGCAATGCCCAATCCGCCAATTCCTTTTATCGCATTCCTGCCAACCGGGTCATCGAACTGGGTATGCAGATCGAGTTCTAAGCCGGTTTCCCGAGGCCTAGGCAGAGGCCTAGGATTTTGATGGCGTCGCGCCGGTCGGTGGCTTTGATCGCCAAGCCGGGTAAATGGCAAGAAACGGCGCGTCCGGCATTTAAATGACTTTCTGTTATTCTGGTTGGGTGCGCGTTGTGATACGGATTTCCGGTGGTTGGCTTGGTCGATTCGCTTTTGGGATTGCAGTCCCCTGACTAGTGGTATTTGACCGCCGGCCTTTTCTCAAGCTTCAGCGAGGCAACATGGCGTTTGGATTGCATGGGTTTTTTCGCGCCAGTGCCCGTTGGATTTTGCCGTTTACCCTGCCCCTCGAGGCTTGTGAACACCGCGCATGCCGCATGCTATCTTGAGAGTGTGAATGCCTCCCCTGTTCGCCGCTAAAGCGCTCGGCATTAAATAAATAAAGCGATTTCAATCAACGATCCGCCTTGGAAACCAAGGTGTTGAGCATGGCAGTCAAAGCGTTGAAGGTGTCGTTCCAGGGCAACGGGGTCTGCTGTTGATTATTGGCAGATTAGCCGGTGAAGGAGGCACTTTTCCGACATGGCCTTCCAATCGAGACCTAGGTCGGAGGCCGGAATTCGCATTTTTGGTCGACGATGTTATGGGTCACCTGCACCCCGGTTTTTTGCGCCTTGCTGCTCTTGGCAGCTTTTGAGTGGGCGCGGGCTGTTTTTAGAGACCGTCTTTTTCAAAACAGTGTCTCTGGCGGTCAGTGTGCGGCCGCTACCACCGTGCAGGGTCGTTTACAGGCGCAGCCACTCGGTGTGGAGAGTGCCGGCATCGCAGTGCAGAATTGCCGCCGTGCGAGCCAGTCCAAGCCGGGGTTTTCCGGAATAGCCGGGATTGAAGAATAAGATTTTGCCGATGCGCTCATCGAAGGCCCGGTGCGAATGCCCGAAAACGACCACATCCGGACGGTATTTGGCGATCTGTTGCTGGAGTGTTTCTGACGGTGTCTGGGGATTGACGATGTGATGGAGTAGGAATTTCAGGCCTGAAAGCGGAACGATTTCCGTCTCCTTGAGCGCCAGAAAATCGTCGTTGTTGCCCAGCACCGCGGTCACCGGAGCGATTTGTTCCAGCTCAAAGAGAATGATCGCTGTGCCCACGTCGCCGGCATGCAAGATGTGATCCACCCCGGCAAAGAGGTCGGGGATTTTCGGGTCGAGAAAATCGTGGGTGTCGGAGATGACGCCAATTTTCATCGGGCGGTGGCTGGTTGTGGAGGGCGGGGATGGGGTCAGGCCTTGATTTCCGCGGGTTCCGGTTCGCCAGTGGATTCCGGTTCAGTGGAGGCGCCGGCCACTTTGTCCTGGGGGGATTCCTGAGAGGTGGTGAGTTTGAGGGCGCCTGCGAACAGGGCGGTGAAGAGCCCGCCGCTGAGCAGGGTGTTGCGGAAAAAGTGCCATGTCTCAGGCCAGCCACCTGTGCCTTTTGTCAAGGCGGTTATCCAGCCGAGCAGGGTTTTGGTGTATTCGGGATTGTGAAAGGGGTTGAAGAGCCAGGATGCCGTGTTGGTGAGCAGGTAGAAGAGGAGTGATCCCAAGATGCCGCCGCCCAGCAGGGAGGTGAGGGAGGAGGTGGGTTGGTGGCGTTTGCCCAGCCAGATCAGAGCCGCATAGGACAGATAGTTGAAGGACATTTCCGCCAATTGCGGAAGCTGCCAGAACTCATAGCCGTAGCGCAGCCAGTAAAAGAGGTTCAGGCCAAGATCGGTCAGGATCAGAGTGGTGAGAGGAAACCACCAAGCCATCCGTTTGGGGAAAAAGACTCCGGCGCAAAAGGCCAGAGCGTAGGCGGCGCTGAAGTTCGCAAAGCTTAGCGACAGCATTCCCGGGATCCGGGATGCGGCAAAGACCAAAACGAACGCCAGTGGCAGCGCTACTTTCTTCCAGTTCACCGCGCCATCATAGCGGGGCGGGGGGGCAAGTTCAAACCGTGAATTAAATCAAAAAACGGGGCGGCCCAAGCCAACATGATTTTTTACAACCAGAGTGCATTATGAATGACGTTAAATGGATGAACCTAGAACCCGGAGTTGGAGTTCAGCCGGACCGAGTGGGCGGGGCATACGACGGGATCATCAGTGGTTTGACGGGCGATCTGCCGCAGAAAGCGGCTGGGGACGAGGGTTGCTGCGCCCGGGACGGGCGTAGTCTGCAAACCAAAACCGTCGCCTTGGGATTCCAACTGCTGCGTAGTTGTCGCCAACCACGTCCGCTCGTAGCGGCCTTTCAACACCTGCCACCATTCCGCTTTCACCGCCAGCTTGAGCGTGCGTTGCCGTCCACTTATTGACCACCACTTCAATTGCGGACATTTGGGCCAATGGTGTCTGGTGCATTTATTGTCCGATGTCCGGTGCGGCGCAATGCTTGGATCCTCTGAATTGGGGAGACTAGCGGGCGGTGCTTGGGGAAGGTTGGTGGAATGCTTGGTTGGAGCGGTAGAGGGATTGCAACTCCCGGTTTGCCGCGCTGAATTGCCGGTCTCCTGCGGCATCGGCAAGAGCCGCCGCCTTGCCGGCCAGATCCACGGCATCGCCGAAACGACCCGCTTCGGCGCAGGCTGCGGCCAGTGTTCCCAGCGGTCCGGCCTGTTGCTGCTTCGTGATGCGACAGGCCTCTTGCGCCAGAAGAACGGCATCCGGTCCATTGCGAACCGATGGATCCGGGCAGGTGGCCAAGAGCCAGGACAGATTATTGAGCACCTCCACCGAATCCGGTTGGAGGAGCAGGATCTTCCGGTAATGGAGGATAGCGCCGGCATAATCGGCCCGCTCATAAAGCAGGGAAGCCAGTTGTAAGCGGTTGTCTGGTTGCGGGTTCAACCGGACGGATTCCTGCAGTTGTGCAAGGGCATCTTCTGGCAGGCCCTGTTCCAAAAGTCCGGAAGCGTAAGCCTGATGGATGTCCGCGCCGGTCGGCTTGATTTTCAGGGCCGCTTGGAAATGCCGGTTGGCGCCGGGCCAGTCGTGTTTCAGTGACAGGGCGCGAGCAAGATTGCAGTGGGCATCGGCGTTTTGAGGGTTTATTTCAAGGGAAGCGGTGAACTGGTCCATGGCCCGATCCAATTGGCCTTGTTGCGCCAGGAGGCAGCCGAGGTTGTTGCGGGCGGTCCATGCCGCCGGGTTTTTGCCCAGAGTGTCGCGCCAGAGGGATTCCTCGTTGCAGAAGGCGTGGGCCCGCTGCCAGCTCAACATCGAAAGGCCCAATAGAATTACGGCGGCGGCGGCCTTGAATTTTTTAGGCCTCAGATGGGATTGCAATCCTGCGGCAACCAGCGCGACCACTGCGATCATTGGCAGGTATTGAAAGTGGTCTGAGACCCGGGACAGGGTCAGGAAATACATGTTGAAAAAGCCCAATGCGGGGAAAAGGGTGGCGGTGAAACAGCTCAGTGCCAGGAAGGTTGGCAGTCCGCAGCGGCGGGGGAGCCGCAGGCAAAGTCCGAGCGCTCCGCACCAGAGCAATCCAGGCAGATAGGCCGCAGGGGCCAGAGCGTCGATTTTCCAGAGTGGATAAATCAGGTTTAACCGCAGCGGGAACAATATCTTTCCAAGGTAAAACCAGAGGGCCCAACCCGCCGCTGCCAGCCGGCCGGGGAAATTCTCCGTCTGCACAATGGCGGTGCCGATGGCCGCACTTTGGAACCGGATGGTCAGGCAGCCGAATATGAGGGCTAGCAGGAAAAACGGGGTGATTTGCAGCCAGTCACGGCGTGTGATTGCTCGGCGCCGCCAGGCTGCCAGGGCAAGAAACACCACCGGGAGCATGACCGTGGTGGTTTTGCTCAACAGGGCCAAAAGAAAGGCGGCGAGGGAGATGGTATGGAGAATTTTCGCACGGCCGCCGGTGCCGGGTTTTTGCGGCGGATCGAGAATGGGGTTTTCAGCAGTGGCACCGCAGGAATCAAACGAGCGGAAAGGTTTGAGAGAGCAGGCATCCCCGTCTTCGGCCGCTAAAAAACAATTTAAGCTCAACAGGAAAAACAGCAGGGAGAGCGTGTTTTTCATCTCCGCAATCCAAGCCACCGATCCGACGCAGACAGGATGGACGGCGAAGAGGGCTGCGGCGAGCCAGGCGCCCGGGGTTTTTAGTCGGAGGAGGATTCTCCAGAGCAGGGCGCAATTGGCGGCATGAAGCAGCTGGTTAACCAGATGGAATCCGAGGGGGTGGTTGCCCCAAAGGCGCCACTGGGCCCAGAGAGCCACATTTGTCAGGGGGAAGTCGGTATGAAACCAGATGGAGAGGAGGTTGAGTTTAGCCAGAACGAGCGGGTTTTTGGTGACGAGCAGGGCGTCATCCCAAATAAACTGTCCCTTCATCGCCGGCCAATAGACGGCGAAGACCAGAAGGAAAAGGGCGGCGCCCGGCGTCCAGCTCGCGCGAGCCAAGGGATTGACTGATTGTCCCGTGGTTTGGGGCGGCGTGCCGGACAGGCCGTTGTGCGGATCGGGTGCCATTAAGTTGACCCCCATCCTATGCACACGACGAGGAATGACAAGACACGGTCCTTAGCCCACACTGGCGGAGTGGAAAAACTTTTTGACGTCATTCATGAGGACGCCGAGTTGCTGGTGATCAACAAACCTGCCGGACTGGTGTGTCATCCCACCAAGACGGACGCATGGTCCAGCCTGATCAGCCGGGTGCGGCTGCATTTGGGCGAAGAGTCGCATCCGCACATGGTGAATCGCCTGGATCGTGAGACTGGCGGGGTGACTTTGGTGGCGAAGACGGATGAGGCGGCGCGCGAGCTGCGTCGGCTTTGGGAAAAGCGCGAGGTGCAAAAGGAGTATCTCGCCATTGTCCATGGGCGCCCAGCTCAACAAAGCGGTTTGGTGGACGAGCCGCTGGGCAAGGATGAGTCCAGCCGTGTCGCCATCAAGGACTGTGTTCGGGCAGACGGGTTGGCATCTCAAACGCACTTTGCCGTCGAAAAAACATTTTCCCGGCTGGAATGGAATATCGAAGGGAAGCCGTTCCCGCTGTCTGAGGGCGTTCCTGGCGCAACGGGCAAGGTGGATACGGATTTCTCCTTGCTGCGGGTCGCGCCGCGCACCGGGCGCAAGCATCAAATCCGGATCCACCTGGCGCATCTGGGCCATCCGATCGTGGGCGACAAGATTTACGGGCATGACGAGGATTTCTATCTTGCTTTGGTGGAGGGGCGCCTAACGCCTACGCAGCGGCAGGTGCTGATCCTGCCTTATCACGCGCTCCATGCGGTTGGGCTTCGTTTTATCTGGCGCGGTCAACCGGTGGAATTCCTGGCCCCACCGGAACCATGGTTTGCCGGGTTTGCCGCCGGGTGATCCTGAAACATTGGCTGTGCGCCGGGGTAAAGCATTTTGTCGGTGTGGCGCTAAAACATACCGGTCCAATTAGTTGCAGGGGCGGTCGTTCCATGCTCGAAGGCGGAAAATTAGCCGGCCATGCGGTGGCTGCCATTGATTGTTGGAACGCAGTTTGGATTGAAGGAGGGCGGCAAGCCAACTTGTGCAGGGTTGGTTTCCGGTCTGTTCTCTGCGGACGGCCTCAACCGGGAAGGATAGGTTTAGATTTTATGACCTTGTTGATTAGATTTTGGGATGGGCGATGGGAGTTTTAAAACCGGGATGAGGGCTGGGTTCCGAGCCGGCAAGAGAGGCCGACGCCTTGCGCGTTTTAGAATCCGGTCAGTGGTGGGAACCGCCCACCAGAATTTTAAGGGAGTCGGGCGTCGGGTTTGCGGCCAGAGCCACAGCCTGAGCGGTTTGTTCCAGAGTGAACCGGTGGGTGATCAAGGGGCGCACATCCATTTTGCGGGAAAAGACCAGCCGGGCAACTTCGCGCTGCAGGGTGAAGTCGGCTGAATAGCTGCCGATCAGGTCTTTTTCATCCACGCAGACGGAGGCCAAGTCCAGCTCCGTGAGCGAGCCGCGTTTGGTGTGGGCGAAGAGCAGTATCTGGGCGCCGCCGCGCACTTGGCTGAGCGCCTGATGCAATGCGGCGTCGGAAGGCACGGCCAGCACTGCGGCGTCGAGTTGCTGTTTTGCCGCAGCTGACGTGCGGAGGCTCCGGCTTGATTTGGGATTGGATGGTTTTTTCTCGCCGGGTTGTTGCGTGGGATTGAAGGTCCACTCGGCCCCGAATCTTTTGGCAAGCTTGAGCCGTTTCTCCAGCAAATCGCTGGCAAGCACCCGCATGCCGTGCAGCTGCAGCAGGCGGGTGAACATGAGCCCGATCGGGCCCTGTCCGGCGACCAGCACGCTGTCACCGGGGAGCAGGGTCAGGCGCTTGACGGCTTTAAGAACCGTGTTGACCGGTTCGAGCATTGCGCCCTCTTCAAAGGAGTTTTCGGCTGGGATTTTCACCACGCCCGGCTGGACAAAGGGCAGGACACGGACGAATTCGGCAAAGCCGCCGCCGGCCGGTTCGAAGCCGGCAGTGATGCCGGTGCGTTTGTAGGTTGCGCATTGGGCAAAGGCGCGATGCCGGCAGGCATGGCAGTCCAGGCAGGGCACGTGATGGTGAAGGGCCACGCGGTCGCCGACGCGCAAGTTGTGGACGCGTTTGCCGATGCGCACGATGGTGCCGGCGGTTTCATGGCCGAAGATGCGCGGGGGCGGGACGGTGCCGTAGTGGATTTTTTTAATGTCCGTGGGGCAGACTCCGCAGACCGATACCTTGACCAGCAGGTCATCGGGACCGGGGCGGGGGACGGGAACCGTTTCGATGCGCAGGTCGTTGGGGCCGCGATAGACTGCGGCTCGCATGGTTTTAGGAATGCTCAGCACGTCCTGAGTCTAGCTTCCGCGAAGGGGTGATGAAACAAGGTTTTTACGCGCAGCATCATCGAAGCATCCGCATCTTGCGAGGTGGATTTGGCAGACCTCAATGGCAGCCTTTCGCATGAGCGGCATGGAAATTCTGGAATCCATCGGCAGGAACGAAGTTCGTTGGCGTGGGCGCAGCCTGTTACATTTCTCCGGTTGCGATTATTTCCGGCTTGCGCGCGACCCGCGGCTGACTGGGATATTGCCGAGACGCCTGGGCCTGTTGTGTGGTTGCCAGCCATGCCTTGGGCGGTGGCGGAGCGCTTGAAGGTCCGGCTGCTTTCCGCCGGTGTTTGTCCGCCCTTTTTGACCTATGGGGCGCTATCCTCGCAGGGGGTTTTCCGATTCGTGATTTCAAGCGAGCACTCCCGGCGGCGGCTCTCCGAGGTGGTCTCTGTGCTGTCGGAATCCGGCCCGCTCACGGGCTGAAAACCACCCGTGCGTGCGACGTCTATGCCCTCCGACTATTTGCCTGAAACCGTGGAAGGCGCCGGGCTAAAGTGGTTTTGCGGCCGGTTGGCAGAGCAGCGCTGAGTTCTTCAACCGCGTCCGCCAAATGAAGTTGCAAAGCTGCCGCAGAGGATTCACTGTGCCATCGGTTGGTAATCGCGGTGAATTATTCCAGGTTGATTCCATTTTTTGATTATGCAGGATAAAACTAAAATCGCACTCATCACCGGCGGCAGCCGGGGCCTCGGAAAAAACATGGCACTGCGGTTGGCTGAAAAAGGGCACGACATCATCCTAACCTATCACACCCAAAAAGCCGCGGCCGAGGCCGTGGTCACGGCCATTGAAGCTGCCGGCCGAAACGCCGCCGCCCTCCAATACGACGCCTCGGAGATCGGGGGGCTTGATTCATTTGTGGTTGCGCTCCAACAGCTGTTGCAACGGAAATGGGGCTGTGCGGCTTTTGATTTTCTTGTCAACAACGCCGGTATTGGCGCCACCATTCCATTTGCCCAGGTGACCGAGGCGGACTTTGACCGCTTTTCGAACATCCATTTCAAGTCGGTGTATTTCCTCACGCAAAAATGTCTGCCCCTGATCCGGGACCAGGGACGGATTATCAATATTTCCACCGGCACGACCCGGTTTTGCGTGCCTGGATATTCAGTCTACGCGTCGATGAAAGGCGCCATTGAAACCTTCACCCGTTACCTGGCTAAGGAAGCCGGCGTCCGCGGTATCACGGTCAATGTCGTGGCACCCGGTCCCATCGAGACGGATTTCAACCAAGCGGCCATCCGGAGTAATCCTGAGCGCAAGGCCGCGATGGGCGCCCAAACCGCTTTGGGTCGCGTGGGCCAGGCGGAAGATATCGGAGGCGTTATCGCCTTCCTGTGCAGCCCGGAGGCAGGCTGGATTAACGCCCAGCGTATTGAGGCGTCGGGGGGAATCAATTTGTAGCCGAGCCGCCAAGTCGCAGCCCGGCGGGCTGCGGTGCGGTTCATCGGGGTGGGGTTTAATTCGGCAGGGCATGGAAACAAATTGGTTTTCAGGAAGGATAACCGTGGTTCGCAGAGGGTCCTGATATCAGGAATGGCCGCCGTCTGGGCTGATATTCCGGTGGATTTCGGATCCTTGGAGTTATAGGTAGAGCGGCGTGTTCCGAAGGGCCGTCTTGACTCCATTGAGGCGGGTCTTATCATCCAATTACTTTTGGTTAACCTAAGAAATTGAAATTAAAGCATGAGCAATATTTATGACATTCAGGCGCGCGAAATCCTCGATTCGCGCGGTAATCCAACTGTGGAAGTGGACGTAACTCTGGAGAGCGGCGCGGTGGGGCGCGCGGCCGTCCCCTCGGGCGCGAGCACCGGCGAACACGAAGCCATTGAATTGCGCGATGGCGACAAGCTCCGCTATCTCGGCAAGGGTGTCTCCAAAGCGGTGGAAAATGTCACAACCAAAATCCTCCCCGCCCTCAAAGGCGTGGACGCCTTGGACCAGCTCACTGTCGACCGCATCATGCTTGAACTCGACGGGACGGAAACCAAGTCGAAGCTTGGCGCCAACGCCATCCTCGCGGTATCCTTGGCCAATGCCAAGGCCGGCGCGGAGGTTCTTGGGGTGCCGCTCTTCAAGTATCTCGGCGGACCTAATGCCAAAATCCTGCCAGTCCCGATGGCCAATGTCATCAACGGCGGCGCCCACTCGGACGCCCCGATTGACTTCCAGGAGTTCATGATCCAGCCCCACGGCCTTTCCACCTTCAGCGAAGGCCTGCGCGCCATCACTGAAATCTTCCATGCCCTCAAGGCTGTGTTGAAGAAGCGCGGCCTGAGTACGGCGGTCGGCGACGAGGGCGGCTTCGCCCCCAAGCTCGACAGTGTCGAGGACGCGCTGGATTCGATCCTCAAGGCCGTGAAGGATGCGGGTTATAAGGCCGGCAAGGAAATCTATCTGGCTCTCGATGTGGCCAGCTCGGAATTCTACAATCACGATGGCACCTACACCTTCAAGAAATCCACCGGCAAGACGCTTTCCGGCGAGGAACTGGTGAATTATTATGCCGAGCTGGTGGCCAAGTATCCCATTGTCAGCATTGAGGATGGCTGCGCCGAGGGCGACTGGAAGCACTGGAAGATGCTCACCGACAAGATCGGCGACAAAGTCCAGCTGGTCGGTGATGATCTGTTCGTCACCAACACGAAGTTTCTGCAGAAGGGCATCGATACCGGCACGGCCAACTCGATCCTGGTCAAGGTCAACCAGATCGGCTCGCTCACGGAGACGCTCGATGCGGTGCAGCTCGCCCAATTCCACAAATACACCGCCGTGCTCTCGCACCGTTCCGGCGAGACCGAAGACTCCACGATCGCGGATATCGCTGTGGCGACCAATTGCGGTCAGATCAAGACCGGTTCACTGAGCCGTTCAGATCGTTTGGCCAAATACAACCAGCTCCTGCGCATCGAGCAGTTGCTCGGCAAGAATGCCGTCTATGCCGGCAAGACCGCGCTGCCCAAGTCGCACCGCTAGTACTGCCGGATGGTCCCGGTCATCGTCCTGAAAACAACCCCGGAAGCCGGAAGACTGGTTTCCGGGGTTGTTGTTTATTTGCAAGCCTTTGTAAAACTGCGTCGGGACACTTGAAAGGTGGACTGCCGAGCCGTCGGATTCATGCTCAATCCTCAATTGGCGCGGGGGCGACTTGATGGTTATCACCGGGGATAGTTGGCTCGGGCTCGATTCCCTTTTCTATGGAGCACCAGAGTGAGGGGGCGACCGAATATTTGGAAGCTCGCTGATGTGCTTTGTTTCAGGACCATAGAAATCCCCAAAATATAGATGCCCGGCGGATGTCGGCGGCAGAATTAAAAACGGGCAAAGCCCCATCCGTGCCGGGTCATCCCGAGATTCTTTTCCGCCGGGCTTTGTCCTTTGCGACGTTCGTGTGTGATTTGGTTGAGCGGCCATTTATTCTCAAACCCCGCGTCACAATAGGGGGAAGATCAAACCTATTACCTCGCACTTCCCCCCGCTAGGAGGGGACAACTTGTCATAGTCTCAGTGGGGCCGGTTTTTCCCTGAAAGGGGATGGAATTCCCCGAAAGTCTTGTCGCGCTTTGCCCCCTGGCATCTCGATATGCGCAGCTGCTTAATACCCAAGCGGGCGATCCTGAGGTTTCGACCAGATGTCGGGCACCCCGGGATAGATGAGGTTCAGAACCGGACGGAAAACCGCTTTCGGCCTTCAAATCGGCAGCAATCCTCATAGCCGACGGCCTTCGCCAATTGGATCGCTTCGCCAAAATTCATCCCCACCTCTTCCGGCGCGTGGGCGTCGGATCCGAAGGTGATGAGCACGCCTTTTTTGCGGGCGAGCTCAAGGATTTCCCGGCTGGGGTAGATCTCCTTGCAGTCCTTGCGCAGCCCGGCGGTATTCAGTTCGATGGCGCACTGGAACTTGGCCGCCGTTTCTAGCAGCGGTTCATAAAGCGCACGGCAACCCGGAGGCGGCTGATGCCCGAACTTTTTCGGCAAATCCAGATGCCCCAGAATCTCGAAGAGCCCGCTCTGGGCGGCCATTTTCAGCCGATCAAAATACACCGACCACACTTCATGCGGATCGCGGTGCTTCCATTCGGAGAGCTTTTGCGGATCGTCAATCGCCCAAGCCTCGGAGACATAATGCACGGAACCGATCAAATAATCCCATGGATGCCGTGCGGCCAGGTCGCGGATCCATTCCTCGTGGCCGGGGATATAATCGACTTCGAGAGCAAGGCCGATTGTCAGCCCGGGGACTTCATGCCGGGCGTGGAGAACCTTATCCACGTATTCATCCAGCTGGTCCAGCCGCATACGCCAGTTGTCGAAGTCGTCCTGCGGCATGGGGGAGTGATCGGAGAACCCGATCTCGGTCAATCCCGCAGCCAGAGCCCGCCGTGCGTAGTCCACCGGTTCGCCTTGTGCGTGGCGGCAGAGAGGCGTGTGCATGTGCAGGTCGGGCGGCAAACTCATGGCCATGATTTTCCGGTTTTGGCACCCGCGTGGCAAGTGCAGAGTCTTTCTCAGCAGAACCGGCGCCGCTATTGGACCTTTTTCTCGTTGGTGTTTCCCTGTCCCGCCCTATTGCTGGGGGGCGGGGCTGGAGTCGTAATTTAACCATGGCCCCAGCCAGCGTTCCGCCTCCGTCACGCTGAATTTTTTTCGCCGGGCAAAATCCTCGATCTGGTCCCTGCCGAGTTTGCCGACGGCAAAATATTTCGATTCCGGGTGGGCGAAATACAGCCCGCTGATGCTTGAGCCGGGATACATGGCGAAATTCTCGGTCAGCTTGATTCCGGTATGAACTTCCGCATCGAGCAGGTCCCAGAGCACTGCTTTCTCCGTGTGATCGGGGCAGGCGGGATAGCCAGCCGCCGGACGGATCCCGCGATACTTCTCGTGGATGAGTTCGTCGGGGGTGAGTTTTTCCAGGCGGCCGTAGCCCCATTCGTCCCGGACGCGCTTGTGGAGGTATTCAGCAAACGCTTCCGCCAAGCGATCGGCAATCGCCTCCGCCAGAATGGCATTGTAGTCGTCGTGATCCGTTTTGAATCGCTCGACGATTTCTTTCAAGCCATGTCCGGAGGTGACTGCGAACGCGCCGATATGGTCCGGTGCCGGTAGCCGGTTCGCATCTCCCTTGGGGGCGATAAAATCGGCCAGACACCAGTTGGAGGTGGCGTCGTCTTTCTGGATCTGCTGGCGCAGGAAACGGAAGGTGGTGCGCAGATGCCGTCGCGCGCCGTTGGTGTAAACCTCCACATCGTCTCCGACCGAGTTGGCCGGGAACAGGCCGTAGACGGCGCGAAGTTGAAGGGATTTGTCGGCGATAAATTGCGCCAGTAACCGCTGCGCATCGGCAAACAGCTTTCTCGCTTCTTCCCCGTGCCTCTCATGATTGAGGATCGACGGATAAACACCGCGCAGTTCCCAGGTGTGAAAGAAGGGGGTCCAATCAATGAAGGGCACGACCTCCTCTAGAGTGATGCCGAACGCTCCGGCATGGCCATGGGAGGAGCCGCATTCGCATTTCCCCGGATTGAAGCTGCCGGAGGAGAGCGTCCGCATGCCGGTGAATTCGGGCTTTGGCACATCGGTGTAGGACAGCGTCGGTGCGTTTGCGCGGGCGGCCTCCAGCGGGAGGAGTTTGGCAACCTGGTTCGAGTGCTGTGCCCGGGCCTTTTCATAATCCTGGCGGAGCTGCCTTATGAACGGAGCCTTGCCATCCTTGCTGAGCAGGCTGCTGACCACCGGCACGGCACGCGAGGCGTCCAGCACGTGGACCACCGGTTCGCTGTAGTGATGCGCGATTTTCACTGCCGTATGCGCCCGGCTGGTTGTGGCCCCGCCGATCAGCAGCGGGATTTTCAACCCGGTCCGCTCCATTTCCCGCGCCACATGGGTCATCTCGTCCAGCGACGGGGTGATCAACCCGCTCAGGCCGATGATGTCGGCGTTTTCCAGACGGGCCCGGTCCAGGATTTTTTCGCATGGAACCATCACGCCCATGTCGATGACCTCGTAATTGTTGCAGGCCAGGACGACGCCCACGATGTTTTTGCCGATGTCGTGGACATCGCCCTTGACGGTGGCCAGGACGATTTTCCCCTGGGCTTTGACCGTCTCGCCCCGAGCGGCCATTGCGGCCTTTTCGGCTTCCATGAACGGGGTGAGGTAGGCGACGGATTTTTTCATCACCCGGGCGGACTTGACCACTTGCGGGAGAAACATTTTGCCTGCGCCGAAAAGGTCGCCTACCACGCTCATGCCGGCCATTAGCGGTCCTTCGATCACGCTCAGGGGCTTGCCGTATTTGGCCCGCGCTTCCTCGGTGTCGGCATCGATGTGCAGATCGATGCCCTTGACCAAGGCGTGGGTGAGGCGTTCCTCCACAGTGCCCCTGCGCCATTCCTCCTCGATTTTCTTGTCGGTGGCCGTTGTGCCTGCGCTGGCAGCCTTGAGTTTCTCCCCAAACACGACCAAACGTTCCGTTGCGTCGGGCCGGCGATTGAGCAGCACGTCTTCGACGAGATCCTTGAGCTCCGGCTCGATCTCCTCGTAAACCTCCAGCATTCCGGCGTTGACGATGCCCATGTCCATCCCCGCCTGGATGGCGTGATAGAGGAAGGCGCTGTGCATGGCCTCGCGCACCGGGTTGTTTCCGCGGAATCCGAACGACACGTTTGAGACCCCGCCGCTCACCTTGGCATGCGGGAGATTGGCCTTGATCCAGCGGGTCGCTTCGATGAAATCCACCGCGTAGTTGTTGTGCTCCTCGATCCCCGTGCCCACCGTGAGGATGTTCGGATCGAAAATGATGTCCTCAGGCGGAAAGCCCACCTCGTCCACGAGGATCCGGTAGGCGCGTTCGCAGATGCGGATTTTCTCGGCCAGTGTGGCGGCCTGGCCCTGCTCGTCAAAGGCCATCACGACCACCGCCGCGCCGTATTTGAGGACTTTGCGGGCATGTTCTTTGAACTTGGCTTCGCCCTCCTTGAGCGAGATTGAGTTCACAATGCCTTTGCCCTGAACGCATTTCAGGCCAGCCTCGATCACCTCCCATTTCGAGGAGTCCACCATGAAGGGCACCTTGGCCACCTCCGGCTCGCTGCCCAAAAGCTGCAGAAAACGTGTCATGGCGGGGACTCCCTCGATCATGCCCTCGTCCATGCAGATGTCGATGACGTTGGCGCCGTTCTCCACCTGCTGACGGGCGATGGCCACAGCCTCGTCGTATTTGTTTTCCTTGATCAGCTTGGCGAATTTGGGCGATCCCGCCACGTTGGTGCGCTCGCCGATGAGAATGAACTGTCCGGGCTGCTGGGTGAAGGGCTGGGAGCCGCCCAGTCGCAGGGGGATGGCAGCGCCGGTGGAAAATTTGGTTTCGGCGGGCACGCTGCGCGGAGGCTTGTTCTCCAGCGCCTTGGCGATGGCCGCGATGTGTTCGGGCGTGTTGCCGCAGCAGCCGCCGGCGATGTTGATCAAGCCGCTCTGGGCGAATTCACCGAGGAATTGCCCCATGTCCTCCGGCTTCAAATCAAAGCCCGTGGGCGAAAGCGGATTGGGCAGTCCGGCATTGGGATAGCACGAGATGGCCGTGTTCGACTTCTCCGCCAGCTCCGCCAGAAAGGGCCGCATCAAATCCGGTCCCAACGAGCAGTTCAGCCCGATGGCGATGGGCTTCACATGCTTCATCGCATTCCAGTAGGCCTCGATGGTCTGGGCGGAAATCATGGTCTCTCCGCCGCGTCCCACCGCCGCCGAAATCATGATTGGCAGGATGACCTTGTCCTGTTCGAACACCTCCTGGATGGCCACCAGCGCCGCCTTGGCGTTGAGCGAATCAAAAATGGTTTCCACCAGCAGCAGATCCGAACCGCCCGCAATTAGCGCGCGGATCTGGCTCAGGTAGGCGGTCTTCACCTGGTCGAAGGTGCAGACCCGAAACCCGGCATCGTCGGCGTCGGGGGAATTGGAAAGGGAAACGGTCAGCGGTCCGATGGCGCCGGCGACAAAGCGCGGCCGGCCGGTCTGGTTGGCAATGCGGTCGCACCATTCGCGGCATTGGCGGGCCGATTGCTCGTTGATTTCCCAGGCCAGGTCGGTGAGGAAGCGGTTTTCGATGACGCCCTGATAAAAGGCCGGATCCTTGCGTCCGCCGTGTTCGCGGGGGTCGTCCACGAAAAACTCGCTCTGGCCGATGCTGGTGGCCGAAAATGTGTTGGTCTCAATGATGTCCGCTCCCGCTTCGAGGAAGCGGCGGTGGATGTCGCAGATTGTTCCCGGCTGAGTCAGGGAATAGAGGTCGCCGTTATTCTTGAGATCTTTCTTGGAATCCTTGAAGCGTTCGGCGCGGATCTCCGCCTCACCCAGTCCGTAGGTGCGGATGGTGGTGCCCATGGCGCCGTCGATGATGACGATGCGTTCGCGGAGGGCTTTTTGCAGTGCTTGAGCCGGATTCGACATGCCGCCATACTAGGGGGATTCTCGGGGGAGTTCAAAGCCAAAATCAACGTATCCTGATGTGATGATATGAGTGTTCCAGTCGCGTGTGGCGGGGCCGGCCGGGGCGGCCGGGGGCTATTTTTGGCGCCAGATGGATTGACTCGGCGGCGGTTTTGGCTATTTTCAAGGTTTGTTTTCAACGAAAAACTGATTCGGTCACAACCAATTTATGGCAAAAGCTAAATCCACCAAATACGTCTACACTTGGGGCAACAACAAAGCCGACGGCGACGGCTCGATGAAGCCGCTGCTCGGAGGCAAGGGCGCAAATCTCGCTGAGATGACCCGCATCGGTCTGCCCGTCCCTCCGGGATTCACCATCACCACCGAGGTCTGCACCTATTTCTACGCCCACAAGAAGACCTACCCCAAGGAACTTCAGGCGCAGATGGAGGCGGGCATCGCCAATATGGAGAAGATCATGGGCTGCAAGTTCGGCAACGCTAAGGGCATGCCCCTGCTGGTGGCCGTCCGTTCCGGCGCCCGGGATTCCATGCCCGGCATGATGGACACGATTTTGAACCTCGGTCTGAACGATCAGACCGTGCTCTCGTTGGTGGCGGCGACCAACAACGAGCGTTTCGCCTGGGATTGCTACCGCCGCTTCATCCAGATGTATGGCGACGTGGTGCTCGGCGTGCAGAAAAAAGAGGGGGAGGATCACGAGCCGTTCGAGACGATCATCCACGAATTCAAACACGAGAAATATCACAAGGACATCATCGACAGCGAGCTGACCGCCGCCGATCAGGCGGAGTTGGTCAAGCGTTTCAAGGCGCTGGTCAAAGAGCGCACCGGGCATGTCTTCCCCAACGATCCGTGGGATCAATTGCGCGGGGCGGCCAGCGCCGTGTTCGGCTCCTGGATGAACGACCGCGCCAGCGTGTATCGCCGCAAATACAACATCCCCACCGAGTGGGGCACCGCCGTCAACGTGCAGGCGATGGTTTATGGCAACACCGGCGAAACCTCCGGTTCCGGCGTGGCATTCACCCGTAACCCGGCCAACGGCGTGAACGAATTCTACGGCGAGTTCCTCATCAATGCCCAGGGCGAGGACGTGGTCGCCGGGGTCCGCACCCCGGAACCCGTGGCCCGCTTGAAGGCGGAGATGCCCAAGGCGTTTGCCGAACTCATGAAGGTCCGCTCCATTCTTGAAAAGCATTTTAAGGATGTGCAGGACGTCGAGTTCACCATTCAGGAAGGCAAGTTGTTCATGCTTCAGACGCGCAACGGCAAGCGCACCGCGATGGCCGCGCTCAAGTTCTCCATGGACATGGTCAAGGAGAAGCTCATCGACTGGGAAACGGCAATCCTGCGCAACCCGGCCGACCAGCTCGACCAGTTGCTGGCTCCCGTGTTTGATCTGGCTGAAGTCAAGAAAGCCAATCCAATCGCCACGGGCCTGCCCGCCGGTCCCGGGGCGGCTTCCGGCAAGATTTATCTCAACGCCGACCGCGCCGTCATCGCGGCCGAACGCGGTGAAAAGGTCCTGCTGGTTCGCAACGAGACTTCCCCGGAGGATTTGCGCGGCATGATCGCCGCCGAAGGCATTCTCACCGCCAAGGGCGGAGTCAGTTCGCATGCCGCTCTGGTCGCCCGCCAGATGGGCAAGGTCTGCGTCTGCGGCGCCAGCGCCCTGGAAATCGATTACGGCACCAAGACCGTCAAGGCCTCGGGCCAGACCTTCACCGAAGGCGATGACATGTCCATCGACGGCACCAGCGGTATTGTCTACGGCGGCGCCATTAAGACGGCCCCGTCGGAAATCATTGCGGGCCTGTTGAACGGCGACAAGGCAGCGCAGGCCACCGAGAAGTTCAAGAGCTTCCTGCAGTTGATGAAGTGGTGCTCCAAGGTCACCCGGCTGCAGGTCCGCACCAACGCCGACACGCCTGAGCAGACCCAAAACGCCATGGCCTTTGGCGCCACGGGCATCGGCCTGACCCGCACCGAACACATGTTCTTCGAGGGCGACCGCATCGATGCCATGCGCGAAATGATTCTCGCCGAGACGGTGTCCGACCGGAAGAAAGCCCTGGCCAAGCTGCTGCCCTATCAGCGCGAGGATTTCACCGGCATCTTCAAGGCGCTCAAGGGCTATCCCGCCACCATCCGTTTCCTCGATCCGCCCCTGCACGAGTTTGTTCCGCATGAAGTCAAGGCGCAGGAAGCCTTGGCTGCCAAGCTCGGAATGACGGTTGAAAAGATCGCCAAGCGAGTGGCCGCCTTGCACGAGTTCAATCCTATGCTCGGCCATCGCGGCTGCCGCTTGGGAATCGCCTATCCCGAAATCACCGAGATGCAGGCCCGCGCGGTGTTTGAAGCGGCCGCCGATGTCTTGAAGAAGAAGATCAAGGTGAAACCCGAAATCATGATCCCGCTCGTCGGGTTCAAGAAGGAGCTCGATCTGCAGGTTGAGATTGTCCACCGCGTCGCCAAGGAAGTCATGGCGGAAAAGAAGATCAAGTTCGCCTACATGGTCGGCACGATGATTGAAGTGCCCCGCGGCGCGCTCACGGCGGACGAAATCGCCCAGACGGCCGAGTTCTTCAGTTTCGGCACCAACGACCTCACCCAGACTGCGCTGGGCATCAGCCGGGACGACATGGGATCGTTCCTCATGCCCTACGTGGAAAACGAGATCTTCAAGAAGAACCCGTTTGCCACCCTAGATCAGGTTGGCGTCGGCCAGCTGATTCAGATGGCCATCGAGAAGGGCAATGCCACTCGTCCCGGCATCAAGCTTGGCATCTGCGGCGAACACGGCGGTGATCCCGATTCGGTTAAATTCTGTCATCGCGTGGGCCTGACCTATGTGAGCTGCTCGCCGTATCGTGTGCCGGTGGCTCGCCTCGCGGCGGCCCAAGCGGCCATTGAGGACAAGCGCAAGGCCGCACCGGTCAAGAAGAAGTAGTTCGCTTCTGAAAACTCAAGAGCCGCCTGGAGCAATCCGGGCGGCTCTTTTTTCAGTTTGGTAAACAGTTTGGTAAACGGTTGGCGATTGTGAGGGGCGGTTTTTGGCCTCATGGACCTCATGATCTACAGGCTTGATCCTAATCTCCGCAATTGAAGTGGTGGTTAAGGAGTGAAGGAGTGAATAAAACCGGGGGCGATGAGCATTTTTGCTTCGTTGGTTTCGGTTCGCCTGGCGGGTGAAGGAAAGGATGGGAGTTCCTTGGACAACTTGCCGGGTAAATTCACGGTCAAACGAACAAAAGAGGTCCTCACGCCTTGCGGCGGCCTGGCTGCGTGGAGCGGCTTTCTCGAGCACCCCGGGATCACCCGCACGATCAGTTCCGGAAGCGCCCGGGAATGAAATCGCGGTGTATGTGCGGACCTGGATCAGGGCGTGGCGACGCCAGAACGGGTTGCACTGCTCTATGGCGGTGAATGGGGAGTGGTGGCAGATGTTGAAAGGCTGCCACGAGTGGCTGCGGACGTGGTTGGCGACAACTGCGCCGGAGTTGCAATCCCAAGGCGACGGTTTGGGTTTGCGGGGTGCGCCCGTCCCGGGCGCAGCAACCCTCGTCCCCGGCGGCTTTCTGCGCCAGATCGCCCGCAAAACCATTGATGTGCCCCTCGAATGGCTTGCCCGCCGCGCCCGCTCCGCCCGGCTGAACTCCAACTGCGGGTTTTAGGTTGATTCACTTGGGAACGGCAATAATGGAGGGCATGAATGGGAAAGCGGAAAATGGAAAGGGCCGTGAATCTTGCAGCCGGACGGATTGATTTGTTTTTTCTAAACATCAGTTGCAAGAGAGAACCGCACGCATTCCGATGACTAAGGGATTTGTGGATTTGGATTTCGCGCACCGATGAGGGAATGCGGCCAATGCGGGATGGTAGTGGCAGGGCGAGCCACTCCGTGCGCGCCGTCGCGGCGGAATAGAAAACGAGGTTTGGCAATAGCGGCTGGCAGTGGATTGCCCGCCCTGCCAAGGCGTTTTTTAAATTTGCTGTCCGGGATTTTTGTCTGGGATTTTTTTTGCATCTTTGAGGGGATTGCGATTAAATAAAAGCTATGCCTGAAATAGCAGCGTTCGTGAATCGCGGCGCCTCGGCCATCACGCCGACGGTGGTGGAAAAAATGCTCCACTCTCTACCCCAGTGGACACTGGAATTCACACAGATCCACGAGCCTCTTTTTCCGCACCTCAGCGAGCAACTCGGTTTTCTGGCCAACGCCGTGGAGGATGCTGCAGAGGGGGCTTACAAGGATTTGCCCTATTACGCTGTGGCGCAGGCTACTTTCGCCCTTATCTATGCCCACAAAAGGGTGGGAATCATTCCCGACATCTTGCTGAGCCTGGGGCGCGCGGATGATTCGAGTGTGGTGCGGGCGGCGCTCATTCAGAACGAGAAAGCTTTCGCCATCTACGCCGCAGCGCAGGACGTGGACTGGTCGAGAATCACCAGTCAACCCTGATTCCGTTGCGCGTCCCAATTCTTGGGGGCGTGACGGCAGGGTGGTTGGGTTCCAGGAACGAAGTCTGGTGGATGGGATTCCTCCTATTCAGGACAACATCTTCCATATCCGCAATGCTTCCGTCACCCCCCAAGCTTGGGCATCGCAGCCGCGCTGGGTGTGCGGAGCGTCCCCATCGAGGAGTTCCGGGATTTGCCCTAGGCATCCTTCATTCATGAGGGACTCCATGCCTCCCAGATAAGCCTTTGCGGCGGCGGCGGCGGCCGGTGAGAAATCCCAGGCCCGCAGCAGCGCCTCGCAAAAGACCGGGAAGGTCCAGGTCCACGCGGTGCCGTTGTGATAGGCGGGTTTGCGGCGCGTGTCCTCGTCTCCTTCGTAACGGCCCCAGTAGGGTTCCAAGGGATTGTTGAGCAGGTGGCCGTCGCGGTAGACGGGCAGGGGCACGGAGACGGGTAGGGGAGCCAGAGATCGGAGAGCGCCTGGGACGACCAGATGGCGGCGAGCGGTTTCCACGCAGCGTTGGGCGCGTGCGCCGCTTACCAACCCCAAGCTGACCAGAAAAAGGCAGTTGCAGCGCAAGGCGTCGCTGGCGCCGGCTTGGGCCGCCGACTGGCCCGGTCCGGCAATGAGCACGTCGGCGTAAAAACCTTTGGATTCGAGCCAGAACCATTTTTCAACCGAGGCCTGGGCCCGGGTCGCGAGGTCGCCCCAGTGGCGGCGTTGGGATGTTTCCCCCACCGCTTCCAGAAGCCGCAACAAACGAATCCATAGGGCTTGGATTTCAACCGGATATCCTTCGCGCGGAGTGCCGGCCGGGTGGTTGGTATCCATCCAGGTGAAATGGCTCGGGCTCCAGATCAGGGCCGAGTCGGCATCCATGCGGATGCCGTTGGGTGTGCCCCGGGAATAATTCACGGCGATGCTCTGCAACACATCGCGGATGGTGCGTCCGGATTTTTCTACCGGTGTCGCGTAAAAATCCCCGCCGCTGGTCTGGGTGATCGCCGCCATCTCCTCGCAAACGATGCCAAACCAGAGCGGGGCGTCCGAGGTGTCCCGGTTGGACGCGTCGTCGCCATGGATGGTGTTGGGCAGGGTGCCGTCCTTTTCAAACCGGGCGAAGGTCAGCAGGATTTGTTTGACCTCGTCCACCAATCCGGCTGCGAGCAGGCCGCGGGCGCAGATGAAGGTGTCGCGGCCCCAGTCCAGAAACCAAGGGTAGCCGGCGATCACGGTTTGGCCCGGGCCGCGGCGCACGACAAACTGGCGCGCGGCAAAGAGGAGCCGTTCGAAAAAACCCGCAGCTGTGGCGGGTTGGCGCATTCCTGATTCCAGCTCGCGCGCCGTTGGATGGGTCTTGTCGGCTGTGATCACCAGTCTGACGGTGGTTTCTTTTGTGAGCGGCAGGTCGAACCAACCCGGGCTGAACGCGTCGCCCGACCCGGTCTGTCCGCGGCTTTTTTCAATGGGATGGGGCAGGTTTTCGCACCACTCGGGCTGCGGATAATATTCGCCGCGGTCGGCGAACACGTGCAAGTGTCGCTCGCTGGCGGCGGTGAAGGCGAAGCCGGCCTGCCCCTTGAGCGGATGGGTGTGTTTGGAGAAATGTTCTTCGGCGCCGCCGTTGCGCCGGGTCTCCCAATGAAAATTGCGGTCTTCTATGTCCACCCGCACCGTGAGGGACACCCCGGCGGCAGCGGGCAATTCTTTGCCGTATGCCTGCTCATGGGGCGGACGGCGGAATTCGAACACCGTTGTATTCCGTTCCGTCAGCAGACTGGCATGCAATTCAACCCCCACGGTTTGTCCGTCACCTGCGTTGGCCACAAATTTCCAGACGGCGGGCTGTCCCGGATGGAAGGAGGCGAGGTTGCGGAAATCCAGCGGTGAGATGAAGCCGTTGGCATTGACCCAGACCCGGATTAGTTTGGCCAACACGTGGCGGTCCACCGGCAGGCTGGCATGGAGGTTGGCACCGAGAACACAGTCGTATTTGGACTGGACCCGGCCCAGATCCACGCCCAAGCGCGCCATGGCGCCCAGACCATTGGTGAGCAGGATCAGGTCGTGCGGATGCGCCGCGGGCGGCGTATCCCGGGGCTCGGAGGCTAGCTGGCAGAGCCGGGCTTCCACGAGTGGATCGCCTCCGGCATGCCGGTCCAGAGTCAGTCGCAACGCCCCGGAACCGGGGCCTGGAAGGAAACAGGCAATGTGCATCCGGCCGGCCGCAATGGATTGAACGTGGGTGGCAGGCGATTCGGCTGAAATGTCCCCGCCCGCGTCGGGCCCTTGCAGGGTTGCCCGGAAGGGCGAGGTGTCTTCAATCAGCAGCCAGTGTTCAGGCGGGATGGGCGTGACCCTATGCTGGTCTTGGAGGTGCCAGAGGATGACCTTGGGATAGCCGTTGTCGGCAAAGGCTTTATCCAGAGCGGCCAGAAGATCCGTCCGGGCAAGATGCGGATCCATCCGGGAGGTTGCGCGGAGAAAGCCGGCTGGGGAATCATCGACCCTTTCGGCCAGTTGCCGCCAATCGAAGCGGCCGAGCGCATCGGGTGAGAAGCTTTTTCCCAGAGCCTGCAGCGCCCAAGCGGCCCGGGCCCGGGCGCGGCGGTAGGCATCGCCTGCAAGTCCCAAGGGTCTTTCCGTCGGGGCCAGGCAGTAGGCGGCTCCGGGGTCCAGTTGACAAAGGTTTTTTTGATGCGCACTCGGATCGCCCGGGGGCGTCTGGCCCAGCAGTTCAAATTTGAAGGCGGAGAGTTGTTCTTTCAGCTCCAGCAGCTCGAGGGTCCTGCTTCTTTCAACATCGGTGTTCACCATTACCAAGACCGCATCGTTGCCTTCGGCTGACTCGCGGAGCAGGGCCAGAATGGGGGAATCCAAGGTGCTGAGGCGGGTGATCCGGGCGCCGTCCAGAAAACAGGGATGGTCGGCGATAAGGCGGTTGAGCCGGGCAAGTTCGGGTATGAGGTTTTCGCGGCTGCCCCAGTTCAGGCCGGTGGAGCCGTGGACCTGGATTTTTTCGGGGGCCAGCCACTCGCCGCCGCAGGTGAAACCAAAGCCCCCGCTCGCACTGGTCAGGGCGCAGAGGCGGTGGCGCAGCAGCGCCCAAGTGCGGCCCCGCTTGGCCAGGCGTTCGTTGTCGTGGGTTTCGCTGTAATGAACGTAAAGGCCGACCTGCTCGGATTGGCGGTTGGAATAGTCGAGGTATCGGGCCACCTCGGTGCCGGAGTAGTTTTGAAACAGCTCCGAGTAGGCCCATTGCATCCCCCCTTCGGTGAGCAGGGCTTCGGTGGTTTCAAGCGCTCCGCCCAGTCCCTCCAGCAGAAAGAGCGTCTCGGGGAATTCCTGCTGTACCCGGGCGATGATGTATTGCCAGGCGGCCAGCGGCACCTTGTAGCCGGCATCACAGCGGAACCCGTCCACTCCGCGCCGGCACCAGATGAGCAGGGCTGTGGAGATTTCGTCCCATAGGGCGATATCGTGCTGCTCCAGTTCGACCAAATCCTCCCATGTATTGCCCCAGGCCCCCGGACTGGCGAAGGATCCGTCTTTGTTGCGCAGGAACCACTCAGGATGGTTTTCCTGAAGGGTGGAACCCCAGCCGGTGTGGTTGATGACGATGTCCAGAAACACCCGGCCCCCGAGCCGGTGGGTGGCGCTGGTCAGTTCCTGGAATTGGTCCACGCCGGTGGAGCGTTTGTCGAACACGACCAGCGCCGGATCAATTGCGGTGAGATCCTGTGCGGCGTAAGGGCTGCCGAACCGGCCGAATCGGGCGTAGGTGGTGGGCGTGGGATTCACGGGCAACAGATGAAGGATTCGGCAGCCCAAGGTTCCCAGAATATGGGGGAGTTGCGCCACCAGATCGCGCAACTTGCCGGAGGGCGGGATGACGGTATAACCGAGTTGATCCAAGGGCTCGAGCCGGGCCGTCAGGGCGGGGTTGGCCGTGCTTGCCGCTTCTTTGCCGGGGCCAAAGAGCCGTGGGAAAGCGCAATAGATGGTGTTGGCGGACCGGTAGGTATCGGGATGGACGGCTAGTCCGAAGTCCGGGCCTTCGGGCCAATGCTGCCAGCCCCGGGGATCGAGCAGGTAGGCTTTGGCCTTGAAGTAACCCGGTTCGGTGAGCGGCAGTTCGAGCGACCAGCCGTCACCGTCTTTTGGCATGGGGAGGTCGCGCCAAGAAGCGCCTGCCAGCGGAAGGCCCCGGGTATGGGCGTCGAAAATTTCACGACGGAGCAGGTCGCCCCGGCCGAGGTTGGTGCGGAGCCGGGCCTGCCAGCCCGCCGGCCGGCCGCGCGGATCGCCGCTGCGCACGGTGAACCGCAGTTGATCGCCGACGAAGCGTTGTAAACGTCCTCCCGGCGCCGGTGTCATCAAGGGAATGGGTGTTTCCATGGTCACAGCCGAATTTGGCACACTTAAAAAACCAGTTTTCGCCCCAATTGCAATGCCTTAGTTGCGCCTGAGGGCCTTTCGCGGCGGCGCTCAAAAACAAGACAGCGGTGTCTTGACCCTGCCGGCGGGGAAGAGGGCTTTGCGGGTTATCGCCGAAAAAACCTCCATTTGCCACATGGCCAGCGATTTGCTTGATCGGCCTTGTCCGGTTGGAAGTCCTGCCCCGGTCGGGGCGGGTTTTGACCGGTTAAAAATACGATATGGCGAGCACACTCAGCCCTGGTGAGGAAGCCCAATTGGCCCAGACCATTGAGATGTTTGAGGTCATCACGGAGTCCCAGCCTCAGGATTATCAGTCACTGGAAATTCTTAAGGAGGCCTATTCCAAGGCCGGGCGCGAGCCCGATGTCGTCAAGACTTCCAAGCGCATCGCCCAAGCCTATGTGGACATGGGCCAGTTGTCGTCGGCGATTTTGGAATATGAGACCATCCTGCAGCGTTTGCCGCAGGACCTTGACGCCCAAGCCGCTTTGGCAGGGATTGAAACCCGGGCCAATCAGTTTGCCCAGAGCCCGTCTCTTGCGGAGCCAGCCCCGGCCCGCGCCGCTGCGGAGGCTTCCGGATCGCCCCGGGGCAGCGTCACCGGCATGGCAGTTGTCGGCCGGGGCGAGGATGGCCGCGACAAGATGAGCAACGCCTTTGTTGAGAGCAAGGTCATCAGCGCGGGTGATTTCGACCTGTGCTGGGTCACGCCGGATTTCTCCCGGCCCCCGCAGTCCGTGGCCGAGCCGTTCATTCAAATACTGGCGGACAAGGGGATTTTGCCGGTTGAGAAGTCGCTTAAGCTGCTGGCGGACAAAGCGCGCACGGCATATCTGCCCTTGGAACGTTATGAGACCGACATTGATCTGGCCCGGACTTTCCCGGCTGCGGTTTGCCAGCGCTGGTGCGTTCTACCCTTTGACCGGATGAGCAAGTCTGTGCTGGTGGCGACGGCAAATCCTTTCAACCAGCAGGCGGCCCGGGAACTGGCCCAGGCCACGCGCTGCCGCATCCTCTGGTATCTTGCGTCGCCGACCGAACTTATGGCCCATCTCCGCAAAGCTTTTCGTTAAAATCATGCCTCCCCTCAAATCTTTTGGTGAACGGATTGCCGATGCCTTGGTTGAAGACGGTCTTTTGACCCCGCAGCAGGTGACGGAGTTGCTTGAGCAGCAGAAAAAGGGCGGCACACGCCTCTTCAAGCTGATTCTCGAGAAGGCCTACGTCAGCGAACAGGATATGGCCGTGTCCATGGGCCGGGTTCTCAACACCCCGCCTGTGAACCTGGCGCGCCTGACCATTCCCCCCGATATCGCCGAGCTGATCCCCCGCGAAATTGCCCTGAACCACAAAGTCATTCCCGTCTGGCGCCTGGACAACAAACTCTTCGTCGCCACAGCCGATCCGCTCAATGTGCTCGCCTTGGACGACGTGCGGCGAATCACCCGGCTGGAGGTCACGCCGTTGATCGCTCCGGAAAAGGCCATCCTCGACAAGCTCAGCGCGCTGGACTCCGCCAAGGGCGGCAGCATGGAGGATCTTATTGCCGACGCCCAAAAAAGTGCGGAGGCCGGCGAGGAGGATGAAAAGGTGGAGTTCGCCCGGGAATCCGTCGAACAGGTCAGCCTCGACCAGTTGGCCGCTTCCAGTGAGGAGGCCCCGGTGATCAAGCTCGCCAACCTCATTCTCGTTCAAGCCATCAAGGATCGGGCCAGCGACATCCATATTGAGCCTTTTGAGAAGAGTGTCCGCCTGCGCTATCGGGTGGATGGCGTGTTGATGGATGCCACCCCGCCACCCAAGCAGATGCAACTGGCCTTGGTCTCCCGCTTCAAGATCATGAGCAGTCTGGACATTGCCGAGCGGCGTCTGCCTCAGGACGGACGCATGCGGGTGCGGGTGGGGGGCAAGGACTACGATCTGCGCGTTTCCATCATGCCCACCGTGCATGGGGAGAAAATCGTGCTCCGCGTGTTGGACAAGTCTAATCTCTCGGCGAGTCTGGACAAACTCGGGCTGGATGCGGGGACCTTCAAGCAGTTCAAAGCCGCCGTTGATGCCCCGCATGGTTTGATTCTCGTCACCGGTCCCACCGGTTCGGGTAAGACCACCACCCTCTATTCCGCGCTTAACGAGCTCAATAGCCCGGCTTATAACATTGTGACCGTAGAGGATCCTGTGGAATTCCAGATCCCGGGTATCAATCAAATCCCCACAAAAAAGGAGATCGGCCTTACCTTCGCCAACGCCCTGCGCTCCATCCTGCGCCAGGACCCCGATATCGTCATGATCGGGGAAATCCGTGACACGGAGACGGCGGAGATCGCCATTGAGGCCGCCTTGACCGGCCACCAAGTGCTTTCAACCATGCACTGCAACGATGCGGCCGGAGCCATCGCACGGCTTGACGACATGGGGGTTGCGCCATTCTTGATTTCGTCCTCGGTGATTTTGTCCTGCGCCCAGCGCCTGATGCGCCGCATCTGCTCCCACTGCAAGGAGCCCGTCAATTATCCCGCCAAGATGTTTCAGGATCTTGGGATCGATCCGCGCTTTTTCGACGGAGTGACGCTGCACCGGGGGCGCGGATGCGACCGCTGTAAAAACTCCGGTTACGCCGGCCGGCTGGCGATCATTGAGGCGATGCCCATTACCGATGAGATCCGGCGGCTGATCATTGATCGATCCAACACGCAAGAGCTGAGCAAGATGGCAGTCAGTCAGGGCATGAAGACCCTTCGCATGGTCGCTCTGGACCGGGTCCGTGAAGGGGT